>Ga0179593_1284714_pt1 | contig 41640 bp, 69 predicted proteins | sample CZODoug2_1_08_16_FD_185931 | JGI IMG/M metagenome (GOLD analysis project Ga0179593, IMG submission 185931) | Vadose zone soil fungal communities from Angelo Coast Range Reserve, California, USA - CZODoug2_1_08_16fungal (PacBio error correction) | ecosystem: Environmental > Terrestrial > Soil >... | reverse complement strand
TTAAGTCCACTGTTTCATGTCCCCCTTCCCTCCCTCCCCCGTCCCGTCTTAAATGAGAACCTCTATTTTGCCATCGGGGATTGCGATTGCTGCGTGTCCCCCTTCCCCCTTTGACGTACGACCCCAAGGTGCCGGATTTTCTTTTTTTCTGACCCTTCTTCTTTTTCCGCTATTGGGAAAGCTTTCAGAACCATCCTGGTTCAAGTGATTCCTTTACTCCTTAACCCTACGGCCTTGTCCCCCCCTCAACGGACCGTTCCCCCAGTCAACCCCCCCCCCCCCCTAGTCCCCCCAGCAATCACCTTTGATGCTTCAAGGGCTTTGATCCTGGCAAGGTCCCGCGTTGATTTGTCGGTGCGAAACCCAATATTGCACCCAACAAGCTTTCCCTCCTTCTCTTTTTTCCAATCTATAAGTTAATAGTCAAGAAAATTAATCGTTTTCCCTGTCCTCACGACCGAAAGTTATTCCCCCCGTTTTTTTTTTTTTTCCCTTCACACCCCCTGATTTTCCTCCTTTTTCGTAGTCTTTCCGTTACTTTCCCTCAGAATTTCGCGTGGGTCAATCTCATACGGTGCCATCTGGGGAACCACCCCTTTGAACCATCTAAGGCCCTTTCCTTTGTTTAGTGCTGAATACCGTTTTTTTTTCCAAGGGGAGTTTTCACTCTTGTCCCATCCCGTTTAGACGCTCGTAATCCGCCACTCCCCTTTTCCCATAATGTCCAATAGGCATTCGTTGTTCTTTACCGGTGCGTTTTCCCTTCATGTGGTGGTCCGCTCTGCTACTGATTCCCCCCTTTTTGCCTCTTCCGTTTTTTAGCTTCCAGGGTAACAGTGCCGAATCCATTCCATCTCAGAAACACCTTTGCCCCTCAAAAAACTTTTTTCAGCCTTTGCCCCTAGTTTTTTTTTTTTTTGCGCTTTTTGTTCATTTGGACTGTTCCCGAGTCACCGAGACGATTTTCTCCTCTGGGGTTTTGTTTTCGCCCAGTGAGCCCCCCACCACCACCCGCTTCTTGTCACCTTTCCCGTCTCTTTGTTACTTCGTTGTTGGTTGTTTGATCTCCGAGATGCTTTCTGCGTATCAACGTTTCCCGTTTTTTTTGGCCCCCCTTGAAACCCTCTGTTTTGCAGTCCCCTCGTTCTTCGTTGTTTTCCAACTATGGTGGCCGCCCCAATTACGTTTCGCCCACAGGCACTTCTTCTCTTGTGTCCCTCCTCGGTGCCAACGTGTTTCTGCTGAGGCTTTTCTCCCCTTTTCTCGGGTTTCCCTCAGTTTTTACACGAGATCCAACCGGGAAGTCCTTCTCGCCCTGTTTTCCCCCCACCCGTGGTTCCCCTGAGGGCCAGGAATTTTTTTTGACCTTGTTTTGTTTCCCCTTCACCCCCAACGAACGTTTTCTTAGACTTTCCCCTGAGTATGCATGTGTTCACGCTGTTTTTTTTGCGCCCCTTGGTTCCCTTTCGCTGGATGGACCACCCCCTTATTTACCCTTTCCCCTTGTTCCCCCGATTTGATTTTTTTCGTGCGACCAGGACGGTTCTTATTCCCTGGTTACTTTTCCCCCCCCTGCTTTTCATGGTCCCTTCGGTCGATTTTAAGTTCCCCTCTCGTTGAGACCTGTCCTGGTCCGCCCGGCTCAGTCAATTGTTTCCCATCGTTTGTTTTTAAAGTAACCCCCCTGACTTCCACTGTTTTCCCCTTCTTTTGGCCCTTTCCGAGATTGCTAGCTTCCGATTTGGAATCTTCGTCCTGCCCCATCCTGTAGTGCAAAACTAGCTCCTTCTCCTTTTTTCCCCCCAGGCACTTTTGCAACGAGTCTTTCCCATTCTCCTTTTTTTCCCACCACATTGACCAGGGCGGTCTCTCCCTTCTTGAATCTATCATGATTTCCCTTTTTTCATGTTTGTCATGGTTTAGTGTTCAGTGTTTCCCTTCCTTTCTTTGTTTTTCCCTCTTACCAACCTACCCCCTTCTTTCTTCCCGGCCTGATTCTCGCATCTCTTGGCGTTTGACCGACCCTCCCTGTTTTTTCCTGCGTTCCTCCGATCGCGGGCCTTTTTCCGTGCATTCTAACCCCGATGGAAGGTCAAGGAGGTTTTTTCGTGTTCTTTTCCTCGGGGAATCCCCCCCTTTGCCGAAGTAGCGGAGTTTTGCCTTTGCGGATTTTTCCTCGTACCCCCCTCTTTCTGCTTTGGGTGCTCGTCCCTGCACCCCTCTTCTTTTCGAAGTTTAATTGCGAGTTTATCAACTACTCTTTGCCGTGGAACCCTTTCCCACATTGCCGTCACGACACCATCGCCTTTCTTGCTCCCGGTTCGTCTGAAGTTTTGATGTCACCGTTTTTGTCAACTTTATCCCTCGGGTTCCCCTTATTCCATTGCTCACCTTTCTATTATGAGAAACTGAAGTTTTTTGTCTGTTCGTCATCTTCCTTGACGCGTCCGACCCCCCATTTTTTGTGTCATTTTTTTCTCGTTGGTTTTGCGGTGACGTTTTCTTTTTTTTCCCGTATGCTTTTTCTTTTATCGGCCTTTTTTCAACCCCCCAAACTTCCTGAGATTCTGACTTTTTCTTCCGTCAGCATCCTTTCCCCTACCCTTCTCGATCCCCACGCTAGACTCGGTAAAAAGCGTATACTCTTCCCCCTTTTCGCCTTGCTCCCTGGGGTTCCGCCAGGGCTCTTCACTCAGTTTGGACTAGGCAGCGACACAGATTCATGCTCCCCGTGTTCGACGAGAAACGGCTCAGGTTTTTTTTCCCCACCCCTCCCGGTTTATGGAACCACCTGCCCCAGTTTAAGTGCTTCCTTTATTTATTTCTCCCTTCTAATGGTGGGGCTACAATCCCACCGTTGGCAACTCGTCTGGGTTTACACATTCCCCTTCCCTTTGATTCCCCTAGGGAGGGTTCTTTTTTTTTTTTCTTTTTTTCCTTGTCTACCTTTTTTGTCTGACGAAATTGAATTCTTTTTTCTTGGCTGCGGTCTCCCTTTTTTCTTTCTGTTCCACGTTGTCACGTATTTGTTCCCTCTCTCTATTCTTTTGTTCACAAACTCAGTTGTAGAGTGCCTGGCGGATTCTTTGCTTTTTGGCCCCGTCTTATGTGTCACCTGGCCTTTTTGGTGCTCGTCACTTTTTGCCTCAGTTTTTTCTGGGCGGATTGCTTGCGGCATTGTTTTCCGTGTGGTTTGACAGGTCCCCCCGTTCCTCTATTATTTTGCTGGTCGCTCCGTCGGCTTTCTCTCCTTTTGTTCACGGATGCTCTCTGTTTTTCCACGGTGCCCATATTTCATTCCATCGCTGCCTAACCTAGGCTGCTCCAACCTGACCTCTCCGGCATTCACTTTCCGTTTGGCGCAATGTTCTGCTCCCCTCGTCCGGCTGAAGATTCCCAGAGACATGGAGAATCCCAAGATTAGTGCAGAAGCACTTTTTCCCTATTCCGCTATTCCCGTGTATCCCTTTTTTTTCGTGTCTTCACCCTGTTTTACCCCGTTTGGGGTCTTGCCGGAGTAATCCCCCTTTCAAAAAGCTGCGGGACCCGTGCAGGCGGGGTCCCTGTGCAGTGATGCGGATTGCTTTCCCCCCTTGCGATTTCTCGGGGTCTTTTTTAGGCGGAGCTCCGGGGGCCCCCCCCCCCCTTGCACTTCAAGCTGTTTTTTTTTTTCCTCCCATGAGTTTTGTATACTTCTCTCATCTTCTTTCTGACGATGTTAGAAATTGGAGGACCTATCAAGCCCTTCGTTTATCTTTGCTGGCCCCTTCCCGGTTTTGGCTTCCAGCGGCGTTCCCTCATCTGGCCCCCCTCCTCAAGCGCCGTTGTTGCCCTATTGCTACCCACTGGCACATTTGCCCCCTTCCCCTTTTTGTTCCCTTTTTGAGGGTTGGTTTTTTGACCCCTAACCGGCTCCCTCCTCCCGTTCTGCTTCTTTTTAGCCCCGTCCCACCAATGCCAGGGAACCGGGTCCCGCTGCATCGCGGTTTCCCCAGTCCAATTTGGTTTTTTTTTCCCCTCTTTAATCTAATTGTTTAGGTCCTCTGCTCTAGCTGGTTTTCGTCCCTTGCTGCAGTTATTTTTAATCCCAGGTTTGCCGATGAAATCACCCCACGAGGGTCTTCATCCTCTGACAGGATACCCCACGGTGTTTTGATGGTTAATTTTTTCTTGGGAGGGTCCCTCTTATTTGCCCACTTTCAACTCATATACCCCCCAAAGGCTTTTTTATTACGACCTCAATCCTTTGCGACCAAGTTCCTCCCCTTCAGACCCCTTTTCAACCGCTTTTCCCCCCCCCCTCCACCCATACCTCAACTGACTGTCACCGTCAACCAAGGGAAGGAGTTTTCAATCCCCGCCCGGTTTTCCCCAAGAACCAACACAAGACGAATGAACCCCACCTTTTTCCCTTTGGATGTCACAACAAGAGACTGTTGTTCCACCCCCACCCCTCAATTTGCTACACCGGGACAGAGTCGGAAATCTTCCCACTTGGTAAAATTACCAGGTACGACCAGCGTCCCCCACCTTTTCGTCTAATGGTTTCCACAATCCCTCTAGGCCCTCCTAGTCATGTTTACTGGTTTTTGATTGTAAACAGTGCTCTTCGGCTTCCACACCACGGCCCCCCTATTCCCCGTCCCCCTTCGCAAGGATTATCCGGACATGAACCGATGTTAGAATGTCCCCCCCTTTTCCCCCTTGGCACACGGCAACTAGTTCCATTTCTTTGGGACCCCCCGACGTCCCCCCCCCCCCCCCCCCCGGCCCCAACCCCTTCGGACATATTAGTTCAGTTAGATACTTTTCCCCCCTTTCCCCCCCCCTTCTTTCCCCCCACCCCCCCCCCTCACACAATTCTGCCAAACCCCCCCACCTCATTCTCCCTAACCCTGAATCCTCTTCCTCCGTGAATGTTTCCCCGTCGTGATGCAACGCGCCGCGTTCTCCATCCCGTAACAAAAAAGGTTCTTTGCATCCTTTTTCCCCCCACCCTTTTCCCCCCCCTTAGTTCATGATTTTCTGGTTTCTTGGATTCCTCCCCCCTCTCAGATCAATAGTCGTCCTAGATGTTTCCCCTCCAGGTTTCACAGCAGAGGTAAAAAAGTGTCCCCAAGGCGTCTCCCCTCCCCCCCCCCGTTCTCCCACTTTTTCATGTACCCCCCCCCCTCTTTCTTTTCGGCATTTAAAAAAACGGACCCCTTTTTCCCCAAATCCACTTCAACCAACTAAAGTGCTGACACCCCCATCGCGAAGTTTCCGAGCAACTCTATCTTCCCACCCCCTTCTGGTAGATGCTCAGGTTGTTCCCCCCCTTCTGGTTTGTTGGAGTTGGTGGGCTGCCCGACCATTATTTTTTTTTTCTCTTGTTTCCCTTTTTTCTTTTTTTTTTTCTAGTGATTTATCTTTTTTCGTTTTTTAACTTTCTCCCCCCCCCCTCCCCCCCAATCTCTACCCCCCTCACAGCCCCCTTCTTTTAGAAATTCATCTCGGTGGTCCCGCACCTTTTTTCCCCCTTGCATCAACCCCCCTCTTTGTGCAGAACCTCTCCCCTTTGATCACCCCCTTTCTTGCTTTATCACTTCTTTTTCCACGGCCCCTGTCACCGTTATCATGTTTTCGGTCGGCCACTGAATTCCAACCGGGCCCAACAGATCCAATCCCCCTCCCCCACCACATCCTTGGATTTTTCTCTTCTCCTTTTTCCCCGCCCCCCCCCCCCCATTAAACTAGCCAATAATGTCTCTTGAAATTAACTTCCAAGACACCCCCACGTTCTTCTTTGCCCTTTTTCCCTTCCCCCCGCCCCTTTTTTTTTTAAGTGTTTTTTCGGCTTCACACTTTTTCCCGTTCCACTTTGCCCCCCCCCTCCACCCCCCGTTTTTCAAGCCATTAAGGCCTTAACTTTGGTCGTTGCCACTCGTTTTGCCCCGCGTAATTTATTTTACGTCCCAGCGCCCGCCGCCACCCCCCCCCCCCCACTCCCCACCCGATCTTGCAATCCAATGTTCGCTGGTTTTTTTCCCCTCCCTGTCGCAGCTCCATTTTTTTTTTCCTTCTTCATACTTCCTACAATCCCCAATTAATACCGTGTCCTCTTCCGATCCCATGGCCACCGCAACTCAGTTTCCCCAGCTTCCGCAATTCTCTCCCCGAGACGTCCCCCTTCCATCGCGCGCGAAACGACAGTCGCCTGTATTTTTCTTTCTCCCCCCTGTAGGTTATTTGTTTCGTCCAACCCCCTTGACGTTGATTCCGAAGGGGCGCCCCCTCCCCCCGAACGCTTTAAACTTTTTTCCTTCCAACATCCTTCTTTCCCCCCTTGCACCCTTTTTTTCTTTAGCGGTTTTATCCTTTCCGCTCAGCGTTTTCCATTTTTTCCCTTAAATGTTTTCACCCAACCCCGGATTTAGTTTCATTCCCCCCGATCAATCACTCTTTTGCATAATTCGTCGCCTTTCCCCCCTCCGCGCGCCTTCCCCTTTTTCAGAACACTCCCGTGCCAATTTTTCGACCCTTTCCTGTCCCGTCAGTCGCCTTTGATACAAAATCCCGAAAGCTGAGGTTTCCCCACAATGTCCCTTTTAACTGCCTCTCCCTCAACCTTGGTCTTTCTTCCCCTGAACCGGCAGTGTTTTTTTTTTTAGTGCCGCAAAGTCCCCCCCCTTTTCTCTCCTTTCCACCTTTCGCAAATATGCCAAAGCGGCCGTCCCGTGCTTGCGAGGGTCTTAGCTTGCTCTCCCGCTCTTCGCGTTTTCTTGTGCGTTTCCTTCTTCCTTTCCCCTCCCTCTTTTTGTTTTTTCAATCCAACCGCTTTCCCCCCCCCCCCCCCCCCCTCATTCACCACTTTGAAGTATTCTCTTTGTCAGTCAGCCCCGTTATCTCCTTCCTTTTTCCTCCTCGTTTTTGTTTTTTTTCGCGTCTCTTCCCTTCTTCTTTGACCACGTGTTTTTGAAGTTGCAGTCTTGTCGTGCCCTCCCTACTCTGGAGAATTGGTGTTTGCCGTTGAGTTTTTTTTTTGTTTTTCCTGGAGCTTTTTTTCCACGCTGTTCTGACCTCCCCCTTAGGTTGGACTGGTGGCTGGTCTTTTTGCGACGAAACCTCAGAGGGCGGTTCCTAGTCAAGTTCCCTCCCCCCTCCTTTGCCAGGGTCGGCCCGCTCTGTGAGCCTGCCCCTCTTTTTTTTTCCTTTTTTTTTTAAAGCGCGATATTCCTGCGAGGAAATGATCGGGTCGTTCTCCCTTCTCTTTTCCCCCTGTTGTTCTTTTTTTCTTGTCAGGATCAAGAAACCTTCCTTCGCACTTTCTTTTTATGCTTGATTGGGGGGAAACTGAAGGACGCATCTTCGGTCATTTTTTTTGGCTTGGACGGCTCACGGCAACCCCCCGTCTTGGCATTCTGCCCCGGACCTTTTTTTGCTCCTCGGTTGATTCTTTACCCACTTGCTGGAGTTTTTCTGTTGTCTGGTTTCCGCGTGTTTCTGCGGAAGAGCGTTTTTTTCGGCTTTGGCGACAGACCCTGCCACTCGGTTTATTTGAATGCACTTTTTTGTTTTTTTTTTCCTTTTTTCGCCCCCCAAATTAAATTGCGTTTCCCCCCCCCCCTTTTTCCAATGAACACAATAAGCCCGGTTTGTCCTTCCGTATGCTTCAATCTTTTCTTGTCCCCAACACCTCCTTCCTTCTTCACACGCGGCTTCTTAAAGTCCCGAGCAGTGCTTTTTTTTATTATTTTATGTTTCCTAAATTTCGCGGGGGCGCGCCTTTTTCTTCTGTCTTCTTCTTTGAGTTACGTTGTCTGCTTTTCTGCACCCACAGACACGGGTTCCGTAACTACATCAGTCGTGCCTTTCTTTGCTTGATTGGATGAGGGCATGGGTGGCTTTTTTCCCTCTTTGTCAATTTGCGGAAGAAAGCTGGGAACCGCGTTTGGCGGTTGTTGATCCGCATTTGGTATTGGGGAAATCTTGGTGTGTTCAGTCTTTGTTGGATGATTTTGTTTCCGAGTCCTGGTTCAAAGGAGCGGAGTTCCCCACCACCCGCGTTCGCCCCATGGGATGAAAGGATTTTTCTGTCGGTTCTGCGGTTCCCACTGTTGACCTCCTTTTTTTATTTGCTCCCCCCTACCACCCAAGCTTTTTTTTCAAAGCCCATGAACATTTTGGACGACGTCCGTCCCTTGTTGGCGGGCAACTGGTTGTCTTTTGTTGAGCCGCCTTTTTACCTTTTTGTGGCCTGGTGTGGCATATTTGTTGGCTAATTGGTTCTTGCCCGATTTTCCTTCTCTTGTTATGTATTTGTTTCTTTTTTTAAGTCCTTTCCCTTTGCTTTTAAGGTTACCGAACCCCCTTATTTTGTCTTTTTAATTTTGTGTTGCTTTGGTTTTTTCATTGTTTTTCCCCCTCGACCCCCCCTTCTACCGGGTCGAGTTTTCCTCTAGACTTTGCGGCAGTCTTGATTGGGGTTTGGTTCCGGACTCCTGATTTTGGTTCATTCAGCCCATTTTTTTTTTTCTTCGTTTTTGCAACGGTCCCCCCTTTTGTCCCCCCCCCCCGGTTTGGAGATGTTCTTCGTTGGGCCTTTTTTTTGTTCTTTCGGAGATGGGCTTTCTTTTTTTTCCTTCACAACGGCCCCGCTTATGAAAGGGCCTACCCACATTTGTGCCACTTTTTTTTTTTTTTGACTGCCCAAAACCAAATTCCGGGTGGGCGGGGGCAATTCCCGGCCCTTCCCCCAACTGTCTCAAGGTTCCACCTTTACGTTTCTGTGGCCGTACGCGAACAGGGGTGCCGATTTCTTAGATCTTTTTTCCTCTTTTGTCCGCTTTTTTTGGCGTTTTGGATCGTGTTTTTTGAGTTGGATTTGGAATTTTTCGTTTAGTTTTGTGCTGTAGATCATCTTTTCTAGTGTTTGTGACCACAGGACACCTTTTGTGCCCTTCGTTCTTCGGGTTGTTTCATCAGGGCTTTGTGCGTTCTTCAACCCCACTGACCTCGAGACCCCTGCCCCCCTAGTTATCCAGTTTGGGATCTTTTCCCCCTCCTCGTAAGCATCGCTCTTGACTTTGGTCGTTGGGGGACTTCTTACTGACTTTTTTCCTGCGGGTTCTGGCCCCCGTCTTCCCTCCCTTAGTAGGCGTCACTACGTGCCTTTCCCCTCTTTTCAGTCTTCAGGCCAATCTGTTTTGTGGCAGGTTCATTTAGTTTGGTGGATGTATTTTTTTTGAAGACGTTTCTTCCTTTTTTGCCGGTTCTTTTTCTTCGGTTTTGACCGTCCGTGTGTCCTCGTCTTGTCCCAAGAACATTGGCGCGGTTCCCACATTGGTTTTTCTTTAGTGTTTGGTTCGGATGTGTCCCCGCGTGGAAGCCTCCTTTGAACGTGGGCACTTGTATAGGCGTGGTGTTCTCTGCCCCCCCGTTGCTCCATGCCTATCTTTAAGATTTGGCTGCGAGTTTTGTTTATTTTGGCTCGCCAAGGGGAACCTTTCGAAGGGAAAATCGTTTACTTTCGAGTTTCATCTGTCTCCTTGTGGCGTCTGTGGTTTTTAGTTTCTTGTGCCCCCCGTCTTATTTTTTGGTTTTTTGGACGATTTTCCCCGGAGTCAGTTGAGTTGTGTTCCGGGTGACGGAAGAGGTCCCCGCTGGTTGACCCTGGTTTCAGGACCTTATGTTTATTCTTTTGTTCCGTGTGCATGACTGTTACTTGAACACCGGCTTGTTTGTGTGGTCCTCCCCCCTTCGTTATGTTTCGTAGATCTCGTTTTAGCTGAGTGCGTAACATACCTGAGTGAAAAGTACCCCCCCCCCACGTTGGAATTTCGAAGCGCACTCACACTTCGCTTTTTCTTTTTTTCTTTTGCATTCTTGGCCCCTTCCCATCTTTACCCATAATTTGTCAATTCTCCTCCCCCCCTCACTGGTAGTTTGAAGGGATATTGCGCTGCCACCGGTTGGTTCCATTGGGTGGTATCCTTATACCGAAACTGTCTTCTTTGAAGTTTCCTTTTTGCCCCATAATAACCCCCACCCGACCCTTTCAATTTGTGTGGCCTTCTGCCCGTCTCCCCTTTCTAGTCCCAATTGGTCTCCCTTGCGGGGGGTTTGGGGCGATTTTTCACCCTTCCTGTCTTTCACCCAAGCCCTCCACCCTTTCCGGCCAGATACCAGGCTCTTGTTATATTTTTTTTTGTTTTTTTGGTGTGGTGTTGACCGTCCTTTATAAACATAGTTAAACTTCCCCCTCTCATCTAATGCCAATGTTTGGCGTTCAAGGGACTTTTCTTTTTTTGTTTCCCCCCTCCCCGTACTCTTCCTAATAGACCACTTTTCCATACTTTTCATGGAAACCTCCCAATCTTCATTCCCTCCTGTTTTCCAAGGCGGCTCCCGTCAAGCTTTTCAGCGTTCTCATAGATTCGCGTGGGGGACCCAGTGATTTTGTCTTTTCCCCCTAAGTCGTCTCCCCACGTCTTTTTTGCGAAATTTGATTTGGACTACCAGCGAATTCGCGGTTCTCACCCTTTTTTTTTTCCTTTCTTCCCTGATTTGCCTACTACATTTCTTCCAACTTGGAACGATTTGGCCGGACCTGAGGTTCCCTGAAAGTGTCACTAGTTGTCCCTTCTGGACTGACTTCCCTTGGATGTTTTTTTCCGTCCCCCCAACCCCGTGCCCCCCTCGTGTCCTCTCTTTTCCCCGGCTTTCGTGACCGTAAATACGGACCCAGTAAGACCACCTTTTCCAATTGACGCCCCCCCCTCTCGCATCCCCCCTTTTGTTCTTGTCCTTTTTGACACTAGCACAACCTTTTCCCCCTTTTTCCGCTTCATCTCTTCCTTTTCGTTCGCAAAGGTTCCCAGGTTCAAAAGATCTGGGCGTCTGGATCTCCCCTTCCTCGTCCCCCCCGGGGTCGACCCCCCTCCTAGTTTTTTTACACCAACTCAACATTCCCTGCTCCCCCCTTTCACCTGGGGACGCCACGTCACCCCAATGTCACCCTTTGGAAACTTAAGGTAACTAACCCCCCTGTGTCGGTTGATGTGCCTTCCCATCCCACCCTTTTTTGGTCCCCCGTCCCTACTCCGCCCATGCTCTGTGTGTCCATCGCAGGAGTTTTTTTTGAACCCCTTTCCTGTTTTTTTGCTTCTCAACCATGCCTCCGGTTTTTGATGACCTATTCTGTTCGCTCGTAATCCCCTTCTCTCAACACCTGCCTGTTCTTTCTCCGACCTCCCCCTGTTTGCTGGCGATCTCCCTGTTTGTTGACCTAGCCTTTCTCCTCTCTTTTTCTGACATGCTGTCTTTCGACTTTCCCAATGAGTGACCAAAGCTCGGGGGTCCGGAGGAGCTCATGTCAACCCGGGTCCTTCCTTTCCCCTTCCTCCTTTATCCCCCTTTTTCTTGGAATTAATTTTACTGCCCCTGATGGTTTGTTCTCCATTGTCCTCTCTCTCAAGTGACCTGACCACTATTCTGTTCAATGCAGTTTCCTGTGCAGCTGTTCGCCTGTTTCTCTTTCCGTGGTTCCCCACGTCCCCATAGTAGTTTTCTCCCTTTCAAAAGCAGGTTTAAACCCCTTTTGCTAGCCCTTTCAGTTTTCTCTGAGCCCCCGTGGGCGTTTTTGGGCGATTGCAAGGTCGCATCGACCTCGCGACTCGGTCCCTTTGCTCCCTCCCTTTAAACTTCTGAGAGACCCTATTTCTTGTTTCCCCTCGTTTTCAGCGGCTGGCTGTTAAACTCTTTTTGGCTGCTCTTTTTGCCCCGCGGAACCACGGTGATGTCTTTTCGCCTGCCCAAGGGCTTTCTTTTTTGAGATTTCGTCCTTAGACCTACCTTTTTCTTTTCTCCGTACTCTGTTACCCACCCCTCCTTGCTGCCACCCACCCCGTTTGGGACAGTCCGACAGTCTCAAGACTTAAACTCCTCTTTACCTGGCTCGCCTGGCCCCTCCTTGGTTAAGCGATTGGTGTCTGGTTTTGCGCCCCACCCAAAACTCCTCGCTTTGCGCACAAGCTCTCGTTTCTCTTTTTTTTGTCATATTTCCTCGGTGTTTGTTGTGGTGCTTCTTCCACCTTCCTTTTTCTTCTCTTCACTCCTTTCTGGTTTACCTTCACTTTTAGGCTGTCCCTTCAACCGCCATTGACTGATGCCTTCGGGCGTGACGTTTCCCTGAAGCGTCTTTCCTTTCGATTCGCACCAACGATGTCCCCCTGTTCTTTTCCCCTACGAAATCTTTTGCTTCCGGTCAACTCATCTTGGACGGTTTCCCACTGTACCACTTCTTTCAATCTGTCGGTATGGAGACTTATTTTGGTCCACCATGCTTCCTCGTCCCCCTTTTTGCCTCTGGGTTGACCCCCTTTTGCGTCGAATTGGGTGCGCTGGTTGCGAGAGTTTTCCGTATGGTCCCCATTCCTTCCGTAGTAACGTTCGCTTAGTTGTTGCCAACCCCGACTCTCTCTTTTTTCCTCATCAGAACAAACCTTTCTTCTCGCGACCGTTCGAAGTGAAATCGTGCCTTTTTTCTCCATTATTGGACTCTTTCCCCCTCTTCAAGTCTTTTTTTTGCCTCTTTTTCTTGTGTATCACCAAAACCTTCTTTTTGTCCGCATCAAAAGAATCTCTTCCTTTTACCTACTGTTGTGAGAGAGTGGCTTTTTTCTTCTGTAACCCTCTGTTTTTTTTTTTTTTGATCACAATGTTTACCCCCCCCCCCCACTCTTTTTGCGGTGTTGTGGGGTGGTTTTTTTGGGTTTCCTACCCCCAAATCCCCCTCTGGGGTCAATTCCATACTTTTCTCCCCCCCAGGTTGCTTTTTTTCCCTTTTATGGGCACCCCCCTTTCGCGAATTCCGCAACCAACCTGTTCTGCTCTGAGTTATGTCTCTGCATTTTTCCCCTGGCCAGTTGAAACCTCCACCCGCTCTTTATATTCCTATTGCCCCCCCCCCTTGGACCCCTTCCGGCCAGGCAACCTACTTTCTTGGCGCCTTTCACTTCCCCGCCCTCTTCCCCCAGTGTCTTGTACCTCTTCTTTATTGGTCTTGTTTCACGTCTTGATCGTCTCTCTCGCCCACTAGTGACCGTTTTTAGTATCTTGAACAGTCGTTCTTTTTTTTTTGCCGGCCCCGACACAAAGCTAATCTCTATTTCTGTTTTTCCCCACCCGTTGTTGTCCCGCTTTTTTTCCAGGGGCCCGAGACAAGAGAACTTTTCGTTGTTTTTTACTCCTCTAAGTTCCCCGCCCTTTCCCACTTTTTTTTTCCCCCCCCCCTTCGTTTTAGTAACGATTCCCCCCCCCCCTGAATACTGTTTTCACACGGTCTTTGATTTTCCCGAGGACGCGATTTTCCGAAGCTTAATCTCTTTTTTTGACGAGTGAATTATTGTAAACCCTCGTGCGGAGGATTTTGGCGCATTCTAGGCTTTTTTTTTTTTTCGTCCCGGCGCAAAAGATTCCCACCCTCTTTTTCCCCCCATTGTCCTGGAGTTTTTTCAGTTGAATCTGCGGGTATTGGTTGGTTCGTTTTTTTTTTTCCTTTTTTTAACCTCGTAGTTGGGGTTTGATCGCTCCAATTCTTATGGACCGGCCTGCTTCGTACCCCCCTCCTTGGCCCCTACCGAAGGCCCACCTTTTTTCCTGCTTCAGTACAACGTCCCTCTTGCTTTTTTCCCTGTTCGATAGAAAGGGCAACTCCATGGAAGAAGGTCTCGAGCTTTTCGTTCCGGGCTCCCCCTTCCCTCCTTCGCTCGTCTACTTTTCACTTTGTCTTCCTTTTTCCCCCCCCTTCTGTAACGAGCCACGAGTTTTTCAGGGTGCAGTTTGAAAAGGAGGCTTTGGGGCTCCCCCCTTTGGTTAACCCCCCCCTGCAATTTTTTTTTTGGTCGGTACCCCTTCTAATAATTTCCTTTGTCCCTTTTTCCCCCCCTCCTCGCTGTCAACCATGGATACGTTTTTCGATTCCATTTGGGTAAGTCAGCCCCCCGCGTTTTTTCCCCCCCTTTTAACCTTTCGATTCTGGACCCCATTTCTTACCTCTTCTCTTTGGAGCCCTGCCGCCCAGAAGTCTGTTTTACGGTAGAGGAATGTACGGTTCCGACCCCCCCCCCCTTTCTTTGGTCATTGGCAGTCTGGGCCCGACCCCTGAGATTGGTATCCTGGCATCTCGTTTTTTTTCCAGTTATCAACGCTCGTGGCACCGGTAGCATTTTCCCACCCGCATTTTATCGGGCCACCTGTCGACGAGGTCACACCCTCGAGTCTCTTGCCCTCCCCTGTGAGTGAGATTTTGTCTCTCAGTGGTCGATGTTAAAATCTTCCGAGTTGAAAAAACTAAGATCATCGACCCGTCCCCTCGGTTCGCCGCTGGCACCCTTTCTATAGGTTTTCCCCTGACCTTGAGGGGGGCGTTCTGCCAGGAGGCCTTTGGACTTTCTTTCTTTTCTGACCTTTCCCTTGGCCTCTGGATGTATTTCCACCGCCCCTTCCTTTTTCAGTACACTGGTTTCAGCCGATGGTCGGGTCATTTTCAGACGTTTCTTTCTTCCCCTTTCCTTCCGCATTGGAGTTGATGTTTTTTTTTTCCGGTTTTTGGCGGTTCTGACCCCCAACGGGGGCCTCTATTGCTCCCCGGGCTAGTCTCTGTTAAACAATCCGTTGTTTTTTCCTCCCTCTCCGCCCTTTATGGTTCCTTCCCTCCCCTTTGGTGTTCCGCGGTGGGTCGGTAGTTGCCTCAACCCCCCTCATTTATTTTTTTTTTCTTTTTCTTCTGGCCTCCTTTGCTCATTTTTTTTTTTTTTTGCCGTCACCCCCTACAATGTTTGGGCTTTATATCTGTGTCGTGTTTTTGTCCTCTTTTCTTCCCCCTTTCGGTTCAAGTCCTTTCCCGCCGCGGTGTCCGGTTTTACAACGCCATTGATTCCACTTTTCCCTTCTCCGCCGCCACACTTTTTTGTGTTCTTTTTTTCCTTTTCTGTTCCCCATGACAGTTTTCCCCTTTTTCCCGGGGAACTTCACCATTCCCCTTTACCTTTTTGTTTACCTTCTCCCCCCCTGTTTTTTTTCTCTTCCTCCGACCCGGAGGGCCTATTTTCGTAGGAACGTCCGACAGGGAGACCTCTGTGACTATGATCCTCAATGCAGTCAATCCCTTTCTTGGGTTTGTGTTTTCTATCCCCGTGTTCCTTTTCTGCGTGAGGCGTCAAAAAAATCATAAGTTTGTTCCGCCGTCACTCTGATCCTGAATGTCTTGACCAGCCTACCCCTTTTCCCCTGGGGGGCCCCGGGGCGTTGTTTAGATTGTCATTGTCCCCCCCCCCCAGTCCCCTAGATTCTTTTCCTTCCGGGACGAGTTTTTTTACGGCTTTTGCCCCCCCCCCCCCCCCTGCAATTAAGTTTTCCCCGCCGACCTAAGGATTCATTCTCCTTCCTGTTGGCGTGCATGAGGTTTCTAGTAAAATTCCCTTTTGATTTTTCCCAAAACCTTTCACTGACGCTTCGTTTTTTCCCGGCGGACTCTTGTGACCCCTGTTCTTTTCCCCCACAATACGTTCTTTTCTCTCGCAACTCCCCTTTTTGAATCCTTCCTTTTTACCGTTGTGTTGAGGCCTTGCCGATGGTCTCAATAGCGGTGGGTTTGTGTTAGTTGGGCTTCCCTCAACCTCGAACAGTTTTTTCGGGATATCTCTTTCCCCCCCTTCCACATGTTGGAGGTTTTCCTTTATCATAGCGCTACACATAACTTCAAGCACTTTTGATTCCCTCTATTTTTCACCATAATGTCGCCTTCCGCCCATTTGATGATGCCAAAGAATAAGGACCCTAGGACCCAAATCCAACCTTCGCCCTTTTTGTCTTTTTGTCAGCTCTTTTTTTTTCTCAGGTTTTATTTTCCGTTGAGTCTCGTTTTTTCTTTGTTATCCTTATGTTGACTTTTCCCCCCCACCTCCTTCTTAACCCCCCTCCAGTCCCTCCCCTAACTTCGTGCTACGGTCCCCCTTCCGTTCCCACCAATTCGTCCTTTTTATTACAATCACAAACTAGTTGTCAACCCCTCCCGGCCTTTTTCGTGTCCCCTGCCTTCCTTTACCCTTTGGACCATGACCCCCCCTCCCCCCCGCCCATCCTTGCCGCCGTCAACACCGAAGGGTCCCCCACCAAACCAAACACCCTTTCCCCACCCTTCCCGTCACCCATCCCGCGAGTGGCCTCCCCTGTTTCCAACTCCACATTTTCCCCTAGCCCCTTCCGTCCCACCGACTTGTGCTAGCCCTTTTCTTTTTTGGCAATTGCACCTTTCCCCCCCTCGTCCCTCAGACCCCCTTTTTTCACCCCGGAGTTTCTTCTTTTTTGTTTCTCTGGTTTGCACACGCTTTTGCCACCGCAGGATTCTTCTCCATTTCCCCTATTTCTCCCCGCCTTTCTCTCCCCCACCCCATTTTGCCGTTGTTCAACCCCCCCCCCCCACCTGCCCCGCTTCCCTTTTTTTTGTTCTCGTGGACAACCGACCCGTCACCAGGCTTTCAATACGGCCCCCCCACCCGCCGCCCTCCCCTTCCTGGAACTTCCTTCCTTCAACTTCTCAACCCAACTCACCAATATTCACAAACGCCTTTTTCCCCTCGACCCCCCCTTGTTTATCTGAAGGCCGTATTTTTCCCCGTTTTACCCGTTTGACCTTTCCCTTTAGTCCCGTCCCCCCGCGTAACGTAAGTCCGTGAATCTCCAAACCGAACTTCTAAGTCGTGCTTTCAGCTCCCCACCGATCGATAACTTCTTTTTTTCTTCCGGATGAATTTCCCTTTTCACTCAAAACTGCTTGACAGGCCTTTTCACCCGAAGGTGCCCCCGCAAAAATGTTCATGTGGTCACCCCCACCCTTTTATCGTCTGGCCCTCCCCTACCAACGACAAATTCAAGCACCAACCTGGGTCACCCCCTGTTCATTTAACCCCCCCCAAAGGCGTGAAGTATTCGCGCCCATCCCGATCGGGACAACCCTGTGTCCGCGTCTTTCCTGTCCCCCCCCCTTTCCGTTTTTCCCCCCCGTCTTCCCTGTCTGGGCTGGGTCCTTTTTCCCCCCCCCTCCTCTTTTTCCTTTGTTTCTTTTTGGCCGCTTTTTTTCTCAGGCGGGCGTTTTTTTTTAAAGCTCCCCCCCACCCTACATTCCCCCACCCCCCCCATCTCTTTTCCGTCCTCTCTTTTCAACTTAGTCGTAAGGTCCTAATTTCATTCGGGTGCGACCTGCACTTGTTCCCCTTTTCACCACTTTTTGCATCCGAACTCCGGTTTATCAAAACCCCTTTTCCCGATCCTCCCTTTCTCTTCCGACATTTGGTAACTACTTTCACCCTCAACTCCCCCCTCCATTTTTCCGCAAAACAATACGTTCTGTTTCGTGCGTTCTCTTCCCAAGGTAAAGTTTGCTTACCCACCACTTTTCTCCTCCCTTTTCGTTTCCCTCCATTACTTCCCCCCCCCCGAAAACCCCTTCCTGCAGCGAATTGCCTTTCACCCCTTTTAGTTGTCACTCCCGTAAAAGGCCCGCACCCCAGAGTTCCAGAAATGAACTTTTTCCCCCCAGCACTTTTTCCCCTTTTTTCTGAAAGTCTTTTCAAGTCAGTTTGCCCCAGTTGTCCCACACCCCCCCCCGCCACTTCTCCCCCCCCACCCTTGTTTGCGCTTTTTTTTGCCTGGCCGCCATGCAGTCCGCCTTTTTTCTTTTTCATCCTTTTTCCCCTTTCACCCCATACTTCCCCCACCTGTCTCCATATCCTCAATTTTCCTGCCAACGTCGTTCCCGCTTTTCCCTTCCTCTGTCTCCCCCCGCTCTGGCTTCCAGAATAATGATGCGTATCTCCCCCGCCATTTCTTTTTAACGCCCTCCCGGGGGGGCTTCCTTCCCTACGTTTCCCCCCCCCCTGCGACTTCTCCCTTTCAACAATGCTTCTTGTCCCTACTCAAAAAAAACCCCGCCCCCCCCCCCCCCCCCTCCACCCGCTTTTTTTTTGCACCCGCGTAAGTGAACCCTATTCTCTGATCCAGCGTCTCATTTTAATTGTCCTTTGGCACCCCTCCTGCCCTTTTCGATTTTTTTCCTTTTCAAGGCCGTCCCCCCCCCCAATCACCTAAGTCTCCTTTTTCTTCCCCCCAGCCTCCCCGCTGTTCATACCGACTCGTGCACTGCCTGAAGTTTCACAAGGTTGCGTGACCCTGATTCCCCGGTATCAGCTCCACAATCCCTCTCCCTCTTCTCCTTACTCCCCGAGTTGTGCAGGCTCAGTTTTCCCAACCCCTTTTCTTTTCCCCCCTCTTTCCCCCGATGCTTAATGATTGGTGCTGGAACTATAATCCATCGGGTGGTGGTCCATTCAGCGCGCATCTGATACGCCTGATTTTGAAATTCTCCTTCTGCCCCCTCTTGCTGCCTTCCCGCTTGCCTCCCCCTTTCCCTAGTTTTCTTTTTTTTGTGCTCAGATCTTTTCTCCTTCGTCCTTCCAGCCGCCACACCCTTCCAGCCTCCGGCTCGCCTTTGGCCACCGCAAAGCAGTAACCCCCACGCCCGCACACACCTCCCTAGCTATACTCACCTGCCTCTTTGGTAATTCAACCCTCCGTTATACCCTTTTTTTTTAAGACTGTTTTTTGTTTGTTTTAAACCTCTCTCTCCCTTTTTTTCTTTGACCAAGTCTGCCTTCCTAATTTCGACAGGGGGAATGGTGTTTTGCGTGTTTTTTAAGGTTTTTTTTTGTGCCACAGGATTAATTGCCTGGACTCCTGGCTTTCCAGTTTGTTTCCCTTGCTTTCGTACCCAACGCGACGAGCCGGCCCTTCCCAAAGCAGGGCCGCGCCTTTTTTCCCATGTCATGCTCCGCGTGCAGACTCCCCCTCCGGCCCTTTGGTCCTTTCTGGTTCACGCCCGACACATGGGTTGCTCTGATTTGACACCTTGCGGTTTTTACTTTTTTCCCCTTTTCTTCCAGCCGTTTTTTTCCTGTGGTGCCAGCCTTTTTCCCCTTGCGATTGGAACACCGCTCCCTCCCGGTGCCCCCCCCTTTCATTCGGGGGTCTTTTTTCCGTCCTTCCGTGCCTTCATTGAGTCCCCCCCTTTTTGTGATTGTGGCGTGGATTTCCTTTGATCTTTCGGCCAACTGCCGTTCCTTCTGGAGCGTTCTGTTTCGGACCGCGGTCTTGTTGTCCCGGTTGGTTTTTTTCTCACTTTTACTTGCCATCGAGTGATTTGAATTGATGGGGGGCTGCCTCGGCTGAAAAAAACTTTTTTCCCCCCGTCCTTCGCTTTCCCAACCCAAATGAACATTTTTTCCCCTTTGCCTCCCAGTTTGTCCCTGTCTGATTTCTTATAGGAAATTCTGGGGCTTCCCTTTGAAACCCCCAGCGGATTGTCCTTCAGATGCCACCTCCCTGCATTTCAGTCTTTTGAGGTTTGAAGATCCCTTTTTTTCCTTCCCGGGCCTCTTTCCTTGGAGCGTTTGCTGGTGAGGTTGGATTATGACATTGCCCCTGGTTCACCGGGGACCCCTTTTGCTTGTGTCCTTTCGTATGCCCGCTGTGCGTTCGCGCTGGCGGATGGGAAATGCGCGGTTTGGCGGTTGCCTTGCGGGCGGCCCCTTTCTCCTCAGTCTGGTTTAACCCCTTTCCGTTTGCCTGTTCTTTCTTTCTGTATCAATCAGGAGAGGTATGTGCGGACGTTATGATTGAATTGCTTTTTCTGACGGCTTCCTTCCCCCACCATTCCCCACATTTTCCCGAAGTCTCTTTTAGTTTTTTTTTGCCTTGGGCCCTCCGTCCCTTGAAACTACTGATTCTGCAACGCCCCACGGGAAAGTCTGGGATTCCTTCTGGACGCAGTGGCTGGTCCCTTTTTTTTGCCTTTCTGCACCTGTGTTGAAAAGTGGCGGGTCCCCATTCGCCTTTCCCAGTGATAATGCTTTTTTTTTATTTAAGTTCATTTTCCGAACGCTTACTTACTGACGTGGTTTTTTCTATTATTTTTTTTAAGGCCTTTTCTTTTTTTTTTCTTTTTGCGGAAATCTATCCTTTCAACTTTCCCCGTTTGTTTGATGGTCTTGTATTTTTTTTATCGTTTCCCCCGAGGACATTGTTATTGCCCGGGCGGGGGTGAAACAGTCCCATCTTTTCGTCGGTTGACCCCGTCTTTCGGTACCATTTGTTGAAGGCGAGAAAATGGATTTTGGGTGGCCCCCTCGATTGAATTTTTGCGTTTTTTCTTCTCCTTAATTTTGTTCTGCTTTTTTTGAAAAAAAAACGGTTCCCCGCTTTCCCCCTTCACATCTCCCTTTGTTGCAAATGAGCACCAACCACAGTTCTTTTTTTTTTCTTTTTTTCCTCCCCCCCCCAACCGCACCGTGTCCCAACCTGTCTGGGGCCGCTAAGGAGACTTGTGGCCGACTCTATTTTTTGTCTCTACTTTCCTTCCTTGCGATTTTGTGGGTGCAGTTCATCGTGTTTTCGTTGGTTCTTTTTTTGGCGTTTTTCTTGAGTAGTCCAAGGATAGTGTTGCCACCTGGACCATTTTTTTCTTTCGTTCGCATCCTCTTTGTTGCTTTTTTTTCTTTTTTTCCCTGTTAAACTTCTTTTCCCCCTCCTCCCCGCCTAGTCCTTTCTCGGTCTTGCACCGCCTCAAGTCCTTTTTCACGGGGATGGTTTTGGAAGTCGACGGACTTTTTTTTTACTTTGCTTTTGTTTGTTCCGCGGCTTCTAATTCTTTTTTTTTTTCCCTCCCCCTTCCTATTTTCCTTTTGCTTCTTGAGGATTGTGAATTCGTTGTGTTTGGGAAGGTTATGTCCATTTTTCTGTGTTGTCTATGTGATCTTTTTTTCCGGTTTCGTATTTCCCACGATGAGGGCTGGTTGTTTGTTGTCTGGGGACTTCCCGTTACCCCACTTCCCCCCCTGTGCCGACTTCACATTTGTTGCTTTGTTATCGCGACTTGGATGTGCTACGTGTAACCACCTTGTTGAGATGGGCGATGAATCCTTTCCAGAACCGTTTCGGGATATTCTTTTTTTTCCTCCCGTTTGCCCTCTGTTCCAGACGCCGTTTCCCTGTAAATTTTTATTCTGGGTCTTTTATTGATGGATTGTGCACCGGGGGGTGCTCGACCCAGACCCATGCTTTTTCCCGTCCCCTGTGGTAACTCGGTGGTTACTTCCCTTGCGTTTTTATTGCCCTCTGCTTGGATTTTTCGAGGACGGTGGTTTTTTTTGAAAAAAATTTTGTGTCGGTTTTACGACGGCTGTGTCCTTTCCTTTTCGTGCTTGCTTTGGTGTACATTGGCGTCTGGCCGACCCCATCGGGCCCGGGGCGTTTCGGATTTGCCGTCGTTTGTTCTTAGTGTCGTTTATTCTTTATTTAAGGTTTTTTTTCGCGTGGTGAACCCCCCAAATTCACGTGTGGGTCGGTCTGTCTCCTTACCCTCGCTCGTGTAGATAGTGTGTTTCCCAGTCACCCATTAAGAGTTACCCCCTCCGTTGACCCACCTTCCACTCCCCTTTTTTTTTTCATGTGAGCTGCCTTTCCCCCCATTCTGCCCCCTTTGACAGTCTATGGCGATGAAATTCGGTCCCTTTTTTTTTCTCCCTTTCCTTTCTCTTCCATTTCTAGACCCCCAACCCCTTTTTTCTTTGGATGAGGTTTCCCCCCTTTTTGGGGTTTGCGCTATGACAGGTTACCGGTAATTTCTTGGTTGGCCTCTTCCTTCTACCCCCTGGAGTTCTTCATGCTTTCTCCCCCCCCCCCCGACAAATGTGGCCCAGTTGGCAGTATGCGTTTTCTCCCCAGTCTCGAGCACCCAAATTTTTTGAGTTTAAACAACTGGAGGAAGGTGGGCCCATCCTTTTCCCAACCTTCCCTGCTGTATTCGGAAAACCCTTCTTTAACTTCTTTTTCCTGAGTACCCTCTACAAACGACGGCTCGTGATTCTTTTTTATGGGCACCTTTAAACCCACTGTTAAATTTAATGACCTCGGGTCTTCAGAATTTTTTTCTTCTTTTTGGCCATTCTCTCGCCTCTCTTCCTTTTCCCTTTTGGTCCAAAACTCAAATCTCCATAACTGTTTGGGGCCCTTCGGCCTCACTCTTTTTTTTCAGTGCCCTCTCCTCGCCGTTTTTTTTGCGGGTGGGACACCGTGACTTTTTTGACTTGATTCCGCCCAAGCTTGACCGAGGTCTCCCTCGAAGTTGCTTTGTTTCATCTTCCTCGGCTTGTTCGACGCAATCCCCTTTCTCGGATTCGTCCTTCCCTCTCCCTTTCGCTACTTTTTGACCTTTTCCATGTTTTCTCTTTTTCATTCATAGTTGCGGCGATCCCGATTGTGCGGTTTGACCAAACGGCCTACTCTGCAGTTGAAAAGGCTTGAAAGCGACGTAATCTGCCCTCTTCCCTTTCACCATTCGGACTTGTCGCCCGCTCCTTTCCCCCCCCCACCGTTCGTGACCCCCAGAGCTCTGACCAGGCTTCGATGCTGGTTCCCCCCCCCCCCCCAGTCTCACAACTTCTTTCAACTTTTTTCCATCCTGAGGGCAGGACCTTTCCCCTTTTGTCCTCGCAAACCCCCGTCCCGGGTTCCTTTCGTCGTGATCGAACGGTCCACACTAACCGAGACCAGACTTTTTTTCGGTGCCCTGCCCTGTTCACCTTCCCCCCTGCTACCGTGTTCCCCCACTAGTTTCAATGTCCCTCTTTCTCCACGCCCCTTTCAGTCCTTTCCCTTTTTTTTGTTTTGAAACACTTGCGCAAGTTTACGTCGAAACAGTTCTCTGCTTGCTTCTTTTCTTTTTCCCTCTAGTCCCCTTTCGCCAGCGTAACCTTTTTCTCCTTTTCTATCCGTGCGTTTTCTTTGTGACCTTTCCGTCGGGGTTTTTTTTTTTTTTCGGGCTGTCTGGTTTTTGATGAAGGAGATCATTCCCTCTTACGATAGTTTGCTTTTCTACCCAACTCCTTTCTTTTTCTTCTAGGTCCTTTGCCCACCGTGGTTACTTTTTTTCCTTTTCACTTTCTCTTACCTGATCCCGCCTTTCCCTTATCTTTCACCTTTTTTTTTTGGTCAGCCTTTCGGCATATTGTACCGAGTCCTATCAAGTTGACCACCCCTTAATCACCCTTTGTATGTGCCCGTCCCCCCCTGAGGACAGTCGTTAGATCGCTTTTTTTCCCTTTGCTTTTGTTTCTTCTTCAAATCCGTCATTTTAACGTTTACCAAACATTGAAGTTTAACACTTTGTCTTCCAGCCTCGTTTTGTCCCCGATCCCCTTCACTGGACGTTTTGTCCCCCCTTGTACCCCGGATTTTTCCCAGCCTCTCGTATTCTCTACTAGTTTTTTCCCCCGTGACAGTTTTTAATCTCATGTTGCAATTAGGGCGGATTCTCCTTGCTGTCGTCCCCGCCCTCCGTTCCTTTTTCCTCCTGCGGTCACCTTTTGATGGTTCTTTGTAGCCCAGGTTTTGCTTTTTTCAGTTCCGGGCGTTCCCAGGGGGTATGATGACTCGGTAAACAGCGTTTTGACTTGCACCACCCCTTCCCCTTCCCTCCCCCACTCCCCCGTTCCTGCTTTTCTGTCCATGTGCGGCCTCGCTTTTGCGATCCGATGTCCCTGCTTTGTGAGAAACCCTCTCGATGCTTTTTGCACAACGCTCCCCTCCCCCCGGGTTGTTGCCCTATTCGTTTCTTGTTCTCTGCCTCTTCCTTTTAAGTTTTTCAATGTCCTCGTCCCCCCTGTCGCCCCGTTATCACTTTTTTTTCGCGGTCCCCTTTCAACCGTATTGCCACCATTGGACTGAGGTGCGGAGAACGTTTTCCCAGCCTCGCGTCTTTGCTTTCCTGCTCCTGTGTCCCTCCTGTGTTACCACCCGCCACATAGTGTCTTTTTTGCGCGGTCACGCATTTACGGTCACGTGGTACGCGGTCACTTTTTTTTTTTTTTCGTCTTTCTCTGCGTTTTGACGTACCTTTCCCACATGGGCTCTCCCCCTTCTTTTCCCTGGTTTTTTTCTGTCTTTTCCAATTTGAAATTCTTTTCCCGGGTGCAGAGTCTAGTGGTTTAACCCTTCGGCTTCGACTTTTGTCTCTTGCTCCCTGGTCGGCCATCTTCTGAGTGCAGACACTTGGCGAACACTCTCCTGTTCCCTGCGACTTGTGTCCTTGTTTCTCGACAATAGCACCCCCCCCCCCCCCCCGAGTTCAAACGAGTCTCTTGTCTTCTGTGTCGCAGTGCTCCTTCCCCCTAGCCTTTCCAACGAGACCAATTTTTTCCCATCTCTGTTTGTTTTTCCTCTTTTGTTTTTCTTTTCGTTAGAGCATTGCTTTTCGCCGTTCCCCCCCCGAGGTTTGTTTGCTCACTGAGCCCCCCTCTGTTCCGGACAACTTCCTCTTCCGTTGGACACCCTAGGGGGCCTAGTCCCCCTCCCTTTTCGCCTCCAGGCAAAGTTCCCGGAGAACCCTCCGCTACCCTTTCTTTCCCCCCCCTTTCTTTTGTTTTTTTTATGGAGCGATAGATCTTGGTACTTCCCTTCTTGCCCTCTCTCCCCCCCCAGTGGGGCCGTCTTCCCGCTTGTTTTTCCCCCCCTATACCTTTAGGCCCCCCGCTTGCCGGTTAGGCCCCAGGGCCTTTTTCTGTTTCCGGGCCTCTTTTCCCCCACTTCTCTTGTTATTTCTGTAGTTTCCCCCCAGGCCTTTTTCCTTCTCTGGTTCTGCTTTCTTTGGGGGTTACAGATGTTTTCTTTTTACCCTAATTGATGGAAATTCTCCCTTTTGTATGCTGTTCGTCCGTTTCCGCCAACGCCGTCCTGCTTTTCATTTGCTTTTTCTTCCCCCACCCGGCGCATGGGCCCCGTTGTAGATTTTAACTAGAATGCTTCTTTTTCTTTTCTGGAGGGCCCACCCTGTCCGCCCCGGCCTCCCTGGCAATTAGTTTCTTTTTTTACGAACCAGTTGAAATAACGTGCTCTGATCTTGAGACCTCTGACCGCCTGAAGTCCAGTTTTATTGGAACGGTCTTTTTCCCGCCCATCCCTCTCCTCCTGGGTAAAGATTTGTGGAATCACGATTGGATTTTTGTTTCTCACAAAACTTTTGTCCCCCCCTCCTTCCCAACGATGCCTTTTTCGGCTTTTCGTCCTGTCAAGGTTTCTTCTTGAATAGGGGTCGGACTTTTTTCGGTTTGGTAGTGTTCCTTTGTTAAAGAGCGGATCATACCCCCCCCCCAGGTTTATCCCCTTGCTGAATCCCCTCCTTTCTTTTTCTCCATACATCCTGGGCTTTTCCTCGCCTTCCCCCTTTTGGCTGCCCGAACCAAAGATTCCCCACGTTGGGGTCCGGCTTTTGAGTTTGCGCAAGCGCTCGTCCCCGATTTTTTTTCAACCTGGCAACTTTTTGATACCCCTTTTCTAGCCAGGCCTGAGTTCGCCTATTTTTGGGTCCCATTGTTTCCTGGCTGCCCTTCGTCCCCTTTCCGCATGCGTTCCGGTTTCGTTTTGCCCCTTTTTTTCGTTTTCCTGGGGCTGCCCCCAGGGTTCCCCTGCCCAGGTTGAGATACATGTTATCAAGCCCCCCTGTCTTTTTTTGCCGTGTGGGCAGTCCTCCGACCCCATTCTTCCTCCTGGCACACCTCCTTTGGCAGCGGGACATTAAGCAAGGCGTTTTTCTGTCAACGTGTTTCCCAACCTTTCCCCCGCTCTTGGTACCAATGAGTGCATAGGGCTTCACTTTGCGGCTCACCGCTTGTGATTTTTTCGGGTTTATTCTTTTTCTTCATTACTTTCCTTACCACTTTTTCTTTTTTTGCCTTCCTGCGGAAGGACGATACCCCGAGCTTTGTTATCGGCCCTCTCTTTTTTTTTTTCCGTCTCTCTGACTTTAGCCGACTTATTTCCCTGTCCTTTGCCCCCACGCTCGACCTTCGTCCCAGGTCACCCCCGCGTCTTTTTTCTTTTCCCCCACTTCTTTTAATCATTTTTCCTGTGATTTCCAGGGTGACCGGCTTCTCATTAAGGAATTGACCGGCAGAAACACCCCCCCTACAGAATCATCTTCTGTCTCCGGTTAGGACCGACGAACCCTTTCTTATTCGGTTGTTTTAACCCACTTCTTTTGGAGCCCTGGCCAAAGCTTTCCCTTGCTTTTTCCCCAGGTCCGTTTTGAAACCCCTTTCCCCCCCCCCCCCCCCTGTTGGTTTTTGTTTTTCTTTATACTACACGCACGGGCGGTGGGGTTTAGTTACCGGCGTTCCTCCCTGACGAGGGCAGAGTGGGTCGGTCGTTTTGTGCTCCCCGTTATGGTCTAACCGGCCTCCCCTCATTGCCGGGGTGATGGTTTTTGGACTTTTGGTTTCGTTTTTTTCACCCCTGGGGGAACCGTCTGGTGCCTTTGACCCCTCCTCTTGCTTCTTTTGTCAACCTTGTACACTCCCGTTTTCCGCGCTGCTTTTTGTAGAGGAATTTCCGAAGTTTTTTTCATTTGTTCTTTCCTCCCCCTTTGATCCAATCCCCCGGTTTCTGCCCTTGTTTCCTCTGCTTGCTTTTTGCCCTTAAGTTGGGTTCTTTATATGTGTCTTTTTGCTGGTTCTGGATTTTACGTCTGGTCTTCCCCCCCCCCTCTGCCGTTTTTTCAACGTGCCTCGTCCTTCCCTGCTTTTTGGTTGTAAAGGCCAAAGCACAAATGATCAAGAGATCAGTCCCCTCCCCAAAACTCGTGCTCTTGCCCCCTGGCCTGCCCCCCTCTCTTGTTCCCCCCCTGTTTCATTTCACTGGGTTGGGCCCTTTTGTTGGGGAGGGGGCTTGCCACACCTGGTCGTGTTGTTTCATTGCCCCCCTCCTGATCTTTTCCCTTTTTTCGTTTCTTTCGCCCAGGACCTGTCGAGGAAGATGCTGTTTAGCACTTAGAGCAAAGTACTTCCTGTCAGCAGTCTGCGCTTTTCGTTGTCGTTCCCAAAATCTGGTTTTTTCCCCCCCGCCCTTTCCTCCTTGACTTTTTGCTTTTCGCTGAAACTCTCCCTTGCCGCTCGGGCCCGGTGGTTGATGCTTTTTTTTCTCCCCTGTTTTTTCCCCTTTGCCCCTAGATTTCGGGTCGATTTGTGAAGTGCTTTTTGCTGGTCAACCGTCCGAAACTAAAAGTATTACGGTCCCGTGCCTCTGGTGCATCTCGATGTCCTTAGGTTTTCTATATGAAAATGTTTTTCTCTTCTGTGCCCCCCACATATTTCAACCCTGAGCTTCGTTACTTGGGGACTCCCGCCGTTGTGCAGGTTCTTTCCCCTTAAGTCTTTCACTTACCCTTGACTTACCCCGTTCCCCCCCCCCTAGTCTGCCCTTTGTTCAGCCTGTCGAATTTTTTTTTCTGGGTCCTTTTGCTTGTTCTTCCTGCATTACTGCCGAAACCTGTTTTTCCCATATAGATGTCACCTCCGCTTTTTTGGGCGTATTTTGCGCCACTTTTCCCTCAAACGTTTCCTTCTGACTTTTTTTGGTTTTTTTTTTTATTTCTTCACACCATGACAGTGGGACTAAGATTGTTAGGCGGCCTCACCGTTCCAGAACGTCACCTCTCTGGGAATGCGTCCCCTTTGCCTTTGTCTTTCCCTCTTGTAGGATGTTTTTTACGCGTCCTCACTTCCATAGTGTCCACCCCCATCGAATTTTGCCCTGCCTGCTCATGATTCCCCCCTGGTTTTGTCGATGGTGTCTGTTTTTCGGGATGGCAACTCTTTTTGATCTTTTTTTTTTTTTTTTCCAACCACTTTACACACCTTTTTCCTTGGAACCCCCCCCCTCTCTTCAAAATTTCCTCCGCACCCCCCCAATTTCCGCTTTTTTACCACGACACCTCCTTCCCCCCGTCCCCCTGGTATTCCCCTCCCCTTTTGGACTTTTTTTTTTTCTCTGCCCCCGCACACCGACTTCCCCTAACCCGGTCCGCGTCCAATGCGACTGGTCCCCCCAACTTCCCACACGGACCCCCCATGTCAAAACCCGCCAGTCCGATCCCCTTGGACTGCCAACCCTCCCCTGAGGTCCCCTATCCTTTTCCCCCGTTTTCCACTGCCTTCTTCTAGGAACGTTTTTTGCCCTAATTCCCCTCGGTGTTTCGGCCTAAGTTCAAAGGAAGGGGCTGTTCGGCTTTCACATCGGTGCGGCCCGGGCTTCCCCCAAGTGCCTATGCCCCCCCCTGGGCCCCAACGGCCCCCTGAATTTGCGAAAGGCAAATGCTGTAGGCCGTAGCATTCCCTTACCTCCCCACCCGCGTGGCCACCCCCCCAACCTTTTTCCCTAACTGCGGTATTTTGTTTTTCCCTCTTCCCACCCTTCCATTTACCCAGGCCGTCTTTCGCCCCCCCCCCCTCCGCTTCTTTTTCACCCCATGTCATTCCCCCCCCCAATCAACCTTACACAATTCACCACAAAAACCTCATTCCTCCCTCGTTGACTTACCTCTTTTTGTTTAATCCCTGGTTGAGGACCTCCTACCCCCTTTCCCCTCGACTACTTTTTTAACTTTCCTCAGGCCGTCCGTCCCCCTGTGCGCAGTCCGTAAAAAAATTTCGTTTTACTCTTTCCCCCCACCCCGCATCCTTTTCCCTTCGTTTTCAATCCTCGGAGAAATCACCGGTGGTTTGCTCTTTCCTGCATGGAAGTTTAAGGAACCGTCCCCCCCACTAAGGTTCTTCTGACTTACGTCCTTTCCTTTCCCGCCCAACAATGTTTCCGGTGTCACAACTCTGGCGGCCTTGCCTCCAACTTACACGACCACCCCCCCCCACAGTCCCCAACCCCACCCTCATCCTCCTTCTTTTCCCACCAATTGCCCGATGCTCGATTGTTTTCGCTCCCAAAATCTCACTTTGGCCACCCCCCCCCCCCCCTTTTCCCTCTGTTTTTTTTTTCAGTGGGTGGCCCTTTTTTTGCCTTTCTTTTTTGAGGAGACCTCCACCTATTTTTCTTTGTTTTCTTCTTGTGTTCCCCCCTTATTGTCTTCCGGGTTTTTTTCTGGCGTTTGTTTTTTTTTTTTTTTTTTTCACCGTACCCACCCTGCACAATTACCCCCCCCTCTTTCCGCTCTCAGGAAAAAGCCACTTCACTTTCCTTTCCTTTTGCCCGCCAACCTTTTCCTTTTCACCTCGCCCTAAACCCCCCCCTTTCTGGACCCTGTGGAACATCTCCTTACATCACCCAACCCTTTTTTGACAGATTCTGACTCTTCCCCGCCTCTAACTGGCCCCCAATTCGTGGACCAAAACTCCTCAACACCTAACAACATACCCCTCCATCCTCAAACCCCATACGTCTTTTCTGTAGTTCTCTTTCCTCCTGATAAGCAGTCCCCAGTTATTCACCCGTCGCCCCCTTCAATTACAATTGGTGAACCACCTTTTTTTTCTTATCACCCCCTGCCGCCCCTGACCAGTGAGTTGTTCCCACCCTGTTTTATACCCCCTTTGATGCTCAGCCCCCCCGTTTTTTTTTTGTCCACTTCCCCCGTTCAAAAAGTCCTTTCCTTCAATCATCCCCCCCCTCACTTTACGTTGGTCTAGTGCGAACCCCCAACAAGCTTCTCCCCCGGTCCTTCCCGTCTCCCCCTCTGCCAACCACAAAAACAGACAGAGATCCTTCCACCTGTTTTTCGCTGGTTTTTTCTCCTCCCCGTGGTTTTTGGCTCCTCCCTTTTTCTCGTTTCTTCCCGTCCGCAACAAATACTACGATTACCATTCAGATTAAATGCACGCACCCCGCACGCGTTTTTTTCCCCCGCCCGCCATTCCGGCTCGAGATCCCCGCCCTTTTTTTTCCACCCCGCCTACCCGGGGGAGTGAACTGTTCCCCAGCGCCATCCCTCTACCGTCCGCCCTTTTCTTTTCAGTGTTGCAATTCGTCCTCCCCTCTTTGCCCTGTCCCTTCAGGGACCCAGGCGAAGAAGGGTTTTACTTCTCCTCCCATTTTCCCTTTCTGCGTTTTGGTCCTTCCTTCTTCCGTTTGGTGCTCCCTCCCCCCCCGTTTCTTGTCACTTCTCAAAAATAGCATCTCTGGCTGCTTTCCCATCCCCTTTTTTTTTTTCCCCTTTTTTCCATTTTTCCAAAAACTGGCGCTTGAGTATTTTTTTCGTTTCGACGTTCACGATTTAAATTCAATCCCCCACCCTAGTTCTCTTTTTATTCCCGGCCTCCACCTCCGTCGGTTTTCCTCCGCAAAACCCCCCCTGCCCCACCCCTTCACACTCCAACGTTGGTTTAACAGGATCTTTTGGTGACTCCCCGTCTCCCCCCACCCCGTCCATTGCACCCCCCTACTCCCGTCATCCCCTTTCCGATCCCGAAACGGCTTTAGGCTGTCCACCCTCGGTAACATAAACCCAATTTCCTGGCACCCCCAGATCCCCTTTAAGATTTGGACGCTCTCCTTCTTTAAGGAATCACACCCTTTTGGTTTTCTCCCAGGCTGTGAAGATTTTCCTTTGGCTTTTGCCTCTCACTATCCTTTCTAGCCCATATGGTTTGGCCCCGGCGCCGTGCTCTCGCGGGTGGCTTCTTTTTGGTAAAGACCTATTAGAGTTCGGGGGAAGTAGTCCTTTTCCACCCCGCCAACGGCCTCCAGTGATTGATACTGTCCCCCCCAGCAGGCCGTACCCCCCCCCCCCCGCAATTTTTTCTTCCCCCACAAATCCCATCCGTATTTTTATCACTGTCTCTTGTGTCTGTCACGTTTATTTCTTTCCTTTTTTCTTCCCTTCCCGGTGTTTTGTTTATGATCTTGATACCCTTGTTCTGACACCCGATCGTTTCTCCTTTCTTTGAATTGTTTTGTGCTGCTTTGGTTTTCCCCTTTTCCCTTGCGGTTTGGTTCCAGGGATCCTCCGTGAGGCTTTTTTGTAAGGCGTGTTGCTGCTTTTTGCGCCCGTTCACCCCCGCGCGACAAATATCCTCTCCCCATGTCCCAAGTCAGGGCCGCCTCCTTTCAGCCCCGGCCCTCGCTGTCAAGAAGGGCGATTTCTGCAGAAGCTCTTTCTTCACTGCGAGCCCTATCGGGGGTGCTCCCCACAACCCCCCCCCCTTCTTTAGTAAAGTATCAGTCATCTTTTCTAGTGGGCCCGTCCAACCCGGGCGCTTTGTGGAAACGAGTCCTTCAGCTATCGGCCTTTCTGCGGCCCTTTTTCTTGCCTTTGATGTCTGAGTGGGTGATGGTTGCTCGTTTGATCGTTTTATCTTTCGACCAATTGTCTTTTCCTGTGTTCCTTTGGTGGATCGGTATCTCGGTGTCAGAGACTGGATTGTGGTTGGTTTTTGGGTCCTCCCCTCCCTTCCTGCACGCTTTTTGTTTATTGAATTGAATTTTCGGCTGAGAGGTGATCGGGTTTTTGAACGTTGAAAACTCTCCCCGCTTTCTGTGATTTTTTCCCAATGAACATCCCCTGTCTCCCTCCATCGTGTGATGCCACGTCCGGAAATTTTTTTTCTCTTTCAGGTTTTGCATCCGAGAGGGGCTGAATTATCTGCCGAAAGGACCCGCCTCGACGCATCTATAATTCCTTTCTGGCTCGTTCCCCTTCTGTTTAGGTTCCTCTTAGGCGGTGAGTTCTGTTTGTGAGACATTTTTGCCTTTTCCCCACTTGCTCAAACCCAGATGTGGCCGGGGGTAACCCTTCCTTCTTTCCCGCTTGTTCGTTTTTTTTTTCCTCTCTGGGCTCAAACCCAACCGGGCGTGGTTGATGTTTTTTTTTTTCCTCCGCTCTTCCCCTGCTTGCCGACCGCTCGAAACACGCGTGGCGGTTGTGGAGGTACTCCCTTCCCTATTTCACTTTCTTTTCGTGTTTTGTTTTGTACCCTTCTTCCCTAGTTGAGGTTCGGCTTGAGGGATTTGTGCTCACAAACCGCCTTTTTCCCCCACATGTGCTTTTCCTTTTACTGTCTTTCTTTTTTTGTTTGCCGGGCCGGTTTCCGCCTGGACGATACCCCCTTATGCGTCTTGTGCACTTTTCGCAAAGGGGAAACATTGCTGTTTTTGACTTTTTTTCTTTTTTTTGTTTGCCCCCCTTTCCCCCTGGTGCTTGTCTCAGAGCCTGTCTAGGGGCTCCGCACCTTTTTTCTGAACACCGTGTGAAAAGTTTTCCTTTCTTCAGGTTGCCCCGGTTTTTTCCTTGAACGTGGACCCCGTGGGTGTTTTCTTGATTGCATTTGACTTTTGCGACTATGGGTTTTTTGAGGGGTGTCACGGTTTACGGCCCCCTTTCTGGCGTTTTCAACCCCCGTTTCCTCCTTTTTAAGTGTCACCCCATGTCCTTATTTGTTTTTTCTTAGGTGGAACTGGTGTGACTTCGTTTCCGACCCCTTACTTGACGACTTGTTTACCCAGTGTCTTGGCTTGCATTTTTTTCTGTTGTCCCATCGGTTTGTTGTGTTTACGTGGATTTTTTTTCCTTTTTTAGGATCTCACCTTTTTTCTTTTTAGGGCGATCACTTCACGGTTGCCCGTCCCCCCCCTCAGATGGACTTCGTGCGGGCGGTTTTCGGACTCGATACAGCTATGGTACTTTGTTGTGAAAAACCCCCCCTCCCCTCTTCATGGTTTTCCTGCGTGTACTTTTTGCAGGGTCTCTCCACAAAAGATTTTGGGCGGGGCACCCCCCTTTCCCCCCCCCCCCATACACAAGGTCACCGTTGTGCGGAGCAACTGAATGTTTTTCCTCTCCTTTCGTTTGCCTTTTTTGGTTCCTCGATTAGCGAATCTTTATCACATTTTTTTTCGCTAGGTCTCGTTGTTCGTTGCCTTTTTTCCTTTTTTTTTCTTTTTTCAGGGCTTCAGTTCCCCCCGGAGTAGTGTTTTTCCCCCCCCCCGGAAACCATTTTTTCCTTTTTTGCTGGTTGACTACGCATTTTGTTTTCCCTATTTTCTTTTTTTTTTTTTTTTTTTTACCCCCTTCCCCCTTGATAAATCAGTTCCTTGAAACGAAGTTGAGGTAGGGATTGAAACGCCCGCCCGTCTATCTTGATGTCGTGTGGTTGGTTTTACCCCGGCCTTCGTTCCTTTTCTTCCCCTGTTGCGTGATTTTTCTCTTCCTCTGATCTTCGTCGTAGACTAAGTATTTCCCCCAGCTTTCAGGTTTCGAGTGTTTTTTGGATGACATGCCTTGTTTTTTTCCATTTTTTTCCTTGTTGACTTCTGGTGGAGGTTTGTTTCCATCTGGTGGAAAGGAGATTCGTCTTTTGACCTAAATGATGGCTTTTTGTTTCCTGTTCCGTGGGAGTCGGTTTCCACGTCCCCCCAACATGGTTCTCCCTGTGTTCCCCCCCCCTTTTTTTGACGTTGGTGGAGTGTTTGGCGGAATGTCTTCACTTTCTAACCCGTGTCTTTTTAAGCAGCACAATTCCCTCCTCCCACTTGCTCAGGGGTTCCTTGGTTTTTTGTGTTAGAACGGCCGACGTGAGTTCAGAAGTTTTACCCGTTCTTTTACCAAGTTCGGATCGTCTTTCTTTTTCGTTTTTTTCTCCCCCCGGGCTGTTCCTCCTCCAGGTTCCTTCGTTTGAAGAGTTAGTTGACTATTTTTACTTTCCGAGTTTCATTCTTTCTCGCTTTTCTTTTAGCGTTCCTGTTTAGTTTACTCTTCGTTTTTTGTTTTCCCCTTGCGTCTTTTTCTTTCCCTCGTGTCGGGTTTTCAGGGTTTTGACCAAGTCGCCGTCGTGGTGATTTCCTGTCTTGTAGGCGTTTTTCGTTCCCTCAAGCGGAATTCGCCACTTTCCTTTTTTCCTCCCCCCGGAGATTTATGTTCCTACTTTCGCTGCTCGCTCTTGGAGTCTTTGCACATGTCAAACCCTCAAGACCTCACCTCCCGAAACCTGTACACCATAACACCGTGCTTTAGGCTCATTCCACCTTTCTCTTTGTGCTTTTGTTTTGTTTTTATTTTGCATGATTTTTTCCGCGGGTCATCCCTTTCCCCCCCCCCCTTGCATTTAAGAAATTGATTCTCCCCCTTTTCCCATATATTTTCTTTCCCTTTTTTCTGGTTCTTATCGCAGAGGACACGCCTTGGGTGATGGCTTCTACCTCTGAAACTGATTTCGTTTTTTTTTTTCCGTCCCCTCTTACCCCCCCCCGCAATAGAGCATTGAATTTTACAGGTGACCCCTTCTTGCATCCCCCTGGCATGACACCTGTCTCCGTGTTCGGTATGTTTTGTCGATATTCAAACGCCTTTACCCCATCCCGTTTTTTTTTCCACCCTTTTTTCTTCGACCCCGTTAACTTTCCGTCTCTTTTCAATTGTTTTTAAGCGCCCATTTTATTTCAACTTGTCCTCCCTGTTATTAAATTTCTTCCCCTTTTCAGATTTTCCCCTTTTCCCCCCTTTTTGCAGTCCCTTGGGCCGCTAGCAATCACCCCCTGTCACGCACTTAACCCCTTTCCCACCCTTCTTTCAATCCCCTCCCGGGTGGCCCTCAGATTGGCCCGAGATTTAGTACCGCGCTCCGTTGCTTGACAAGTTATCCTACCCCACTCAGGCTTCCAAGTTCTGTTTTTTCCCCCTCTTCTGTTCCTCGAAGTGCTTCTGCCTTACTCGGACCGTTTCGTTGCTGTCCTCTGTTTTTTTTTCCTATTCTCTTCGATTCCTTTGCCATCGACTGCCCCCCGCTACCCACCCGGTCCCCCCCCCCCCACACCTTTTCTTCCTTGCCCTCTTTTTCCGCCTTGTACCATCCTCCCCACCTATTGGTCTGGGAGACGATGCTTTTTATTTCTTCCCCGCTTTTTTCCCCCCCCGCTTTTTGCCTTTCTCCGTTGCCCCGTATCGAAGGGCCCTCCCAATCGACCCTTGACTACACAGATACCAGATAAAGTAACCAACCTTTACTCATACCTTCCCCCCCTTTGTCTTTGAGAAGAGAAACTCCTCACACCCCCCTTATGCGACCCCCTTTGACCCCCTTTGAGCCCCCGACTGAAAACGTTAGGGAACTGGCTTCTTTCATGTGGCTCGCACAAAACGGTTTGATTTTCCCTTTTTTCCCCCCTCCCTATGGCGTTGGTACCATCGAGTAAACCCGTTTAACCCGCGTGAACCCCCCCACTCAACCGGTTTGCAATTCGGCTCCCCTATTCCGGAACCACGGACGACCAGTTGTCCTTTCTTCCCCCGGCGGTTACCCTTCCCCCCTCTGTTGTTTTGGTTCCAGGTATCCAAAAAGGTCGACCAGGTACCTAGTGTGAATTCTCCCAGGTTTTTGTCATGTTCCTCCCGTTTTCAGTTTGGTTCAAACCTATGCTCCCGTGTTTTCTTCTTTTCTCAGTTGACGCCTTCCTGATGATCTTTTTGGTAGGTCGATATGTTTCCTTCTCGAAATCCCGCCCTTTTTCCCTTCTTCTTCTCTCGCAGTGCGGCCGATTTTTTACGGGCGGTGCCTCGTGCGTTGCGCTCTCCCCTGCTGTATCTTCTCTCGTATACACTGTGATTCAAACCGATAGTCCGATACCAAAAAAGTTGGTTGGGAGTCCCGAGACCGGCGTTCATGTTCCCCCCCCTTTTGTTTCCTCCTTCGTTACTCTCCCGACCCAAGATTCCGATATCACCCCTTTCCCTCCAGGTTTCTCCCTCTCTTCTCTTTTTTTTAACAGTTGACCCCCCCTTTTTTGGAATACAGGATGCTGAAGTTAACTGACAGGCGTTTCCGATTGGCGCCCTTCCCCCCTGCGCTCGGTTTCGGTCCAAATATAACTTCCCCTTCCCCCCCCCCCCTTTCCCTTTTTTTTTTTTTCCCCTGCGTCCCCCCCGCCTCGTTTTTAGGGACGAGACCTTTCTCGCTTGCGAATACGGACGGGGCAAGGCTGGTCCCCCTCCTCTGCATCGGTTGCCGGCCCCTTCTTGAAACTCTATCTTCCCCTCTTTTTCCCTTTTTCCCCCCTCGGCGTGAACCGCTTGGAGCAGCGGCGTTTTTACCCTTGCCCGTCCTGGTGATGATCTTCGTCCGCCCCCCAGGCGATGATGTCAGTGCATTTTTTTTTTTCCCCCCCTCCCCGTATCCCCCCTTTTTTCGTCTTTTTTTTATCGTTTTTCAACCCAACAGGCCTTGCCCCCACGACCGTCTCCCGATTCAAGAATTTCCCCCCCTTTGATCTTTCCTTCGTTCAGGGTATGGCAGCTTTTGACTCTTTTTTTTTCCCCGCGATGGGCGCTCCTGTGTCCCAAAAATACTACGAGTCCCCCAGTCTGCTTTCTGGGTTGCCCCCACCCCCTTGCCGCGTCGATTTATCCATTCTTTCCCCTCTTCCCCTTTGCCCCCGATCCTTGTCCCCCCCTTTTATTTTTCATTTTCGTCGGCAATAAAACCCCGCCAGACTGTAGGTCTTTGGCTGTTCCTCTTCAGGCACTCCCGGCTCGGTACATCTGCCCCTCCCCCTTTTCCCCGGTTTCCCCCCGATTTCACCTACCTATAATTTCTTTTTGTTGCCCGTTTATAAAACTCGGTTCCAGGAGTTTTCTCGTCACTTGTCGTTGAGCAGACCTTTGCTTCCCTAATTTCCTTCTTCCTTTACCACTCTTTTCCCCCCCTCTTCGTGGTTTTTGTTAAAAGGCTTGTCCCTGAAATTCCTGGGCCCATGGGTCAGCGTCCTCAGTTGGTTGACCTTTTTTTTTCCGTCCTTTCCCCGTTTTGAGCTCGTTGCCTTTTTTTCCGGACCACTCCGATCATCCATGAGCAGACCCACCCCTTTTTTTTTTTTTGCCCTCAACGTCCGCGCTTCCCCCCCCGTTAGACTGCTGGCTCAAGTATTGCCTAGGGCCCAAGGAGTGCAACCTGAGTTCTGCTATTTTTTTCCCACGGGTGTTTTCTCCTTTTTGTCCCCCCACCCCCCCACTTCGCGTGCACCACTTGCCTCTCTTTTCTTTTTCCTCCTCCTCCCCCCAGTTTTTTTGTTCTCTAGATGCTTCTGCCTTCCCCCCAACGTCCCGGTGTTTTCTCACTTGCGACCGTGTATGCAGAACTTCTCGGTGAACCTCTTTTTTCCCCTCTTCCAAATTCCTTTTTTGAGCCCACAACAGTCACCTCTTCTCGGGGGAACATCCTATTATTTTTTCTGTCACCCTTTTTCTTCTCTGATTGTTGCGGAGCTAGCCACCTGGCCCTGAGTGCCCCGGAGCTCACACGTGGAGTCGTTCTAGTGCGGTTTTTTTTTCCCCCCCCCGTTTTTCGGCACTCTGCCGTCCATGTGACCAGTAATTGACCGGTTTCCCCCTTTTTTTTCCCCTCCACTCGTTGTTCTCTAAGTCCCATGTGGAATTGTAGTTTGCTGTTTTCGCTTCTTTTAAAGTCACTCTGAACCCCTGATTTTCCCCCCTCGTTACACCCTTCCCCATGTTATGCGTTCCGACCTGCCGACCACGACGGGCTCTTGCTCGGGATTCCCCCCCCCGGCGCCTTACTGTCGTTTAAAGGGCCCTAGCCCTGATCGTTTCCCTTGTCCCTTCCGTAACGCCCGACCTGTTCATCCCGGAGGTCTACTTCCTTTCCCCCCTGTTTTGGACCGCCAACAGGGCAAAGTTCTCCCCCCTTTGTTGTTATTCTTTGTTTTGGACGAGGTCTTTTATGTATTGTGGACTCCTCTTTTTTTCGATGTGTTCACGGTATCTCTCTTCCTCTCTCGAATGTGCAAATTCCCTTTCCCCTTAACCTTTCGATTTTGTTCGCCTCGCCCGCCGTTTTCACTATCCCTGCATCTCCTTCCACCCACCTCCCCCAAAGTCGCGCGGCCTCCCCCCCTTTCAGTGGGAAGCCTTTGATCCCCCTGTGATTCTTGGTTTGGGGATGTTCTTTTTGTTAGTGGTTAAAGTTCCCCGTCTTTGTTTACAGCATTACCACCCTTGGCTCCTTCCCCCCTTCGTGCCTTATTATCGGACTTCCCATCCTTTGAGGGAGTCCATCACCTTTCCTGGAGTCACAGGATCCACGGGGGTTGTCTTGATTTTCCCATCCCCCCCCTCGGCTTTTTTGTCCCGATGGAAACATTGGGAGCGGGGTTTTTTGCCTTTTTCTCCGTCTTTTTTTCCCCGCCTGTCTCCCGGCCTGTAGGCTTTTTTTGGGGCTTTTTCCCTTCCGGCCCACGGATGTCCGCCCCCTGCTTTGTTTGTCGACGAAAGGTGCTTCGTCTTTACCTTGTTTGCTCCCCAAAAAGTTTTTAAAACCTGCAAATTTTCGGAACCGTGAGAAACCCCTCTGATTTTCCTTGTTACACCCTGTTCCTGCCGCCATCGGTAAACAGTAGCATCTACAGATGTCATCCAGCCTCAGAGTTTTTTTTTTGATTTCACCTAAACTTTCGGCGGGCCCGGGCGTATCGGCTTTAACCTTTGAGCCTAGCCCCTGAACCAGTCCTGAAGCTGTTGCTTTTTCGTAGCGTCCTTGTCCCTCTCCGACACGTTTTTTCTTTTTTTGCGCCTGGGAAGGGCTAAGTCTTGACTTTTTGTATCGGCCTATCTGTTTTCAAAAAACCATCTGATTGTATTTTCCTCCCCCCCTCTTCTTCCCAAGGCGTCTCTTCCTCCGATGGTCACACGCGCGATCGTGGGTTGGTTGGGGGGCCCGCCCCTCCGAGGAGTTTCGGAGCGTGAAGGTTTTTCTTTTTTTTTCTTTCGCTCCTTTTTGAAACCTGCTTTAAACTCCCCCCTAATCATCGACTCCGTCTTTTCCGACCAGCACATTTTGGCGCAGATTATTTTTTTTTTTCAAATGGCGGCGAATGCCCTGCCCCACTCTGGTCCTTTTGCTGTTCTCCCCTTAAGTGGACCCCCTTGCCTTCCCCCTTTGTTTGATGTCTTACCCTCCCCGTTACGCGGGGTTAACAGTTTTCCCCCGTTGCTCTCCCGGACTCCTTGCTGGGTCGGGTTCTTTGTTAGGAACGTAGTCGTCCCCGGTGTGTCGCCAGCCCTCCTTTTGTTTTCTTTTTTTGGGACGGTCGTTCCGTTGCCACGGTTTGGTAGATGAGTTGCTCTTCCCTGCGCCCGTATTTTCTGTTGAACCTTTTTCCTTCGTTTTTTTCGGATGTCGACTCGTCGTCATGACCGCCCGTGGTCTTGTTTGGTCTCTTCAACGTTGCCCATTCTTCCCCCGGTTTTTGCGGCCTTGCGGCATTTTCGTTAAACGGTGGTCTTTCTTCTTGTCTTCTGGTCGATTCCTTTTACGTTCGGCTTCGAGGCCGTTGCAACGGCTCGTTGCTTCTCCCCGGTGGTTCTTCACCTTTTTGCCACGACTCAATTTCGTCTTTCGCCCCCTTTTTTTTTTTCCCCCCCAACCCCCCTTTGTGCGCCCTGGTCCGCGCCCCTGAAGGTCCGGCCCACATTCAGGTTCCCTTGGAGTAGGTCGCGTTAGACTTTCCACGACGCTCAATCTTTCTCCTCGTTTCTGACCCCCATCTTCCAGGTTCAGAAGATGCTGTTTTTCAGAAATTCGTATTCATCCCTACTTCTAGTTCAGCTTATGATTGTGTTGTCCCCCCCTTGTTTTCCCCGCGTGATGATAAGGCGTCTGTATCTTGGAAACCCGCTTTCGTGGGTTTTTTCCCTGGCGCGGGGGTCACGTGCGTTTTTTCTGATGTTCTTTGTTTTTTCACGTGTTTTTCCTCCCCCTCGTTTGGTTCGATGGCGGGGGTCGATCGTTCCGGTTTTTGGGCTTCGCTGGCCACAAAAAAGAGGAAAGTTGCACGCTCATCCTTGTGTTGGTTTTGTTTCTGCTTATCCCCTTCGGGGAGGTTTTTTTGGTTTATTCTCCCAATTTGCTCTACCCCAATATACCGAGCTGTTTATATTCCGGGCTTTCATACTTTTCCCAGTGCTGTTTCCCAAGCGGCGTCCCAGGTCTCCTCCCGCCCCCAGAATGCGGTTGGGTACGTTGTGAGGGATTCTCCCCTCCGAATGGCCTCCCCCCATTTTTTTGCTTAGGCTGGTTGCGTCCAACTCCCCCTTTCCGAAACAAATAGTTCCTTGTCTCAAGACCTGTCACCCCCCCCCCATTGCACAGTGATTGTCGCTTTCATAGCGCCCCTTTCACTCAACTTTCCCCCCCTATGTCCAAGTGTCGTTCCTTATGCTTCTGATGTCTGGAACTTTCTTCCCCCCTCTGGTGTATAATTGTGGCCCATAGCAAATCAAACCTTTTTTCTCCCCTGTTATTGTTCCTTTTTCCGCATCATTCAACGGTGTTTGTGGTTACTTTTTCAGGGGAGGTTTAATTTCACTTCTTATTTTTTGGGACTTTTCAAACTTTTTCCCATTTTCTACCACCGCGTGTAAGGCTTCATCTCCTGCTTCCAGTTGTTCTTTCTCCGTTCCCCCTTACGTTTCAAATCGTCCTCCGTCCCTCTGTCCCCCCCTGCCCTGGCGCCTTTCCTGACCGGACCGCAATGATCCCCCGCCTCTACCTAAGCGCGAGACACACTGCTTTTTTCCGTACCACTGGGTCCCCCCCCAACCCACATCCCAACCGGGCACCCTTGATCACACACAAGGCACTCCTCTCCCTGCTTTAACAATCCCCAGTCCCCTCTAAATCTTTCCCCACGGCTATCTTCATTGATCCGTGTGTGTTTTTTCCCCCACATTTTTTTTTTTCCCCCTCGGGCCGCCTCATTCCGTTAAAGCGACTTTGTTTTTTTTTAACCTGCGGCGTTTTTTTACCCCCCGCCTATCCCGTTCCACGGCGAATTGATTGCCTCCCCCGTTTGTAGGCCCGTATGCTCACACCCGTCTCACATCCCCCCCCCCCCCCCCCCCCCACCCCCCCCCCGGGCCGCCCCACCCAAAGTGACACGCCTTTCACCCACATCCCCCCCCCCCCCCCCTTCGGTGGCCGCACCACCAAGCCGACACCCGCTCCCCCCACCCCCCCGGAACCCAACGGCCCCCACCCCATGCCTCCCCTCCTCTTTCACCCCCCCCCCAAATTTCCCGTTTCGTGCACCCTCTCCCCCCATCACCAACTCACGTTTCCTTTACCTTCCCCAGCACACCCCCCGGCATTCTTTCCCTTCGATGCCTTCTTTTGTCTCCTTAGTGGTCGCTTTTTTTTGAAGAAGATCTCCTCCGCTCGCCCCTCTCCCCCCCCGTTACCACCCTTTCCCCGTTCAAAATCTTTCCTGCCAACCTCCAACATCTCCTTTTGTACCTCTTTTGTGCAGATTCACTCCATGAAGATCAACCCCTACTTTTCGGTTTCCGACTTTTTTTTCCTCCCCTTTGTTTGTGGGCATTTTTTTTTTTCCCCCGACACCGCTAAACAGGCACCGTTTGTGGTCCTGCTCTTCACAAAAAACCGTTCCTTGTCCCACAACTTTCATTTTTCCGGCGGCTCCGTCCCGCCAACCAAAGAAACAATCCCTCACGTTACCCCACGATCTGTCCCCTCCCACCCCCAAATTTCTGCCCGTCGATTTTCCGCATGTCTCCCTTCCCCATTTCCCCCTCGCGTCTTTTTTCTCCGTTAGCGCCAACTTAAGGTTCTTCCCCCGATGTCTTTTCCGGGGGGTGGTGCTTTCGGCTCGTTTTTTTCTTTATTTTCCCTTTGTTGGTCTTGACTTGTTGATCACTTCCCTCTCCTCTTTCTTGTATCTCGTCTGTTCGTTTTTTGGCCCACC
>Ga0179593_1318722_pt1 | contig 41710 bp, 53 predicted proteins | sample CZODoug2_1_08_16_FD_185931 | JGI IMG/M metagenome (GOLD analysis project Ga0179593, IMG submission 185931) | Vadose zone soil fungal communities from Angelo Coast Range Reserve, California, USA - CZODoug2_1_08_16fungal (PacBio error correction) | ecosystem: Environmental > Terrestrial > Soil >... | reverse complement strand
CTAGACCCCCCTGATTTTCAGAGACCGCGTTACTCCCCAAAACGGACCGTTCAAGTCCGGGACTTGTTGTTCTTTTACTTCGCGCTGGTCGTCGCCTATGCGACTCCCGTCAATTTTGGTACTGGCCCCCTGAACCATGTCAAGCTTCCATTTAAGAAGGAACCCTCAGTAATTAATGGAGACCCCCTAGACCCCCCCCACGTCTTACGCATTTTGGCATCTTTTCGTGGCTATCTTCGAGACCTCGGATCCCTTTTCTCACGGAAGTTGTTTTGCCGTCACCAAATTATTCGTGTCCATTGTTTTTCGATCCGTGCACTGATGATGCCGTTTGTTTCGCCTCCACAACCTCTGGTTTTTTTTTGGATAGATTGTCGAAGTCTGTTCCTTGTACCCCCCCCCTTCCGTTGTTTGCCAGGATCAAGTTGTGTACCCCTCCTCCGCCCTACCTTCCGGACGCTGTTGAATACGAGCAGTTATTTGGAGTCTGTTTCCTGCGTTCCCTTCCCGTTGTCCTATTACACAGTGGCAACCTGTTGAAACCCCTCGCTTTTTTTCATCCTATTTTCGTTCACCTTTTTTGCCGTGCGTATTCCACGTGTTTTGGTGCTTTTTGAATACCCCCCCCCTGCGATTGTGCGTCCTTGCCGTGCGGAGGGTGTGGACATCAAGTCTTGCTTATGGCTTTTTTTTCTTAATTTTTTTTCCTTCGGCGGGAAGCATGCCGGGCAACGTGTGCTCGTATTGTTGTAACCCGTTTCCTGCATTACTCCCTTCTAGCTTTCAGCTCGTGGATTCTGTGCGACGCCCCCAACATAGTACTGATTTTTATTTCGCTCCTTTCGCCCCTCCCCAACCTTCAGGGGGACACTACCGGCAATGCCTTTTTTTCAATACTCAGGCCAACGAGTGTGTTCCGCAATAGTCCAGACGGCCGTTGTCTTGCATTGTCCTCGGAATGCCTGGTCCTTTTTTTTTTCCACAGTACCGAAGTAGATGAAATGCTCCTCGGGCGCGTCCTGCCTTCTCATATTTATTGGCTCTTTTTCCTAAACCTGAAACTCGATTCCTCTACTTCCCCCGTTTAGTATACTTACCCCCCAAGTGTTCAACATAAAGATTCAGGTATGATTTACTGTTGCGCCGATCGGCTGACTCTTGGAGTTCCCCCTCTGATTCTTTCTTGAAGCGTTGTTTTCGCATAGGCTGAATCCGTCGCCCCCTCCTTCGAATTGCAAACCGCAGGTCTCCCTCAGTGCCTTGAATCGCTTTTTCTTTCCCTTTACTTTTTCTTGGATATACACCAAAACATATTCTCTTTCTTCTCCCTAATTGCGAGACGGTCTGGGAGTTTCTTTGCATCGTCTCAGCGCCCGTTCCGCCCGGTTCCTTACTTCCCGACACCCCCCGGGTGTCACAGATGAAAGTTTAGCCAAAGTGGTCTTCCATCCCTCCTCCCAACACAGACGCCCTTGCTTTTGTCCATCGCCGTTGCCCTTTATTCTTAGTTATTCCTACCTAAAAGTTTTCTTTCTTTTTCTCCCTCTGCCGGCCACCACCGTACAACCGCCTCGAGCTTTTCCACAACATCATTTCTCTCCTCAATCGAAGACTGGGGGAACTGCCCTGTGATAACCTCTCCCCCTCATGTCTTTTGCACTTGATTTCTTTTCCTAGACTTTTTGTTTTCCTCCTGCGGCACGTTTTTCTTTGCCTTGCCCCTCAGTACGAATGGTTTCCATTAGGCCCTTTGGTCCCTCCCTCTCCCCCCTTACCGAGTTTTGAGCTCGATCAGTCCCCCATCAGTGGCGCCCGATCTCTTCCCGTTTTTTCCCTCTCAGCAAAACACAACTCCCGTTCGGCTGCCATTCTTCTCACCACAATGAAGAAAACTTAAAGCCGCTTTCTTCCTTTCTTTTTCGATTCTTTTTGTAGTTTTGTCCTCTCTCTGCCCGATTGTTTCTCAAGGAATTCCGCCGCGCGGACGCCGCGATTTTTTGTATTAGACTTGTGGCATAGTACCTCGCCCCCCCTCCCTCATCAGCACATCTTGTTTCGCAACTGTTCTCATGTGTGTCTAAATTCCTGCCCTTAGTATCTCACCCCGCTCACCCCTATTTCCCCCTCTGGATAATGTTCCTGTGCGTTTAATGTATTCCATTTCTCTTTCCCCTCTGTTCCGAATGTCCCGTTTCTCTTTGTCGCCAGTCGCATCGCCCATCCGGTACCAAGAGCGGGGAGCGTCCCTCCCCCTAGTTTAAAAATCATTTTCTTCCCATGCTGTGAGGGTTTTTGTTTTAGCTCCGGTCCTCAAACAATGGACACACGCTTTGTTCACTCCCCTCTAGTCCCCCCCCAAACAAACCCTCCTGCCTTTCAATCGAATGCCATTTTCCGTGGATTTTTTTTCTTCTACCCCCGCTTCGTGTTAACTTTTTTTCGTAGTTCGCGGCGACCACTTTCGCCCAGAGGACGTTCCCTGGCCCCTTCTCGAGATCCCTTTTTTGCTTGAGAATTCAAAACCTCATCCGTCTCTCCCCTTAGCGCTTTTCTATGACTGCTGCCCTTGCATTGTCGTGCACCCATTCTCCAGTTGCGTAAATTTTTTTGCACTGTATGTCTGAGGGTGATTAACTCTTTCCACCTTTTTTCGCACCCTTTGTTTTTTTTTAACTTTCAACCCCATTCGTCCGTGTCGTCCCATGGCTGTCTAGAGTTTCGAGTTATCCCCGACCCGAACAATCGCATATTATCGTTATTCCCCCCCCCCGACCTCTATATCTGATGACTTTCATTATTTTTTGCGTATGCCCGTCTTGGATCTCTCTTTTTTGATCCACTGACTGTCCCGGACCTTTTCTTGTGTTCTTTCCCGCGGGATTCTTTGTTTCTCCCCTTGAGTCTTTTCCTAGCTCCACTCTTCCATGATAGGAGTTATCACCATTATTCCTGCCCCCGGTCCTCTCTTCTTCCTCTTATGGTCAGTGCCCCTTGCCGCCCTTCCTTCGTGGCAAACTTCTACCCGGCTAGAACGCTCGGTGCTCCTCTGTGTTGAATGTATAATGAGTTCATCTGCAGTCATGTTCCCCCTTTGATGTGATTCTGGAAATGAATTCAGCTCCCGTCGACTTTTTTTTCCCTCCCCCCTCGTTGGCTTAGACATCCTCCCCCTTTTCACAGTATGTTAGTTTGAGCTTTCAAAATCCTTAGATTTCAGGAGATCCCCAACAAGTGGTTAACTCTCCTTTTGTTGCTATAGTAACTCCCCATGTACAGGGCCTCCGTTCTCTTCCACCCTTGGGTGTCGTCGGGTTCTCGCAACTGACCACCCCTGAGGCTTGCTGATGACACAAATCTCCCCTTCCCCAGACCGGTCCCTACACGGCGAGGTGATCCTATTCCCGCCCCTCGTTTTTTTCCGGTCTCCCTCCGATCCGCCTACCCGAGCCGCGACGGCTTCCTTCTTCCAACTTTTTTCCCCTTTTCCCCTACGGGACTGTCGATTTTGCGAACCTATTCCCCGACTCCCTCTCGTTTTTTCACCGGGATCGGCGATCGACCGTGTTCAAAGTACCCCCGTGCTTTCCATGACTTTTTTACTTGTTTGCCCTTGAGACCTTTTCCGCTTTGATTCTGATTCTCTCCTTCGATTTCATTGCTGGTTGTTTTCTTGACCAATTTTCCATCTTCTGCGACGGGTTTGCCCCGCGCCGCTTCATTCTCCTTTTCCCTTTCTTTTTGCCCAAATTTAAAAAAGTTAGTCTTGCAACATGCGCTCCCTTTCTTTTTCTTTTTCGTTTTTTCCCAGCACTTTTTAAACTCGGTCTCCTTCGCGTCCTTTTCAAAGTCATTCTCGTTCTGTGATGTGCCCCTAAGGTTTTTTCTCTCCAGTCCTTTCTATTCATAATCGTTGACTACCTTTGAACGCTGTCGAGACTCCCCAGCTGTGCCTAGGTGACCCAGATGTTTCCTTAAGAACGTCTGTTTTCCACCCCCACTCGAGCACCTTTGTTGCCCGGCATGGCTTTCAGTCGAAACAAATGTCCCTTCAGCATACTGTTAGTGACCCGGTATCCTCCCCTCACGGAACGACAGAGCTCCCCTTCGTATTTTTTTGTGCCCTGGGCCAACATGCTCTCATCCCAACGTTTTAATGAGAAAATGAAACTTTTATTCGAAAACTATACATCCCATGAACACTCCTGACCTTCATTTGCCATCATGTTGGTTGTAAGTTCCTTTCCGTTGGCCTCACTTTATGCAAACGGAACGCCCCCTAGTTTTGCGCCGATAATCGAACGCTCCTTCTTCCTTTTTTCCTCTGTCTCGGTGAATTTTTTTACCCCAAATGCCCTCCTTTTTTTCCACTTTGACCCGTCGCCGCAAGCTATTCCCCCCACACGCGTTTTCCTTTGGGGGTGTCGCACACCCACTAGTCTTCCTCAATTCGGTTTAACGTCCTTTAAAACCTGATTGGCCAACCCTCTTCTCACGGCCATCTCGCTCTCCGAATACAAGACGAGCCCGTTTCCCCTTTCCTTCTTCGGTGGCTCGGGGGCCCCATTCGAATGACTCAATCTTCGTCCTTTCCTGTCCCCACCACACTCTTTACCATCTTCCTTTTCCGTACCTGCACAAACCTGCCGCTCTCATCGCGACACAACTCCCCCCTACGCGCCACAAGAATTCTTCCAATGTTTCACCCGGTCCTGGACACTTTGTTTGTACCTCGTGCTACGAAAATCTTGTGTCGGGGCTGATTGCTCTCAGCGGTCTTGCCCCGATGTTGTCTTTTTTGAGCTGGCGAGTGTTTTCTCCCCGATATCACCTCCCCTTAAAGGAAAAAAATGCCTCCCCTTCCGATGGATGCTCCTTAGCTTGAAGACCTGGCCACCAAAACCTGGTGCGGCCAAACGCCTGGGACCTCCCTCGGTGCATGGATGCCTTCGAGGTTTGCCGTGAAGGCGATTGACTTGACTCCCGTTTCCCGCAATTTTTTTCAGAATGTATAGTCTGCGTTCCACCACCTCTATCTCCCTTCCCACTGGCTCCCCTTCCGTCCCCCCCCTTTAGCATATGGGTCTCCCTTTCCGGTCTCTCCCATTCCGACCGACACGCAAGAACCCTTAGCGTGTTTCTTTTATACCCACATCCCGACTCACTCCTCCTCTCCTATCCTTTTTTTTGACCTCTCATCCCCTTTTTTGCGTTCCTATTCTCTGTTATACTCCCGGACCTCGTGCTCTTCGTTTCTGGTTTGTGTCCACCGATACGTGCCCAAAGGTAGTTCCCCCTCTTCTGGGTCTCTCCTTGGTTCCTCGCGCCCCCCAAGGACTTTTAACCCCATTTGAATCTTATAGTTCCCTGTCACCCATAGACTTTTCCGCTTTAATCCCAAGCGCCGTTCCCTTCCTCAGGATACTTCGAGTTTTGATTTTTTTCATGAAGGGCAGGATTATTTTTTCACCCAACATCGACGGTCTAGATTTAGTTTATTCATCTTCATAACGATTTACTGCTCAGGTGAGATTCTTCCCACACCGCGCCCTCCCCCTCCAATGCACCCTCCCCTCGGAACACCCGATGAGGAGTCAAGCCATAAGTTACTCCCCCCCTAAAGATCCGCACCCCTCCTTCAAGTCCTGTTTTAAACTCTGGTGATGTCGTTCTGCACTTCCGAGCTTCAAAGGTTTGTTCACCGCGGCCCCCTAAGATTTTCAGTTTGTCCGAAGTCCGAACCCACCCTTCCCCTTAATCGCCCCCTTTCTCCCCCCAGTGAGACACCCCCCCCGTCATTCCTCTTGAATAGGATTTGAGAGGGTATATCGGGCGCGGCGTTCTCCCTTTTCAGTCAGGCTGTTTTGCCGCCATCGATTTGTTTACCCTTCGTTTTTTAGATGACGTGCCTATTCATGGATTTGTGCGTGGTTTTGCCCCACGAACCCTAACACAGATGTTTTTGGATTACTATCTGGAGAACCTACACGCGTGTCATTTACCACCCCTTCCTTTCCCCCTTTGCCCAAGGACTTCCACCGATGTTCCCAGCTCCCCTGAGAAGGTCCGCTTGTTCGGGATTCATAGAGACCCCCCAGTTCTTTTTTTTTGAGTAGGTTTTCATTTGATTTGCCCCTTAACTTTTAATTTCTCCATCGTACTTTTGATGGTTCCCCCAAGTTGATTTTCATCTTTCCTGACTCTCAACTCTATTCCGTTAAGGTTTCTAATTCAACCCGTGGTCTTTGAGTGCTTTGACAGCCCCCAACCAAATGTAGGGGTAGCTTTCTCGTGCCCGTGTTCTTTTTTCCCCTGCACCAGTATGCTTACCTAATTTTTTTCGGCTTCGTTTTGTACTTCATCAAGGCCGGTGCTCGTCTTGTTCACCGGTTGGATTCACCCTTCCAGATTCCGTCCCCCTGGGCTTCCCCTCTCTTCGTTTGATTCTAAGACGGTCAAACCCCTCGTAATCAATCCCCGATTTCATGCGCGCCATGTATTTCCCCTGTTTGGCCCTCTCAGTCCCGGCGCCCTCCCCCGTTAAGACATAGTAACCAGTTAACGCTTGGTTGTCCCCCTTCTTCCCCCCCCCAGAAGACGTGTATGCGGCATTGTCATCCCTTTCTGGTTGTTCCCGTTTTTCACAACCTCCACGAAGTAGATGAAGGCCATGATTAGGCTTTTTTACCCTTCGTTTCTCTCTTTTGCGTTTCTCCCCAGAACTGTTCAACTCCGGTACGCTATTTTTCCACGCTTCAAGTCTCCGAAAAACAATTTTCCCCCCAAAACCTAATTCTCCTTCTCGGCAAGGGTACTTTGCTTCTGTATAGCCCGCCGGGGCGGCCCCTAGATGCTCCGTTTCCTCTTTTTTTTTAGTTACCCTGGTGCCGAGCCTCCGTCGTCCGTTCCCAACAACCCTTCATTTTTTCACTCTCAATCTTTTTTCGAGGTTTCCCCCCTGTTTTTCTCGTTGTCAATCCTTCCCTCAACTGTATGTGACGGTGCGTGATACGAGTTTGAGTGTTAGAGTGATTGAATCGGCAATCGCACCCCCCGCGTCACGCTATTCACCACCCGTTTGACCCTCCAACCCCATTGGTGTGACAGACATGAAAGGGTTCTCGCACCTTTGGACCTCCCCTCCCCCCGAGCGGACCATGAATTGTCATCGCCGCATACCTCAGTCGTTTTTTGTACGCCGATCGCCAAATCCATCCTTCCCACACCACCCCCCGTGGGTCTTTTTTTTCCCCTAGCGGTTCAACACGTGCTCGCGGTACAACTTCTTCGACCAGACCTGGTCACAGAAGAATAACCTACTGAACTCTTCCACTCTTCTACTTTCGACCCCTCCCGTTGACACCATCGCCTTTCTATGTAGGTTGCGCATGCCCGTCGTCTTTGGCACTGACCATCGTAAAAGGCTGTCCCAAACAGCCCTCCCCTCTCCCTCTGGAAACTACGATCACTTTCCAAGCGTTCTCCGATCAGATAAATCACGATCCTTGTGGTGTTCTTTCCCTTCAGGCAGAACCCCCCCCAATCAGTTAGGGTTGACTTTTTTCCATTCCCCCCCCCCACTTCCTCCTCTTTCCAATCCAAGCCGATTCTCCTCTTCTTTCCTCGTTCGCTGTCGTTTTATTCTTTCCTCTTTCCCTGAGTGTTTCGTCCCCAAGAAGAAGATAGGGACGCTTTTGTTAGTCTGACCTTTTTTTTTTTCTCTTTCCTAGCCCCTCAAGCAGATCATCCCACCCACAGTTTTCGAAACTGGGTCAGGTGTGCCCGCTTCCCTAATTTGACAAGGGTCTCCCAAAAGTCCTTTCTTGCTATCTCCTTTTCCCTATGCATCCAGTAGCATATAGAGGGGACTGTCAACGTGATCTGGGTCCGCGCCCCTTTTCCGCCCGAGCAATGAGACTTTCCACGCCTCGGTAGCGTCCTTCGCCTGACTTTATCATGATCCCCTTCTTGATTTTTTGTATGCTCTTTTCCCTCCCAAGGATGTTCCCCAAAAGCTGTGGCAAGTATCGCTACCATCCGACTTCCTACTCTCTGGCGAGTGCCGCTCCCTTGCGTTTTTCCATTTGCGGTCGCCCCTTTGCTCTCAGAGTGGGCGGGACTTAACCTCGAGTTGTTTATTTGTCATTGAGACGTTTCCCCTCCCTTTTTTCCCAGCGATCCGACAGGAGCTTGAGATTCCTTTGTAGTTATGTTTTTAATGAGCCACACCCTTTCTCCCTTTCCCCCTCCCCCCACTTTGTGCTATATGCCTGATCGTTGAGGGCGTATTAACCGTCCCGCCCCCAATCTGTTCGCCCAACCCAGTCTCGTCTCTTGCGCTCGAGGCGTTATTGCCGAGACAATGCAAGTTGCGCCAACAACTCCCTTTCCCTCCTGAGACCACATCGGCTTCTGCTGGATTGAATTAGATCCTCTGTGTTTCTATGCATGTAGCCTGTCTTTTTGTCGACTCTCCCCATCAGGGACAAGTAGGACAGGGCCCCCTATTATATGATAGAGTCAAACAGCTTTAAAATCGTATCCATATTTTCCTCTTTCATTCATTGACACCTTCCCTGTTGCGTCCTATGGTCCCCTCTGCCCAACAAGACCATTGGAAGCTAGCGCCCCAAACGATTCAAAAATTCCTTAGGAAATGTCTGATTCTTTTTTTCTATGGGTTTCGGACGTTGCCTAGTCCTTTTATTCCTTTTTTTTTCTCTCTGTGCGTTAGTGGATCCCCTGATTTTTCCTCCCGCGAATCTTTTGTTGCTGCATCGGGAAACGAACAGTGTTTAACTGGATGATGTCGTAGCTCTACCAAGCACTTCGTCTGGACGGCTTTTTCAAAGCCAAGGGACATCCCTGACCCCTTGTTGTCCTGGATCTTCCGCTAATGTTACTGCCACAAAGAAGGCCAGTAATTCCAACCCTTTTTTTTCTTTCCGTGTTTCCTGAGCGTCGCTCCCCTACACCGCTGCGGAACCCACATTCCCCCTTCCCACCACATCCCTGCACAATTTTCCTCTTCTCACGCCCCCACTCCCCCCTCCTGGATTTCCCTTTTTCCCTCCTCTCCCCCATCCTCCACACCCCTACCCGCCTAACAACCCTCCCTTTTCTCCCCCTACACCACCTCTGCCCCCACCTCTCCCGCCTCGTTCATTCCTTCTGTTTCTCTCCCCCCCTCTAGCTCCATTCTTACCCCCTTCCGTCCTTCTCCCTGACCGCTCTTCCTCCCTTCCCCTCCACTCCTTCTCTCTTTCCCGTTTATTCCAACTCCCCCACCCCTCACCTCTCCCCCCCACCCCCCCATCCCCCCCCTCCCCACACCCGCACCCCCCCCCCCCCTCTTCCCCCCCCCGTCCCCCCTCCTCCCCCTTCTCTCCTCCCCCCCCCCCACCCCCCCCCCCCCCCCCCCCCTTCTGCTATCCTCCCCCCCCCCTCGTCCCCTTTTTGTCTTTTTTCTATTTCTCAGACAATACCCCCATACAACCGCCTTCTATCTCACTCTCTCACCTTTTCTCCTCCTCCCCTTCCCATTATCCCTCTACAATAATCTCTCTTACATCTTCCCTCCATTTCTCTCCCTTCTTTTCCCTCCCCCACAAACCCTACCCGCCTCCTCCTCTCTCTCCCTCTCTCGCTTTCCCCGGCCCTCTTTTTTTGCCGCACCTCTCGCGTTCTCTCTTTCCTCCCCCCCTTGCCCTCCCTTTCATCGCTCTTCTTTCCCCTGCCACCCCTTTTTTTCTTCTCCCTAGGATCCTGCCTTCTTCTCTTCACAACCCCCCCCCCCCCCTTTCCTGCCGTTTTACCTCCCTTTTTTCCCTTTTTTCTCCCCTTGCTTTCGCTCTCCTTCTCTGTTCCACACACACCAAACCCCCCCTCCCCCCCCCCACCTTGTCTGCCAGACGATTCAATCTACCTTCTTTTTTTTTTACCCCCACGTTTCTGCTCCCTCAATCTATCTGCCGTAATCTGCTTGGTCCTTTTCAAAGCGCCTCTCCCTCGTTTTTTTTTTTAAACAGCATTTTTTTTTTTTATTCGCGGGAATTTCCCCCGTTCTTGACTAAAACACCCCTCTTCTTATCCTCAATTTCCGGTGCCCTTCCCCCCCGGGATCGTGAGCGACAAGAGGAATTTCTCTTTGCCCTCCCCCTAGTTTCATGTTTGTTTTCAAGAGGCCTTTCGCTTTTTTCTTTTCCTTGATCTGGCTCTGCTGGGGAGAATGAAAATAATAGTGGCGTTCCTCCTGTGGCGACCGCTGTTTTTGCTTCTCTCCTTTTCTTTAACTTGTTTTTTGTGAAAAAATTACCACCAGTTCGTGGCTTCTCATTCCTTTTTTCTTGTTTGCGTATGCGCCTCCATCGGTAATCTGTACTTTTCATTTGTTCTTCCGGCTGGCTGGAGTTCGGTTCGCATACCCCCCTCCCGCCCTGCCTCTCGGTATGATTACGAGTTGAACTTTTCCTTTCCACCAAGCTCCCTCTGCTGCCCGGGTCCTCTTTTTATTTCCCTTTTACTTTACTACCGTGACAAATTCCCCCCCTCTCCCCCCGTTGCCCTTCCTTCCCAGTAGCCGCCCCGCCCCAAATTGCTCTTGCATCCCTGGGGAGGCATCTTCTTAAGCACTCTTCACTAAATGTCCGTACCCTTATTGTATGTGACACACTGCGCTCCTCCCCTTTCCTTTTTCCGGCTTTTTCTTCGTTTTAGAGACAACTCTTATGTCTGTCCCATCAGGTTTGTCCGCCCCTTCTGGTTCCCCACTTCTGAAACCGTCTCAACAGCGCTGTGGCTCTCGCTTTCCCCTCCTCAGCGAGTATTCATGTTCCTCGTTTCCTCGTTTGAATTCCTTCCCACTGCCGGATTGGTTTTTTTTTCAAAGTCTTGCTTTTATTGACTCCCCTCCTCTCCCACACAAACGAGGTTCGTTCGCTACCCCCATCTCTTTTCTCCCTCGCTGAGGTGAACTGAATCGTGAAAACTGGGTCTGATTCGACTCTGCACCCACCCCTTTGGCCTTTTCCCCCCTGCAACTGTAAGACGACGTACAGCAGTCCTGCATCATGCACTTCCCCGGACGATCGCCCCTATTCTCTCTTGTTTTCTGGGGCCATTCTGAATTGAAGAAGTGCTTCTCCTGTTTCGTTCAAAAAACACCCTTGTGACATCTTCCTTTTCAGTCCAGTCCCACACATTGACGCTCGAGGTCAACCCCCTCCCCAGTGACCTGAATTTGAACGTCGTGGTCCGCTGCGGTTGCCCCCTCTCTTTCTGGGGATGGCTTGATTTTCTAGAGGTGTCATTCGTTTTTTTTTCTGCTGGCGCGGGGTGTTGTTGCGCGATGTTCCGTTCCCCCCCGTGCAAGAACTATTCAAAGTCAATCTGTTTGTCCCGTCGAGCCGTAAGACTTTCCAAAACCCCTGGTTTTTCTCACAAAGGCTTCTTTTTTCACACTCATAGCGGTGTGTGTCCGGAATTGGAGCCCTACTTTGCATTCCTTTAGGGACTTTCCGGATTCTGACTTGGGTCCCCCTTCCAGCCTCGCTTTCCCATCTTTTAACCTTTTGCAGACTCCTTCTTTGGTGAGCCCTTTCTCCTTTACCCCCCCCCCCCCCTCAGACTCCTCCACAGTTCGATAGACCCATCCAGATTTCTTTCTCCCCCACTCTCTCCTTGTCTACGTTGTTGTGTTTTTCTACTATCGTTTTCTACCGCTTTACGAAAGGAGGACGTTCCTTTTCTTTGTTCGTCTTTGGGGCCCTTTCTTAGTCCAGTCTCTGCCGCAAGCGTAGCGTTGGGTGGCGAATCTTGTTTTTACTTCTGCTTACCCTTCCTTTTCTTGACCAAAAATTGTCGGAAGAGTATAGTTTTTAATTTCCACTCATCCCTTCCCCTATGAATCACCCCAACTGCCCGGGAAAGCACCGCTATTGGGTGCACAGTCCCGGTTCCCCTTATTATCCACCATGTTTGTTTATTACCCGGAGTATCCGCCCCTCCGATCCCTTGATTGAGATTTTTTTATCTTTCACCGTGTCGTGTGTCGATCGAACACACCAAGACGCCCCCTCCCTCCAACGACTGACACTCAAAATTCACCCCGTCCATCGCTTAGACTAAGCGGTCCCCCAGATGTGGTAGCCTCGACTGCCCAATCTTTCCACCTATTCCGTTTACTGGTTCTTTGTTAGCGTGGTCCCTCCCCTCTTTCGTATCGTCTTTTTTGGTCATTTCCAAACCTTCAGATTTTCCTTTTTTAAAGAAGCCGTTTTATCCCTACCCTTCCGCCCTGTCTACCCTTAGACCCCCTTCCTTTTCCATCATGAGGACCGGTGCTAATTTCGCTCGTTCTTATCCCTTTGCATCAATGCTGATGTTTTTCTCCGCCTCATTCTTTTACATGTTTTCCCTGATGTGTCTGATCGTGTATTTCCTACTTTGCCAAGCTCTTTGCGCTCATCCGCCAAGCGTTTTTTTCCTTCCGATTGATCCCACTACTAGTAGTTTGAATTGCCACACCCCTTCCGGGCATTCCCATATTAACCCCCAGATTTTTTTTTAGCTTTTACGCCCTGAAGTCCTCTGATGTCGGGATTTAGTCTCTTAGGGTTTACCTTTGTTTTAATTCTCTTCCCTTCCTGGACTATTAACGCTTTCGGATTTTTTGAACAAGTCTGTCCCTTTTTTGTTCGCTCTTGGTCCGCAACCTATCTTTCTTCCTTTTTTGTTGCAGATCGTCCAACTTTTCCTTCTTGAATCCTGGTTCAGACCCCAAAACCCCCTGGCCCTATGTCCATAGGCCCTTTCTTTCCCGGCTGCGTTTATGCCTTCCTAGTATGCTTACCTTTTCATGTTGGATTCCATCGTCTTGAAGACTTCCCGGGTCCCCACTGGTGCGTATTGTGTCCCTTTGATTTCGCATGACCACCGACCCTTCCGCTTCTTTCTCTTAGTCTTTCCTCGTTTTTTCTGACGTCGTTCACACCTGTCATCAATACTGATGCCGATACGGCTAGTAGCACACTTCCTTTTGACATCCCTCAAGGTTGAAAATTTTTCCCTCACTGCTACAATTCTCGCCGAGTGGTTTTTGCAATGTCTTGCCCCCCTAATCTCTGGGTTTCGTATTGGTCAGGAAGTTTGGTCCTTTTTTTTTTTCCCCACCCCCCGTACAGCGTATGAAGCAATGTCATTTTGCGTGGCTCTTCCACGGAGCTCTCCTATTTTTGTTGCTTTCCCCCATCCCCCCTCAAAATCTCTTGCCCCCTCAAGTTCCCCTCTTACCAAACACCTGACCCAAAACTAAGCTCCTTCGATTGCACCTGGGTACTTGCGCCGCGTTTTAGCCCCGCAACCCTTAGGTTCTTTCTTTTGCTTTTTTTCTCCCCTCAGTGAGATAGCGACTAAGTCGCCCGTCCCCCTTAAGTTTTTTCCCCAGCATTCTCCTTTTAGGTCTCTGTGGACTCGTCTTTATCATCCCTCACCCCTCCTTGCCTGAATTTTTATCTGCGGATCCTACTTGACCTGTTTTGCTTTTGTATGGGTTGAACTTCTTTCTCCTCTGCAGTGTCATCGACTCCCCACACAAGGGGTGAAGTGCCCTCCGGTTATCGGACACATTTAGTGAGGCCCCTCCCCTCTCCACAACAAGAGCTTTTCCTTGATCTTTTAATCGTTTGTGCCATTCATTCTTTGCGTAATACGACAAGTCCCACTGCGGATTTCCCCCCTTCATACACTATATCGCGTTGATCCCTTCCCCCTTCATTCTCCACGACACCACGAAAGTTTTCATGACTTCAAACTCTGAAACTCTTTCCTTCTGCCACAGCAGTTCTGCACTCCTTCTTTCTCTCCTTGTAGCGTTTGCTGCCGGCTTTTTAATGGTATTCTTTGCCCTGACCCCATCTCCCTCTGGAACTGTGCCGAACGTCCCTCGACCTATGTTGGAATCCGCTTCCTTGCAACTTTTCAGCCTACGATCGCATTTTATTTGGTGCTCCCCTTTTGATTTTCGATTGTACAATTTCCCTTTCGACATTCTTGTTCTCCCCCTAAATTCGTTTCACGGTTCTTCCACCTCCTTATCCCCCCCCGGCCAAGATCTTCCCAATCGCCCCTATTTTTTTTTTTCGCCTGTTTTCCTCTTTCTTTTTTGCATACTTCCTATGCGAGTTTCGGCCTTGACGCCGCTCTCCTTGTTTTCACCCCTTTTTTTTTCCCCTTTCTGTCTACCCCTCCTGTGTCGTGGACTCTTCACTCTCCCCCTATATATGCATTCTCATACACCCTTAGTCACTGTCCTCCTGTTTTTATGCGTACTCATATTAACTGGAGTCATTCTCTACTTCTTTTTTTTACCCCTCCGATAGTATTTTGCTTATCATGTATTTGTGATTCTCTTCCTTCCATCCTCTCTTGCGCACGTGTTTTTCCGAGCCCTTTGTCTCTTTACCTACGAGCTTTTTTCCCCCGCATCTTTCGCTTCCCCCCTTTTCCTCCTAAGGAAATAATCTCTCGGATCGTCTGCCTGCTCGTCAGCACCATCTTTTCCACACTCCTTGTTCCTCCTACCAACCCATTCCTCATTTCGAATGATTTCTTTCGATCGCTCAAACGCTTCTGTTTTCCCGTCTCTTATTTTCGCTGCCGGGAGTTACCCCCTGGGCAGTCCAGAGTATCTCGGTGCCATTCTTTTTCAAACCTCCGCGTGCGGTGTATTTCCTTAGCCCTTTTAGTCGTAACTTCTTTATCCCAGCCTTTTTTTTGCTTATGAAGCTTTTTCGCCCCTCCTTTGTTCATTTCAATTCTTCAGAGTACAATCACGGCTACCCCCTGTGTCTTTCTTCTTTTGGCGGCCTTCCCCCTCGTCCCCGCCCCATCATTTCCTCCATTAAAAACATTAGCTGTACCGTGTGCGCTCTGCGGGTTTTTCTGCGACAACCATCCGCCTATTCGATGCCAAAAAACGTAGGAACGTTTCCCCTCCCAGTATAACCTTCCTTGGAGTCCTTTCCTTTACGTGGTATTTATCCCCTTCCAGTTCTTTTTGTTTTCTCCTGTGCTCAACCCTCTTTTTACCCCTTCCGACGGTTCCTTTTTTCTTTCCCGGTCACAGATTTGTTAACCTGATCGTAGTCTTCGGTTGCTTTTTTTTTCCACCGTTCTCTCTTTTACTTTCCCTGGCAGTGCCACAAGAACGCACGCGTTTCTTTTCCAACACCCCCTACACATTCTATTTCTCGCCCCCCCTGACGGTGATAGGCCAAATGATTTCTAAAGTTTTTGTTAGTTATTTTGGCTTTGCGCGCCGCGGATGATTTCAATTTGTAACGTTTTCCCCCTCGAATTCTTTTTTGCCGCACGCTGGGAGCCATACGAACAGGGAGTACGACCCTGTCTTAGTGCGAGAGTTACCACTAAATTGTATTGTTTGACTTAGATTTTTAGACAAGGGCAGCCTTTTTTTTGGTAGGCTAGAGTCCTTCGTTCCTTTGTACAAGGTTATCAATCCTGAGGAGATTCCAAACAATGGGGGTGGTCGTCGGGGGACGGAATAAAAAGAACCCCCCCTGTCAAATAAAAGAATCTCCGCCAAGCCGGCCCATAGCGCGTAGCGAGAAATAAAGGAAGCCTCCTGGCCCTCCCCCCCCTCCATTCGCATCTCCCGTTATCCCCTCGTCCGTCCTTCTCCCATCCCATTTCTCTCCCCGTGTGCTTTCTTTCCCTCTTGATTCAACTCCGACAATCCTCCCCCGGCGACTAACCTCATTCTTTCTTCACGGCCCAACAAATATGCTCTTCTAACCAACCCCCCTCTCCTTCCGCTCCTCCCGTTTCCCTGCTTCTTTTTCTCCTTTTGCGCGCCCCCCCTCTTCTACGATAAAATACCCCAGCACCCGCTAGCCCAGATCTGATAAGCCCCGTCTTCTGTTCTGAATCATACGATCCCTCCCGCGAGCCTTCGATTTTTCGTCTTTCTGTCAACCCCCTTTAGTTGCACTTCTTTCGTTTAAGGTCGAGGAATCTCATTCCTTGTAACCCCCCGCTTTACGCCTATCCTATACGGTTGTCCCCAACCCGGGATATTCTCCGCGTCGCAATCTTTTACCTTGTTTTGACCCTTGAGTTTTTTTTTCTTTTTGTCATCTATCTAAGCGTGTTCTCGCCTTCCCCCCCCCCCCTTCTTTTAGATTTTTTTATGGAGACCAAAAATCTTTGAGCGCTTCTGCCTTCTGCCAGTTTTCCGCTTTGCATGGCCTCTGTCGTTACGGGTGAACAACCTTTTCCCCCCCGTTCCCCCCCCGTCGGCAATGCTACATTCCGTCTTCTTTTTCCCCTCTTGCGCAGCCAGGACTCGCCTTAGCCTCCCGGTCTAACACTTGCATGTGCGGGCTGGATCTGTCCCCCCTACCTTTTTTTTTTTGAACAGTCCGCTTAATCAATCGTTACCGCCCGTATTTTTTGGCACTCCCGTCGCACGTCGAGCTTTTCCCCCTTCTCGGGACTGATACAATTGGTAGAGAATCCCCCCTTGTTCCCCCCCTTACTGAACACGTTCCCTTGCTTGCTCTTTTCTCACTGTCCTCCCAATGCCTTCTTTTAATGCCCCTTCTGAGGTTTTTCACCCGCACGAATGCATCTACTGCCAGTTTTTGTCTTTGCCCACCATATGTCCCTCCATTTGTTACCGGCCTTCGTTTTTCTCCTCCACTCTCTTTTTCCACATCAGACTTTCCCAATGCCGACTGGTCCTCTTCCACGCGTCTCATTGAAAAAAACGATCTTTTCCCCTCGTAAGTTAACAGAGTCGGTTCAGTAGTTATAATTGGGACCCAACCTTCCTGTGAAGTTTTTCACTTACCCCCCCGGGTAGTATTACCGCACTCTATCCACCACCCCCGAGGGCCAGCTGTCTCACACCCCTCTCCCTCCCCATCTAGAGTGTGCACGTAATTTGAAAATTTTGTCTTTTGCTTCGTGTCAACACCGCTCCTTTTAAACTTGGTATCTTGTTCGCAATTCAAGAAGTCCCTCCCCTCGGCTTTTTCCTTTCCTCGGTGGTATAGGGGGTTAAAGTCGTAATTCCCCTCCTCTTTTTTGGCTTACTGTTCCCAACACCCTGACAATATTTTTTTTTCCCCTCCAGGGACCACTTGTCCCCGGCGCTGACCACCACGCGCACAATCACACCCAAAGTTGAACATCATGTTTCCCTTCGTTGTTTTCCGGACTATCCACTTTTTTTCTGTAGCTTTATGGTCCGTGCTCCTCCCTTTCTTTACTGCTGGTCTTTTGAGTGGCGTGCGCTCCCTTTGTGAGCCGACGTTACGTTTCAACTCAGATGTCTCAAAGCCGATCTTCTTTGCGATCCGCAGGAAGACATGGAAACTTGTTGCTCCCCTTCCTTCTGGACCCCCTGAATACCCTTCCTTTCTTCGGAAGGCTTCTTTGGGATGCAAATACTTTCTTCTATTTCCTTCCTTTTATTCTTCCTACAATTTTGTTAAATAAGGACAGTACCCCCGGTCATCTACGTACTCCACAATGTCCTGCTCCCCACGTGGCGGGTTAGCGTTCTACCCATTACCCCTCCCCTTCCACTCCCCTTCCACCCTTAGCGGTGAGGCTAAGATCCTTTCCCCTTCTCCCCCTCTTCCCTTCTTTTCTCTCTGTCCGTTGTGTTTTTTTTTCTGAGATATCCACCGAAGTCTTGTGGATCTGCCCGTGTTCTCCTTTTTTTCTGGTAGTCTGGGTTTAGTCACGCTACTTCCCCAGTGAGGCTCGGACGTGTGGCCTGCCTTTTTTTTTCTTCTCCCGGGCACCTGCGATTTTCATCACAAACATTTGTCTTTTTTTCATTGCGTATTTTCCACGAGCCCCTTGGGCATCCCCCCCCCCAGCGCTTGCTTCTTCCTGCACGTCTTTATTCTGTCCAATAAGGTTCATTTCTTGCCTTTTTGTTTAGTAAGAGTTTACCTCTCTCCTTGCGTGCATATTTCTTTCCGGTATCGTGTTCGATCCAACCCCGACAGCTCCAAACGGAACCTCCCAATCGCCCATCCGATGCTCTCCCAGCAGCGCCAAGATTTTCCTCTACCTCTCTCCACGACGTTTTCCCCTTCCTTTTCCCTTTGTTGTTTTGGGATTTTTAGTGGTTTTAGATCTGATACAATTAGGTGTCCTGTTCCTGAATTTGAAGATTTTCAGTTGTTGAGGGAAGCTCCCCCCTCTTCGTTTTCCTTTCCCTCTTGAGAACCCCCTCACGGCTTCCGCAGTGGCATAGACGAGTGATTTCTTGGGTTTCTTGTTATCTCTCCTTCTCCCGTGCAGGAATTCCGTTTGACATTTGCTCTTTACACGGTGCCTCCTGACGGAAAATTGTTTTTTTCTTTTCCTTTCCCCCGATGTTTTGTGGTCCGCGCAGCCATAAACCTCGTTTTTTCCTCGCCCTGAAAACGCGAACCGGCTTCTTTTATCCCGCCCTTTTGGGCCAGTTTTGCAAGTTCATTTCCCCTCTGCGAGAGTCCCCTTTAATCCATTAAGGTCCGCTTTCGGGACTCTCTTCCTTCTGGGGTGCTTCAGGTTTTGTCCTTCTTCCCCGTAATTCTGTTTCTCATTTTCCCAGGCGTCCCTTTTTCTTAAATGTATGATGGCAGGATCTTTGGATTCTAACCGACGCTTTTAAGACTTGTCGCATTACACCTTTTGATGATCCTCTCGCTTTGCCCCCAGTTTAAACACTGCTCTTTCTCCGGCCACTTTTTTGTTTTCCCTTTGCGCGCGAGATGTCCTCACAGAGGCTATCCGTCTTTTTCTTCCCGTTTTCGGCTCGGTATGCCGTCCCCTTTTTGCTCCTGTATTTGTTTTCCCACCTTTTCTTTCTTTTTTCCACTTCGGGCTTAAGAGATATTTTCCGTTCTACCCTCTTTTTTTCCCCCCATCGTAATACAATATCGATTGATGTCGCGAAAGGGGGGACACTCCCTGCAGGCATCCAGTTCAGATCTGTCTCCATTCCTTATAAGTTTGGATGAGTCCCTTTAACCTTGGTCTGAAGTCCTTTGAGCATCCGGCACTTTGGTTTTTCACTTTTTTTTTTCCCCACCAAACGTAACGGTTTTTTATCCATGAGCCCCCGGCCGTTTCCTTTTCGGATCCATTCTTGTTGTTCTCCCCCGCCCCTCCCATCGGTGACGCACACACTGCCTTTATCTTGAACCCCCCCGGACCACATCAAGGCGAGGCAGGTTGACTTTGCTCTTGTCCCGTCTTTCTCCCTGCTCCTTTTTATTTTTGCAAACCTCTCTGACTTCGTGAAGCGTTTGTTTTCGACGATTAGACCGTCCTCCCTTCCGTCTCACTAACGAATGTTGTTAAATCCCTTCACATCCCCCTACGCTCTCGTGCCTGTATTGACTAGTCTTTATACCCACAAGAAACTTATTCCCCCCTGCATTATATTCCCCCTCCGTTTGGCCTGTATGGGAGGTTTTATCGGTCGCAGCTGCCTTTTCGTTTCTTCACCTTGACGCAAAAAACCAGTTGCAGTCCTTCCCCCGGGTTTATGGAACTCTAGTAGCCCGACTGGCCCCCCCCAGCTCTTTTGTTTTTGTTCATAGTGCCCCTCCTTTCCGTCCGTTCTCTTCCTACGAACCATCCATCCCTTTCCCCTTGTTGAGGATACAGGTAACCCCAGTATCGGGAGCTTCCCCATTCTCCACGAGAAAATCCCCGAAGACCTTAACTGCCCCGCTACCCCTCTTCGCCTCCCTTTGCATGGCCCACACCCCCCCAGTTCCCTTTTTCTAGCCTTTTCGGTTGATGTGGCCATGTTTTACTTTGGCACCCTGTTTTGGTGCACCCCCTCCTTACGCAAGTACCCGGTTTTTCCAACATCCCCCTTGAAATATGGTCTCCCTCAGATCTTTTTTTTCAAAGTTTTTCTTCTCTCCAGATAATGTTTGCCCGCTTCCGTTTTCTCCGAAGCCTCGTTTTTTAACAGATTCGTGACCTCATATCACAAAGGAAGATCTCTCCACTCCTTTCGTATAATTTTGTCGAGTTCTGATGCCCCTTTTTTCCTCTTCCCCCCTTCCTAGTTTTAGAAAGTTTCCGCCTGAGTTCTTTCCACAGCGTACTGAGTTGTATTCGCCTGATGTGTCGGGCAGCGTTACCTTTCCTAAGCAGATACTGCACGCCAAAAGTTCTCCGCGAATTTTTCGTCTGCCTCATTCCTGCCACTCTTCCCTTCTCCCACCTCGTTCGTTTTTTTTTTTTTCTGTATGCGAACGTCGTTCGAGTTCGACTGTCACTTGCTTCTGTGCGCTGGTCGCCCGCTACTCTCTTTCTTAAAACGCATGCTTTTCCTTTTCCCAAAATCATTCTAACTGTTTTTATGTTTGAGCCGACTCCAAAATTTTCCCACTTTGGTCACAATGCAGATAGCAACCCCCCCCCCCCCGCATCCCCGAATGATGCGTGAGAAGACCCCCCCCCTCTTGACGTTGGTTTGCCAGTCGCTTAGTCGGTATGCTTAACCCCATTTTTTCTCCCCTCTCCCGGACTTCGGAACCAGTCCTCATCCTTTGCCTTAGCTGTCGTACCCATTATCCTCCTCTTGATCGGAGAGTCCCCCCTCTCCTTTTCGGTCCTTGTCCCCCCTCTCCACCTTCTCCAGTGCGTTTAAACATTCTGTGTATGTCTCCTTTTGAGGCGAGTACGCTTTTTTCGCCCATCCTGTTTTCCCCATAAACGTCTATGTCCCCCTGCGCGTATTTCTCGTTTTTCCGAAACATAGCATAGTCTATGCCAAGACCCAGCGAAACGCTCCGAAAATCGGTAGTTACCTCGGGTCCTTTGTCGAGCTCTTATTGTTTGATTGAATGTCACTCTCACTCCTTTTGATCTTCGACTCCGCCGGGGACCAGCGATCGGGTCCCTTCATTGTCAGAGCTACCCAGTCCCTTACCCGATTTCCTTCTTTTTCTCCCCTCTTTCCGCGTGAGTTATTTGTTCAACCTTCGATGGCCTTGCACTTCCAAGTGTCCTCAATTTAGGAGGAGCTGCAAGATAAATTCTCCAATGCGCTCGGTTCGACCCTGGTTTTTTCCTCATTATAAGTCGTTTCTTTTTTTAGTCAGGTATCAATCGTGAGTCGTTTTCTCAATGGTCTGACTTTTTCTACTCTGTGAGAAATCCCCTCCCCCCTTTTGACAAGTATGACTTTTTCCCTCTTATCCGTACCCCTTCATGATTCTTCCGTGCTCCCTAAGGGGCCTCTTCTTGTTGTTTCGGTCTGTGCTAGCTCTTTAATTGGGTCATCTCGACCCTCGCCTTCAACCTTGTGGTTGTCGTCGTTGCTTGAACCGACACCCCCTCTCTGACCCCCTCCATCCTTGCACCCCCTCCCTTCCCCCCCCCTTCCGTCTACGTCCTCCCCCCTGACCCTTCTCGAACGTAGGATCCGTCCCATGCTTCCGTCATAGTGTGTTTTCCTGAGTCAAGAGTAATTAGCTTAGCCGAATTAGCTTGACCCAATGTCTTTTTTTCCCTTTCCTCTTTGATTATCTTCTCTACTGTGAACCCATTCCCTGAATCCCTAGGTTGCTACTTAGCTAGAATTTGCCCCTCCCCCTTCCTCTCCTGATCTTCTTTTTAATACTGCCTTCGCTTGTGATATCTCCGTTTTTCATGGATCGAAGAAAAGCCAATTTTTTACCTGATTTCTTTCTTGCAGCGCAAGACTTTTTCCTTCTTCCCCTTCCCCTCTCCCTGGTTAATTCTTTCAACCAAGTTGACCCTGCTAAATCACGTCGTTCTGGACGATTAGCAAACTCTGGCACTAGTCCTTATCTTGCGGTCTTATATGGACTCGTATGTCTCTTAAAACCTCACGTTTGATCCTTACCCTCTAGTTGCAGCAATGGATATAGAGGCGTGTCCCCCTGTTTGTTAGAAGCCGCATTTAATCTTTCCTGAGTTTTCCTTCCTCCCCGTGACACCCAATTTTCCACCGTTGCCGGCCGCTTCCCCCCCTCCGCACGAACAAGTTCTGACCCCCTTGATGCATAATTTTTGTTGTCGTCATCTCCCTCCGCATACTACCGCCCCGCGGATTCCCCTGACGGTTTCTTTTTTCCCTTTTTCAGGCTCACACACCCCCCCCACCCCCCCCTCCCCCCCCCGCCCCTCCCAACCACCCCCCATCCGCTCCCTTCTCCCCCGCGCCCCCCCCCCACCTAGACCCCCCCTCTCCCCTCCCCCCCCGCCCCCCCCCCCCCTCCCGTTACTATTCGTTTGGTCCTCCCCACCTTTCATGAAAATCCCGTCCTTTCCACGATATTTCCCGTGGTAACTCGTTTCCCCTTTGGGCCATCCTTCCCCACCGTACCTGAGGCTGTTTCTCCGTGGGACCATCCACTGAATCTAGCCTTTATTCATGGGCGTACGCTGTCCTCTTTAATTCATGTTTGCCAACTGCCTGACGTTTTTTCCAATTCCCGCTGTCGCTTCACTCAACTGCTCCAAACCGGCTGGAGGAGTCTCTCCCAACCTCGCCCCTACATTTTCTGGTTCCCCCTTCATTCAGCCCCATGCAACTCAGTCAGCTGCAGTCACACCCGAGGATTTTGCAACGTTCTATAAGAGCTTTTGACTCCCTCCCGCCCATCATCTACCAGGCCAATGACATTCGGCGATTTGGTCGGGGTACACATACTTCCGCCCTCTTTTCGGCTTCTTTTGTTATTCCCAACTTTAACCCTCCTTTTTAGTCCTGTCCCAAACCCCCCCCCCCCCCACTCGACTCTTGCTTTTCAACACCACGCTCCCAAGCACCCCCGTTGGTTACACTGTGACTTCACCTTCGTTTTTCTTTCATCGTCTTCTCGCACCTCTTGTTTGATTGTTTCTTTTTGTTGCCTAGACCCCCGTTGTTTTTTCCCGATTCTTTTTTTTTTCATTTTTTCTTTTCTTTTTTCGCGTTGTTTGCGCTCTCTCCCCTCTTCGGAACTTTTCTCTTCCTCCCCAGGCCGTCTGGGATGTGCTTTTGCTCGTCCTTTAATACCTTGCACACAACCCTGTGGCCCCTCACTGACTTAGTGCAACCTATCACTCCTTTGCTTAATTCAATCCGGATTTCTGTTTCATGTGTTTGAGGGCACATTAATTCCCTTCTAGGACCTGTTGTCCCTATGCTTCCGACCAATTTTTTTTTGTCCCCTAATTCCCAGTTTCCCTCGTCGGTACCCCCCGATCCCTTTCCCCACCCCGTCCGCTTCTCGTGTCGGATCTTCGCGGTCCACATTCATGGACTCCCACCCCCGAACTTCGCCTTTCGTATACCCCTCCGACCTTCTTCTCTATTTTCCTCTCCCTTTTTGTTGTGTTTCTCTCTCCTCGTTTTGTTATCCTTTAAGCCCTCGTTGTCTCCGCCCGGTTGACGTTCGTGTCGTGTTCATGGTGGAGACCGCTTCCTTTCCTCCCATTCTGTGGTTCTCCTGACGTTTTCTCCCCTTCTCTGGTACTCTCCGTGCCTTTTTGCTTGACCCCCACCCAATTGTCCTTCAGCGTAGTCAACTTCCATATACATTCGCGATCCACACTCCGTTTGCATATCGTCCCTCTTCTGCGGTTGTGCCAGTATCCAGTTCAGTTGTCTGTTTCACCAAGTTTTGATCGGCAACCTGGCGCTTCCCCCCTGTCGTTAATCCACTCAAGATAGGAACGTTTGAGGTTAAGGAGGTTCGGGCAGCACCCCCTGTTAGTGCACCCCGCGCTCCCTCCTTCGGTTACTATTGTACCAAAATGCCACCGCGCAACCCCCCTTCAACTTTCACCCCCACTCTGCCCAGCACCATATGGTAGTGAAGGCCTACAGAGCCCTCAAGGTTTTTCTAGAAAGAGATCCCCCCCCCACCTCAATGTAAAGTAGTACACTTTTTTTGGGTCTTGTTGCGAGTTGGTGGTTCTTGTATGCGTTTCTACCCCGGAACCATAGGTTTTTGTGGTTATTTTTCTTCAACCCCAGAGACTCAGGAGAAGTTTTCAGTCCTGCGGGTCTCAAAACATATTAGTGCCTTCATTACATCACCAACCACGATGATACGGAACTTTACGAGTGTCCAAGAGACCCAACTCGCTTCCTCAGAGCACCCATAAAGTGGTCTTAGGTATGGTATATTTCTTTCCGCTCCTGTATAAAGTGTGGAAATCCTCTGTTTGCAGAAGCTTAGTTTTTTCATGTGTTTATCGGGATCGCGGGAACCGTCCGTCGAGGTGAGTGCATCCTCATCTTGTTGTCTCGAGCCTCCGGGACATGAGGGGTTTGGCGCGTAGCACCCCCTATTACAGCCGGTTAATTGACAACCAATGAGTTTAACTTTTGCCGTACATTTTTCACATTATCCGCGCACTGACCGCCCGGCTCCCCGCTTCGGCTCTTCCTCTGCGACCTCTTTTGGCGTTTCGGTTTAAGGATTCCCTTCCGTTTACTTTTAGTCCCTTCCTCCTTTCTTTGCCCAGTTCTGAGTTTCCAGGGGTAGTTTTGCGTCTTGCCTCTCTTGCATTCTCCCTTCCAACTTTCTTATCTGTGGTGGCCCCCCTTGACAACTGTCTAGGGTTTTGCTTCTCGTGCTGAGGGAGAGGACTCTCAAAGTCTGCTTCCTCTTGCATTTTCTTCCTTGGTGTCTTGGAGCATAGGGCAACCTGTCTCTCTTTTTTTTAACCTTTTGCCTCTTTCCCCAAGATTCTTTCCTTTCGGTATTCCCTCTCTTTATCTTTTTCCGTGTTAAAAATTCGTTAATCCCCCTATTTTCTGCTCTCTGCCTGTATGAGCCACCCAAAACAAGTTGGGACATCTCCCCCTCCCTGCGTCGCCTCTTTAATTGCCCCGCATTACATCGTCTTTTTCCCCCTGTGGATTTTATTTCAATACAGGGACGTCCCGTGTTTTCGCCCTTTTCTCTTACATTTTGCCACTTTTTTACCTCCTACGTAGATCCCATCCTTCTCCCCCAAGGCGGGCGGGCCCCTGCGCTCTTTCTATTTTCTTTTCTTTTCTCCCCGTCCCAATAGGGAATTTTCTATCACCTCTACCTTTTTTGACCCCCTTGGACCCCCCCTCCTTCCAGGCCGAGGACTTTGCTATTCGTTGGTTTATATCCTCCCCTGGCGGCAACCTGATAGTATCTTTGTGAGCGTTTGTTAAGTCGGGAGATTTCCCCTCGACCCCCCCCCGTCGATTGCCCCCAAGCAGTTTTTTCCCGCCCCTACGACAGTTTGCTCGCGGTCCCTTCCTTTCTTCTGTTTGATAATTTTCCAGCAACCCTTCTGACGGCATCTCCTTTGCGGATCCTCCGTTTCTCCGTGTTTATGATTTTCCCGTCTGTTCAGTTAGTTTTTTCCAATCACCGTTACACCAAACTTTTTGTCCCTTTTACCTTCCTTTTCGTTCGAGTCTCTTCCTCTTCCAGCCAGCCCAAAACAAGTTTTTATTTCTAGGTCTTTCCTCTCCGGCCCCATCCGTTTTTTTTTCCGCTCACTCTACTTTCCCATCTTTTTGGATTTCTTCCCTGATTCCCCAAGATTTTCGCGGAGACTACCCCCAAATTCAGGTTTAGAAAACCCGAACCGCCCCTCTCAGATGACTGTCCCCTCTTTTCATTACACCAGCAGGGTCTCACACCCGATCTTTACTCTCCCTTTTCTTTTTGCAAGCTAGCTTCCTCGTCCCCTTTTCCCAATCCCCTTTCCTCCTCTGTCCCCTTTCAAGACACAATCAAGTGACCTACGGCTCGATATTTTCAAATCGGGTGAGCGCTCCCTCCTTATTCAAATAGGGCGCCCGCTTCTGTTTCCGACTTTTTATAGGTCTTAAAAAACACACGCCGTTCCGGCTTGACCCATATAACCCCCAAGGAGATCTATCCCCCGCTTCTATTTTCGCGCCTTTCCTCTTTTTTTTTTGTCCTTTACTGCCGATTGTTTTGTTTCCCCCTGACTTCTCCTTTCTGCGCAGTTTTCATCCCCCCCCCGTAATTGGTGTCGTCGACCATGTTTTGTCGTGGTTTTCCCGCCCCCTAGAAGATCAGCACCCCCCCCTGAATCTCGCGAAGGGCGGTTTTCCTTCATTCCCTTTGCCACTTGTCCGTTCTATTCGCTCTGTTTTTGTATTATTTTACGGATTCTCACCACCGTTCTCCGATTTGTTCCGCTTCGCCTTTGAGCAATTTTTAGTCGTCCTCGGTTACTGTACCACTGCCCAGCGTTTCTGCTTCCCCTGCTGAACCCCTTCGATCCTGCGGATGTTTTTGTTCTTATAATGTTTCCACCACTTTGGCCCCCTCAGTATGATAACCTCACCCACCTTTGCCGTGTCCCGAATGCTTTACTTTTCGGCGTATTTTTTTCTTCCCCCTCTGAGGTGAACCGCTTGACCGTCTCCCACTTTTTCTCTCCCTGCCTGGACATTCTTTCCCCATCTCTTGTTTTCAATTGTTTAATTCTCAGTGTCCCCCCCCATCCTGATCCCCAATCCACGAGGTCTTCCCTTACTTTTTCTATGGACTTCCTGTCATGCCCCATGGACTGCTTTCCCTTTTCGAGTTTGCGAAACATTTACTTTTTTGGTTCTGCTTTTGCTTGTCCTCTTCCCCCTCCCATCAGGTTTCCCCTAAAAATCAGTCGATGTTCTGTACGGCCCCGTCTCTAGCTTCTTCTTTTCCGCTCCCCAATCTTCATTTCTTCTTCCACCCCCGACAGGCCCTCCTCCGCCACCCGCAAATATCTATTGGATTTGCATAGAGATTCCTTTTTATATTCGTTAACGCCTCCCGTCTTTTTTTGCTCCTTATCTCGATAACCGCGAACATGATTGATTCGGCTCCCTGATCTGCTTCGTTTTGCTCAACCGCGTTAAACTTCTCTCTTTTCCCCTTCTTGAGTATGTTAACCATTCTTATGTCCGTTGATGTCCGTCCAAAGACGACCTGTTCTGCTGCTCTTTTCAAACTAAAGTAGGACCAGATCGGTGAAGACCTCTTGTCCCCTTCCTTATCTTATTTCCTAGTTGACTTTACCCGGCTTCTGTGTCCTCCTTGGCTCACTGCTTCCTTCAGCTCCGCGTTAATATTTTTCCCGCATATTGGCTCCCCCAACTCAACGGGGTCAAGTCTCTCGTAGCGAAAACTTTCAATGAGTCTTCCTTTTTATGTATCAAGTTGCAGCTTTCTTTGGGTGTCCTTTGTCTTTACCTCAGCTTTTCATTATGATAAATCCGGGTCTGTTCCGTCACCCTTTTGGTCGGATGTTGAGTCAACCCTGAAATTACACTCTCTCATGACCCATCCCAAGACCTGTCTTTTCGCGTTCTTTCCCAATGCTCCCTCTGGCTTCCCTTAAGGCTTCCACCCCCTCACCTCTTCTCTGCGGACTATTTCCCCTTCCCCAACCGTCCTGCCCCGTTTCTTAAAGCCCGATACCCTTATTGTTTTGATGGTATGATCCTGACTCTACTTACTCTCAGCCCTCTCTTAGGGATCTTGTATTCACCAATTCGTTTTCCCCAAGTGCCCTTTTTTCTGGTAGGCAGGATTCCTCCTCTCCGAAAAACGCTTCCTGAATTCTTCATATCTGGTTGACCCCTGATCGAGACTCAGTAAACCAAGCCCGCCCTTCACCCCCCAGTGTACCCTGACTCCTCCTCTGAGTTTTCATTGTTTTTTTACGTGACTAGGACTTTCAGCGTGTCGATATTTCCTTCTTCTTCTTTTCTCAAAGTCCCCATACAAGTTAAGAGCCCCCCCCGGGGCTTCCCTCTTTCTTTTCCTACCCCGTTTTAAGTTTTGAACAGGTGACCCCCGTTCCGCTTTTTCCAATGGACATACCACTCTCTCTTTTTTTTTTCTAAGCAACTCTTAAATCGCCTTGTCGCCTGCTTTAAAACTTTGTATCTCCGGGCTGGTTCTTTCCCCCTACATTTTTTTCATACTCAAGGAGCAGAACCCCCTTATTTCCCTGTTTGACTCCCGTCTCCGACAACCCCGATAAGCCTCGTACTTAATCTTGGTATTTTCCGTAATTCCCGTGACCCCCCCTCTAGCCACCCCCCTTGCCCTTTTGTCCAAAAGAAGTCCAAAACGTTCCAACTTGACCCAAGCCTCCTGTTCTTCGGCATTTCCGCCTGTCCAACGGCACTAAATTCAGAGCAACCTCGCCAGGTTTGTGTCCATGGGCCCCCACTGTCATCCAAGTTTTGACTGCCCGTCAATGCAATTTCATCGTTTCGCCTCCCCTCTGCCTGACCCATCAGACTTGTTCAACAATAATGGTCCGCCTGAACGTCCCTCCGTTTGGACAATCATGAACCCTCGTCCACACGATTTTTCTCGAGCTACGAGTCCCTTTCATTTCTCACCTTTATAGGTGAATTCTGTGCAACTGCCCCCCTTAAGTGGGTTCAAGGCAGCGGCGTCTTCTAAGCGTCTGACCCCCCTAGTTGCGGATTCTGCTTTTTTTCCCACCGCATCTAGAGAGTGCCAACTTTCCTCCCGAACCCCCTTTCCCCTACTTTTTTTTTCAGGCATTTCACACATAGGCCCTTGCCTGCAACAGGCAATCTTCTTACCGAACTCCGCCGTCAGCTCTTCTCCTTTGCTGCCTCCCCGTTGGTTTGGGTCTCATTTCGACGAACTCTTTTTTGCGGCTTCCTGTTTTTCCCCCCCCACCACTCCAATTCCTGTCCGAACACTTTGCCGCATCGACTTCTAGCCCCCGTGCCCAAGCCCCAGTTGTCTCTTTTGTGACCGTTTTCCTTTTGTCTTTCCCTGTTCGCGTCCCCCATTTGATTTTTAGTGCGTCTTGATCGTCCCGGTCTGTGTGTTTTTGCCCTTGTCGTTTCGTTGTTTTTGAGGCAGATCGCCCGCTTCTCCCTGGCCCTCAATACTTCGCCCAAATGACATTATCGGTTTATGTGCTTGAACTGTACGGGAAGCCTGGCCAAAACCACCTGGGTTTGACATCATGAAAATGGCATTTTTCGGTTCCCTGCCAGTAGTCCCTGCGCTTTTTGGAGCACTAATCCGTTAGTGACTGGCACTACCCCGCTTTCAGCCCCAGTTCTTGTGGTCCCAATCTGACCTCGTCCAGTACTTTTTTAGAATTGCTTTCCCCACCGTCCTATCCCTTGTTTCTGGACGTCTCCCTCTGCCACGAAGAACGTCTCTCTTTGGAGAAACCCTCGCTATTTCCCTCCCACTTCCCCCCTACTCGATTTTCCCATAATTTCCTTCCGGTGTGTTTTTTGCCAGTGACGTACGATTCTTTTTTTATACGCCCGGGCGCGACTTCTTTAGTTGTAGTGCGTTTTTTGTCTGCTCCGTCCCCGCCCCTCTTTTTTTCTGAGCAGGAAGTGTTAGACTGTCCGGGTACCCTCCCCCCCGCTACTGCCTGATTTTTTTCCAAACAAAATTTTTCTAGTATCGTCCCCTTTAACTATCAGCAGGGGATAAAAAGCCCCTTCCTTGTGACCCCAGCTCGGAACCCTAGTTCATGCTGTTTCCCCGAAGGTCAGTGAGGTCATGTACACCCATGTTCAATTTTCCTTCGGGCTCGTCTAGAAATACAAGACTCTTTCCTGTCTTTGGTCCAGGTAAGCGTTCGATACGAAACCCACCAGACGCCCCTTTACACTGAAAATTGACACATACCCGCCCTAACCGAGTGATTCAGCCAGACCCAAGCGCCCCTTCACGCGGTGTGTATCATCTTTTCGCTACGAAACCAGGCCGTATTCCTTTATTCAACTTTTGTTTGGCGCGTTTGATTTCCCCTCTATGAGAGTCTCCAGGGTCTTGAATTCCCCCCCACCTTTTCTGATTGTTTTTGTTGTCAACAGAAGCCGCCAAACGCCGCATCATCACCGAGACCCCTTCACCCCACAAGGCTTACGTCCCCCCCCCCATTCTTTGGTTTGCAGCCTCTTTTCTGCTGGACGGATATTTCGCCTGCGTCTTCCCCCCTACTTCAAGTTCCACTGTTTTGCCTCTGATTTAGTGTACATGGCTCCCTCTCTCTTTCCACCTATCGTATGGATGCTTTCCTCTGTCCCCCGCCCTCTCCACAGATTTGTTTTTTTTCGCTGTCGCCCAAGCTCCCGGGTTCCGCGTTCCCAACACTTCCGGCCCTTTTCTTTTTTTAACCTCGAGAGAACGCCCTCACTAATCGCGGTTATTGTTATATCTCGCTCCCGCTCGGTGCGAGTGTTTTTATGATGTCACGTAATTTTACTCAACCGATTCCCGAGGTGGTTAACCATTCTGGCTCAATTTCTTTTTGGTCATTTTCTTGGAGTAGCCCCCTTCCCTTTGCGTGCAGTGCGCATTCCCCTTGGTTCTTGATACATGTTTCACTCACAACCCCCCTGGCTTTAGCTTTGGTTTAGCGGGGCATCACGTTGAAGGAGTGACGATGCCCCATTGTTATCTTGATTTGTTGCATTTGTCTGCTTCTTTTTAATACTTAGGGTTCCTTTTGGTGTCTTTTTATTTGTTTTTTTATTCCCCAAAGAACACATATTAGTTTCGGCCGAAGAGTCTTCTCCTGCGTTTTCAAACATACCCCCCCCCAATCGATGGATGTTCTCGGAATTCTTACACGTCCCCCCCCCCATTTCGGGGGACCTCTAAGCCCGGCGCCTTCCATTTTTTTTAATCAATTTCGAGGGTTACCCGTTTTGTCGAGAACTCGCCAATTTCTCAGTGATTCTATTGGCCCTACGTAACAGTTGTGCCCGCACGTTTTTCAACAGTCCACGACGTAGATTGACAGCTTGGCGTCGCTGCCTCCTTGTATTCCAGTTATTGGTTTGCACCCCATACCTTGAAACTTCTCCTTCCTCTACCACCCTTTTAAGTCTCGCTGCCAAACGTCCTTTTTTCAACAGATTAGGCGCCCTTTGTCCTTCGTTTCGCATAAGCTCTCGTGTTCTTCAACCGAGATTGATCTTCGTGAAGACCGTTTGTTTTCATTGGAGACTCCGCGACTTTTTCCTTCGAATTCACCCCCGAGTTTTTTCACCAATTAAGATGAAGCGGCTCCCCCTTTCTCTTCTTTCTGGTTTTTTTTAATCCTTCCCAGCAACGGTCCTGAAGTCTTGTTTTTCCCGTTACGATGCCGGTTGATTGTGTTGAATCGCTCCGTAGTTGCCACCGATCCCCCAAATTGGTGAATTTACCGTTTTACTGCCCGTCGTCTGTCCCCCCTTCTCGGACCCCATTTCACAACACAATAGTAATGCCTTTGACGCTTTTCGGCCATCTCCGGTTTTTCGCTTTTAGAAAACCTAATTTACCACATGTTGCATTCTGCCACCCCCCCCGATTCGCTTGTACAAATGACACCCACGCACAGTCCTCAGAACTCGCGCCCCCTTCTGATTCAAACTTCCCTTCACCACGATGTCTGCATCTCTTCATTTTCCTAGCCTTTTTTCGTTCCTCTCGAGCACTTGTTTTTACTGACCCCTTCCCGCCGCTTGTAGTTTCAAAGAACTTCCGTCCATAGGTTTCCATCTCTCTTTTTTCCAGTTTTTAGCTCCCTCAGTTGCCCGATCCTTTTTGAACTCTGCGTTAGAGAATCAGTTTGAAAACCCCCAGACTTCCGCGTGACATTATTCCACAAGTTAATCCTCTACAATAAAGCCGATTTCATTTTTGTCTCTGTTCCCTCTGTTTTGGTGCATCTACTATCGAGTTTCAGGACCATTTCCGCAGTTTTCCTTTAGACATCACGTTTGTCTCGGTCTGGCCCTGATGTGTCCTTTTCCGTGGCTTGCCTCTTCCCAGCCTGCACTTCAGAGCACAAGGCTTTTTGCAACTGGCGCAGTTGTTAGTACTCTTCTCTGGTCAGCCAACCACCGCTCCGTCTTTCTTCTGGGAGCATGGATATAAGCCTCCCATTACATCCGAGCTCGATGGTCCTCTGTCAAGTGTTTTACGAGCACTTGTTTTCCCTGCAACCGAGACACTTTACCAAGCCCTCGTGGAGCGGCCCTCGCCGCCCTGAAACACGGGATGGTTTTGTTAGCTCTCGACGCCCCAAGAGGGGCACTCCTGCCCCCCAGGATCGCTCACCCCCACCCTCCTTTCCTTAATTTCTTTTTTCCTCGGCTCGGGCCTCTAAAATTTAGTTTAAAATTTGAACGGCGACCAGTGATAGACCCCGATCACGTACCAGTCTTGACCTCTTTGAGAGCCCCGTTCCTTTAGCCTTTCACCCCCCATAGCCAAGAGAGACGATCGGTTTGTTTTCGATACTCCTTTCATTGCCTGAGTACGCGCCCTGCCCGTTTGCAACCTTTCTTTTTTTTGTCTTTGCTGAGGGGCGGTCACCCGTTACACGCACATTGTCTCTCCCCCCCCGTTCTTTTGTCGTGGCGCTCGAGCTTCAGTCTTCTTTTCGCACAATGCACGTGATCTTAAAACCCCCCCCAATTTCCTTCTAAGTAAAACTCTGTCTATTAATCTCTTGGATTGAATCCTTCCTTTTTTCTATTTTCCTCCCCTCACTTTTGTGTTTTCTCCTTGCCTCCCCAGATTCCGGGCAGCAGGGTCAGGATTATCTGATCGAGCTCCCCCCGCTTTAAAATGACGTATCCATATTTCCCTTTCTTATTTTTTCCCCCTTTTCATGCGTCCGGCTGGTTCCATTTGCCCCTACTCCCTGGCAATCGGATGCACACGCCCATTCGGTCAAGGATGCTTTCGGTTGCAGGACAATGCTTGGTCTTTTTTTTCTTTTTTTTTTCACGTTTCCCGTCATTTTTCCTTTCGTTTTTTCTTCTGAATTTGTAAGCTGCTGAATCTTTTTTTTTTTTGGTCCCTTTAAATCCTCCCCCTTTTTCAAATTCTGATTTTCGTCTCCCTCCCTAACTTATGAATTGCCTTTTTTCAGGCGAGGACCAGACACTTGCCAGCATTGTGGGATGGAATAGTAACTATCGGTCATTGCCCCGGACCCCTTTTTTTTTTTTCGTTTGTTCCTTCACACGGACCCCACACCCCAACAACCCTCCTCCGCCCTTGGCATCCCCCTCCTCCGTCCCCCCCTCCCCCCCTTCGCCCGATCCCCCCCCAAAGCTACACCTCCCCCCCCATTCCCCCTTCGCACAACTATTTAACCCCACTCGCGCCCCCGACATTACCCCCCTCAAGATCAAACAGCATCCCCCCACACCCTTCCTTCCTTTTCCCGCCCCTCCCAATGAATCCACCCCCCCGCCGCCCGTCCCATTAACTCCACCCACCCCCGCCGCCCCGCCCGCCCATCTCCGCCCCATCTCCCCCTCTTTCCTACTCCCTCCCACCTATCACTCTAACCACCCCCCCACCCCTCGCTTCACTATCGTCCTCCCCCCCTCCGCATTGTTTCCCCCATCTCCCCCCCCCCGCACGCCACACCCCCGCCACACTCCCCCTCTCACCGCTCCCCACGCATTTGCCCCCATCTCCCTCTCCCCAGGGCCACCGCGGACCGCACCCTTCAACCCTTTCGTTCCTTATGCTCCCCCCCCCCCCCCCCCACTCTTTCTTCTTCTCACCCCCCCCCCCCCCCGACTTATCTCCCACCCCCCACACGCCTCCACTCCCTCCACCTCCCCACCCCACTTCTCTCCCACCTTACGATTATGTACTACCCCCTCCCCTCTTCCTTCCTTCCCTGTTCTCCTCCCCCCCCCTACTCCCGTTCATTCATCTCCACTATCCTCTTGCCCCCCCCCCCCCCCCCCCCCACTCTCCTCCCTCCTTTTCTCCCACTATCTATTCGGATCGTTCCTCACGCACCACTCCCCCCCTCCCCAGACCCGGTTAACCGTTTCACCCAGCTACGCCTCTTTGTCCCGCCCACCAGAATTCACCATCACCCCCCTCACCCGCACCCTTCCCACGCCGCCTGACCACTCCCTGCCATTGACCCTACCTATCAATAATCCTCCTCCCTTTCTCCCATGCCGACTCCACCCGTCCCCCCCTCCTCCGTTAACCCACCCCCCCTTCTTCCTGTCCGGCACGCAACCTGGCCCCCTCACCCCGCCGCCGATGCCCACACTTCCCTGCACCATCGTTTGCTACTAGAAAGGACCCTTCCCCCCCCCGCTGACGCATCCGCGCCGCGGAGCCCTTTGCTCTCGCTCCCTCCCCGAACCCCCCCTTTCCCGAAATGCGACGCAACATTCCACCCTCTTAGTGCATCTAGCCGCCCCCCCCCCCCCCCTCATGTGCGTCCACCTGTTATGTGTAACATCCAACCTTATCCGCCTATAATTCTTGCGAGAGTTGGTACGCTAAAATAAAAACTGTCCGGCCCCCCCCCACCACCGCACCTCCTTTCGCTTCTCCTTTCCACCTCCACCCCTCCCTGCTATCATTCCAGTGCAATCTAGATTGCCCCGTATAGTGTCATCCCTCCAGACGATTCCGTACCTGAGAGTTTTTCGGCCGTTTTACCCCCTGTCGTGCAATTCGACGTTAAGGTCGCGGATCCCCTTCTTTCCAAACAGATGAAATTTCCTTTTCTTTCCTCGGGTTCCCCCCCGGTAAGTCCTCTGAACGCGCGCGGCAACTCCAGTGCCTCGCCTGAATCTGAGTTTTTTGTGTTTTTCCTGCTGAAGCGTGTTGCATTTTCTCTTCTTTCCTCTTTTTCTTCCTGGGTTTTTGCTTGAGGAAAAGCACCAATTCTAGCGCCGGTTACTTGACTGAGCGCTGTTCCTACGTTCGTACGGTTGTGCACCCAAGTTCTAGGCCCCAATTTCTCACATAATTCTCTTTTTCCCTTGCGCCGCCACCTCGGTAATTCTCCCTCCCTTTTTCCCTTAAAAGTGTTTCATGCCGCCGGTTTTCCTGTCTGTCCCCGACAGGTGGTCTCCTCCGTCGCGCGCAACACTTATTTATACAGGTTGTACACGCTCCACTTCGCTTTTTTGAATAGTGGGTATGAGTTCCTTTGCCCCCCCCTACGAGCACCAACGTTTCCAATTTGAATTTTTCCCTTCCCGCGACCCTGCCCCAAATGCTCCTAATAATTGTTACCGCCCCCGCACATTCACTGCCCTTCCCTCTACCTCGAGGTGGTTTTCCCCACCCTTTCTCTTTCCTCCCTTTGATGAGAAATGAAATTTCATTTGCCTACGCCAGTTCATGTACCCCCCTCAGATTGTTACAACCCCTAATGTCCGCGAAGAGGAACCTCGGGAACTCACCTTGACTCCCCCTCCCCTGTTGCTAGATCCTTCCACCCATTTCCCTTTCCCGTGCAGTTCGCGGTTATTCCTTTTCCCCTGTCCAAACTGCCCGGAAGTTTTAGGACACACTCCCCGGTAGTTGTCGTTTACTCTCTCCCCCCCCACCTTTGGAGGAGTGAGCACAACCTATCCCTTTCCTCTCTTGCACTTTTCTCCCCCTCACCCCCTTCTGCCCCCCAGAATTTCTCTGCGGAACCCCCCTTGAAGTGAATTGAAACTGTTACCCCCTCGCTACTGACTGTCTCTCCCGCCACAGCCAGTGGTTATGTCACATGCGGCCTCATTTTTTGTCTGGGTCTCACTTTGCTCCGTTTCGTCGTTGTAACACCCCTTCAATTTCTTCAGTTCAGAAGCCTGCATCGCGAAAACCCTCCCCCCATCCCCCCGTAACCCTTCCTTGGAGCTATTTTTTCCCTCCTTCTGATTTCTAGTTTTGATCGCCATCTCTGTGCGAGTGTCTTTTTGCACTTGCCTCTGTGTTGCGGGTGTGTGAGCCCCCGATTTGTTTTGAAAAGAAATATGCAGCATTCCTTTGATTTGCCTCTGACCTCCGGAAAGATTTCCTGTTATTCAATTCCCTTGGTCACCGCATCTACTTTCCTGAGTTTCTGGGCTCCCTTTTGTGATGTCTCACTGCGGTCAGTGCCACCACTTTGTCAATCAGGCAGTTGCTCTGTCACCGTAGGATAACGCTTTTCCTTTTTTTTTTTTCTTATGTTCTCCACCATTCACCCCGACGAAACAGTCAGACCAGTAGGTTATACCATCCCCCGTCATTCTCCACTCTATATATATTTTGCCCTGTTTTTGTTTAGCTCGATATCGTGGAGAGTTACATCCCTTTTCTCTCCCCTTCTCGCCCGTTTTTGTTTAGGGTGACTCCCTCCCTTCCTGGAGGCGTCCTCCTTGGGACTGATTTTGGTACGAGATTGACTGATGACACCCCACCCTTCTGCCGCTATATACTCACATGTCTCTATGGGCCCCAGCGCTGGTAGTGACAGAGGACTAGGGATGATGGTTTGCCTCCTTCTGATGTTCCCCCTGCTCTTTTTAAAGTTCTCTACCCCGATCTTCCTTGAATGACATATTGCGCTCAGGGAATGTGACTACTTTCCTTCCACTGCCTCCAGCGTCCCTCCCTCCCCATACTAAGAATAGATGAATATTACCGTTTTATATACCAGACTCTTTGTGTTCCTCCTCCCTGAAAGCCACCTCTTTAACTAGGGTAAAGTTTTTCCGCGTTTCTCTGATTTTCTCTTTAGGTGTAATGGACTGAAAAATGAATATTTGCCTTTGTTTTCCACCCTACTCTCATAACCTTTTCATTTTCAGGGAGAACCCCCACCAATTGATTCCGCAGGTCTCCTATTGATGCGCTTTGTGAAGTAGATAGGTCACCCTGCTTTCTTCCTCTGTTTGGGGTTTTTTGGGGCCCCCCCCCGTTGTATTTCCCCTACCAAACCTCTGTTTGTCTTTGTCGTCAATGGTTTTGTCCGTGCAAACTATATATTTTTGATGATTTCGCTTGTTTTTGAGAGATCCATTTGTTTTTTTTCCAGATTTTTAGAAGTAGATCCTCCTTTTTCTTTACCCCCCCCTTTCTTTTCGTTGTGACCCATAAAGACCGATGCCCTGATACACTACCAGAAGGATCTGCTTTTCTTTTTTTCCTCGCTCCCGGCTCGGGTTGCGTAGGTTCAGTATTCCCTTCTTTGACTCTTCCTTTATCGCACTTCTTGATGACACCAGTTCTTTCTTCCAGGCCTTGGCGTCTTTTAAACCGCTTTGGATCATTAACGAGGGATGAGCTAGGTGCCCAGGCCCAAACTGCGTTGTTCCATTGAGCTATTTGATTTTGGTTTCGATTTCCCTTCTCACACAGTAGTGCTTCAGTTCTTTCGTGATTTTTTGGTTGGTTTTCCTGTCATGCGGTGCCGGCACGTGGTTTTTCCGTCTTTTGTTTCCTTCAGACCACGATTTCAGTTTTTTCCCCCGAGCTCTGTTTGATCGTTCCCCTACTCGTTCCAACCCTCTCTCCCCTACGCTGCCGTTTTTTTAACCAAAACTCGGTTACATCTCAAGCCCTTCTCCATGGACACTCCGACCTTGATAAATTGAGCCCTCTTTTTTTTGGCAATCGGCCCACTCCTACGTGATTTCGCCCCTTTTCCCTCCTTCGGGTGGTCCCTTTCAACCTAACGACGTATTCTCCGCCCTGCGCCCGGCTTTGCCGGCAACGGAGTTTCTTTTCTTTTTTTTCTCCCATCCCACGAAACTTTCTCCACCCCCCTTTTCCTCTACTTTAGTCTACAACTGTCCCCACTTCCATTTTAAGGCGACGTTCCTCTCCCCTTTTTCTCCCCGACCCCTCGTTCGAATGGAGCGGATCTTTCAATGCTTTTTTTTCCATTGTCTCCTACTTTCCCACGCGCCATGCCGCCCCTCATTTTTCAAGCACTGTAAGTGGTCCTCGACGCCCGCCCCAGATTCCTGACTCCCCCTTATATACAAACACGCCAAACTATGACTGCATCTACCTTCGCGTCTTCCCTACGTCGAGCCCTTACTCGTTTCGTCGCCCCAGCCTGCTTTTCTGTTCTTCATCAGCCAAAATTTTTGGACCTGCCCGGCAGTTCCGACCCTCTGGTCCTCTTTTTTTTTTTTTCACCAGAGTCTTTCCCTTCTTCTTGTTCCATGCACTTTGCGTGTTTCGCGCTTCTCTCAATCATTCCTCCCCACTTTTCGCTTTTGTAAACATATCTTCCTTTTAACCCCCCCTATGTTATTTTTTTTACCAATTCGTGAGCCACCGGTCCCTTTTTTCTCACCACTCTCCCCCCCCATGCCGATGACCTCTTCACTTGCCACTTCGCACCCTTAACCCCGCGCATCCTTTAGAGTTTTTTGTTTTTGTACTTCGGCCCTCGTCTGTTCAGGCACGGATCCTAATTTTTTCCCTTTAAACTCACCCAGTTCGAAATATCTCCCCCGATCATTTTTCCCCCCATCCTTTTTTTAACGCACCGCGAACTAGCGTGCCCCTCCCCTATTTTCTGTTCCCCACTTTATCCTCAACTCCTCCCCTTCCGTGACATTTCTCAAAAAAGGAAATCTATTCCCTTCTTCTATTCTTTCCCTAGTTTCCCGCTTCGAGCTCTGGTTTTCCTTGCAAGAAGCCCACGTTTCAGTCTCGCCGTTCACGCCTCGTCTGTCGTCGACCCCTCCTTTTTTTTTTTTGACCGCGTTACTTCTCCAACCTACGTATTACCCCGAAGGTTTCGCCCCCCCTTCTAGTTGTTGCCTTCTTTTTTTTCACGGACACAAGTAACCCATCACTCTTTCCAAGCTATATGCTGGGTCCTATTTCAGTCTTGTTCCACCTTCTATAATGTTTGCGGTCACGTTTCTTTCTGCGCCCTTTTCCCCGTACCTCTCAAACATCATCTGGGATTTTGCCCTCTCCTCCTGTAAACATGAGGAAATGGGGTTTTTTTGTTCTTCGTCGACGCAACAAGTCCACTCTTTGTCCATCATATCTTACGATTTCCCCCCCCCCACGATCGTATAATGATTTTAATCTTTCCGTGAAGCTCCTTATTTCTTCCCCTTTTTTTAACCATGAATTTAGGGTGCACTCTCTTGATTCTGTATGACAGTTTTCCCCTTGTCCCCATCGGTTATTTCCTCCTCTTCTTTTGTTTTCTTGCGATTATTTTTGATGCATATTGCTTCTTCCCTGATCCCCTTTGCGAGATTTTTCCCTCGAGATACCGCGCGTACCACCGTACGTGTCCCCCCCCCTTCCGATCCCTCCCCTGCAACGCCGCACCCCCTCTTCGTGGTATTTTTTTTCTTTTCTTTCCCTCTGCCTTCAAGAGTCAAGACCTATCTGATGCATCCCATCCCCTACAAAAAGTCGCCGTTTCGCTGTGTCTGCCTCGCAGCTTTTTTTCTTGCAGAGCCTGCACATCTCTCCGCCAACAACAAACCTGACCACCACGCGACGTCCTCAGCCGTATGCTCTGGCAGCTGTTTTTCTCTCCTGTATCTTAATCTTTTATTGATGATGTCATCCAGACCTTCTTTTTGTTTCTCCTTCCCCTCCCCGCTGTTCTTAGGGCGCCATGATTTCTATCCGCTTACCCCGTTTACCCTGCGCCATACTCTTGCTCGTGATCTTTGACACCTTGTCCTTATGCGTACTTCTTTTACCTTTCCCCCCCAGTAACATGGCTAGATTTTCCCCCGATCCAACGCTCTCTTCAATGCGTCGGTTGTTAGACAATCCCCCCCCCCTGTTTTTGTTTCAGAGTACTCTTTTTTTCAGTCTGCCGATCTTGTGCACCCCCGTGCCTTTTTACATCGAATTTTCGCACGCGAATTTGCCTTTCCGTCCGCACCCGAAATACACCACCCCTCGGCTCACGTATTATCCAGTCGCATTTTTCTTTCTCCCATCAATTTCCCCCTCCTGCCGTACCCACCGCGTCCCGCACCCCCCCCACGCCACCACGCTACAAGTGCTTTGTGTCCATTTGGATGTACTATGCTCCCTGGACCTGCCTGGCCTCTTTTCCAGCTTTGTGTCGAAGCTTACTCCCCCCCCCACCCCCCCACCGACCACCCACCCATTTCCCCCTCCCCCCCCCCCCCCCCCCCCCCGCCCCCCCACGCTCTTCTCGAACTTATCCTTCCTCCTACCAGCGTACAGTTCGGTTTTTTTCCAGCAAGATGACCTCTTCCTATTTTCTGTCGTCTTGACGATTGTCAAGACCCGCTCTTGCGAATCTTCTTTATTTCCAAAATGAGTTGTGCATTCCTCCGGGAAGGTCGCGGCTACTCATCTGCTGAACCCCTTCCCGCCTCCTCTTTTTTGCCATTTCTGGCCTCGCGAAAGCGTTTCACAAGTACCTTAATCTCCTAGTTTCTTGTAGAGGTCTTCATTTCAGAGTTTCATAGCGTCCCCCCGTCCATATTCAGTTTGTTTCCCCAAGACTCATAAATAGTAGTCTCTTTTTTGGTTCCGTTTGCTTTTTTGCTTTTAATTTATTACCTCTAGTTAAGGTTGTGAAAAAATTCCTGTCCACCCGTTCAGCTCGGCCCCCATTCCCGTGTTTTTTTGCCTCTGAGATCCACCGGTCTACGCTGTTTCTTCCCAATTCTAAGGTTGCCCCCTCCAGTTTTGGCGCACTCCCACCTCGGCATTTTCCAAAAGTATTGTTACGACTGTTTGCATCGTAGACCCTAGAGCTCGACTCTGGACCCTGATCGTGTGTTGCTTTTCCCCCCTTGTCACACCAACATTTCATCGCGCCCCTTCATTTCCCAGCCGCCTCCCCCCCGTAACCCCTTATGTAAGAATCCTTTAGTCCTTTTTCTCGCCCACCAGACCGCAACTTCCGGAACTGTTTACCTTTTTGTTTTTCGCCAATGGCAAAATCTTGCTATTCCCGTTGCTGCGCCACTGACTGCACTCACTTTGTTGCCCCCCATAACTGTTAGTCTTCTCATCCTGTTCCCCTCCGTCAAGCCTCTTCGTTAATACGCGCCCGCTCTTTATCCGCCCCCCTCCCCCGATTGGGAGATTTTCCCCTTCGTGGAAGCAAGACCTCGCCTTCTTCAAGGTTGCGTCCTGCGCACATCCTTTTCCTTCCCCGGTTTACCACTGCCGGATTGTTTCAAGTTTCCAGCGGTAGTTGCAGCATCCGCGCCAACACCGTTCTTTAGTCTTAAAAATTCCACCCGCCTGACCCCCACCCCCCCGCAGCTTGAATTAAAAACCCCATGGTTTGCACCCACTCCCTCGGACCCCCTTTCACTTGATGAAAACCCTAGCGATATCCCGCCCCCTGCCACTCTGATCTTTCGGATTTGTGTGGTATCGGGGTCTCCAGGTCTTAATGACGAAATCGTTTTCGCGTCTTTTTCCACAACTAACCTTTTCATTCATTCCCCCCTTGCGGCGCCTCTGGACCCCCATAACCACAGCAACACCTTTGACCCCTTCTTCTTGTTGGCTAACTGATGAACTCTTGTTATGTCTTTTCGGTCTTTCCGTTTTTTTTGTTTCTCTTTTTTTGAGACCGCCAGCTTAAGCTCCCCGACAGCAGCGAAATCGGTGATTGGAGATCGCGTTTAAGATTTGACACATGGGAGTTTTCAAATCCAACCTTTCCCTCCATCCCCTGGTGCTCTCCTTTAATTATTTTTTTTTGTATGCCCTAATCATTCTTCTTCTTGGACCACTTTACTCTTTCTAGCCATTTTGTTTCTTAGGCAGTCGCTCTTTCACCCTATCCTCCTTCCAAGTCCTGTTTTTCCGTGGCGTGAGACCCTATGTTTTCCACCACCATGACGACACGTATAATCTCCTTTCGCTGTCCAGCTCTCTTCCTTTTCTTC
>Ga0179593_1514994_pt1 | contig 41715 bp, 45 predicted proteins | sample CZODoug2_1_08_16_FD_185931 | JGI IMG/M metagenome (GOLD analysis project Ga0179593, IMG submission 185931) | Vadose zone soil fungal communities from Angelo Coast Range Reserve, California, USA - CZODoug2_1_08_16fungal (PacBio error correction) | ecosystem: Environmental > Terrestrial > Soil >... | reverse complement strand
CCTCTTGGTCTCTCGCCTGTCACGTTGCCTGGAATAGGTCCGCTGACCGCTATTCCCATTTTTTCCCTCCTCGTTTCACAGTTAGTTTTCCGGAGTTTTTTTCCTGCCTGTTGGATCATGTTCCCCATCAAGCCTGAGTAATGCCTGCCCTCTCCTCGCCCCCCCCGTGCCTCCCCCCCAATGCACGCCACTAACCCCGCCGTACATGCGCCGGATAGGAACTTGTTCCACCCTCTCGTTATCTTTCCCCCCCCCCCGATTCTTGTCCCCTTTCGAAGGACGGTTCCAAGCGGGCCTGCTTTTTCCGCGCAGGACGTCCGTCTTGAAGTCTCGGTCCTCGCGCTGCAGTTAGATGAAAGAGTCCCCAAGGCTCTTTTCCTCCTTTTTCCTTCGACCGGTGCTTAAACAGAGATCTTCGAGCCCCGTTCCCGCGCACCGCCACGGGCATTCAAAACAAACGTCCCCTCGCTCTCTTTGATATTTTCCAAGGATCAATCCATAATCGCTGTGCCTCTCGAATGAAGGGTAAGGAATGATTTGATCTCTTTTGAGCAGTCCCCCTGACTGATCCGAGGCGTGGCCACAGCCTTTCGATCCGCCTTTTGAAACTTCTTCCCCCCAGCGGAACATTTTGTCTTTCCCGCCCCCGTGTCCCCTCCCGCTCTGCTTTCAAGCTCTTCGATTTCCATCTAAAAAAAATTTTCCTTAAACATCTCCTTTGGATTTCCCCCCCTCCGTGTATTCTTTCCAGTCCAGCATCTTGCTTTGCCGTTGCCGGCGAAAGGATTCTGCCCCCGCTTTTTTCTGCCTTTCCTCTGCTTAACCTCTGCCACACTGGGGTAATGGACCCCCGGCGGGTTGCGGTGTGCTTTTTTTTTCAGCTTTCTACCCCGGCCCCTTCCAGATCGAACCCCGGAGCGGTCCAGTCCTTCCTTTTTGTGATTTTCGGAGACCTATTCGGCACTCCAATACCCCCCCATTACCGCCGGCGTCTGGAGATTCTGCAGCATGTTTTTTCTTTCCTGTATCGCGCTTTGTGCTCTCCAGCCTTTGGATCCTTACCGACCGAACCAAGTTCATTGAGCTGACTCCGGAAGATGAAAGGATTTTCCCTTATCCTGATCCGACATTGCTCGGCGCCCTTAAGATGGTCTCTGTCTGCGGTGCTCTCCTAGTACCTATCGCTAATACGTAACAACCCCCCCCTTTTTAAAGCTCTCAGTTTCCACCTTCTTTCAAAGCTCTGCCTCTCCCTGGCCCCTCTATAGTTATGCGGGGATGACCACCTCGGGTTTTGATTTCTTACTTGCCCCGGACATGTCCGTGGCCTCGGACCCTTCTCCTTACTCGCCTCATGGATTTTTGAGGTCTGGATTGCGGTTTTTTCTCTCCCTTCTTCGGGCTTTTCCTTTCTGATCTGCGAGGGACGAATCCTACTTTTTTGTCCACCCTTTTCTTCCCAACTTTTGCTGGATTCGATGAACGTAATGAGAGTTCGGTCTTTATCCCTTCTTGTCTCCCTCCGGTGACCTCGACTTCCAAAAGTGATCAGCCTGATTCTGCCCCCTGACTTAACTTTGAATTCCCCTGAGTACCTCTGGGCCGGAAAAGAACCTCCTTTCCTCGACTTTTTCGGCCCGAACCAGTCACCCCCCCCAAGAATACACCCTTCTCTGTCATCTTCTCCCCCCCGATCTCGGGCTTACACTGTCTTAGCTAGCAGCCTGTACGCATTCGAGCTCCCAAGCCAAGGCAGCTTGAGGAGAAGTTACCCCTTCCGGGGAGAGCCTCGGCCGAGGACTTTCTTGTGTTCGCGCCGGATCGTTCGACAACGTATCAGGTGGTTCCCCTACTTCGTCGATAACCTGCCCGAACCTCGATACGGATCTTGCGATTTCCGGTCTTTGTTGTTAGCCCCCCGGCGACTCGATCCTGGGGACCGCCTGCCGGCCAGTTCCCGTACTGCTCCTAAGTTCTTTTCCTTAGCGTCGTCCCCCCCCCACAGACGAGCTCGGTTTGCGGTTCCTTCTATACTTTACATTCCAGTAGCGAACTTGTGAAGAGGCAGCACTCTCTTGCCTCCACCCGGTTGGTCTTAATTCTTCCCGTCCACGCTCGGGGTCAGCCTCGCTTAGTAAGACGAAAGCCCCCAGGTTTCTCGTTTTTCTAACCGACAGGGCTCCTTTGAGGCCTTTCGTAGGAGGTGACAGGCAACTTCTTCTCCTGCGGATCGTGACACCGGCCCGATTCAATCAGTTTCGCAGCCGGCCGGACTTCCCCAGTTTCCTGGCCTTCTTCTTTCCCCCCAGGTTTTTTGCCGATTCTGGGTCGTCAGCCCGGGTCTGAACCGGTTCAAGCCGGGGCCGTCCCGCTACCCCGGTGCTGTGAGCGCAACTACCCCTCCCTTGGAATTTTTGTCTCTCCCTTGGCCTGACCGCTCTGGTACGTACCCCTTGAGGTAGCCTTTTAGCCCACTCCGTGGTGGATACGTTGCCCCCCCGATCCCTTGCATGAGAAGATTCTTGCAGATGACTTTTTTTCATATTCTACTAGCGGCACTCCCCAGAGAGTAATTAGATATTTTACCTTTCAATTCCTCTTGGTATCCCCGTATTCATATGTCCCTGAGATGGTACTTGCTAAGTATGGAGAGAACGTAATCCCTTCTCTGTTTTAAAGACTCCTTCGCAGGCGGGAGCGAGGGATTCCCCACCCCCTCTGAGCGTTGTCCCTTTTCATTCCGCTGCTTAACTCCGTATTTAAAGCCCTCATTTTTTTTTTTTTCGTGTGGACCCGGCCTTTAAGGTCGGTGTCTTCCTTCCGAGTTAGTTTTCTTTTGGCCCTTTGGAACCAGTGTCTTCCAACCAGCCCGCCGGGCGATCGCTCGCGACCGACCTTGTTTTATTTTTTTTGCCACCCCTTCCCTTCGGCTGCCGTGGCCGGGATGCTCGGATTTTTTTTCAAGAGGGGAAGATTCTCAAGAACTTTTTCCAAGCGCTTTTCCCGCGGAAAAGCACTTTTCTTCCTACCTTTTTCGCTGTTTCTTTTCTTTTTCTCTGATCCGGCATCACCGGCTACACGTACGCGACCGTGATAGCTATCCTTCTGCCGAGATGCAATGCAGCGTCCCCATGAAAGACAAAATCGGGTAATGTTTGGACCGCATTAACCTTCGAACAATGGGAACGTGGTTTCCTATTGACTACCATACTCCCTCCTGCTTCGTCTTTGAGCATTATTGTCTACCAGAATTAAGCGGTGTTTCCTTCGGAGTCAGATGCGTGAGTTTAATTTCCTTGTTAGACGTCTGCTCACAGCCTCGGCCCTTCGTCATCTACGAGGAGCTAACTTGCTTTCCTTGCGCGACTGCGACACCCTTTTCCGGGCGGAGTGTCTTCGGTGGACGAGTTTCGTTGCGATAAGATCCTGCGCGTCCCTTTCTGCGTGGCTTTTGTGTGTTTCAATTAGAGCACTCCTTCTGGCGTCCTTGCCGGATGCATTCTCTCTACGTCTCCGGCTATCCCCGAAAGTGGCCCCCGGCTTCTCCTACATTCTCTCTCCGAATGGGTGGATTTTTTTTGTTTGTCTCCGATCCCCCCCGAACCATTCGCCGATGTCTTGCAGACGGTGTGCTCTTTCTGCGTTCTACTTTTTTTTTTCTTCCCGCTTTCTTTTTTTTTTATATCACGGACAGCGGCGGAGAAATTGGTCATCGGTCACGGCTTTTTTTTTTCCTCTGGGCGAGGAGAGTGAGAGAGTTATCCCCCCCCATGTTTTTACTTTCATCTCGTCAACTTTGAGAACGAATTGTGAACCATGGCACCCTTTTGTCCCCTATCTTTCCTCCTGGCCCCTTTCCGGCGGTTAGCTACGGGTCTCGTTTCAGATTTCCTTTCCCAGGCTTTCTCGTCGCTGTCCGAAGGCACGTCAAGGTCTTTTTCCCCCCCCGAGGTAAACGCTTTTTTATGTTCAGCGTCCCCCGCAGCAGAGCGAGATAGACAGGTGTGTTGACTAGTCTAATCTTTGGAATATGTCCCTCCCGTGTCACCTTACGACTCCTGACGTACGTCCTTTTTTTTGGTCCCTTCAGGATCGCCGTACCCTTGATCCAGGCATGGACTCCGAAGCCAGGATTCGTAGCGCTCCTTTCGAGTCCCTTCTTGGTTTTTTTTAGATCTTTTCTCCCTTCTTCTGGCCTCTTTAAGGATCTGCGTACTTCTTGCCCCCTCGGTCGCGTCGGGACGAGCCCCCCCCCCCAACTTTCCTCACGCCCCTTTTTTTTCTTCCCGGTCTTTTTTTCAACATGGTTTTTCTCTCGAAGCTTTCGGTGTTGAGGCGGTATGCGTCATCTTCTTTTCTTCGAACTCCCGTCTTAGAGATCTCCCGGCCTTTTTTTCTTTTCTGGAAGTTTTATCGGCTTCTTCCCCCCCGTACACTCCAATAGAAAATTTTCGTGTTCCCCTAACCCCAGTGCTTCTTACCCATGATTCTGCCGTAACTTTTATGTCTTTTTAGACATCTCTTTCCTGTTCTCCTGCTGCCGCCAGAAGGGAATGCTCTTGGGTTTTTAGCCGCACTTGGGCGCCCCTCCCCACTAGGATTCCGTCTTTTTACTTCGGCCTTTTTTTTAGATTGAACATAGTCTCTAGGAAGAAGATCTCTTTTTGGTTTTTCGAAAGTTCCCCGATGTTTTTGTCATAGTTCAACTTCTCCCCTGGAACTTCTCCGTGCTTCCAGAAGACGGGGATTTTTCCCCATTCAGGTCCCCCCATTTAATGCCTGCCATTCCGGAGAATAGAGGCACAGCCGTATGGATTTGACTTCCCTCAACAGTCGTTGGGTCGTTGGGGTTGGCCCTGGAGCCGTTGGAGGCGTTAGCTCCCTCTTTCGGTCCTCTATGGGGTACTCACCGGTAGAGTTCTTATATGATTTTCAGTTATTTGCTCGTTTTCCTCCTCTCGCCCGCTAGTTGTCCCAGAGGACCTTCCCTTTTCTTGGGTCCCCGCTACAGTGGAAGGTCCCCTTTGACCGGGTCTGCGTATTTTTCTTTCAATCTTTTGTTTGGATGGGCCTTTTAGATAGGATTTACCAAATTGTGTTCCCCCCGGCGTTGCCGGCTTTTGGGGAGTGAGGCCTTTTTTTTTGTTCCCTTTCGTGATTATTCTCAGCGGAGATGATGGAATGATCCACCTGCGTAGAGCGACTTCCCATCTTTTTTTTTCATACTTACCACTTGACCCTTTCCAACGCGGTATTTCCTTCGGGAAATGGTAAACTTGTAAGAGGCGATAAGATTTATCCCCCCCCCACCTTTGTCCGAGATGGTTCTCTCCGCCGATCCGGTCCCCTCGCTCACAGATATTTTTCTCCGCAATACTCCTTCTCTTTTTTCTGTAATTCTCCGTATTTTGCTGGTCAAGTCCATGTTTTGGGATATGTTCCCGCTTCTTTTCTCCAGTCCCTTTTTGCCTGACCTCACCCCCACTGTGGGGTAACACACATCAAATAAAAACTTTTGGATATTTTCCCAATTAGGTTCCCTTCCTCCCCGTTAAACACCTCCCCGAGGAAAGGGCCGAGCTGGAAGGTCTTCTTACCTCAGTTTTTTTTTTCTGCCACTTTGCAGGCCCGAACGAAGAGGGAAGCCGCGTGTTTGCGCGTCTCGCCTTAGATGACGAGCCCGTCCCTCGTATGCCAGCCATGTGTCATTACAGATTCCGTTTCCCCCGAGATACCGGCATCGAAAGGCAGTATTAACGCCCCCCCGGTGTCCGCCCCACGACCCGCCGGCGCATACGCTTTTTACTCTTCATAGTACTTTTCTCCCCCAGACTTTCTCCTGCCTGTTCGCATTATGTGGCCCTCCGGCCCGCGGATCGTCCATCAGTTTCTGCCTTTGCAGCCTTTTTTCCGAGCTGGGAACCTCTGAACTATGGTTTGAAATTCTGCAAACCAGCGTTTCCCCGTTAGACCCCCTCCTCTCGGGCCCTTCTAGTCCCCCCTTACCGCGGTACCGCTTCACTAGTTGGAGATGGCGCGCCAGTTTTTGGAGGGCCAGTAGTCCCCCCCCACCCCCCCCCCCCCACAAAACACCCCTACCCCACCACCAAACCCACCCCCCTTCCAAGCCTTCTTTCTGGATTTTTTCCTTTCTCAGGCAGAATTTCGGACGGCACGACCATTTTTCCACTTCTGGTTCATGGTCTTTTTTCTGGTGGTTTTGTCTGTCGTGTCGTGGCCGCCTGCTAACCCGCGCCTGTCTTCGTTCTTCCCCTTTCTTTTCTTTCTTTCGACGGGCCCGAGAGCGAATCCTTTCCGTCCCCCCCCTGTTGTCGGGCGATGTGCCGCCGGGTCACACGACTGCGTTTGCGATTGGTCTCCGTTTCTTGAATCGACGAACAAGTTTCCGGGTTCCCTCAGGAAGATTTCTTATTCTTGATTTCTTAACTATCCCCCCCCTGCCAGCCGTACTGACTGCCCGGATGCTCGGATCCATCTTTTTTTCTTCCTTCTTCCTGGAGGTTCAGTCGATCTTGCTCTCCCCACAAACCTTGAAGCTTAAAGTAAGGAAGGTTTGCGTTTACCTTTTTTCCCGATGCCCACGCCTCCGCGGGAGTATTATTACCCCACTTTCGTTCTACAATCAAGTCTGTAGTCTTTTTTTTTCGGTTACTTTCCATGGACGTGCATACATGGTTTATGGATTCTGCCTTGTTTTTCTTTTCTTGCTTGGCCGATCACGTTTTTTTTTCCCCTTCGATCGCGCATCCACGCCTTCTGCCCGTTCCTTTTTATGATCTTGCTTCTTCCCTTCAGCTTCACCACATTATTCTCGTTTTCTGGAGTCTCTCCCCGTACATGAGAAGGATTTTGACGGAGCAGAGGTTTTCGCGGTTCCCTAGACTTTTACGCCAAAGTCTCCGACGTGGTTTTTATCTTTTGAATTTTCTAGGACTCTGCCAGAGTCCACTTGCCGGCCTGCACCTCGGAGAGACTGGTTTAGGGTCTGCAGATCCCGCCAATTGACCAGGCGTTGCTTCTTTCCCTGTATCGTCTCCCAGATTTAAAATTTCTTTTTTTAGATATCCTCTAGAGAGCCCCTTTCCCCTTTCATCGCTCCCCCTTGCGAATTTTCCTTTTCCCCCCTCCCTGCCGCGTCCTCTCATGGAAGAGGAAGTTTTCGGTTCTTTCTTTTTTTATTGCTCCCCTTTCTTTCCCACTCGACCCATTCGCCGCCCGTTCAAGGGTGTCGAATTTCATCTCTCCCTTTCTTGTCCTGCGATGACTGGCGAGGCGTAAATCGGCGAAGATATCATTTCCCGGTTCCTGACTTTCGCCCAGATGACGCCGGCCGGCACACCGCCCTTCATTGTCGGTCTCAAATTCGAAGTAGCCGATTTTGTTTTAGCGATATCCTAACGCGTCCACCACGGAAAAAGTTTTAAACTTAGCCGCACTTTCCGGTGACCAACCCACTGGTGGCTTGCAGGGTGCTGCACGTCCAACTGATCCGGCTCCCTCTTTCTTCTCACAGGTCCCGTACTGTAGCCCTTTGTTTGACGGATACGCGATAAGAACATCCCCCCCGTTTACTTTCTTTCCCCCTTGTCGGCCTTGTGACCCGTGCGAACCAAGCAGTGTTCCTTTGATGATTTTTCTCTCTTGAAATCGAGCCTCGGCTAAGGCAGTCAGAGAATCTAGACCCCGTTTTTTTTTCCCCCGCCACTCCGATCGCCGGCGGGCTGGTTTGTAAAGCCATGGTTTTACTCCCGGTCTTTGCGCACGCTCCCCGCGCTGAGCAACTTTAACTTTCAAGATATTCCCAAGGGACCTACAACCCCAGGGGGTCATATCCTAATTTCTCTTGTACTTTATGCCCTCTCTAACACCTCAGGGTGTACCCAGATAGATAACTTGTTCCCTTATTCCTCGCTGTTGCGCACGTATATCTAAGCGCTCCCTCCCTGCGGCCAAGGCCCCCGTCTATTTTTTCCATATGTTGTTGTTGTGATAGAGCTCGGATGTCTTGCCACCTTCGCCTTTTGTTGCGCGCCATTTCTTTCAGAGTCCCGAAGAAGTTTTGTTCCCTTTACTCCACCTGCGGCGTTTTTAATACAGATGCTCTACCAGTCATTGCTTCCTCGGCCCCAGGTGGGGGGGAGTTCTTTTCTTTTTTTTGCTTTTTCGCTTCCGGGATTTTGAGATGGACAGGTGGTACCCGATCCCATCGGATGGACGTAACCATTGTTTTCTCCTGTCCGCACCGACCCCCTGGAGTTCCTCCGCGACAATATTTCCTTCTGTGTCGTTGCCTGATTGCGTTGCCGTCCGACGATCAGCGCCTTCCCTCGTTTCACCGTCCCCCCCTCAAGGAGACTTTGGGAGTTGAGATGGAGGATCTCCTTCCACTCCTCTAACTTTACACTGCTTTTTTGCTAGGGTCCCGCGAGAGGGACGTTCGCGCAAGCCCCCCGCCCTTGCGGTTGCTTGGCCTTCACTCTTTCCTCCTGGGTCGCCGTCTCTCTCTATTCCATATTCACCACGAGCTAGTGTTTTGTTGACTCGACTGTTGAGACCCCTTGCCGCCGGCTTGTTCCGGCCGGCTATGGGTACTCTTTTCCTTGGCTTGTCCAGGAATCGACTAGCGTTGATAACAGCCTCCTTTTTCAGATGGATCTCACCCGAGTTCGGGCTCTTATTTAGAACACGGCGGTTTTTTTCAAACCTATCCCTAGACGGTCGCGACACGTGATAAAAGTCTTAAGTCGTCCTGGGACCTTTTTTTTGTCAGGACTTCGCTCAGTCAACTGGCTTGTTGCGCCTCCTTATTTCTCCCTCCACTTCACAGTGCAAAGCCGAGCTTTTTCGGAAAATCCTCCCTCAAGCCTGGTGGAATTATGGCCTTTTGGACTGGGTCGGGCCCGACCGACAAGTCTTTCTTACTCATTTCTTTAACCGCGTGATTTTACGTGCGGCGTTAAGAATATACTCAGGCCGGTTGCATAACCTTATCGTTCCCCTTCTGAGCCAGTCGGGCGAGGAGAGTTATCTGCTCATCTTTTTTTTGTACCTCCACTTTTTTTTGAGCCGAAGGTTTTGGTGACCTCAAGAGGAGGAGTCCCGCATCATCATCTAAACTTTTTGTTATTCTGCGCGGATCGAAGGTCAACCATCCTCGGCAAGAACGCCCCTCCTTGTCAGTCCTTTCTTTTCCTGTGCCTTGGGTCAAGTAACCCTCCCACATACTAGCCGGGATGGAGAAAGTTAAGGCCATCTCTTTTGGGTTTCAGTTCTCGGCAGCCTCCGAACCCTGTTCGTTCATAGTCTCCGTTCGAAGTCCTCCCTTCCAGGTTTCCGCAGACCTGCTACTCGGTAGACCCCAGCATGGCTCAGAAGCTTCCCCGAGCGAGTTTCGCGGCGTGGCCCAGTATCTGCTGGGCAGGGTAGTTCTAACGTCGTTCTGGCAGCGCGCTTCCTCCAAATTTTTTCCACTCTCGGGTCCCATTCCCCAAAAAGACCCTTCCCAACGCATCTGTCTTGCCCTTCTTGAGGCAAGATAGCGGGCACATGGTTCTTATCTTTAAGTGGGAGAGTTTCTCTTGCTCCGTAGACCCCTTCGAGGATTTTTCAGGTTTCTTTCGTTCCGGACGTCCGTGTGTTTCGGAGGAAAGTAAACTCCGTTTTCACTAACTCTTTTTGACCCTTCAGTTTCGCCTACACCGTCTGCCGAAGAAAAAGCGTTCCGAAATTTTTTGGATGGTCTTTTCCCCCCGACCGGTCAGCTGCTTTAGGGCTGATGTCCCCGAAGACACGGGCAGGTTCCCCCTCGAACCCCTTCCCCCCCTTGTTTTCCTAGAGGGACATCGCAAGCGAACAGAAGAGAGTTTTCTTTCCACGCCAACTTTCCGCTGGGTTGCATTTTTTTCACAATCTCAGGTCGCTTTTCTTGCCAATTTGGCTAGCGTTCGACTCACAGCGGCCTTCTTTGAAACATCATGATGTCCAGACCTCCGAACAGCCCGCTTCTTGGATGCGCCTACGATAACTTCTTATTCCCCAGAATCTTGAGCTTGGTCTTTGGTTTTGGACTTCCCGTTGGACTTAGCGGTCCCCTGGAGGTAGCGGAATCTTTCTTGGGTACACCCGTCTCTCGCTGTCATTTGAGCATTTGCTGAGATCGTTTCATGATCGTCCTCCTATTTTTCTACGTGGGTCTTCTTTCGCGGGAGGTCGGGCATTTTTGAAACCGTCCCCAGTTTCAGGCCCCCTTTTTCCCGTTTCTGCCATTCCCCCCCTTGACTTTTGCTGTGGGTGAGCGAAGCTGCAGATAGTATCCATTTGTTAACTCTTCCGGCCTTGGGTCTGTGGCGGGAATGGTTTTTGAAGGCCGGTGTTCTCTGGAGTTTCTCCTTCCTCCATTCTTGTGGCGACATGACCCACAAGAGTAGAGAGGAACAGGAACACTCCTTTCCGGTTTCATAACGCTTCTCCTCGGCGGTACAATGGTTAAATCTAGCTTCTATTCGATTTTTGGTCCCCAACCCTCCTCCACTTTTTTTGTGAGTCAGAGTATGGTTTTTAGTGAGAACCGCTAGTTTTTGAATCGCCCTGCCCAGCTCTTCCCCACCATTTCACAGCCGTCTCCATCCCGCTGTTCTGTTGGGTAGTCTTTTCCTTCTCAGTTAGCCGTGTGCAGGTTTTGGATCATTCACATAAAGTACAGCTTTTCTTGACTCATCGCCCCTTCCCCCGGCCTTCCTCACCCAAGGCCCCCTCAATCCCCCTTCCCTGCGGTCCCACCTTGACCCTTCCCGATCCTGCCGGCATCTTTAACACAAACGCCACCCTTTTTGGCTCTACCGGACCTTTTCCGGCCTTCCACGCGGGCCACTGCCATGTCCGCTGTCCCCCGGACTTCGCTCTTCCTCCTCCTACTCGCGAAGCAGATGACGAGCCATCCGGCCAGCGATTCAAGACAAGAAAGGTGCTCACTTCGTTAATTTACCCCCCGCCTATTTCTTCTACGGTCCGCCCAACCAACCTCAAAAAGAAGGCGCATACGTGATTTTAATGATCCCCGGCGCAAATCCACCAGCGCTTTGCCTCTGATTCTTGCATTTGGTCAGGTTTTAGGTGGCCCCGCACCGGCACTGAGTCCATCCCCGTGAGGGGTATCTTTCTCTTCCCGATTCTATGCACACGACTGTACCGGTGGCCCTGGATAAAAAGTGCAAACCCTTTCGTGAGATACTTTGAGTCCATTTAGGGACAACCCCCCCTCCCCGCAGGTTACCATCTTAAAGCTTTCCTCTTTTCCCTTTCCCCGTACCCCTCGCAGATTCAGAGTAGTCCCTCATGCAAGGGTCTGTAAACATCTGAGGCGAAGGCGCGGTCTCCTTCCCCGTTGCATTTTCCATGGTCGCGGAGGGTTTTGGGTCTGATTGTGAGTGGTCCGCTCCTTCCCCTGCCTTCTTCCAGATTTCCCCCCCCCCGGTTTTCTCTTTGGCTCCGGTCTTTTGAGAGGACGCTCCGCTACACCGCCTTCTACGGCCACCATGTGCGCTGATGCTGAGCCGGGCGCTCTGACGTTTTTCTTCTTTTTTCCGCTTGCCGGGACGCCCAAGTTCCGGAGTTTTGAAGAGAGGCCAGACGACGTGTTCTTAAATTTCCCCATTCCGCTCTTGCCTGCCGACCCTTTCGGCGGATGCATTCCCGGTCGCAGGCTTCGGCCTCCTGGCTTCTTTTTCGTAGTCGCTCTGCGACTACGTCCAACAAACAACCTGCCCAGTTGATTCCCCTGGCAACGGCGGCCGTAACAAGACTCCCCTGTCTGATTACTTAACTGGATCTCTTTCTTTTTCCGGGCGCTGGCATCCCGGCTCGGTATGTTTGTAATTGCCCTCACCGTGAATATTTCCCTTTTCCCTTTTTTGGAGGTGGCTGAATCGTTTGGTTGCATTAGTCCCGAGAAAATAAAAGCTTGCGCCCGCCTCCCCTGCGTTCGTTACGGGCCATGAGTCCACCTGGGCGCACCGGTTTTTCACTATGACTTCCTAGGACCGGGATAACCTAATAGACCAGAGTTTGGATACTCCTGGCCCCCCAGAGTTACCTTGCTCCGAAGTTTCTATTAGATGCACGGACTTGCCTTCCCTTTCTTCTTCCTCCAAAGTGCCGCTGCCGACCTTTCCCCCCGAATGGTACGGGGTCGGCGGTCACCGCCAGAATTCCACAGGCGTGTCTCTTCGTCTCATTAATCGTCCTATTCCCTTGTGTTTTGACGTACCCCTCCCCTCAGCAGGCTGTCTAGAAAGGAAAGGTGCCCTTGTGATCAAACTATGTTCCCCCTCTCGGGGCGAGCCTCGGAAGAGTCCTTGTAGAAGTGGTCGCTTGATAGTAGTTCCCCTTCCTTTCCCCCGACTCCCTGCCCGGCCCTTCAAGGTTTTTTGATCGTTGAGCCCGAACTTCCGGTGATCCGGAATACGGCTGCGACTTTCCCCTGTGTTCACGGACAAGCGAATGGAAAGCTTCCGGGCCAGTCTTTTCCGGCACAACGCTCTTCAGGGCGTTCTTCAACCTAGATTCCCCTCATCAAACGAGCCTGGGTGAGGGTCCTGGAATTAAACCCCCACTGCCCTGTCCCTAGTGATTTTTCCGAACCGCTAAACCCCCCTTTTGTTTTTGCAGTCCTCTCGGCGGGTTCCGAATGACGCTGCGTTCTCTGACAGATTGGTCAGTACTCCGGTCCTGATCTCGATCCGCCAGGCTACGAACGGGCTCCTTGATAACTGCGGCCTTCTTTTCCACCTCCCCTTGGGTCACCCCTCCCCCCTTGTTATCGTAGATCCCCCCCTTTCAATCCGGCCCGAATTCTTCGAGAATCTTGAGCTTGCCCTCAATTAGCTACGTTGATCGCCCGGCGGGATGGTTCCTGAAAGGAGAGACCGTCGCGGTATATCCCCTCTGTAGCGCCCTCAACCCCCGAACTTGGACTTGATAGGTCTTTTAAACCTTGGGGCTCGACGCACCCCCCCATACACACCCGCCCTATGGTCCGTAAGAGAGCATCGTAGGCTGTCCCACTCTTGTACACTCGCTCCGGGCCATGGCAGACCTCCCGCTTTCTCAAGCGCGCGATCACTCTACTCGCATAACTTCTTCATGAGGCCCCGGACCAGTGTCCTATCTCCATACGCTTGTTTGAGAGCTCTGAGAGCTTTGGCCCCCCAGTATGGCCTTCGATATGAGTTATCTCCTTTTGCGGAACCTTTTTTTGAATCTGCGTCCGAACCCTCTTTTGGCCCTAAAAAATGAGATGTTCAGTCCAACTGATTTTCCCTCCGCGGTAAGTACCCTTCCAGTAGAGGAATTGGGGTTCTTCCTCCCAGGTCTTTGTCCTGTGTTATTTCGCTAGAGAACGGTGGTCTGTGGTACAGGCGACCCCTGGCGTCCTTGCGCTCCCGGGCTGGTGAAACCAGACCGCGGGATACTTCCACCGACTGGTCCTTTTCCGCAGCCCCCTCGAGAATGGTCCCTACTCGTTCTGATGAGTTATGGGGCAGTGTCGTGACGATAAGAACTTGGAGGTGACCATGTGGACCCAGGCCCAAGGACCCGTGGTCCGTGAGGCGGTCTTTGAGAAAAGGAACCGCACCTTACCGACTCCAGGTTCGGTTATCAACGACGCGAGGCTGGACCCCCCCATCTCTTTTCGTTCCTAATTTCCCCCTCCTCGTGGTTCGCGCTGTTGCTAAGAGGTCACTAGTTTCGCAAGGGAACGTGTGGAGCGTTCGCTAAACCCCCACACCGCGCTAGTCGTGCTGGCGGACCTTCCTGACGGTTGAGAAGGACAGCGGGTTGCCCGGCGTCAAGTTTCCTGCTGGAAGGGGCCATCTTCAGGATCACCTTCCTCGCACTTAGTAATAGAGAGCAATCTCTTTATGGCTTTCGCGCCGAGTCGACCCCCCCCGTGCAGGCTTTCTCCCCCTGTTCACCAGTCCCCGGGCGACACCAGTTCCCACTTCAGGGTAGGAAGGGTCTTGTGTTCAGGATTAGAGACCTCAAGCTGGACTTTTGCCCCTTCTAGTCTCCCGTCTCTTCCTTATTCCACCCCGAGGAGAAGCTTGGGTAACGAATGAGCTGTCGGAGATGACCCCCCCTTTTGAATTTCGTGGTCTCGTTCACGTCAAGAACATTTCCCCATAGGACCAAGTCTGCGGCCCCCTCTGCCGAGTCTCCGAGGAAGTGAGGCCCGAAGGACCCTTTTAGGACCGGGAGTGAAAAGTCCCCCCTCCGCAAACGTTTGGCTGACGCCAGTGCGGCTAGGAGAGTTATCCATTAATCTGCGCAGTCCTTTCTCCTCCCCCCCCCCCTTTGAGTCTGTGCCATGGCCCACGTAGGTTGAGTACAGAACGCACCGAAGGCCCCCGTTCGTTCGGTATTGCGCGGATCCTGTCCACACCTCGACTCCCCCTGACGGACCCCTTCACGTCCATCGGCCTCCGGGTACGGAGGAAAGTCCCTACACTCAACAAGACATCCTAGCGGGGATGTTAAGCTCCTGTCAGAACGGATCGCAAGGTGGGTGAAGAGGCATCCCTCCCTCCCCCGATTCTTCTAGGCTTACCGTCTTCCTTGAACGTAAGGTTTGACAGTCTTTTCCCGTGTTTTTTTGTCTGTCAAATATCTCCTTGTAATCTACGTTCTGACAGGCATGGACGTCCCAGATCCCCCCCCTGATTCTTCGATTAAGTAGTGGTATAGATGCCCTTCTTCTTTTCCCTATACCCGGCGCGCCTCCCCCCCCGCCTTCTCCCCCCTTCTTCCCTCGGGCGCGTGGTAATGAGAAACCCTTTCGTAGAGCAGACGTGGATCTCCTGCGGCAGCTGCTCCCAAATGGTTTGACCCTTTCGAAGTCGTTTTGGCGTTCTGCCCTTCTATCCCCCGTCGCTCTAGTCACTTCCGCGGGAAGCAGAAGTCTTTTTCACAGTTTTGGATCTGCTCCCCCCTCCCACGTTTTCCACGAATTTCGCAAACCCCCCCCAGAACACGAAAGCGGCCCCTGACCCCTCCCTCCCTTGTCTTACTTTGCACTTTTAAAAGAGTTACAGACCTTGCGGTTCGCCCCTTGCCTCCCCCTGACCGAAGCTGCGGACGGGTTTTTTCCGACGACGCAGCCCGGCTCCTCCCCCCCTATTTGGTCGGAGGTCAAGGGTTGTCCTAGAATAGAAGAGCGCTGCACGATTTTTTCACGGTGATACTCCCAGGGTACACGTGGTTTTCCATTGACTCCCGCTCGTCGTGCTGCCCATAAGGGATAGCTGGTTCCCTTTCTCGTACCGGTCATGCCTATGAAGTGCAGGTAGAGCTGGGCACAGCGTCTTATTTGGACATTACCCCGCCCCTAACCTCCTGTCCGGCGTATGGTGGTGTTGCTGCGCCAGTGGGGCGCGGAGTCTATACGGAGGTCGATTGCTTCCTGTTTTCCCCCCCCTCTCCAGATGATGGATCAGATCGCTGGCAGGTGGTCCTGCCTCACATGCTTTTAGACTAGTTGCCGCGGGCTTCCCTTCTTTCGTTTGAGTAGGGTCGAGGAACAGTGGCAGGCCCGACAGGTCTTCCGTAGTTCCGGGAATTTCTTTAGTGTTGTGAACGAGCCGGTGAGATTCCCCCAAGGTGGGTCACCCCCCGGCGCCTTTTTTAGGGCCTTGAAGGTGGCTCTTCGGCTTTGAGAATCCCTTTTTTCCTAAGCTGGACGTGATGGGTCGACCCAATCGTCAGCTGACCATGCACTCCGTGGACTACTCCACACTTCACCTAAACGCCCGGTATTTACCTTGTGAAATTCTTTGTTTTATTCCAGATGTCCTTCCTCCCTATACCAACCATCTTTGTGAATATACTACGTTGTGTGTACTGGTTTAGGAGACGTCCCGGCCCCTCGAATAGCTCCGCTATCCAACCCATCCGCAGACGTACCTCCTTACCTTTTTTTCGCTGTCAGCGCCTCTTTTTGGATCATGTTCTAAGCTAAGATGTTTAATGCTGCCTCCGCCTCCCCCGGCCCTGCCGCCATCCCTCCACTCCCTTTCCAGCGCCGGATATTTCCACCTTGAAATCCGATCTGCAATCTTCCCCCCCCCTCCCCTTCCGGGTCTCTTTTCCCCAGTACCGTCCACGTGACATGAAAATGTAAGAGAAGTCCCCCCTCCGAGTCCTAGGGAATAGCGGGCATCTCGAGAATTCGCCTCCTAGCATACGGCCCCCTCGACAAGTCTTTCCCCCCGAGACTTTCCCCCCCAGAGTACGGGCCCCATCGACAAGACTTTTAAAGAGCAGTCCCCCCCCCAAAGCCCAAAACCCGCCCCTTTTTCACCCGATTCTTTTGATTGAAGGTGCTTCTTCAGCGCAAAACTGCCCCCAAGCTCTTATTCTTTTTCCGGTCTGTGGCCCCGGGAAGCGGTCCGGATCAGGCGTGGCAGCCGGGCTAGCGGCCCCCCCGATGAACTCTGTTTTTGAAAGACCTGCACTTACTTCCTTCCTCCACCGTACCGCGCTGGGTTCCGATATGAGATTCTGACACAATTCTTTACCAGCGGGCCTAGGTTGGGATGCGCCCTCACCGGTATCGGAGTCTACTTCTTAGATCCCTCAAGGATTGGAACGCTGGCGGTCTAATGGCAGGACTTGGGGGCCGAAAAATTGGACATACCCCCTTTGTTTGGCATGCGTCGTTCTTGTTCTGGTATTTGCTCGTTAGTGTACGTTTTACGCCGATCTCAAAGTCCTTGCGCGGCCGTGAAGTCTGCGCAGGGATAGAAGGAGAAACGATCTTTCTCCAAATTTTTTCTACGCCCCCCACCCCATGTGCTCGTGCGCTGCTGCCGCACTGCGCTCCACGCTGTCCCTTTGGAGCCCCACTAACGCTTTACCTGAGACGCCGGTCAAAAGTTACCTGATCGTACCAGCTGCCCTATGCATCTATACCCTGCCCATCCGCTACTGCTCAGAAATGATCGCGACGTCTCTGGTCGTTCTCGTGATTCCTGCGATCTCCGCAACAACCCCCCATGAAGTTACCGTAAGCAGGATCCCCGTGAACGGCTCCGATGCCATCCCTTGTTTCGGCGTCTGTACGGAATTCACCCCCATGGAGATCTCGTTCTTTCCCTTCCATCCGGTCGTCTCCCTTCTTCCTCCATGGACGTGCTAAGGAAAAGGATCCGATTGGTTTTTTGGGGGGATGGTCTTTGGCCGCCGTTGGTGACCTTCTATCCGCGCCCCTAAACAGCCCTTCTCCAGTTTTTTCTGCTTTTCTTTTAGTTCCGTTTCAATGTACCACCTCTTCTTTTAACCCTTGCTGCGAGAGATGACCGCAGTGAGCAGCCAATATCATAGCCCCCTGTGGCCCTCCCCCCCCTTTTTTTGAATTTCCTTTTTTTCTCAAATGTCTCCGCTGGTCCTTAGTTGATGAACGGTCACCAGCCAGTCCTCCTTAGTAGAGGAAGAGGTTATTCCCCCCAAGGCCAAGTCCGCTTGCCGACCCAGACTTTCCCCTCGATGCGTAGGGCGGTCCATGCCCCCAGGCAAAGGAACACGGAGAATTCCACCCCAGGCGGCTCTTCTTTTCCATTTCTCAAGCGGCTTCCGTGGGTGTGAGATCGTCAGCTTTCCCTCCGGCTGAGAGAAGCAGTTAAGACGTGGTTCGACGAGTCCTTACCAAACCCCATGGCACGCGGCGGAGCCCCTCCCCCTTCCGTAGAAGTGTTTTTTGCACGGCTAGTTAGGCGTCCAGTACGTGGCCACTCTACGAGCACTCAGTCCTGAACGGGAGTGTCCCGACTCGTCCGACAAGCCCTCCCTACCTAGGCTCTGCGATGAAAGGGAGAGTTTTTATCCGGCGAGGCGACCCGCCGGCCCCCCCTCTTTTAACAAGCCTTTAGGAAAAGACTTTAGTCTAACCCTTCGTCAGTTTTTCCAGACGCCCAGCTTGATCTTATGATCGAAGAGTAAACCCACCGACCCCGACATATGGAATCTCTTCCTCACGCAGATAAACACCCCTCTTTTTGACTTGCAGGGTTTCCCCTATGCAGGCCACCACGCGAGGATGGGGTCGCTTGGAGCTTTCTGACACCCGAAAGTTTTTCAGGCATCCAGCAAGGAAAGCAGGTTTTCGTTGTTGCCCTTTGAACCTCCCGACCCCCGCTCACGCCACGGGACTCCCTTGAGGATAAAGGCGTGCCGGGGCGTAAAAAAGGCGGGGGTCAAATCTTGATGAGAGCCAGGAAACATCCACTCGATGAAGGGTTATGACTATGGACGAGGAAAGGCAAGTTTTCGGTCATTCTTTTCAGACCAGGATTGATTCTCACGTCAGAAAGGGACTAAGTGTCCGTTTCAGCGCCCCGGTTGGGCGTTTGTCAAGCCCCCCAAAGCCTCCGAGCGGTAACCCTTCTCAAAACGGCGGTGCCCCTTCACGCCCACTGCCGTATTAGGAGTAAGGCTTTAGGCAAACGATCCGAAGGGTGGATACCATAGCCTTTCCCTGCGCCTATTTTCTTTCCGCGAGAATGAGAGACGATCAGATCTTCCCCAGAAGCGCGTTTCCCCCCCCTCCTTTAATCTCCTTTGTTGTTGTGAGTCGTCTCACACTTGGTTTCCTCAGTCTTTCTCTGCGTCTCATTGAGAGCGAGCCTCTTTTTGCGCCTTCGTCCCCCCCGGGATTAAGGAAGACTCTACCGAGCGTGTTCCGGCCTGATTTTGCTTACCTCCTACAGCAGGGCGGTCGAGTAAAGGGTTTGTCGTGGAAGGCTCCTTTCGGTGTTCTTTTCGCTCCCTCCCTCCGGGTGTGCGTTCTCCTGTCCAGGCGTTTGCGCTCCGGGGTGTTTTGGAATGAAAAAAGACCGCTCATAAGGCTCGCCACCTACCTTTGGAGTCATTTCCCTCCATCCACTCTGCTCTCGCTTTTTTTTGGCAAGTGGCACGTGTCTCAGATCAGAATTTTACAAAGCAGCTTCTCACCGCAGCCTTAAAGGAGCCCCCTTGGCGTGATCTTGTCTGCAGCTTTTCCAAGCCCCTTTCCGACGAACCTTCTCGGGGCGTCGTTTATAAAGAAGAGAGTCACCGGCTGACGTTCCGCGTGACCAGCCACCATCGTGGGATTTTGTTGCTCCGACCCCCTTCGAATACTTTCTGTGGTGGCCGCCCCGGCAATCTCCGCCACACTCGTCGTGCTGGACTACCGTCTACTGTGTTACAAAGCCCTTTGAGTTCCGGCGCGTCAGCCCTAGATGGCCAGGGCAGGTGAAGGTTCCAGGTCTTCGCCTCTTCCCCTGAATAGTTTCGCCGAAGCCGAGTTTGTCAGTCGATGCGCAGTTCTCCTCGCCGCAGGGGGCTGCGTGCGTCGAGTGGACCCCTTTTCTCGTTGCGCTCCGAGCCCTGCGACACACGGCTACACCTTTCTTGCTTCAGCGGGGTAGTGTAGGAATTAGTGACCTTCACTTTATGATTCACTCCTGGCGCCTTTTTCGGCCCTCTCCCTCCACCGAACCAGTGGAAGACGATATCTTGACTCTGACAGATTCCAACTTTGGTTTCCTGTGACTGTGAGGAAGAACCGTCGATAGGTCCTGCACGTGCTCTGTCCCGCTTGCCGGCTTGACTCCCCGGAGTGCGGCCGCTGTCCTTTATTCCCCCCCCTTCGGAGTTCCCGTCGAGGTACACCCGATTGGCTGAGCCAGCCTGGGATTGTAGAGGAGTGATCCCGGCTCCTATTTCATGTTACTTTAAGACTCCCCCCTTTAGAGTGAACAATTCCCCCAGTCGGATGTCGACGACCCGCTCAGAATCGGCCCTTGCGCCGGCGTGGTTATTGACCTCGAGGTCACCACAGATTTGCCAGCCAGACCCAATCAAGTTCTTTCCCCATGCCCCCTTAGCCGGGCCTTTGACCTTTTTTAGAGGAAATTCCTGCCTTTTTTGAGAAGGATGTCTGGCAGAAAGATCGCCAGGTGGGTGTCAGTTTTCTCCCAAGGTCGCTGCATCGGCCGGTGTCACGGCCGAAGTAATGGTCGTGTCCGGTTTCCCCCTCCCCCTCTCGCTTTCCCGGAGTAGCCCCCTCGACTGGCTTCCCTCCTCCCAGCTCCCCCTGTCGGGCATCCTGCTCGTTTACAGTGTAGTCCGGTATGGCCGGCTTGCAGCTCCTACTTGTAGGACGTTCATTCGTCTTCGGGTCGAGCAAACCCAGCCGCCGCGTGCGGCCCGTCGGGCAGGTTATCCCGAGACACATGGGGTTCCCCTCAGTTTTGGGTAGTGGCGGCTTAATATATGGATCCTTATCCCCCCCCCCCTATCGTCGAGACTCACGGGCAGCGCATTCGTGCGTTAGAATGTTCAAGACCGGGTATTATCTGCCATTCCCCCTACTCTCAAATAAAAGAACCCTCTGTCCCCCTGTGATCCTTTATCCCTTACTACCTTCTGCCTTTTCTGCCGCAACCCGGAGTTACACTGACTTGCCTTTCTTTTCAAGCTCTATGGATGGCCGACTCGAAGACATGGAGGAGACAACTAAATAAGCGGTGTGCTGGTTGAAATAGAGGTTCAATCGAAGAGATCCGTCCCCCCCTGTTGTCAAGGATCCCTGCCCCCAGGGTACCCTTTTTTTTCTGTGGACCAGTGCAGCGTCCGCAAGTGATTACACGCAGACGGGCTCGGGGTACGTTCATTCCCCCCTGGCCCTTGAGTCCGAGAGAGTCTATTTGCCACGATAACCCATATCAACACTAATAGTGTCTCTAAGGACCGGGTTTCTCCGTTGGAGGTTTTTACGAGGTCCCCCCCTGTCCGGGGAGATATGGACTTTGATGCCGAGTCCCTGCTGGTTGGGTAATCGGCTGGCCGGATGGTCCTGTCATCTATTGCTTTTCTCAGTTGTTCCTCCCTCCCTTCCTGTTTCCTACAGTGGTTAAAGAGTGGTCACTTAAGTACGGTCCCTGGCCCCCGCCCGGGGACTATTTGGAGGTTTGTGAAAGATGGCTTAGTTGTTAACCTAGGCCGGGAGTGGATTACCCCGGGTGTTTAAGTGCTAAGTCTGCGTGAGCTTGCAGGGGAAGGCTTTTTTGGACTGATGTTCATGACCCCCTCGCGCCTCCGGCACTACGGGACGCCACACTTCCGAAAGAACGACTTACCGTTGCGTGAAATGTTTAACATCTGGTCAGCTATTCCGCTGGGCCGGGATCGGTCCCTCAAACCATCTCTCTCTTTTCCTCCTTTTTTCTTTGAGTCCGGCCTCCCTCCCCGGACCGCTATTTCCATTTCCTAAGCGTAAATACACCCCTTTTCTGGCAGTCGTAGCAACTGTCCCTCGCGACCGCAGGGTTGGATCGGTCCCATACAAGTCCCTTTTCCGTCATGTCCCCCTTCAGCCTCACCAACCCGCCACTCCCCCCGTGGAAATGAGTCCTTCCTTTTGAAGTGCACTTTCCATCTTCACCCCCGCCAACTTCCCGGGCGTCCGGGAACCTTTCGGAAGGGACCGTACGTGCCTGCCCCCCCTTTTCAGGCCCGAGGAAGCCCGCGGGCACCCTTAGAGAAGCCTGAGATTGCAGGCCTACGCTGCCCGCCCACGGAATACCGCGATCCCGGTGAGGTAACCCCAAACCCCTCCTTCAGATCCACTGGCCCCTAGCCAACCCCACGCACACGAGGCGCATCGCTGTGTTTCTGTCTTCGCTTGGCCTTTCCCAAGCAGAAGAGTGTGCCTCGACTCCTGCGGTCAGTTTTCTCTCTTTACTTCTTGCCAGCGAGACCGAGGCGTGGAAGAACCCCTACCTCCCCGGGTGAAATTGCACCCAGCCGGAACCCCCGGTGGCCCTTTTTCCCCCCTTTTTTCTCTATTGGGCTCTCGCATGTCCCCTAGGCCAACCCTTTCCCCCTGCAGGTACCAGCGACCTATTTTCTTTTTTGTTGTTTTTTAGGCTCGGCCCAGAAGAAGATTCCCTTGCCATAGGCTGCTCAAGGATTCTGGCAACGATTGGAGTTCGAAGGTCTCTCCTCCATTGTAGAGCACACTGGGTCATGCTCAAGGAGGGGTGCGTCAGGTGAGCTGGTTTGCCGCAGCCCTCTCCCACAGGAAGTATTCAGAACACGCTTGTTCCCATCCCTCGCGAAGGAGTGGCGAACCCTTCAGAGATGTGACCCTACAGCCTCACCCAAATTGTGCGGTGTCGATGATTCACTCCCGGGCCCCTCCCCCCTTTTCCCCCCTCATGGTGTTCGTAAAAGTGAAAGAGGACCCTCCCCCCCACCCTCCGGCTGATTGTCCTCCGGCATCAGGTCTGCCAGCCCGGTGGGGGCAGTGCTCATCCTTCCCTGACAAAGACCCTCTGAAATCTTAAGCATGGTCGCTTCGACCATGTGCCTGGACCCCCATAAAGAGTAAAGGCGCTTTCACCCCGGTCCCCGGATCGCGGGGAACCCCCTGACGGCCCCGCCCCCTATTTTTTTCCGCGACTTACCCCCACTGGACGATCTCTTTCCCGGAACAGACTTTTTCTCTTTGCCCGACATGTGTCCTCCCCGGACCCCCCTCCGATGGGGACTTCGCCGTGAGGATTTTCTCCCGGTTTTCCCCCCTTACGCGGCCACTAACCCTTTAGCAAGTGTAGGATTCTCTCCTTGGCAGAATCATCCCATGGTCCACCTTCGTCGCACGTTGATGGAGTCGATTCTTTTTCTTTTGGATTGGATCACTCTCGCCGCGGCTTTCTAAGAAAAGCGGTCCCTCCCGAAAAGTGCTCTGGTTCCGTACCGCTGGCCGTCACCGTCAGAGTAGTCGGCCGCCTTGTCAATCCTTTTCTTCCCGACATCGGCGAGGTCGGGTCGAGCTACAAAAGTAAACGGCACAGAATTCCCATCCTCTTTATCACTCCCCGGTCCCTTCACACCTTCGTGTTTGAGATAGACGGGTCACGTAGAGAGCCTTTCCGGCTGCGCTCTCCAGGCCCCTTGTTCCGCGAAGTACCCCCCCCCCCCCTTGCCTCCGAGAGCCCCCCTGCCTTTAGACGTTCGGCGCTTGCTTTTGTATGGCAACGTATCGTTCCCCCCCCCCCCCGTTCCCTCCGGGTGTAGACTCCGGCGCTAGAGACCGACTCATCTCGGATCTGCAAGGGCGCGTTGAGCAACTGGCTCGCGAATCCTGGACGCCGGACCTTCCTTTTCCCGATTTGCAACACCGCGGCAGGGCGGGTATAACACCCCCGTCCCCTCCCCGTCGACCCCGCCCTGAGCTCCTGTTCTGCTCGTACAAAAGTGACCCCCCCCCGAGCAGCGGCGCACTCCGGCGAAACCCAGAGTCTCTTGGTCCCCCCCCCCGGGGTCCACCGCTATAGGGGTCACGCCCTTGATTTATACCCGACCGGTTATTGTAGCCGTGTCCCCCCCCCCGGGCGGTCTTTCGGATAAGCCCCACACGGGCTCCTATGTTATTTTCCGCGTGAACGCTCAAAAGCCGCATTTTTGAACATAATTGCGCTCCTTCATTTCAATCCGAGCAGCGACCGTGCATTCCTTCACTAGATTGGCGGAGGACCAATCCCGCTTTTTTGCCTTCCTCCTCTTTCGTCACCGGAGTCTCCGGACGCCTTTCCGCGGCCAGAGACGCCCCTGTTTTTCGAAAGAAACCGACCGTGGGAGCTCCCCTTCCCAATCTGAACTCCACCACGTTATCCTCTCCCCCCCCCTTTTCCGGAGGTAAGCATCGTAGAGGATCCAGGGTGAGGTCCAGAAACCGATTTGAAAGCAGATTTTCCGCCGTCTCAGGAGCTCTCAATTAAGTCCTCCAGGACTGGGCCCCAGTGACCCTCTTCTATATTTTTTCTGTTGTGGAGAGATATGATATGGCGTTAAGGTTTTCCTGGACCGTTCATCGCGACCTGGATACTCGTCAGAATCGGCGCATTAGCCCATCCAGTCGAGAGTGTTCAGACCTCCTCTCCGTACCCATTGAGGTTATTCCCCCGGGTTTAGTCCTCTGGTGTCCCTCTCTTCCCAAGGTCGTTTCTGAGTAAGCTGGTTCTTGCTGGACGGGAACGGCGTCTCAGATAAGGGATGGTCCTCCTGGGATCTTGCCGTGGGCTAGAACCTCTGGATTTAATTTCCCTCAACTCTGCTCCGGTTTGCTCGGTTCCTTCGTTCCGTGTCGAAGATACTCCTGCAAAAAGGGCTTTAGACTCTCCGCAGTTTTTATCCCTTGAGCCCGTTGGGAGCTGGTCCGGTATTTTCTGCGATCCCCTCCAAGGCCTGAAAAGGTTCTGGTCGTCGAATAAGAAGAGATTTTCGCCGAGCACTTCACTCACAATTGACCGAAAAAATCGTTTTTTTTTCTATCCTGTCCAAGTGGGTGGAAGCTTCTCCCATACTCCTCACTAGCTAGTTCTTTCTACATTAGACCGGTTGATCCATTCCCCTCTTCCCTGGCAGTTTCCTTCTTTCCTTGACGGCTCATGATCTATTCTCGAGAAGATAGAAATTGTAGTAATCCTCCCGCTGGAACCCCGGTTAGGGCGTTCTTCTCGTCTGCCGATTCTGACACCCCCCTTAGGAAGGGCTTTTTCGCGTTTCTTTGGACCCACGTCCAGTGAGATAAGAGTTTCGCCCATTTATACTCCTAGGCTCGCTCTCGGGAAGGGGAGTGTTGTCACCTCCCCCTCCTATCCCCCCCCCACTCCCCCTCTGCCACCCCTCCCATTCGAGCAAGTTTTTCCCCCTTGGTCGAGAAGGATTCGCGCGATACTGTGCTATCCCCCCGACAGTGGAACTCCCCATCTTCTCCTCCCTGACAGAGACTTAGATGCTGGGTGGACTGTTAGGTGGGTCGCGGAATCCAAACCTCCAGCTCTCGGAACGTCTTCCCCTGGCTGGCGAGGAAGACTCCTACTCTTCACATTACCGGCATCACCAGCGGCGGACTTTGGATCCAAACAAGTCGAGGTCCCGCTGGTCTTCTCCTTTTTTTTTAGTTCGCCTCTTCCGGCTACATATTTCGAATGATTAAGGTTCCCACACGTGTTGCGCCGACTTGGTGAACAATTGAAATTTTCGTTCCCCCCGCCAGCAGATCGTCGACTAGGTTTACTCTTGCGAAGGTACCCAAGATCCAACTTCCAGTGATGCCCTCGGCCCGGGTCCGTAGGAACGTACCCAGGGGCAGTTTTACCTAACTTTTTACTCCCCAACCTGCGAGTCGCAAGGTGGGTGTCGGCGCGAACCCGGGCTTTGGCATAGGCGCCGTGGTCCGGTGCCCCCTTTTTACATTTTCAGAAACACGGCCTGTACTAGGTGAGTTCTCCATCTCCGCGCACAAGGCTTTGCTGAGCATGTCGGGGATGAAGCTGGTGTTTGTTATAGGCTTTGGGTATTTGGAAGCTCCCTTCCTTTCGTCGTCGTGTCCTCTCGGTACGAGCACCAAGTCTACCGAACAAGACAGACTCTTTTCGTCTCCTCGATTCATCAAAGGTGGAAGTATAGGGCTTTCTTGCAATGCTCATCTCTCTCCGTCCACCCCCTTCGCCCGCGATTTTCTAAAAGTTCCGCGGGGGTCCGATCTGGAATTCCGGCCGTATTAGGACGGACTCAGTACTCACATTCACCTACCCCCCCCGGCACCACGCCGCTTCCATGACCCATTTCGGCCGTAGTATGCCTTTTAGACTCCCCCGGACCAGCGTCTTTCCGACGGCCTGGGGTAAGGGGACCTGAAGAGACACTTTGGCGTCCCCCTCCTCTCTTTTCTTCACGGGAGGCTTTTTGGTCCTAGACATAGAAGAGCTGCAAACGTTGTCAAGGTTATTCCCCACGTGCTGGTTGTGCAGACTTTAAACAGTTTTTCCCGAGGCCCCTCTTCTCCCCCTTGACCCTTTTCTCCTGTGAGAGTAACAGAGGTCCGATAAGCTTGAACATGAGGCGATGATGCACATCGCTCTGCATTGTCGCTTAAGATCTTTAACCCCCCTTTCTCTACAACTTTTAGTTTGGGGGTCCGTGCGCCCGTTTCGGCGAGGTTTCTACTTCTTGAAATTGAGCTCTGGTGTCCTCACAGGTCCCTTTATCGCGGTTAATGAGCCCTCTTGGCTTTCATGGTCCATGTGCTCGCTCGTTGCCCTGCTTCCCTCTTAGAGTGCTTCTTCCCTCAAGCCCCCACTTTTACCTTCCCTCCGTAACCGTCCCGGGTCTTCGGAACTTCTTTCTTGGTGTGAACTGGGCTGATTTCAGATTAAAAGGGGCGTGAACACTATCCGATTCCGCCGGGGTGGGTCGGCATGCCTTTTCTTTATCTTCTTTTGGAGATGCAGCAGGCCTGGGTCTTTCTTTCCAAACCTGGACCAGGCACCCTCCTTTATACGGACGCAACCTTCCCTCAAGATTTATGCAGTTGTCCATATTGTCAGCTGGCATTCCGATGGTTTTGGATAGGTAACTTAAAACCATCTATATCTTTTCCCCCTCCTAGTGTTGTTTTTTTCTTGTTTTCGCTCAAGGCATCTTGACGTCTCTTACCATCAACCATTCCGAAGATAACTCCATCGTTGGTTTATTCCCGGAGTGTCGCTTTTCCGCGTGACGCAGGTTTTCTTATAATGTCACATAAAGTCCATTTTTTGAGCCCGGTTGCCCAGCCGCACCCAATGACATCACAAAGGCTTTTACCTTGTCTTGATCAATGACCTCCTTTGCATCGTTCACACCCCTCCAAAGATTCAAGTTCCTCTAAGGTACCCGTTTTTACTTCACCAGGTCAAGCGCAACTTCCCCCAGAATCTTCCTTTCTTTTTCCCTCTGGGCCCGCTCTCTAATTAGATTCCTGATCCTTCGCATGCAGCTCAATGCTTCCTGATCACTCAGTTGAGTCCCACCAGAGCTACCTTGCCCCTGGATTTCAACCAGGCAGGGCCACCCAACGACAGGAGAATCCATTCTCCCTATGTCCGGGTGCTCTCCAAAGCCATAATCGCTGCTGATAGATAGCCTTCATTGTACATTTACCCCACGGTCCTTTAGCCACGATTTTTCTCATGGAGAGGAATATATGTACTCTTTTGATACAGAGGTCACTCTCCACCGTGACCCCCCCTTTTCTGAGCGGTCCATCTCTTCGTCTTCTCTAGTCCCCCCCCTTATCCCCCTTTTTTCTCACTAGTCCGATTGCGCCTCCCGTTGTCGAGTAGGACCTCCGATTGCTTCCAGCACTTCCGAGCTCCCAGGATTCTGGAACCCTCGCGGATTTTGACTTTGTCGGCTGCCTTTAAGAGCACCGGGGTCATGGAAAAGCGTCGGGTTTTGGTTGATTATTTGTCTACCCCCGGTCTTCCCTCTCTAACCCGAGGCGCTTCTTTGAGTCTCGCGCGACTTTTGGTGCTGATCTCCACCCCGCCTCTACTAAAAAAGGTGCGTCTGCTACCTCAAGGGTTGTCTAACTTTCTGCGCCTTTTGTTCTCGCTAACAGCCCCTCGACCGAGGACCCGACTCCCTTCGGCTCTTCCCAGAAGACGTGCTAATCTATTACCCTGAAGATACGGCCCCTTTCGGTCAAGCGTTCCGGAGCCATGGTCTTCTCCTCACGAGTCACAGGCGCTCTCGCAGTCTCCCTTTAACCTTTTTTTGCTGCCGCCCCCCCGTTTCCGATGCAAACGGGGTCGGAGTCTTCCTTTAACTGGTTACGGTTCTTCTGAACATCCCTTTCTTTCTTTCTTCAGTTTTCATTGCCGCCACGTGACCTCTCTCATGGTTTTGGCGGTCTGGATGTTTTGGTGTTGGATCGATCCGACCGCAACCACCCTGCTCCTGATCTTTTGAGGTCTTGACTGCATCGCCGTGAAATTTTTTCCAACACCTTACTGGCTCCCCGTTTGGCTTGCTCTCCCCTGCCTCGAACCCCATCTCCCGGATCAGCCCAGACGGGACAAGCCTCCCAAAGTGCTCCTCCGCTGGTAATTCTTCGCGGACAGCGGCGGCCGTCTCTTTCCCTTAAGACTTCACCTCTGCTATTCCCTGCTTTATAGGACGAGAACCATCACCAACGAATTTCTTGGCCCTTTTCCTCGTCCCCCGGATCTGGATCCACTGTCTGGAGATAGACTTCGTTCTTCGTTGCGCGCATCCCATAGTGACTTAGAGAAGTCATGACCCCCCTCGGTAGCTCTTTTTTATGAAGTCCTGGCTCTTCCCGACAACGTCTCGTTTGTTCCCCCGACGCCCCTTCCTTTGCCTCTACCCGAACTCTTTCTCCGTCGAGATACGAAGGGCGAGGGCTGAACTCGGTCGCATCTCTCCTTTGACTTTCCCCGGCCAGCTAGGCCCCTTGACGCCGGCCGTCAAGCCGCCTATGTGTCTAAACAGTCGACTTTCCACAAGTTTGTGCGGGACTTCTATCGTAAGCGTCCAAAGTGACCCAGTTCTTCCTTCTACTTTTTCGGAACCCCTATGGTGGCTTGCAAGGGGGAGATGAACGTTCCACTTTTCCGAATTACCCCTCAACTTTCTTCTTTTTTGTATGAAGGTGCCTGCCGGATCGAGATCCGACCCTCTGATCGGATGCTTTTTGCGTAAAACTCGATGGTAAAAATCATTCTTCCTGACCAGCCGCCAATCCTCTTCCGCAGGCCTTCTAGCAGATTTTTTAGGCGGACACTACCTTCTTCGGCGGCCTCTTTGGTTCTTCCCCATCCCTGAGCCGGAGAAGGGTAAAGCCGGGTCCCCTGGCCCTGCTCTTTCTCCAAGGCCCCCTACAGGGAAAGCCTTTTCAAGGAATTTCCCCCCGTCTCTTTCCTCTACGCCCGGACAGTACGGAGGTAATCCTTCGAATCTTTCTTTTTGAGCCATCCCCCTTGCCCCTCCAAGATTCGGGACATCGTATCCTCCTCGAGATCCTTCTTCGTGCCAAGAAAAGAGATTTCCATATCTTCCTTTTTGTTGCTTCGGATATATGGACTCGGCGTATTTTCGTTATTTCCGCCTTCCCCCCTCTCTCTGCAAGAATACTTCTCTGCCTCATTGGGCTCCACTTTTTTTTTTTGTTACCTCTAAGATGCTTTCCCCGTACGTACCGCCGCTTGGACCCCCTTTTTTTGACCGTATTAAACAGGTTGTTCTCTACTCGACGTTTTAGCGTAAGAGCGGACCTTTGTTCGTTTCGAACCATCCCTCCTTTTCGATCGTGAGAGACAATAAATGTACCCCTCCAGTCCTTCTTCGCGTCTGCTTGATTGGATTTGCACGGGCCCGTGTCTCCGATCTTCTATTACTGTATGTTTTTCGCAGTGGTCACCGCAGCCCCCCCTAGTACCAAGACCGTGTCGTTCTCTCTGTATCCGATACCTCCCCCCTCCCCTGCTAAAGACTCCTCCACCGGTGGTCCGTTCTTTTACCCCCTCACCTCCGATTTTCTGGCCCTACCCTGCAGCCCCCCTTCTTGTTCTGTTGCGCTCCCTCTTTCTCATCCTGGGCCCTGGCTCTCCCTCCGATCTCGTTTTTACTTTCGACGTACAGCACAGCGTGCTTTTGCATTGCCTTGTCAGTTTTCCGATCCTTTCTGAGTTTTCCTCGTTGCCCTTCTACCTCATCGACGAGAAGGATTCCCCTTTTGCGCGACGATTTCTCCCCCCTTGCAGGAAGGTCGTGTGTCGAGTTTACTCGTTTTGAGCTACTTTCTCCCTCTTCTTGCCACGATTTTCTTCGGCGGGAGTGTACTTCGCGAACGCCTCTTTCCTTGAATGACGACGTAATTCACGGAATGCATGCTCTTTACTTTCTTCCAGACTTTTTGGACGCCTCGTCGATCCTGAGCCACGACTTTTTATGTTAGGTTTTCTTGCAGAAGACACAGTTATCGCCGGTTCCGATTAAGGTCTTTCTCCCCGCGATCCCTCTTCCTTTGGCCAGCTGTCCATAGAAGAAGGACAGAGAGGAGCACCTTTTTTGCGTAACTATGGTTTCACACGTTAGTTTCTTCGACTCCCGTCGTCGGGAGAGTCCCTCCCTCGTCACTACGGTTCCCAGAAGTGTACCATTCCCTTCTTCTGCTTCCACTAATCCCCTATCCTCCTCCGGCCCTTGCTCCGGTTTCTTTCGTGAGGTCCCCCTCTCCGTCCAGCCACATCAAGGCGGCAGAAGTCCATCGTTCCTTTTTTACTTCACGTCCCCCCTTTCTTCCTTCCCCGCCTCCCTTACAGAGCCGTTCTTTCAGGACCGGAAGATCACATTTTTTGTGAATTTCTCCCGGCAGGTCACCCGTTAGGCGTTTTCGGCCGCCGTTCCGCCTTCCTTACTTTTTCGTGGTTTTTTTTTTCCCCTCTTTCTCAGGATCGCATGTATCGTGCACCCGCCTTCATTTTCCCCCCCCGCCATTCCCGACCACCAATGCTTACGTTCCCGCCCCAGCCACACCCGCATTTTTTTTTACACATAGTCTTTCATTTATATGCTCCCCACGTAGTCTTGCCGCTTTCCCCTTCCCGTTCAGCAGGCACCTTTTTTTCTTCTTTCTTAAAGGGCGTTTCGGTGCTATTTTGCAAGTCGTTCCTTCCTTTCCCTCCTTCGCCCTAAAAAGGGGTTGAAGTAGATGCCTGTTAGATTCATCCCAACATTCTCGAGGCCTTCCCAAGGGGCAGCGCCCTTGTTTCTTCGCTTCTTTCAGACCGCCACGTACCCCCCCTCGCAATAAAAGCAAACCGCTCCCTTACCTTTTTTTCCCCAAAGCCTTCTACTACCCGTCTTGCCGAGCCACCTTTGGAATTTTCCTGCTTTCCCTTTTTTTTGGGGGGGTTCACCACGACGGAATTTTACGCGGGAAGCCTGAACTTCCCTTCCTGCAAATCGACCCCTAGGCTTTCCGCTTCTTTTTAGGGTTGTTCCTTTCACAGCGAATTCCAAGCCAGCCCGATTTTTCCCTTTTTTTTTTTTTTTTGTGAACCACTCCTTTTTGTTTTACCTTTTGGTTCAGTGTGTTCTCACGTGCTCCCCCACTGATGATCTGTGGTCTTCATGCTCTGGACCCCAATTTCCTTGAAAATGCAGCTGAGCACAGCTCTTCCTTTTCATTTCTTACTCCACCTTCCTCGGTGAGGAAGGCCGTTTTTTTTTTTGGAATGCGACCAGTGCGGCGCGGTTCTAATTCGGCCTCTTCCGTCCCTCAAATTCTCTCGGTAATGAGCAAGGGAGGGCTTGCTGGCAGGAGCTTCATCTTCTCGCTAGTCCCTCCTTTGCTCACTATTAGAGGGAGTTTAGTTTTTACTCCTCTTTTTCCTTTCTCCCGTAACTTCCCGGGCGAGCCAGGTCAAGCTTTTCGCGTGACCCTTGGCAGTTGCAGATCGTCTTCTTTTTCCCCCTCCTGGAGATTAAGGGGGGGAGATGGCCCCTGGAGGATGGTGGATGAGTTCTCTTCCCCTCTGTGTCCTCAGCGGATCTTTAGGGAATGGTCGAGTTTTCCCCCTTTCCCACCGGACACTTTCCCCCACACGAGACCGAAGCAGTTTTTTTCACTTTGGGTTAACTAGCTCTTTCTTTCCCGATGGGCTGGCTCTTTCTCCTCTCCACCCATCTCTCGCCTCCTACTCCGTTTTTTTTTTTTTTAGCGGATCCGGCTTTTCTTTTCCCCCAGATATGTCCTCCCCCTCCCTCGGAACTCCTCTGTGGGTCCGTTTAGTTTGCTCCCCTTCCTCTTTTCTTTTTGTGTTTTTCCCCATACCAGTCCCAGCTGCTCCTGCTGATCCACGCCGCTCCAATTTTTTGCCGGCCTACCCCCCCGGACTCCCTTTCCCTTGATAGTTCCCTTGGAAATACGATCGGTCACCCTAACTTTCTTCCGGGACTTCCCCCTTACCGGTCCAGTGGGTTTTCCATGTTCCTTCCCCTTTTCTACTCCCGTCCTCTTAAGGCGGGAAACTACTCGTTGTCTTCCCCGCTCTCTTCCAAGACAGGTCCTATCATGAACTCTAAATTTCCGTGCTCGACAAGTCCCCTGCCCCACCGCGAAGTTGACAACCCCCAACCTGTCGCTTCTGTTGACCTTTTTCCTATTCTGCCAAAGCCAAGTTCTTGATATGGTCCTCCCCTCTCTTTGCCGAACGGTGAGCGACAAGCGATCCCTTTTCCTCAAGCGATTCCGCCCCTCTCAACTCTGGTTAAAAACAACCCTCCCCCACGGTTCTTTTCTCAACCTCCAAAGCGCTCGGGAGGGTCTCATTTCCCCCACTTCAAACTACCGCCGTCACCGAGTTCGATTTCCTCCCTTCTTCGTTCAGTCGGCAGTTCGGCCTGAGGCACTCCCTGAATGTTATGGAAACGCTTGGGTCATTCTTTCTTCCTTGCCGACATTGTAAAGAGCCACTGCGGCCTTTGATGGTGATTGTTAGAGTTGCGAGTTAGTGTCGTTTCCTCAGTTCCCGGCTTTCTTCAAAGTCGACAAAAAGAGGCCCCGGGTTGGGATTTTCCCGTGCTTTTTCCCTCAGGGTCCAGGATGCGCCTCCAACAACCCCGTCCCTCCAAACTTTTTTGAGAAGGGTGATGCAAGCCGGTGCAAGTGTATTGCGGCCCTTGTCCCTCTACCCGATCGACACGAGGAAGCCGGCAGGTTTTTCCGACGGGAAGAGCTCCAAGCTGCTTATCTCCCCTTTCCAAAGCCTCTACTGCATGACCGAAATGCTCGGTACATTACATCCCTTGTTAGTCCATAATTTCTTTTTCCTCGAGTAACAGGGCGATCTGCCCCAGCACCAACCCCCCGTCTTCCAGTACGTGAGGCCCGTGGAAAACGTAAGAATCCTTTTCCGGCCCTCCGCAGGAATTCACCAACTTGGCGATCTCGTTTTCTTCCCGGGCGATGCCCCTTTTCGGTTATTGTTTCCCGACCTTTCCCCTGCCTGGACCGGCGACGATGTCTCCCAGATGAGTTTTCGGTATTAGTTTTTCTTCCCCCGAAGCCCCCTCCTTGAGAAAGGCCGGTTTATGATAGGATGCGGGCGTTGGCATCGACGTTGAACGGTCCCCTAGTTTTCTTCTGTCCTCCTGCGAAGAGGAGCGGTGATTCCGGAAAGCTCTTTTTTCTCCCCCCCGACTGGTGCCCTCTCTTTGAAGACAACGTGATAAGACGCATGCTCGCTTGTTTTACGGCTCCGCGTAGTAGACCTTCCTTTTTGGTCAGCATGCCGGGATGGACAGTCAATTGTTTTTTCCTTCTCAACAACCCCCCCCTTCCCCACAGAATCACAAAGTTGGCTCTCCTCTTCACCCGGTCTCTTTGTGATAGAAGGAGACTCGCAGGCCTTGTCGGCTTCCCCTCTTTCCTCCCCCTGACCTTCTTCAGTTGCGAAGTAATGAGCACCCCCTGCCCCCCGCTTCCCTAGCCTTTAGTTTTTTTCCTCCGGTAGCTAGCGCACCCTTTGGTGTTAAACCTTTTCCAAGGCCTGACGGGTGTTATCGGCGCCAATTTTCGTACCTCTTGAGCCCTCGCCGAATTCGTCGGTGAGCAAAATAGCCCGGATCTGAGCCTCCTTACAGCTTCCCGCTGAAGCGTAAGGTTCCATTAAGTCCTCCCCCTTCGAGTCGAAATCGTTTTTTTTTGATCAGAGCACGCGTTCCACCCAGTCCCCCCTGTATTTCCCACTCTTGCCGCGCCGACAAAGCAGGGCGACCCCGATTTTGCTTTTCCCCCCTCCCCCCCCCTTCGGCGGGGCAGCCCCTCGCTTAGTTCTTACCTCCTTGCTCCCTAATTGTCCCCCTTTTCCTGTGGCCGTCCCGCTCTCCAGAAAGCAATCCCTGATCCTTCCGTCAACCTCCCTGTTTGATGCGAAATCCGCTGGTGAAACTCGCTTTCCTCGATCACTTTCCTCCGTCGGCACGGACCGTCATCGGGGTTGTACCTTTTTTTTCGAGCTTCCCTCCCCCAGGCGGGATGTCGTCCAGCACAGGTACTCCCGTCCCCCCCGGTTCTTCTTCCATCCCCCGCCCCCTTTCTTTTCCCGCAAAGACAATACCGTGGGAAGCAGTTCCCCAATCTTAATCCACCACGGGGGGCCCGACTCTTCTGGTACGCCTTCTACATTAGCTTCCCAACGATCGCGCGGTGCCGACCCCCTCTCCCGCAGATTTCGCAGATAAGCCCCCTCCCTATCTTGTATCCTCCTCCCGGTCCCAATCGAAAGGCGTGTATGATCCCCCAGGACAGAAGGTGATCGGATGCCTTTTTTCCTTTCAGAAGGTTCTTTCCCTATCTCCCATGCTAGCGTCCCAAGAATCTGACAGACACAAGGTGTTCTCCTTTTTTGCTTATCACACATGCTCGTGTTAAGCCTACGATGTCCCTTTCCCTACTTTGATTAACTTTTTGGTGGACACTCTTGTTGTGGACGTCAACCGCCCCTCTTCTTCCTGCTACCTCTTTTTTGGAGATTCGAGTTGTGTCGGCGGGTCTCGGGATGGAAACACTGAGCGTTGCTGAGGGTACCGGGAGTTCCTTCGCACGCCCTATGCTCGATTCAGCATCTTTTCGTCCCTTGAAGCGTGACAGTGCGATCCTGAGGGTGAACCAGCCCTTTAGCCGTCGCCTTCAGAATCTTTTTTTGGTTTTCTGTAGAGATTCACGCAAGGATCCCTCCCCCCCCCCACGTTTCGGTTATCCTCCCCTCGGGCTTTCGTTTCTTCCCGCCCCCCTGAAATCAACCACTTTGGGACTTAGGTTTCCCCCCTATGTCTTCCCATCTGGAAAGTTGTTGAAGAGTTTTTACTCCATATACCCTCAGAGATTCTTCTTTCTTATTCCCTTTACGGTGATCCCAAATGAAGAAGGATGTGCAGTAGTTTTCAGTATTTTTTGGGCGGTCGGTCCAGGATAGCTTCGCTTTTCTTTTACCCCCTAAATTTTTTCCTCCTTCCGGATTCTTTTTTTCGGCTCTATGCCCTCCGGCTGTGCATGAAGTTCTTTTGTTCTCCTTCGGACTCCTTTTCTATATTTTTCGCGCCACAAGTCTCACCCACGTCCCCTGCCCCGTCCTTTTTCTTTTTAAGGAATTGGAACGTAAAGTTGGACCTTTTTTGAGACTTCCCATTATTCGCTATCTCACCGAAAGTGGATGGAATCTTTAGGCTTTTCATGAGTTTTTCCAGACTGGTTGTCATTCTTTCCTTGGAATGGTTCTAAGCCCCCCGCCAGGTGAAGACCCTTGGCCGAGGCGATTCAGAGACTACTCTTCAGTGGGCCCCTCTTTCTGACACTAACTTTTCTATTTGTTTTTGTCCGGCTTGGCAGGAGCAAAGACCTTCTTTTCTGAGTGTTACTGTCTTTCTTCTCGACCCTACCAGCAAAGTTTCGCCGAAGGTTTTCACTGGCAATTTTTCCCCCTCCTACGAGCGGTTAGCGGACTTTCAGTGGTTTTGCAAGACCCTTTTACGAAGTCCATTTCTTCCCGGGTCACGTTTTTAAGGAAAATGTCTTTACACCTTTTCCCCCCTCCTTGATTCCCAGAACGAGATTTTGAACTGTACTTAGAAGCCCCCCCCCCCCCACTGGTGCGGGTTTTTTCGGCAGCCGTTTGCCACTTACGCTTTCCCTGTCTTCGTCGTAGCACGATCGAATTCTTCGTAGGCAGTTTTTTAATCGCCCCCCGGATTTCAGCCGGAGCAGGTCGAGGCAGCGTACGTTTTCGTTCTCTTTAGAATTGCTCTTCCGGGGCAGTCAGAGAACTGTTCTTAGTTTCTCCTTCACGTCTTGAGTACGAGAAACCCAGAAGAAAAAAGCTTGGTCTCCCTCCGTCGGGACCTCTCGCCCCCACAGGGTTGCCGTCTTTTCTATATTCTGGATCCTGACACCACTTTTCCCCCGTAGCGCGGAGTCACAGGTTCCCTCCCTTTCCCCCGATATTCGGGGTATCCGGCGCTTTAATTCCTCCCCTCGAACACCAATCCACCCTTCCCGTGTTGCCCCCTGTTGAGGCCAGTCCTCCCCTATTTTGCCTTCGTCCCAAAGAGTTCCAGAATTGCTCTCCCCTTTCCTGACCTTTCCGGGCCTCCGCCGAAACAAGGGAGGTTAATCACTATTTTTCTGCGTAACCGGTTTTCGGGTTTACTAGAGGGACACGAAGATCCCACCTCCCCCTGAGTAACGGGTCTCCCGAACAATTTTTTCCCTGTTGTCTCCTTCAGCGATGTAACCTTCCCCCCTCCCTGAAACTATTCCGATAGATGGTCGAAAGCGGCCTTTTCCCCATGCATTTTTTCGCTTAGCCACAGAGCTTATTTTCTCATTACGATCACTTCCCCCCCCCATTCGGCTAAGTGGTCGTTGGGTTTTCCCCGTTCTTCGGTCTCGGCGTTCGATTCCGGTTCTAGGGGTTAACCCCACCCCTTTCCCGTCATTAGCTTGATTGCCGCTGCACTCCTTTTCCAGGTTGTCATCGTCATATAATGCTGCGATCCTTTACGGTTTCGCTGGTGGGCCTTCAGAAGGAACTTCCTGCCCCGGTGTAGGTACTCCCCTGTTTGACTGCCCTCTGGGAATCTTTTGGGGTGTGAAAGATGGCCCCCTTCTAAAAGTACCACTATCTTTTATTGTTACGGATTTTCTTTCGGGGTTCTTAGTGGGTGTTGCAGCAGGACTCAGCGGGTCTGCTTTTCCCCTTTTCCCCCGGAGTCCCTCTCTATGCAACTCTTTTCGCGCCAACGACTACTACTATTCTTTTGAAATGGTTACCCAGCTGGTTCGGCTATTCCGATTGCTCTTCTTTCCCTTTTTCCTCGCTCGTTTTTTTTTTTTTGTTACTCTAGAGTGTAGCCCTCCTTTCTCGTCCCAGCTATTACCCATTCCTCTTACCTTACCAGCGTTTTTTTTTCCTTCTTTTAATGATGCCTGGTCAGCGCGACGCCATGGATTTTCATGTACTCCAGTGTCTTTTTCTCCCGACGCTTCACCGGTCCTTCCACACATTCCGGCAAACCCCCCTCTTTTTGTGTTCTCCATCCGATCGGAATCCTCCAACCCCCCTCAAAAGATTACAGGGATCACTTTCCCCTGTCCGGTCCTTTTTTTTTCCACTGTCTTCCCCCTCCCTTTTAATCCCTCCCTTTTCCAGCGCTGTCAACTTAGATGACTTCCTTCCACTCGTCAACTTTCTGGCAGGCATTGACAGCGCCTAAGGTGACCCCATCCCTTACCGGCCCACCTCTTACAAAAGCTCTCCCCCCTGGGGGGCCTGCCAACCCCTCCCATTCTGCAGTCCCGATTCTGTTGATATAGGTGATAGTAAGGACAACAAGCCCCTTTCCTATGCTCTTTTCCGGTCATATGTGTCGAAGGAGGGTGTCTCTCACGACTTCTGGTAAACCGGTGGTGCCAGTCCTTGCTTTCACTTTTTCGACCCCTCTAACCGTGTGTGACACCTTCGGTGGAAGCTTTAGATTTAACCGAAGTCCCAAAAATTACCGCTCACAAGCTTCCCTCCTTCTTTTTTATCTTGGTCGTCGTGCAAATTAATCCCGCTGCCTTCTTGGTCGGCCTTTGGACCGGAGCTAATTTCTGGAAAGCGGACTTCTCCTGGTTCCCCAATGTAAAATCAAACACCCCCCCTTTTTCCCATGGCCCTGCGGAGGGTCGGGTCGGTGCGAGTTAGTGTAGTTCTCCGAAGTTCCTCTTACATCTCTTCCAACTCTCTTCTTGGTCTTCTCAATTTGATTATTTACCTCCTCCAGACCCACCCCGTCTTTTAGCAGGGGCTTTAAAAGATAGTACCTAATTTTTTCTCTGAAGTCCTGAGAAGATGATGAAGACTCCTCTTCTGACTGAAGTGATCATTATCTCCTGCCTCTCCCCTACTCACTCATGCATCCTGCTTTTTACTTAGGCAATGGCGGTAATCAAGAGTCCCAGATTCTCTACTACGTAAAATCGGAACTTTTTTTTCCCGTGTCCCACTAGGCCCTCGCACTCCTCTCGTTTCCCTCAGTACACCCTGGAGATCCTTTCTTATGAAGGGAGCACCTGTCTTTTGCCCCCATTTACTTTATAGGAAATTTCTTTATGGAAGCCTCCCTTTTTCTTGGTGGCCCCTGCACACAGAAGGTTCCTCCCCCTGATTGCGGGACGTATCCGACGGTGCTGGTAAACACATTCGGAGTCCCAGTTGCTTTAGTCGTTTCTTTGAGTCCTCCCACCCCTCCTGGATAATCCTCCTGTTTATACTTTACTTTACTCCCAACCGACTCAGATCTTTCCCTCGGACGTCGTAGTAGAGGTTGGCCAGCAGAATTTGCCGTCTGCCCCTCACTAGTCCTTTCCTTGTATTCCTCTCACCCAGTACAGGCCAAGACAAATTTTATTGTATAGTCAAAAGATCGGCTTCCAATTGAGATTTCCTTTTAGTCCCAGTCTGCTGCATGCGCACTGAACGATTTAGGAAGTCTGAAAAATAATTTTACCGCGGCTTCCTCTTCCGTCGGACGTGTAAATGTCTACTCGTCCTTAGTTTCCCGTTACACCGCTCTTGCTTGGTGTTCCCTCCTTTTTCCCCCTTGGAGAAGTGGAGTTTTTTTTTTTTTTTTACTATTTTCCGGACTAGGGATATTTCCGCCTGTCCTTGTGAAACCCTATCAAACTAAGGAACCATCCTGGCCGGCATGATTTCACCGTGACCGACCTCCCCCCGCACAAGCCTCGTTCATTTCTCCAAAGTTGATACCCCGCACACTTTCTTTTTTGCGTCTCTGGCTATCGAAGAGTCAACCCCCCCCCAGTAGTCATCTTGCCCGAAGCGAAACATAGTGGTCCTTTTGATGCCCGCTTCGAGGGTAATGATGAGTCCGTTATACGAACTCCAAGAAAACCCAACTAAATACCCCACAATCAACAACCACAATTCTCTTGTTCCGGATAGAGATCTCCAACCCTTCCCAAGTTCAACTGCGGCTCTTGTCCTTCCTTTGATTGGGGAACTCTGATCGTCGACACGGAACCGCTTAATCCGAGCACCGGACCTTCGAGCCTTTTTTGAAAAGGACTCCAGGTCGTGACCTCCTCCGACTTTTTTTTGTTCAGACCGGAGAGAAGGAAGTATGGTCCAGGCGCACCCCGTGCACCTTTGAGTATACACCACCCGACCGGGGAAGAACACCTTCTTTCCCAACCCATTTACGTCAAATGCTGTTTAACGTACCCTGGAGGGCAGTAACGGAGGCCCCCTTTCAGGTTTTTTTCTCCCCTCGCCTTGGTTTTGCTGGGCGATTCTTCCCCGAGCACTCTATCCTCATTATGCTCCAAAGGAAAAAGATCCGTTCCTCCCTCTTTTCCTTTCCCCTCCTTGTTTTTTTTCTCTTTTCATGAAGACGGGTTTGGGCCGCAGTCTGTCTCGCGTTCTCGATTCCCTCTTCCCTTCAGGACTCAGCAAGGTGAGAAGAGGGTGGACTCCCCCATGCCCTCCGCCCTTCTTACCCCCGTCTTCTAATTGCGGAGGCACCTTGGGTGTTTTTTTCACTTTTTTGCCCACGGTCGGTGTTATTGCTTTTCAGCGGTTTGAGCGTTTTTTCCCAAATGGTGACTCCGGGCTGGACGAAAAATACGAAGGGATTTTTTTTTCCTTCGCATCTTCGTTATTTCCCTTTTCCCCCATACTTCCTCCTCTTATTTTCCGGGCTTGATAGGATTCAGAGGGAATCTATTCGGACCCTTTCTCGCCGTCACGCCGACCCATTTAGCCCAACCTTTTTTTTATTCTCTTCGCGACGGCACCGAACACTTCTCAAGTCGACGAACTTGGTCTTTCGTTACGAACTCTTTTAAGCCTACGTTTTGTACACCTACCGAAGAAAAAATCGTGTGCCTGCGGTGCGCCAATTCCATAGGTGTGTAATTTTACTACCCCCTATTTCCGTTGATGCTCCGGTAGAATTGAACGCCGCGATTGTGTCTTTGTATTTTTCTCGCTGTGGGCGGAGAAGGGATCGTGCCAGAGTTCTCCCCCGACCTTTCCCCGCGAGTGGAGATCAACCCCTCTTCGGGCCTTTTCGTCTGGCGTTCTACCACCAAGCAGGAAGGGCTCGAGTTGGGACCCCCCGAGACTTTCTGAGCTCCCTCTCCGTTCCCTTCGGTATCCTCGTTATCTTCTCTAGAGAGGGATTGAGTGTGTAAGGACCTCCCACGTCCGTTTTGACCTTCGAATGAGCGCCTTCGTATAGCCCGCCCCTTTTGGAACTCTCTGCTTTTGACCTGATTTTCAGTTCTAGAAACGACCCGTGGAATTATGTGTGTTTCCTTTTTCTGCACGTCTTCGCATTGGCGCGCCCTGCTTCCCCCTTTTTACCTATTCCTCTCCACGTGCGTCCATATCAGGACCAGAGGTTGAGCACTTTGGGCGTAACCTTCCCCGGTCCCCTTCCTCCAGTATTTATAACGGCTCCTCGCCCTTCATAGAGACAGCCCTTCGCGCCCTCCTTTGTGCCATTTTCCCCCGACGCCTCATAAGAATCCCAGTGAGGCGGTCTTCCTCCCTTCTCGAAGGTCTAGTTAAGCCACATCACCCCCCCCCCCTGCTTTTTCCTCTCCGGGATCCATGTCGGTAAGAACGACCTCATCCCCTCTCCTATCCTCCCCCCGGATTCCCCCCTTGTGAAAGCTCTTTCCTTCCCCTATTCCCCTCGTTGTCGTGGCCGCTCCTTTCCCGTACTGGCACGTCATTTGACTTCCTCTGTATTTTTTTTTTCCCTTCATGGCCGAGCGCCCACCGTCTCCCCCCTCTGCCTGTTTTCTTTCTTTTCGCTTCTCTCTGTGTGCTTCCTTCATCCGGGTTCAGTCCGGAGTGTGGTGTGTTTCCCAGTGCTGTACCTTTGTGTGTTCCCCCCCCCTTCCCCCCCTTTTTTGTGATGTCTCGTTTTTCCCCCCCTATGTTTTTGCCAGCCACCCTCGGGGTGTTAAAAGCCTAGTGTCCAGAGAACCGCTCTTTCCCCCTGCCTTCCCTGTTGCCGTAGAGGGTAGGTTGTAGTTGCGGGAGCATCTCTGTGCTCCCTCCTCCGGAGACTCCCCTTGGCGCGAAGGGGGGTGTCTGGAGCCTTCTCTGGATTCCCCTGTAAACTCGCAACCCTACCGATAAAAGTTTGTACAATTCCCAAGTGTGATATTATTTTCGCGAGGACATTACCCCCGCCCAAATTTCCGAATCCTTGAGCGTGGACCTGCTTTTCCGGCTTGACCTTTCTTTCCGACGCGACCCAAGAACCGGGAGTTCCATAGCCACCTAGGCTTTTCGGTTACCGCTAGGGTTTTTCTTTTTAAGCGAAGAAGTTTGTTTTCAGCCTCGCGGGCCACGCGTGGATCCACCCCTTTGTACCCTGGGCTTTTTTCCAGGAGTATACGAGGACCCTCGCCCGTGCGCTTCCTCCTCTTTATCTAACAGCGCCTCTTGACCAAATAATGCCTTAACATGAGGTTTTTGGAAACCCTCTCTTCTTCGGAATTACGTCCCCTTTCCTCTACAAAGAATCGGAGGAGCGGAGTGGTTTGGGTTGGCCGAAAGTGGAGAGTTGAGGGTATAAGGGCTTTTTTCGATCTTAATGGTTGTGTTAAATAACGAGTAGATAGTAGTCCGCGATGGAAGGATAGTAGGAAGGACTGTGATAGTAATCCGATGCGCGATTTTGCCTCGGGCGGATTTTCCCTTCTTTGAAGGATCGTGGAAC
>Ga0179593_1264573_pt1 | contig 41837 bp, 38 predicted proteins | sample CZODoug2_1_08_16_FD_185931 | JGI IMG/M metagenome (GOLD analysis project Ga0179593, IMG submission 185931) | Vadose zone soil fungal communities from Angelo Coast Range Reserve, California, USA - CZODoug2_1_08_16fungal (PacBio error correction) | ecosystem: Environmental > Terrestrial > Soil >... | reverse complement strand
TTTCACCCCTTGTCTGAATCCATGGTTTCGACTCGATTATGAAGCCTCACCCAAGACAACTCCTTTTACCCTGATTATTCAATCACCCTTGGTTCTTCCTTCCCTGTGCGTCACTTTGTACCAGCCATTGACAGCTGGGTTTCACCCTGAGGCCTTCTTTTTGTTGGAAAAGAGTTTGCCCTTCTCTCCTTCTGAATTTTTCGACTACGAACCCTCGACTCCCCGCAGGCGTTAGGCGAACAGCTGGAGTAACACGTTCACTTTGATTTGCAACGTTCCTTAGGTTAAGAGTGTATCCCTATCTTCTTAACTAAGGAGGCGAAAAGTAAAAGTCTTGCTCAGACGTATTTACCTGATCGTCCCCCCTTTATGGTTTTCCCGGAATCCCTGATCACTTCTCACCCCCGCGATTCTCACGATTCTCCCCTTTTTCCCTCTCCGGATCCGTCGAGTTTTCCTTTGATGGGTCTCCAAGCACCACCAGGCGACTGGGAGGCAGTCGCCTGGAGAAATCTCTTATTTTTGTTCCTCCCATGCTCTCTTTCTCTTTCGTCTTTTTTTTTGACGTCGCATACGATTGTCCTTCCACCCCCTGAGCCCTCCCTTTTAAAATGTCCCTGGTCCTAACAATGTAGTCGAGTTCGATCGCCATTCTTCTTGACTAGATTGCGACTTGCGCGCTTTTTCCCTACTTTTCAGACTGTGCCTCTTTCCCTTTTTTAATGCTTGCCGCTGCGTTTTGTTTACCTTAAATGGTGCATCATTCCAAATTTATGGTCTTATTCCTTCTCAAGTCAGGGCCCTCTTGAGGATACCTGGCCCAACCTCCTTCCCTTACATTCATGCTTTTCCAATTCCCCTTCTGATTTGGCATAGGGACGATGTAAAGCGATTGATCCCAGAGGCGGAATCCCCGTTACTAAGTTTCGTTTCTGTCCTTTGAAGCCTCTGAAAAAGATCGTTTGTTCATTCATAGACCTTTTTCCCGTTGCCCACGAGTTCCTGAAACCCCAGGTCTTCCCTGTTTCCGGAGCGAAGCGCCCTATATCCCCAGACGACAACCGGTTCTGTTTTTTGACTTACTTTTATTGTCTGTTTATTTAAGGTGAGAGGAAGTTGCCCATCGATTCAGTGGTGCTTCTTCTTTACGTCTGACCCCCTTTGAATTCAGCCTGGTCCTCGCTTCTCCTCTCTGTGGGCTACAGAGAGCTCAACTATTTTGTTTCTTCCTGCGGGCGTTTTTTTTTCAAGCAGTCCGACCTCTGGAATTTCAAATGTCGGTGCGGTGTGACTTTCTTTTCCCCTCTCGCGCCCCCAGAAGCTTTTGCTTTGCCCTCCTTGTTCGCTCGAGATCGATTTTCCCTTCCTGCTTGTAGCCGTTGTGTTTTTCCCCCCCCATAACGTACAAAGCGATTGTGGAGGACTAGGGTCCTCGTCGAAACAATGGCCCGTTCTCCTTTTTTTCCCCCAAGCGCCTCCCCCTGCTGTCTTTTCCGGACAAGTTTATGAGACTCCCTCGTTCACATTCCCCAGACGCAATGAGGTTTCCGCCCCCGCATCTGCTTTTAAACTCGCTGGCCTTTTGTACCTGGGTCAGCCCGAGATGCAGATTGCAAACATTGCCCAGGTCGGGGGAATCAATTTTCTCCCACTGCTCGTCAAGCCCTCCGTTGCCCGTTAAGGTACTTGCAAGCCAAGTGTTTTTGACATTGCGTTTTGCATGGAAGCTTCCTGCTTTGTGACTTTGAGCTAAGAGACCGTGTTCTTCCGGCTTCACATGATTTTTTGACCCTCTTCGATGTTTCTCGTGCTCACCTTTCAAGCCCACCCCAAATTTCAGGATAAAGACCCTTGCCCGGAGGAATTTGCAGGTGGTGGTTCGGCCTCCGCATGTGCTCTCTTTTTCTTTTTTTCCTTTCCTTCCTTTTTTTTGTTTGCTAAACTGATAGGTTCAACTGCCTTTTCGCGGTGCCTGTCTCGACCCTGACCGAGTTGGGTAGTAAATGATCCTCTGCAATAACCTCCCCTCCGACTCGGGGCAAAACCCATCCCCTTGTGGCTCGTCCCCTCAGCAACACTGTTTTTTTTCTTTTAGCAAGTGTCCTCGACCTTACATTCTTCTGCCCTGGTTGGACTCATGACCCCCAAATTTGCCGTTTATTTCTCACGCTCTGTGCTTCCGCCAATCCGTCCCTAAATTCGGAGAGGCGCGTTCTCTCTGATTTGGCTGTTTTTTTTCTTCCTCCCCCCTTTTCCCTTTCACGTGACTTCCACCTCTACTTCGGTCCAACCTAGCGATACCCCCATACGAGCGGTAGGGTTCACGCCACATCACTTCTTCGGTGTCCGGTCCACTCCTTCCCCTTCCCCTGGCCTGTGTTAAGGTGCTCTCTTTTTCCACCCTTGTCCGGCATGTTTTCCGCCGATGACCCGTGAACAACTTTCTTTTTCCCTCCGTATTGTTCTCCAGCTTTTTTTCATCCCCCACCTTGTATCCACTCGTTTCCTCTTATGTCCATGCTCAACGATCCGTGGAGGCTCGGTGATATCAGTCTAAAGCCCCAAACTCTCTCTTGGAAGATTGCCCCCTTTCACTCGTTAGCCCGCGTGTTTTCCGTTCTTGCTGAAAGTAAGGAGCAGACCCCCCCTCTATTTATTCCCAGGCCCTTTTCTTTCTGACCCTTAGGGCCCTCCAGCATATTCTGAATTGGCATTTCCTTCGGTTCAGTTTCCCCTTTTAACCGATTGGGCCGAGCTGTCTTTCCTTCTACCAATGAGCTCGGTTTCTCCACCCTGACCCACTCTCTCCCCTTCATGGCACCCTGCCGGTGGGAATTTTTCCTTTCCATTATTCTCGCAGACGTTTTCCTTGTTTAAGGTTCGTGCGACTCCGTTATTTTCGATGCCAACGATTCTGCCTCTTCCCCAGGAACACCAACCCAGAAAACACGTTCCACCGACACTTCGCGTGGAGACCAACGAGTTTTGCACTAACGTCCCGAGGCTTTCCCAACATCCTTTTTTTTCCGAGTTCATGTCCCCGCGCTAACGTCTGGATTTGGACTTCAAGGCTCCCCGTTCCCTCCTTTTTAAAGTTGAAATAAGGTGGACCTTTCCTTTTTTCCCTTCCTTTCCCCCGTTTTTTTTTGCGCGTCACCCCGCGATTTTCCAAACTTACGAATCTAGAACTCTCTCTTTTTGTCGCAACTTTGATCCTCTCATATCTAAATTGGTTCCGTCCCTTTTTTTCCCGATTTTCCCTTTCGTCTCTTCCCCCTTTGTTGGCCGTTCCATTCCCTTCCTTGCGCCTTCCCAAACGACGAATCGTCTTCGTTTCTCCCACTAGCTAATTGATGCCGCATCTGTGTTTTGAGACGGTCCCACTGTCTAATTTTTAAGAGACCTCTCAAATTTCCCCCCCCTCGACTGCTACTGAGGCTTCTTCCCCCTCTAATCGCGCCTTTCTATGGGTTGTGAGTTTTTTCCCTCGACGTGCCGTCGAAGAGACCCTACACAAGTGGGTTCGTCTTCGATGATGTGTAAGACCAGTCGTTCCCACGAGACTCGATTTCCCCCATCCCGTCCTCTTTTTTCCTACATATCTCTCGGTACATACCTTGAGATTTTTTCCCTCCTGACTTTTCACGAGGTTGCAATAGGTATTTTTCCCCCCTTTTCTCTCTTCGCAATCGAGGTTCCCTGCTCTCGCGGCAATTTGCTCTCCCCCCTATCTCAACGTCAGTACCACAGCTGTCCCCCATGCAGTCAATTTTTCCACTTTCCCCCGGCCCCCCCGTTCCCCAGGTTTTCTTCCGTAATCCTTCTTCGTGATTGGCCTTGCGCCGAATATCTTTCGTCAGCTGAGCTCCCCCACAGACCCCACGGTTTCCCCCCTCTCTTTCTTTCTCCTCCTCCGTTGTTTTGTTTTGCTTGATTCTTTTACGCCAACTCAGGCCCGTTCCTGCCCGCTGATTCACAATTTAGTCAGACTAACGCTTTACTCCCCTTTCCCACCTTTTGGTTAATACTGGGTCTCCCATTTGGACCCTTCTGTTCAGTTTTGTTCACCTGAGTTGAATTGAGGGCCGCACCTTGATTGGAGAAGTATTACTTCTCACTCGAGTCCGCCTTTGATAGAATACCGTCTGCTTCCCCCCCCTGAACTTGGACCCCTTATTTTCCACTTGCACCCTCCAAATGATACTATTTCGTGAACAGCTCCCCCCCTTTTGAAGACTCTGCTGTCACCGATCTTTCCTTTCCACCTCTCTTCCCTCGATTTACCCCTCCCCACTTTGTTTTGCGCCGTTTCTGCCCTTTTTCGACGTTCCGCGCTGTTTCCGGGCCCCTCTCAGGATCGCTTTCTTTCTCTGGTCCCTCCATCAATTCACACTTGTCCGCCTTGTTTTTTTCTTCCTTTGCCTGCCCATCACTATGGGACCCCCTTCGATCTGACTCACGCCCCTTCGGTAGTTTTTAACAGAAACGATGGTTATTTACCCCCCCTCGAGACGATTCCCCCCCCTTGGTCAGTTGAAATTCGTCAAATGGACCCTGAACCCCCCTCTATATTCTTGTAACTGGGGAGAAGTTGAAGATCTCTTTTCTTATCCCTTCAGCCATTTCTTGCCCACATTGTCAGCTGGGTTTTGTTATGCGGGTTTCCCTACTTTCTTTAACTTTTCCCCCTTTTCGGTTTCTTGATCCGGCGAACTTCAGGGCCAGCTTTTTTTCTTTTTTTTAAACATCCCTCCTGCAGGTTGGTATTGAGTTAATCACATGATGCCCTTGACGATTTCAGAGATCCTGACTGCGGGAGTTTTTTTCGCCACAACAGACTTTTTCGATCGCCCCTCACACCACCGCGGTCTAAGACCATACCCTGTGGTTATACCGCTCCTATTCTGGGGTTGGTGCCCTAGGTCAGAGCCGGTCCCCCTGAACAGTTTAATAGGTTTCGTCAGTATCCGTCCTCCAACTGTGACCCATTTGTTAAATCCGTACGCGAGATGTTCCGTCCGGAATCTCAAAGATCTTTCCCCCCTTGGCTTCTTTTAGCTGGGTAGGTATTAAACTATCGCATTTTGAGTACCGCAGGAAGGTTAATCCCCCCGTCTTTCGGGATGCGGACGCGCCCCCCCCCCTCTCGGCCCGGGCCGGCCTTCATTTCCGGTCCTCGCTGATCCTCTCGGTTACAATTCGATCATACTCAGTTTTCCCGAGGCCTGGGGAGATGTCAGCATCCCCCCCCCTATTTGATTACATAAAGGATGTCCCCCCTTCGTTTCTTTTTTGGCTTTACTTTTCTTTCCCCTATGCCCCCCAGCGCAACGCCGCGGTTTGAGCAGGCTAACACTGAACGGATTCGGTGGTCAGACATTACTTGCTCTTGTTCTCTGCCCCGATTGCTCCAATATCGTTATTGTGGGTACTCGGTTTTTCATTAGTGGATCAGTTTTTCGCCTGATCCCCCCCCCTTGTCTTTAGCTTACCAGCATGTACATGATTTTTACTCCTTTTGTCCCGTCAAGTTTGACCTTTGCTTCCGCTTTTTCTTTTGGGAAATATCGCTGGAGTGGCACCGAGGATTTTTCCCGAACCACGAGATGAGATTCCCCCCCTCGTCACCTTGTATTGGTTTTTTTCCCACTTAATTTTTCTCCCAGATCCTCAACGCCGAGGCCCCCCCTGGGGAGGACCCTCCTGAAGCACAGAGGTTAGAAAGAAAGGCATTGGGCGGATCCCGCAAATTCTCCCGGTATTGAGGATGCGTTTCTCAGTGAAAAGGACTTGGACCGATTCGAAGATTATTTCCGGACTGTTAAGTACAAACAGGTGCCTGGAAACCCTCGAGACTGTCTCTTCCCCTCCCGAGACGGCCGAGTGGGAGGCGAATCTGCAAGGCATCATCTTCGTTCCTCACTACGTTGTTGTCTCTGATGGTCTTCCGATGCCAGGTAGTCCGTCACTTTCTGATTCTTTGAGCCCTGTATTTCCTCTTGTTTTTTCGTCATGATGACCTCGCTGAACTGAATTTCCTTTCCAGTCGGGAACCCCCAACCCATCATGTGTTGTCCCTCTCACGATAGCATCTAACCACACCTGTCTTTTTATTGACTCCATTCCCCAACTTTCCCTTCTTCTCCAGTCCTATGTGCTTCATCCCGTCACTGCCCGTAGCGCTGTCGCTGTTTTGCGATTCCCCCCTATTTTGAGGTCGTGAAAACAATTGGCTGTTCCCATTTCATCTCGTAGCGTTACTTCCCCCTCCGGTCCCAACTGGGTATTGACCAACGGGCCTCACATCAATTGTGTCCTGCTGTTCCGTTTTAGCAAACCGCTCAGTACACCCCCCTTCGCTACGATTGGTGTTTTTTTTAAAATGCTGCTTTCCTGCCGATTACAGAGGTAGTACACCCCCCCAATCGATGCCCCCCTTATGAGAAATCCTCGTCCCCCCACACCCAATCTCCTGGAATTGTTATCTTTTTCCCTCGCAGCTCTCCGCTTATTGTCCCTTCTTAAAGTTGTGGTCGTTCTGTTATAACCACGAAACGCCCACAATAGAGATTGATCTTATATGTAAAGCTTTTGAGCTAAGCTGTGGTTTATCACTGCAGAAAAAGAAGGTATGATGAACCATTCCCCCTTTTCTTCCCCCCCCGGAGCTTCATCATCTATACCCTTCTTCTGCAAATTTTCTTACCCCGGGTAGGTTTGTAGCTGCGCGTAATTATTGTCTTCACCCTGAGCGGTAGTATCCTATATAGGTTTCATCCGACCCATACCCATCTCTAAATCCTATGTAGAACTTTGAAGATGCTTGGGTATAGGCTTTCTACGCGTCAGTTAAGCTTCCTCCTCCTTCTTTTTCCTTGGATTCGTGTTCAGACGTTCTTATGGCGCCTGCAAACCTATTCTGTCGTGCGGCACCCCTGAAACACAAAGTTACTTACCCGACCCTTCGCTCTTGGTGCCCCATACTTGGTGCGGCGACCCCCCCCGCGCCAAACTCCCGGGATTGCAGATGACTCGCTTTCGGTATTGATTTTTCCGGTATTCCTCTTTTTTTCCCCCCTTATTTGTGCTCAGACCATCCCATTTGTGACCTTTCCGCGTCCCCCCTTAAGGTGCCACACCCCGCAGAGTCCCCCACCAGCCTCCATTTGCCACAGCGCTTCCCCTCTTTCCCTTCCAGCCAGAAACTCTGTACTCCTTCTTTGTCTTTCTTGCTGATCTCTAATCTACCATTGTTTACTTTTTTTAACACATTCCCCATTTCCCCTCCGTACGTCATGTGTTTTGCTTTCAAAACCAGTCCCGGATATTTTTTCCCTTCAGGCCACCCCTGACTACGCGTGATCTTCCATGTTCTTCTCCCCAAACCAGCTTCTTCATCATTGTGAGCCGTCTCAATTCCTTCGGGTGTAACTTCTTAGGTCTCACAACAGGGATGCCGGCTGGAGAGGCCGCACTATAAATCCTCTTTTTTTGTAGAATTTAAGACAGAGCCGTCCTGAGGCAGGTACCCATCCCATCGTTGGCTCGATTTCACGGACTCAACTTTTTGACGCCTTCTTTCCGAAGTCTTGAGTCCTACTTATCCGATACTCGATCATAACACCCAGTTGTTGAAGATGTGGACGTTTTGCAATCGCCTAAAGGGTCTTCATCTTAACATAACTCTGTTCATTCTGCATCCGCTCGACACCCTCTTTTATATTCTCAAGTCGCATGTCTCTATGCGTTTGCTTGGCCAACCAACGCCCCCTTGGTGTAACCACAGCGTTCCCACCCACGCCACTTCACTTTTTCCCCCAATTGTACCCAGGTATCCCCCTCCCTTTATTTTAGTAAATGATTGTAACTTTCCTTTCTTGGCCGTGTGAATCAAAGCTTTTAATCGGATTCTCCCCCTTGCTTGGGAATTCAACGCACGTACCATTATCTACTTCCTCCTCCGTTTTGAGATCTCTTGGAAGTGTCTTTGATTCCACCCTTTTTCCTCGCTTACTTGCGATTCCTCACACCGCCTCGAATTATTTTCCTTCAATAAACTTGGGGTGGGCGTTCCCTACAGTGATGATGTAATTGGCCCTCTTTTTTTCTCGGCCGTTTGCTTCTTGCCAATTCGAGACCTTTACAGTCAGATTCCGCCCATAGAGTCCGACTCTATGTCAGAATAGCTTGTGATGTTCCAAGGAAAGTGCCCCTTCCCGATGCAAACGCAAATCTTTCAGTTTATGCGGTCTTTGACATCAGATAGAGTTAAAGAGTCATTCCTGCTCACATGACGGTTCTTCTTGTTTTTTTGAACGCTATCTTCCTCCCCGTTCCTTCTCTTCCCGCTCCAAACTGTATGGTAGGCCTGAACAATTGCCCCCAGATTTTTTGCTCCTATCTAGGGCCCCCTTCTCAGGACTCCAGAGCGGGCGTTTGGCTTTTACCCTCAGTGAGACTTGACCCTTCCCCTGTCACTTCCTTATGGAGAAACAGGAGTCTCAGAGAATGACCATCCCCCACAGTCGTTTGAATTCCTCCGTTTTCGTTTCGATTGCCCCCCCCCCCCCCCTTTGCGTCCCGAATCCGAAAACGTCCCATTACGGAACCCCCCCAAGTAGATTCTCCGCCTGTTGAAGAGGTTTGCCCCCTTCTCTGCTTCCTATTCATTTAAGTGAAGCGGTGGGCCCTTCCTCTGGTTTTGGCCGCTTCTTTGTTTTTTTTACTCCTATTTCATTTCCTTATTTTTTCTTTTTTTACGCGGCACAGAGTGATGAATACATGTCCCCATCCATCCTCCGTTGATCCGCCTTTTTCCTTTCCCCCCTCTATGCATCATTTTTACTCCCGGTGGCCTGGAATGTGTTTCTCCCAAGCGTGATTTTTTCGCTTGGCCCCCGCGTCCTGTTTCCCCCCCTTGACGACTTGCTTTGCGTCTTCTCCCGTGACTTTTGACCAATAATCTTTTTCGCGCTTCACGTTACGGAAACCCGAGTACCCATGGACCCCCTTCCCGGCTGAAGCTGTTACCCGAAAGCACAAGACTTCAGTCACCCCCGGCGTGGAGTTTCTCTTTGTGAGTGTTCTGGTCTATTTTAAACCCTCGCATTTTCTGGGTCCCTCCGATCTTTCGCAAACAAATACCCGTGTTCTCTGTATCAGGGTCAGTCCTTTTCAGAAGGTCATAGCTGCTGCTTATCAGGGGTTTCCCCCCAGCTTCCGAGCCTACTCTCTTTTCTGCTGCCTGACTTTGCGTCTTCCCGACCCCAAAGAGGTAGCTAACAGGACTTTATTTTCCCCCTCCTTCTGTTGTGGCTTTTCCTGATTCAACGAGCAGCGCCAAGCCGGAAGCTTGTGGATAGGGCTACAGGTTTATTTTCCCTAATTGTGGCCCCCGATACCATTTTCCTGTGTGTGTGTCTCCCCCCCTCTTCCCTCTTCACGAAATCATAGCAAAAGTTACCGTGTTAGTATAGTTTCCGCGGCGGCCCGCTTGCCCTGGATCTGTGTGCCTTCAATTCCACCCTTTGACTTTTTTGAGCCCCGACGCAGTTTTCGCGGATTATCCTTTTTCTACATCTCACGAAATTGATTTTCCCCCAGCCGTCTCTGATGGGCACATCTCCTGGCATTGACCTCGGGTTTCCTCCCTCCGGAAACCCATCGTCAAAGTTCTTGTCCCATAATCGCAAACCCCCGACGTCCCCCCTTTTTTTTCCCGTGAAGGCTTCTTGTGCGTGCGCCGAGTACAGGTCCCCCTTTGTTTTTCGGTGACTTTCTCCTTACCTTTTGCGGGTTTGGCTTTTACCGTGTTTCTGTTTTCCCCTCCCCCCGGTTTTGCCCCCCCGATTCTCCCCGCTTTTTCTCCTATCTTTGACCCGTCCCAACCTTTTTCCTTGGAACAATCCCTCGCTTCTTCGCGAAGAGGAGTTGCCTTTTCTACCGCATCTATCCCCCTCTGAGGAATCCAGTGGTGGAGGCTCTTTTTTGGACCATGCTTTCTTTTACAATTGATTAGAGGTGATCGATTCATCCTCCGCCGTTGTGGGGTAAGGATGCATCCTCTGCCCACTTTCCATTTTTCGAAGAGGGCACACCCATATTCGTTACCCTCTCCAACGTCTAACGAAGCGACAGTTAAGTGCTCTCCCTTTACTGGCCCCTCCATGCCCAACTGCCTGTTTCTTATAATCGTGCTTAAGCCCCGCTTCCCTGCCCATTCTTTTTTGCTTCACTTCAGCTTTTTCCCTCTCTTTGCTTGTCTGTTCTTGCCCCCCCCCTCCAATTTGCTTTCCCCATTCCTAGGTAGCCTTCCCCTTCCCCCTCTTTCCTTGCCATTGATCTTTGCCCATCCGCCTTCTGACGAACATCAGTAGGCTTTGGCCGGTTAGACCCTCTTCCATCCATTTACCCTTTCTTTCGTTTCAAGAGCAGCCTTGGTTCCCCCAATTAGCGCTTGCCAACCCTTTTTCCCTCCAATGGAAGACCTCTGCGTAACCCCCTCCAACATTTACAGTAAGTTCCTCCCCCCCTTCTGCATGACTCCACACAATCTCGGACTGCGATCGACCCTCGTCTCAAGCTCCCTGCTTCTTGTGCTCACCGAGCCGGTTGGTTCGTTATGTTCTATTCCTGCCCCACTGACCCTTTCCGCTACTTGCAGATGCCACCAGCGTTCTTTTCCTAACGCGTTCCTTTCTCTAAACGGTATGATCTCCCTGCGCAGAGAGGCCTCTCTCTTCCCTCGAACCTTTCCCGTTCCTGAGGATGGACGCTGACCACCCCCCCCCCAACATATTTAACGAGCTTTTTTGTATTCCGATGAGTTTAATCCGAACAGCCAATCCCCTCCACCTTCTTTTTGTCTCCACTTCTTGTGTTTGTTGCTTGCGCTTTCCCTTTCCGTTCCTCCCCCTTTCCTAGAATACCGCGGGTCAGTTTTGGTCCTTTTTTTTTCGTAACGTATCCGTCCAACGTAGCTTCCCGTTTCTCGTCCCCTTCCCCCCCCACAACGCAACTACTCCTCTTGCCCCGCTGGGGCGAACAATCCTTGGACCCCCATCACTGCCTCTCCACTCCTTTGTTTATCGATCTCCTTCCCTTTCGCTATCCTGATAGGCGGTTGCAGGTATCCTCAAAGTTTTATTAGACCACCATAAATTTTTCGTTGCGACCTCAGTTGACAACCCGCCAGTTCCCCCCCCCCCCCCCCCCCATCTTCCAGGTAAGCCGCCTTCTTCAAGTAGAAATCTCCCCCTTCAATTTCCGCGATCCTCTATTTGTCCTTCCCCCCTTTTTTTCCTCTTTAAGGAAGTCCCGCCATGTTGTCTCGTGACCCAGCGATAGCCCCCGTCAAACACCGACGAAGGTCCTTCAGCTCTTTTTTTTTCTCCACTACCTCTGAATTTCCCCTTCCTTTTTTGTCTCCCGTCTCAGTTTAGTGTGAATTGATTCCCCTTCATCTCCGCGCCAGTTCCCTCTTCTTATCGCGACAGCTGCGGGTTACAAGTCGTTTTCTTTTTCATCTTCCGCCCGCCGACACTCCCCCCCTCGTTTGGGCCTAGTGAAGCCCTTTCCTACCCAGGTGACGCCGAGCTTATTTTTTTCTTTCCGTTCCCTTCTCGCATCGATCAATACCCTTTCCCCTCTTTTTTTGGGTTGCATCGAGTATGTTTGGTAACTTAAGTGGTCCCTCAACATGCGCTCGGCTGATCGTTTCGTCCGACTTACTTTCGTCGCGATTTTTTTTTTTCAATTGGCTCGCCACTTTTAGGCCACCAAAATTACCCCCTTCAAAAGTTGTGACCCCAAAAGTGTCAAATACCCCCACTTTGTCCACAATTTTCACTTCGGTATTCCCCCTCCCTGTTATTTTTTTTGACCACCCGTCTATCCTTTTCAAAAGTAGGGCCTGTCTGTTTAATCAAGTTTCGTTTTAATCGTAGTCACCCCAGGAGTTTTAATCCCCTCACAGGTCCCATCTCCGTGTAATACCTAATCCCCGTGTTGGCGAGATGTTGTCTTTTAACGCCCAACTCTGGTCGACTTCGCTTCTGCCTCCTGATTTTCCCACGTGCGACTTTTTCCCTTTTTTTCTATCACATACCCTTTTTCGTCCTGGGCTTCCCTTTGACAAAGTTGATGTCTTTTATTTTTAATTGAGGACCCTTGTTTCTTTTTTGTGCCACGTGCGAGCTTGCCTGCTCCTTTGAGAACTTCTTACGAACTCGGAATTTGTTTCGTCTGGATGGAGAAACGCTGGCGTTCCCCCCCTTCAAACAGTGTCCTTTATCAACCTTCCCCAAGAGTCGTGGCGAGGTTTTTTTCTGAACTCCCCCTAACGATCGACCGCATTCCCCTCGCTCCCATCGTACTCACCCTTTCTGGATGGCGGCTGCTTCCTTAAGCTTCTTCCGATTTCCCCCCCCCCGCTTGGGCCATTCAGGTGCCTCTCGGCTTCCGTTTGCGGGGATTGGAGATGTGAATGCCCCCCGCCCCTTCCCTCCGCCCCCGGCTCAACGTCCCAATTTCAGACCCGGAGTTACGCCTTCGTCGTTTTGTCCTTCGCATTCTCTTTTTTTTTTCCCCTTGTTGAACCCACCGAGTCCCCGTAAGACGGAAAATCGCAAATTGCCGGAAACCATATTCTATTCAGTGCTCGCAAGGAGTTCTTACTCCTTCGCGAATTCTAGAGTTAATAATGGCAGCTTTCTTGCCACCGGGACGGTGTTTTTTTGGACTATGGGGTTTTTTTCCTTACTGGTCGCATTCACACTTTGTCCCACCTTTTTATTTATAAGGATGCTTGCCGGTTTGTGATTTCATACCTGGACTCCCATCACGCCATGCTCGCGTGTATGCGACTTAATCACCGGATTCTTTCATCTTCATCGGGATGGGAGGTCACCACTTGTTCGACCGCGGCGCAGTGTACGTACGTTGCTTTTTCCTATGTCGAAGTGGACGCTGCAAGAATATTTTTCCCCCCGGCACGACGTTCTTTCACCCGCTCTCCTGCCCCTTCCTCCTTTCCTCCTCCGAAGCCTGCACTACTCAGTCAACTGGCCGCTTTGTGGCGACCTGATCGTGAGAGATTCTGTTTTGCTTGTCCCCCTCCGCCCCTTGAGTCTTACCGCCTGTTCAGCAACAATATCTTGTGGTTCCCCCCCTCCATACACCCCGGGCGAATTTATCCTGTCATCGCCTCTGGGTGTCCTTGAGTCATACTATCGTTTGCTTCTTCCCTGCCCTTGGTCGCTTCATTAACCCGTCCCCCCTTTTCTTCTACGCTTTACAGGAGCTGCCCCTCGCGAGTTTTCCGGCATGATATCACCGTATTGCAGTCTCCCGCCGTAAGCTGATCCCAGCAGCGGTCTTCGCCGTGGTCGTCCCCCCCCCTTTTTCCGCGCTTTGGAGTACGCTTCCCTCTTTCTCCCCACTCCCCTACTTTTTAACAAGCTTTGTTGATGGGTTCGTCTACCCTATTGGGTTCGTTTTCCCACTGCGCTTATTTGATTGAGGCCATAGGTCCAGGAGTGAATCCTGTTGCTCTGCACTCCTCACTCTCCCTGTTTCCCCGCCTTTATGAATTGTGGCTTTTTTTTGGTGATCCTTGACATCCGTCCCTCGTTCAATGGTATTTGTCCTTTTTTCTGAGTCCGCAAACGCGCCCCTGACCAGTGGCCGTGAGCGTGGGGAAGAAAACTAGGTATCCACATTGTTGCTGACAGACCCAGATATCCGGTTTGGTCTTTTAATACCCGTTTTCGTTCGATCCCGGAGGGTGTCCCCCCACCCCATTGAAGATTTGGTACCTGATTTTTTTCATACTTTCCAAAATGCTTAACTAATACGAGCCGGCTATCCTCGCCGTAAGGCCATTCTTGGGATTCTGCACTACCTCAGTTCCCCCCCATCCTCTTATTCCTCCCAGCGTTGTTGTAGATTTCTTGTGCCCTCTTAGTCCCGTTTTTTTCGCGGATAGCCCTTCTCTCTAGTTCCTTTAAGCCGGGGTGGTCGTCCGATTCCTCCCGCCTTTCCAGAATATTTGTGGAACACCACTGTTTAGCCCGTGTAAACTCAGAACATTAACAATACACCCGGTCTTAATCTTTTCTGTCTCCCTGCCCAAGGTCTTCTTGTCCTCGATTAAGTAAAAGTAAGTACTTTCCCTCCCGGTGAGTTCAGGCTCGATTTGATATTCAGATGGTCTCGACCCCATTACCCCTTTGACGATTCATCTATCTAGTATCTGAATCCCCCTCCTTTCCCCTGACCGAGATATTTGGCCGAGAGGTTCCGCCTCAATTCCGTGAGGCTTTTTCTTTTTAGAAAAAGTTCACAGCCCCGTTTACAGTGCTTCTACCTATATGGGAGCGATTTTCCACCCTTTTCCTTTCCATTTTTTGCCTCTGGACCCGTTCCCCCCCCCACAAGCAACTCAAGTATTTGGATATCGGTTTAAATCGAGGTAATGTCTCTCTGGACCCCCTGCGATCTCCGCCTTTTCCCCCTGATCCCCCCCGCTTAGTTGTCTGGCTAGGTTAGTCCCGCCCCCCCCTGACCCACACTCCGGCAGCTTCAAGCGTGCGCTCACGCTTTCCGTCTTGACTTCCCTTCAGCATCCCCTTCCAAGATAGGCTGACTTCCCCATAAGGCCTCAGATTCTCAAGTTCCCCGTCTGCGGATGGACTCGCCTTTTTTTTCCCATGAATCTATTGTTTGTTTCTAACCAGATCGGGAGTCCTCCCCCCTGCACCCTCTTTTCCATCGACCAGAAATATTCCTTCTCACACGAATGCCGGTGTGCCCTGCTTCTTGTCTCTTTTTCCGTCAGTACGCTTCGCTTACGTAGGAGTTGGGGTCATGTGCTTCTTTTTCCGTAATGATTCCCATGGTTTCCTTTTTCTTCGTTTTCTAAACACCACGCAACGTACTTACCTACTTCGCGATTTCTTGGCGCCAATAAGCTTTTTACCTCCTCAAGATGCATAATCCGTTTTTCTTAGTCCCTACGCCCATCCTGCTTGTGGCTGTTTTTACAGGTCTCAAATCTGGTCCCTTTTTCGTGTCCCTACCATCCCCAATGTGGAAACGTTCCCTTCTCAATTCAGCTGAAAACCCCAAACCGCAGGTCCCACCCCCCCCCCCCCCTCCATGGCAAGGTCATCCTTTCCTTATCAACTCCGCTTTCGCAACCCTCTTTCCCTCCCCGCGTCTCTCTCGTCTCTAATTGTCCCATTGTCTGATTTTCAAGAGCTTCTCCGCTTGGATCGTAACACAGGAACCCATCGATATGGACTTCCACCCCCGACGGTAATTCTTTCTCAGTTCTCTTCCCTGTTTCTCCCCCAAGAGGATTCAGGCATTTGACTGTAAAGTAGTAATTTTTTTGAATTGTTTTGAGTCCTCTCCTTCCCGAAGTTCTAGAGAGGCCCTAATGTAGCCCCAGTTCTCGGTTTGGAAAGAAACGACATGGCCGGTCGGATCCACGAAGCCCCCCCCCCCCCCCCCTAACTCGTTTAGTATCCTTTCGAGGGAATCTTCCCTTAATGGATCCCTTCCGCAGTATTGTTACTCCTATCTCGGACGACTCCATCCCCTTACGATGTTGCGTTTGTCTTCCTCAGGGCAATTTACGTTTTGGCCAGCGCGTCTTATCCCATTCGCGCTGCTTGCATCGAGTTTTCTTTCCTTCTCCTCCTCTTCTGGCAAGCTTGCATTGGACCCCCTCCCCCTTTCCCCCTCCATCAGTTGAAAATCCCCAATACATCCTTCTTGTCGACGCCAGGTCTTACCAGCCGTTTATTGAAGTAATCCTGAGGCGTTCGGGCCTGGTTGTGGTGTTCCTTCTTCCCTGAACTATTGGGGCATTTTTTTTCCCCCCGACCCTTTTTCCACCTATCCTTTTTATATAAGTTGTGTTGAGCTCGGGGACAGTGTCTTTTAGCCCCACCTCCTGGTCTTTGACTCGATTTTTTCCTCTGTTCAACTCGGCCCCCTTCTTCCTCGCCCATCATACTGTTGTCACCTTCCTTGAGGCTTGGAATTTCCACATCTTTGTTCACCTGTCTTTCCCGTTCGGGGAGTTGGCCACTGGCGAGCTGCTCTACTTTTTTAGTCCAGTCTTACGCCCAACCGTTAAGTACGCAGCCGAGGAAGACTTCTTTGCTGGCTGTTCCCCCCCCGGGAAAAGTTCCCTCTCCTCCGATACGGAACAGATTTCCCGTTATTATACGCGACGTATCAGTGATTTGAGAAATACCGACGTTTTCCTTCCCTGACCTCTGCGCCGCAGTTGCTTTGCAATCCCGATCTCGACATAGAGGCCGATCTCAAAAACGAATGTGTCTGTAGGCTGATTCTTCCCGTCTCTCTACGTATTCAACCCGCTTGCGGTCTTATAAGGGCCCTATCTACTTCAAGTTTTTCTTGAGGGTATGGAACGCAGGCAAATGATGATTGAGAAGGTCTCCCATTTTTCTGGATATTCCTCCATTATTGTGTGGCATGAGAGAATGAAGCCGCTCGTAGTTTTTACTTGTTTTCATACTTGCCTCTTTTCGATCCACCCCCGAGGACTGACCAGTGAAAATCGTCACAATAGGTTGCACCAAAAAAGTATCGCTTTTGTATAGCAAGAGTGGCCAGCGAGTTGGATTTAGGAGTTAATTTTTTCTCCCTTGGGCAGTCGTTTCCACATTGCCTCTGGGTTGTTTGGGGCCTTCCTGTAGCATTTTTGACCTTTTCCCCCTTGATGGTCTTGATCCGTTGCTGAATCCTTTCTTGTTCTTCCTTCCCCCCAAACAGCACGCCCCTTAGGCGATGGCCTCGAATGAAACCTGTATTTAGTGATTGGCCTCGGCTGTTTATGTACAGCTGATTTTTCGGCCCCCCTGGGTACGTACGTGCGGGTCTATTTTTTTTTTTTTTTTTTTTATTTTTCGACCCTTTTACTCTGGAAAAAGAATACGTGGAAGCGTTCCTTCCTCCTCACACTAGTTTAAAAAGTGCACTCCGTCGAGCGCTCCGTACCTGACGGCAGCTCGCCTCAGAAAGGCTTTTTTTCGGGTTTTTGATTCCTTTCTTCTTTTTTTAGTAGGTGTCTGGTCGAGACCCACATATCGAATTTTGCTTCGCCTGTTTAGAAAAAAAATATTCAGTGTGCCTCTTTTTCCATAAGGACCGAACATTTTTTATGAAGTCAGCTGATCCCTCTCGTTCTTGTGGCGAGACCGGTCCTAGCCCCCCTATCGTTGTCTTTTTTGTTTACTTTCCTTTTCCCTCACGAGTCTTATGCACTCTGGGCCCTCGGCGTTTTTGGATTATCCCGACCAAGTCCCCGATCTTTGATCAGGGACCCCCCCCCTCTGAGGAGTCTTAGCGCTTTCTATACCATTCGGTTGATTGTGGTTCCAGTACCCCGCCCATCCAATATTACGTTAAACGCGATTGGTGGAGTACTCTTTGTCTCTGCGTGCCCATTGGTTATCAGGTGCAAGAGCGAATCCTTTTTATATTGAGAGCAAATTACAATGGATTTACATAGGTTCTCAGACTAATAAATTGTTTTTCTAAAGCGATAGTTGATGGGCCCCTATCGCTGTCGTTTGGGTCCCGTTGGTCTTCCCCTGATCGAGATGTCCAATTGTGAAACATCTTCCCCCCTGTATTTGTCTACCCCAATGGATCCTCCCCCATATTTCCGCCAGCCTAAGTGTTCCCTATCCTGGTACTGGAGGTAATGCACCTTCCGGATGGACATTCCTTTGGGGGGTTTTTTTAGACAGGGTCCTGACTTTCGTATTCATGATTACCCTTTTGGTCACGATCCACAGTCTTTGAAAAGATGAGATGTCTTTCCTCCGGATTCATCCTGTTTACGTCCCCAAGTTCGGAAATACTCCTGAATGAGAAGGCAAGATTTTGTGAGCCTAATTCTCGTGCACCAATCTCTCTATTTCTTTCACTCCTCTTTGTGGTTCTCGTTTCTGCTAGGGATAGGGTGGCGTAATTTACACACAGGATGGTATCGCGGAGTCTTTGACGTATAGATCCGTGCAGGCGATGTTGGTTTCGGTGCCATCCGTTTGATGAAAGAATGAACTCACAACTCTAGACCTTTTTGTTTCACCCGCATCACCTTCAGCAAAAACCTTTGCACCTCCTAATCTGATATCCTTTTTCGTCACCCATTTTTCCCACCTTCATATGTATGGATCACTCCTTTTTTTTTTACGCAAAGACGGAAATGTCACGTAGGCCCTTCCGGTTTTTTATATCTTCCGCATTAGGCGGACCCCCATACCATTTTTTCGATTTTAAATTCTAATCCCCCCCTTTAGCAGATAGGTACCAATGCCATGATCTTGCCCCACCCGAGCGGTCACGCACTCAATTCCTTTGCTTTCTGCGGTTTTTTGCTGCTTCCTCCCAACTTGCATGTCGGATAAGATAATCTTGCGAATTAGCGGCAACCCCTGACTATCTGTCGGCAGATGAAGTAGTACCTCCACCCCAAATCCCTATGGGTCTTCTGATTGGAGAGCATACTCCCCAATCTCTGGTAATCGCGAACTCTCGCTTCTTGTCCTGATAACCTCTTTCCCCCCTTTCTTGGCGCTGCCCCCCCTGGTGTGTACCCCCAGAAAACCCCACCTCCTCTTGCCAGAATCCTTAAGCGTGACTAACGCTGTTCCGTGTTTGAATCGTCCCCCCGCTTTTCCCCCCCCCCAGCAAGAACGAGGGATGATACGAACCTTCTTTTCCTCCCCTTGTATCGGCATCCTCGGATTTATGAACGGGCCCTGCTGCCCGTTTGTGAGCGTGCCCCCCAATCCTATTGCGTTTACAGAAAGGCGCAGTTTTCCCCCGATCTAGACACATCAGGTCTCCACCCGAATCTGCCGGTTTTGCGAGTGTGTCTGTGTCCCTCTTTCTAGTCAAGTGAACTTGTCATTTCGGATCCTTCTATTTGCGCCTTCCCCTCTTTTTCGCGTCCTTTTTCGTCCCCCCCCTTCGGCAACAACGTCCGTACGCCCGCCTTCGCCGGTCTGGGAGCACCCCGCTTGACCAGAGACTCTTTAAAAATCCGTTCAGGAGCTTGCCTGAATTCGATACCTGCGGAGGGATGTTTGCCCGTATTCCAAAGTGGGCCCTTTTTCGCATCAAGAACCCCCTCCTTTTCCCGGAATGCCCCAGTAGACCCGACTTTCCAAACCCAGCTTCCCCATGTGGGCAGACTCTGTCCCTTCCCAAGGCTGATCGCTCCTTGCCCCCCTCACTTACGAACCCCTCTATAGCATATCCGTAACACCTTTGGACTGCTTTTTTTTCCCGCGGCGGCGCCTTTTGTGGACACCTCACGTCTGATTTTCGTCAAAACGACGTAATTTGCACTTTCCCCCTGGTCTCCCTAACGTAGATGATTGCCAGGGCATTTGAGCCGGCTTTCTCTTCGGATTTCTTTTTCGTTTCCATTTTTATCGTCTTTTCTCTTCGAGTTTTATAAGAGACTGTTTTTCTTGGGAAGCTCAGAGCCGTCCTTCGCCCGCCCCTCTCCCATACATGATTTGATTTTTCCTGATGGGTTTTATCCCGAAATTTGCTTTGTCTACTGCCCGCCTGAGTTTCCTCTCTCTAGACCTCTTCCCCCCCCCTTGAAGATGTTTATTCCAATATCACGCTTTGTGCCCACATTTTAGGTATTAAATGCGCTGCGGTTCTCGAGTTCTCTTTTCTGAACTTCTCCCGTCTCTTTTTGCAAGCTCCTCCGCCACCCTTGGCCCCCCACCCACTCCTCCCGATCAGGGGTGAACCTGTCACCATTCAGTACTTGTTAAACTTGACGCCCGGTATTCAGCCCAAGGTTTCTGACTTCTCGAGGAACGGCGGTCCCCTTTCTGTGTAATAGCGGAATCTATTTCGTACCCCTGGTGAGTGGGATTTCCAAGCGGGTTAATCTCTATTTTTCCTCCTCCCCCGATACGTGTGGTTTTTTGCTTCTGCACAAGCGGGGTAATGCAAAAGGTTCCTTTTGAATTCGGTGTTCACACCGCCTTCCCACGGTACCCTGTTCCCCTCGAGACGTCCACTCACAATTTTTCTATTCCCCTTTGGACCCAATGCCTGCCGTGGGCCAGCTGTGGTCACCCTGAGTGGTGCGTGGAGTTTCTGTTCGTGCGATCTTTTTGTATTTAAAGTTTCGCCCGAAAATCGATTTTTCCTCCCATCGAGAATGGACTGAACCTCTCGTTACCAGTGGCCACTTAGCCCCCCCTTACACTTTTTTTTTTTTGCCAGTTCCAGTGGCTGGATCGGCGTTATATTATGCATTCCCCAGACCTGCGTAAGCGAACTTCTCCAGCCATTTGACGCTCTCCTTTTCCCCCGTCATTTTTTTGAAGATTCCCACTATTTTTTTGGTCGTCTTGGTATAACACCCTCTTTTAGGCTCGATTTATGCTCTCTCCGATCATGTTGATTGGAGCTTTCCCGCTCCCTTACCCTTCAGACTTGTAGACGGCCCGACTTTTCTCAACAATTCTTCTTTAGGGTTATCCATGAGAGAACATGAAGAACGCTTCGTCGTTTTGACGTTCTCCTGCTTTTCCCTCCGCTTTGCGAGACCCCGTACCTCCCCCTTGTAAAATCTTCAAATTTGTCTTACACAAATGGATTCCTTTCTTCCGCCACGGCTATTGCAGAGATTTTTAGTAGCGAGTCTATTCCAGCCTTTCCCTCCTTTTTCCCCAAAATTGGTGAGGGTTTTTCCGGTTTCCCTAATGGTTTCTCATCATTTTTTTCTTTCTTTTTATCTTTTTTTCTTTTTTTCTTTTGGAATTACTTGTGACATTAATCCGTCCCGGCCTCCTTTTCCTTCTTCATCCACGGATGATTTCAGTTCCTTTTCATAGGGATGGTGATTTCCCCACCCCATGATGTGTCAGCGGCCCCTCAGTTCTCTTTCTCGTTTCTTTTGTTCCCTTCTCTCCCTCCCGTTCTGAAATGGAATCGTTACGCCCACCGACGTTCCGTCCAAACGAGCTCCTTTTCGGAAACTCCCGCCTTGAGCGACTCTTCCCATCTAGCTCAGAATAACTCACAACGTTCAAGGCTTATTTTTTGACCCTGATAGTGGTATTGGTGCCCAATCTTCTTTTCTAGTTGCCTTCCGTTTTAAGTCCCAGATTTCCGGGTGCAGCGCTTCCCTCCTCATTCCCTTTTCGCCCAGGTTCAGAAGGTCATCGTCTCTCCTATTTTTTTTGTTCAAGAGAGATAACATCCTTTTCGTCTCCCCCTTCCGTGCTGATCAAATAACCGCGGATCTCCCCCGTTTATCTGGCAATCTCTCTTTCTTTCTTGTCTGCTCTGAAGCCTGAGCAACTTTCTTTAACGCCGTTGATCAGGGACCAAGCGGGGTCCTTCTCTCTTTTACCTTCCTCCTTTGGATTCCGTTTTTCCCTTTCTCCCACTCCTTCCCGTTTACAGAGATTTGTGGAGTATCGGTTTCTTTCTTGAACAGTTTATGGTCAGTTGATCAGGGTTTTGTCAAAGCGCTACTTCCCCCTGTCTTATTTCGAGAACCTTCCCCCCCGGTATGAATTGGGGCACGCTCCCCTGACATTGGGTCCCGTGATATTGAGTCCCATCTTGCTTTGCTTTTCCCTGGAGTGACAGATAAGGAGCCTTTCTGGAAAAGTACCACTTTTTCTTGGGGTTCCTTGAATCCTTCACCTATCCCCAACGCCGTCCCTCTGCCTACCCTCCTTTTCCCAGTGCACTTATTGTCCCTTAGACCTTTGCGAAAGAGGACCAGTTGTCATGGACCCCCCCCGTTCTCAGGTGTTCAGGATTCAGCTACCTGTTGAGTCTCTCCCCGGATGGCCGATTAGTTCCCTCCTTTTTTATTTAGTGAACCCCTTTTTTTCACCTCGAGCCGGCTATTTTTCGCTCTACTTCCAGAGTGTTTGCGGACCCACCCGCCTCGTATATCATTTCCTTTTTTATATGGTGTTGTTGCGCTGATATGGATGTCACTATTCTTGTCCGCTAAAAAACCTCCTTATGAGGATTATAGATTAGTTCCTGTTCCCCGTCTTTGTTCCCGTAAGGCTGGTGTCCTCCTCTTCACTCCTCTTATTCTTCGGCAACCCACCCTGTGGGTACTTTCGAAATTCAATTCACCACGTTCTTTAGTTCGAACAGTTACCCCTGATAATGGGTATGGACTCCAGGCCACCACTGAATTCTGGTCTCTATGTGACCGAAGTGGACTGACCGGCCTGACTCTTTTTCTTCCTTTCGGTTCTGACACCCCACGACGATTTTTTTCCCTCTTCATTCGGAGCTACTTACTCTTTCCCAACTTGCTTATAAGAGAGGTCCCGTCCATTTTGTCCCTACTATTGACCGGTCGTTCAACCGCTTCCCTCCAACCTTCCGCCCTTTCAAGATCTAGGTGACTCGCGGAACACCGGCATCTTGCACACGATACCGAGTCCCAACGTTGTTTTAAATCTTGGCGCCATCTTTCAATTGCACCCAACTCGGCCCTTTTTTCATGGATATGCACGCGCAGCTCCTTCTTCTTTTCTGTTTTATCCGCCTTATTAGTTGGAGCTTGCTCTTTTTCATAGGTCACCCCCGCACAGTACACCACCCTCCGCGTTCCTTCGCGTGATATCCAACTTGATTTTATATCCCGTCAGTAGCCCCGTCTATTCTTACCCGACTGCTTCACCAACGCCACCCCTATCTGCCGTCGTCCGGTCCTTCTTCTTCCTCGATGCACCATGTTTTCGAAATTTGCTACCGAGCCGTTTCTCTCCCCCCCCCTAGTATATAATCCTCCCGAACATCTTTTCTCCACCTCTCTCTCTCCCCCGAAGATGACCCGGTGTTGAGGCTTAGTCCCGTAACGGGCGCTTTTGACGGTATTTCTTTTCAGGATTAGTGTTCAGGAAAGTGTTGCGGGCGATTTGTCTTGGTCAGCTCATTAAACTTTGCTGCCCCAAGAGGCCACCCCCAACCCGATTCTTTCTCCCAATTCTCTCCTTTTGGGGAAAAATCCAGCTTTTTTGAACCATCAATCCCGCCGGTCCTACTTAATAACCTCTTTTCTTTTTTCCGAGATTTAAGAGATGATCTTGAGGAGGGATTTGAGGTTTATGAATGTGGATCCCCAGACCATAAATGTTTTTTTCACCCCTATTCCAGGCGCTTAAGGGACCCCTGAAAAAACCAAGCTTCCATGTGGGCTTCCCCTTTCCTGAACAGATAGAACTTCCCGCTCCCTTCCCCCCATTCCTTGCTTTCATCCCCTAAAGCGTTTTTGCTTATTCCCTATTCTCGACATGGTTTGCTCGAACCCCCATTCCCCCCAGCCTAGTTGAGTCCCCAGGGTCCATTCATTTCCTTTTCCCTACCGAGAATTTGATTGCCAGTCTATGTGAGCCTTTCCTCAAGTTTCCTGTGCATTTGCTTGAGTGTAATTCTACAACCGGACGAGAGTTCCTTCTCCTAGATCTCGGGTCCAGAACTCCCAGAGCCGTAGGATCCTGACCACACCTCTTTTGTTATCTTTTCTCTTGACCTCTCAGCTCAGCTTTCACTGAGACTTCCGCTTAGTTTGTTATGAGACTCATTCAACAACTTTTTCCCGATTTTTTTTGACATCTTGACTAAGTTGAACTTTTTTTTTATGTGTTACTACTCTCGTCTCATTTAGAGAGAGGAGTTTCGTACTTCCGCTAATTCTCCCTTGATTGCTCGCCCTTGGACACCCTTCCCCCCTTCCCACCTTCATACCTTGTGAAACCCCAATGATTACATTCTTCAGTCCCCCAGTTCCGTCCCTTCTTTCCTCCAGTTTGACTACGAGGACCGTTCGGCTGTGTGTAATCCCGCGCCTTTTTGACCCGGACTTTCCAGTTGGCAAGTTACACGTTTCCAATCTCTTCTTCTTTTTTTCTCTCTCCTGTGATGTTCTAGCTCTGGAAAGGTTCCAAACCTTCATTTTCGACCCCCCGCATTCTGCGTGCTTCCCCCCCCCCTCCCTCCCGGTTAACTCCCGATGACTGGTTCCCCTTTTTTTATGGCACTTGGCGTCCTTGAAGTGATTGCTGGTTGCATTTCCGCTTGGTCACCGTTCTTCTTCTTTCTGGGCCCAGTTTCCCGTCTCTTCCCTTCTGACGGGTTCCTTCTTCGAATACCCCCGAAACTCTTAAGGCCTTTTTCAGGGACTGACCCCTCTTTTAGTTACACGGACCTTTCCCCTTCGCGATGCCCCCTTCCCTTTTCAATTTGCTGGTCGAGTCAGCTTTGAGAAGCAAGTTGACTGACGATGCGGCAGCATTTCCGCCGTCCCTCGCTCCCGTGTTCTTGTCGGCTGCCCGGCCTTCTCTTTCTCCTTTCCTTTCCACCGTTCCCTTGATAGAATACGAGCATCCTCGCCGTTCAGTCCTCCCGGGATGGAGCTGTACCCTCAGCAAATTCACGGGGCGACTTTCTCGCTCAAGTCTTCCTTGGCCCCCTCCCTCTTTGAGAACCTATGAAGCAGCTTCTTCTTTGACTTTTCATCGTCGGTTTTCCTGCCAAACCCTTTCGAGACGTGCCGTTTTTTCACTCGTCACTTGAGGCCCTTGATCTTTTTCCCCCCCCCTTTTTTTGGAGGGGGTCTTCCCCCCTCCCTCTGTCGTTCCTACTAGTCTCCGTTCTTCTATCTTCCTCCGTCTTTTTCGTTCCTGAACAATGCGAAGTTGTTGACGCTGGGGTTTTCCTTTTAGCTGACCCTTCCACATTCTGGTTTCTGCATCCGGCGCACGAAGTTGCCCCCCCGCCTTTTTTGCATCCTAAACTCTCTGCAGCGCGTTCAAGCCTGAAACGGATGATTACGAGGTCGTTTTTCTTTGTTTCCCCAAGTTGGACTTGGCGCCCCTCCCCCCTCCTACTTTAGGATTTTACTGAGTTGTTGATACTCTCAGAACTGGACGCGACCGCATCCCTTGGCCTCTACTAGGTATTACTTTAACAAGCTCTTTCCCCATGTAACCTCCCCCTGCGCGGCGTACCTTGTACTGACTGCCGACAAGACTCCTGAACACCAGCCGCTCGTTTTTCCAAGTCTTTGGAGCGTCTTGTAGGCGTATTTATTTTAAACAGATCCGACACCGGTGAGTACGACTTTTCTGTTAATCCACCCTAGTCTTCTTTTGCCAGCGCGTCCCTCTCTGGCGCCCGGTTGCCCCTCCCCCTTTCCTCACCGGTCATCACGATGACTCCTTATTTTTTTCCTTCCCAGGGCAGAGCATATATGTTTTCCTTTCTGCGTCTTGTTCTTTTCCCGCACGTCCCCGTAGCATCCCTTACCGGTATTCCTCTTCAATTCCTTTTTTCTTTTGCTTGGTATGGTCCCCCCCCTCTGCAAAGTTCCCGCCCGGTGCAGGACAAGAAGCGGAGTTCGCGCTTTTTAGATACCATCCTGCGATTGTTTTATTACTCGCTGGAACTCAAATAACTCCCCCCCAGCGATTTGGTTACTCGGCCATTTTTTAGGCCATGCTGTGGATCAGTTTTTGGCCCTCTCTACCCATTATATTGATAGACTCAGGTGGTTGTCATCTGTTGCTCCATGGCACTGCTCGGCTGGTGCTTACCTCCCTTCGAGGTGCCCTCCCTCTTTCCCTTTTTGAACTAGTTTGAAGTCTCCGAGATTCCAGATTTTTTCACATGTATTTTTTTTTTTAAATACCGAAAATCGAGATCGGCCCCGGACGAGGCAACTCCGGGAAGTGCCGTTTTTACTTGGCGTCCTCCCCCAGGAGTTCTGGTCAAAGAAGTTTTTTCCGCCCTCCCCGGCTATTAAGGTTATTGCTTACTTCTCAACCGGTTTTTCTCTTCTCCCCAGTTCTCATCCCGTCTGTGTTAACCCCTTACGAAGATAGTTTGGATTATCCTTTTTTTTCCCAAACGGCGATTTCACTCCCTCGAGACGTCTCTCCCGATCACTAAGGGAGATTTGGAGGGACTCCCGATCTTTCATAACCTGATTCTTTTTCTCCGTTTTGTTTTTTATGATTTGATTCAACTATTCGGTTAGTCCGCATCCACTCTGCTTAGCGGATAGCAGTAGATTATTTCCATGAAGGCTTTTTGGTCTTCCGTGAGCTTCTATGAACTAAATCTTTTCCTGGCCAAAAACCCCATCCTGTTGGGGCTTCCGCCCTCCCCCGGCGCTCCGACGTTACTGATCTCTTTTTTGACTCCCTGCCCAACTGCCTGTTTGTCTCCTCCCTCTTTTTTCCCCCTCCCTCCCCCCATTTTCCCTGCACATCAGGGCTCCTTTTTATGCGATCCGATTTCCGGAGCGCCCCCTACCCCATTGACGATTTTTTTCCCAAATTTCATGGACTATTGAAGCCGCGACTTTTTTTTCCTTTCAGCTCCTTCCCATCCGAGCCGTCGGGAACGCCACTCACTTTTGGTGCGTCCTTGCCGGTTCCCCCCCCCCCTCTTTCCCTCACAGAAGATAAGAGTTTTTCTTTATTGCTATTGGCCACCCTTTATCCTTCTTTGACTCTTCAAACGAGTACTCCCCCAAACGTGTTCACGTCTTCTTTGGCTAATTTTCATAGTACCCCCACAATAGTTTACTTTACTCGCGACTTTAAGTTTTCCTTTGATCCCGATTCTTCTTTTTTTCGCCTCTCCCTGTGATATCCCAACCGAATGACAACGCCGATGTCCAGGGTCGATAACGCCCGTTGGACCGGGCGCGCGAACTTCTTAGAAAGCCCTTACCTTTCTTGCTCGAAATCTTTCGGCCAACCCTGAGCCTAACCCCGCTGACCCCTGAACCTGTCGGCCGGCTTCTTGGTTCCTGAGCCATCCGATTTTGTTTCCCCTCGCCCTTTCCGTACTCTAACCCATAGTCTGGTGTCCTTCGACCAGACACATTACGAGAACAAAAGAAGCATTCCTTTAGTCTTTTGAGCATTTTACTGTTTTTTTCATGATTCTTCTCTCCTTATTCTGTGTCAGGATCCTTTTTTCGTTTTCCCCCGTAAGTCGGGAAATGCCCCTTCTTCCTTTTCAGCGTTTCTCAGACAATAGGAACACCCAGCAACGTCCGTCCCTCACTTCCCGGTTTGTCCCCCCCTGAAGAGGGTTTCCCATAAATTTTTAGGCTATTGACCCCCTTCCCTCCCTTTCTAGCTTTCGTCATGAACTCTTCTCCTCGTGGCGGTTTATCCTCACTGGGCCATGTTTTCCGGATTCCAGTTTCCATCCTTTGACAATGCTTCGTCCCCTCCTTGGAAAACAACCCCCGTCCCCTTTCCCCCCCCCCCCCCCCAGCTTCCCGGGGGGCTAAGATGCGTCTTTAACCGTGCTCCCTTTGCCCTCTTATCTCCCTCCCCGTGGCTCTTCCTCGATATATTACCTTTTTTCCTTACAATTCCTGCTTTAAAGTCTTAGCCTGGTGTCCGTAAACCATCTATTTTCCGTTTCCCCCCCCCCTACTTCGTGTTCATTCTTTCCTCCTGTTTCTCACTCCGAGACTTTTGATTGACATTTTTTATCCGCAAAGTCTCAGGGTTGACGTTCGCTTTCTTCCATTCTCTGCTGCCCTTTTTCTTGTTCGTCTCTCGGCCCTTTCACTCGAGGAACTTTGAATGCGTGCCACAGAGCCTTCCTTTGAAGCGACCTCCATCTTTGTTAGTTCCCTTTTTCGAGTGAAGTCTTTCGGTTCCCGGCTCCCTCCTTTTCCGCGTGAGGTTACATTAGCCTCCTCACTACGATGGTTGCCATCGCTTTCTTTCCCCCCTTTTTGCACCCTCCAGCTGGTGTTCCCCCTCGTTTCTCCATACTCACTTTCGCGATTCAATTCCACTTTCCCACCTCACTTCTTTCGGGGACCCCCAGTTCCTTTCTCCCCCCATTTTCCCTTTTTCCCAACTTCTTCAGCAGTGATATAGGGTAACCCCGTGGCCTTTTGGTTCAGTTCTTGACTCTACTCCGGCGTTTTTTTTCAAAGAAACGGGTCATTTCTCCCCGTGTGTAGAGTGGAGGACTTGTCTTTGCTTCCCCCACCGTTCCCTGGCTATCAGATCCGCCCCGATTCCCCCCAGCCTTCCCTGCCTTTTACCCTCGATTACTCCCCCCCCTTCAAACTTTTTTTTTAACCGGCCTTTCCAAAAATAGGCCAGGGACCTTTTTCTTTTGGCTTTGTGAATGTGGCCACTTTTCCCAGTTGCCTTTCCTCCTCCTGTAGCCTTCCTGCGAATAATCCACTCCCCCCTCCCTTTCCTCTCTGGCAACTGGAGCTGGTTGCTACACGGCCCGTTCCATTCGCGATCACTTAACCATCACTTTCTTTCTCAGTTTTTCTCATATGAGGAACCTCCACCGGCTGTGAGGTCGCGGCGTTTTCAATCCTCCCTGATCATCCGAGACTCTCCCCTCTTTTTCTTTCTGCTCGTCTCTTCGTTCTTTTTTCCAACCCGCGCTGGTTCTCTCCTTTTTCTCTCCCTCGTCGTTGGATTGGAGCTTTTCCGCCAGCCGAAGATTCTCTGGTCTCAACCTATGAATTTTGACAATTCACTTCTTCTTTAGGGGTATCCCCCTGATCTCATGAAGCACTCCTTTCTTCGTTTGACGGCTGCTATCTTACTTTGTTTCTCCCCCATTGACGTGAATGTCACCTGTTTATGACCCAATGAGCTATCTATGATCGCCCTCTGGTCAGCCTCTTGTTGAATCTCTCATTCATTCTCCGGAAGTTCCTCCCCTTTCTTACCCAACTTTTAAGGAGGTGGGACTTTGTCTTAAGGTCGCATGTTTCCTTCCCCCCCCTCTTTTTTCCCGATACCTTTAAAGAAGTGGCCCCTCTTTTTCTTCCTCTGCCAACAGACCTTCGCGAGTTTTTAATGCCTCTCCACAACCGGATGCTGCAATTTATGCTGTGATTTTAACCCCCGCGGATTTGTTGATGCACATCGGCGAACTTTCGGGCGGAGTGTGTTTGTCGAGACGTTTGTACCTCCCTCTTTTCAACTAAGAGGTGGAGAGCAAATCCGTTCCCCCTTAAACCAATCTTCCCAGTTGACCACTCTGCTGCAGCTCCCTTGCCTTTCCTCCACCAAATCCTCCCTTCACAACGGCCTTTTCCTTTTTATGACCTCAAGGGGAGAAGACTGAAAAGTCCCATTTCCCGAGTCCTCCTCCCCCCCCTCTTTTCTACCTCTTCCCCCTTGTTACCTCGCTAAATCATCCCTGCCCAGTTTCTTCCGACCGTAATAGAGATACCTTCGGGGCTTAAGATTCGAGACCCTTTTTCTTTTGCTTCCCATGACTTCCGAGTTCCCCCCTCCCGGTCGTTCTATAACCCAGGAGCTTTTTCATAGCTAGTTTTCTGGGGCAGTGACTTCTCTCCCCCTCGCCTGCCGCACGCCTCCCGGTTCTTTTCCGTCCCCCCCCCCTGACGCGAGCTTGAGACGGTGTCGACTACCCCACGTCCTGCGATTTTTGTTTAGTAACCTTCCTATATTTCCCCCCCTTTTACTTCCTTTTCCAAGCGATTTTTTTTCGCCTCTGGGTCCTGAGGAACCCGAGGTGTCACAGCTCTTCCTTCCCCTTTTTTTTTTTGACTTGAGCCCCCTCTGTCCTTTAACTTGCTTGATTTTTTCTTGCAGCGAACTTTGAATATGTGATTTTTCTGCTTGATTCCCCCCCTATCTTTTTGCTGGTTTTCCCGCGGATGTTCCCGCCCTTTGCCCGCTTCCCACAGATTTCAGTCCCACGACATCTGAACAGATCTCCCCATAGGAAGTAGGCTAATACGGTTCAGTTGATCTTTACTTTCTTGCAGCACAGAGCCTATTCCCTGACTCGTTTGCATGGTTTTTAAAGGCAAGTCATACCTTTTTACTGTGTTCTTTTCGATCCCCCCCCCCCCCCCCCCCCCCCCCCCCCCCATGATGGTTTGCAAGTAGCGTCGTTTGAGGATTCATCTGGATTTTCCAAACCTGCTCGGGAACCCATCGAGACGGCTAGCGCTCTCCTTCATCTTTGCTTGATGACTCCTCATCGTGCATCCCTCTGCTTTTCTTCCCCCCCCGTTGTTGTGGTTCTTTTTTGTTCGCAATTCGCTTTAAGAATCTCTCGTTTCATATTTCCCCTTCCTTTTTTGGTCTTCTTCTGCATCCGTTTCCCTCCATCTTCGCGGGGGTCCGCACCCCTTCCTTTTGATAGAAAATAGTCCAGTTTAGGCATTTTTCCTCCCGGCCCTACTTTCTCTTTTCTGGCTTCCCCCCCTGCCAAAATGCCTGTTTTTCCTTCTTTTTTTTCCCCATCCGCGGTAAAGGACAGTTTGGGCCGTTTTGCCTTTTTCGCTACCGGTCTGACCCCCATTCCCATTTACGGATTTTTTCCCTCTTTTTATCTAGCGCTCTCACGCTGCGCGGAGGCCTTCTTCTCCTCCCCCTCAATTTTCGTTTTTTGCTTCCGTTTATGGTTTTTCTCACATGCTCATCCATGTATTGAATAAGAGTTGAATACGCTTGCACCGATCCGTGCCATCTGTTCCGCCTCCTGACCCCTGCGTACTCCCACAAATCTGCGTGTTCACCGTACGTCTTTTGTAAGGCCTAGGGGCCGTACTCCCAAACCATCGCATTCCTTTTTTTCTCTCTTTTACCCCCCCTCTCTGAAGCCGCTTCTTTTTTTTCCCTGATTCACGCTTCGCTTTTTTTTTCTAGGTGATTATCACCACGCCCACCCCTCCGATTCCAGATTTGCAATCCTGTTAACCTTTTTGGTTTGCGCTACCAGCGTGGACTTTTGATCCCGCAAGATTTGAAAGCATGCTTGAGGTATGCCCTAGAAATTCTGTCGCCCCTATCTGCCGCAGCGTTACCCCTTTGAAAGTCTCCCCCTTTACTCTTTGGACCGAGATTCTCCACCACTCCTATATTGTTGCTTACTTTCGTCGTCCTAGGAAGCTCCGGTTTTTAAGCAATTATCTCCCCCCCCTATCAGGTTTCCACCGCTTTTCCCCCCCCCCTGTTCTTGTCTTGAGATTGTTTCCTTAAGCCCCCTCGAAATCCCAAGGACCCCCCTTGGAACGGCGTAGGGCCCCGAACGTCTTTTTTGCCTTTACGATTCTTTCATCTTCACTTCTCTCGCCAAAACCAAATGAAACGAGAGTGATTGGTTTCTGCACCATCTCCCTTTGGTGCCCAACCCCATCCCGCGGCCATAGCAATATTCCTGTCCTCTCCTAACCCTCGCGGCTCTCGGGATTTGCCTTTCTTCCTCAACCTTTTTTCACTTTCTTTTTCGCCTCCCCCGCCCAATGTGGAAACGTTTCAGCGACCAGTAATGGCCCAAAAAGAATGGTCCAACGCCCATGTTTTGCCAGATCTTCCCCCCTTCTAAAGATCTTTCCTCCTTCCTTTTCCCCCTCTTTTCTTCTTTTTCCTCTTTTCTCTTTTCCCGATCCATTGGTTAATTAACATGCCCCGACCCTTAGCAGTGTTGGTTTAACAGCGACCCCGCCGTCCCCCAAACGCCTCAGCGGCCCCCCTTCTCTCTTTCTCCAAACGAGACTTGTTTTGTTGGGATTTTTTTTACGGCGGCCCGTCGAGGTGTGTCCTTCTTCTTTCATATCCAATCCCGCGGCTCTTTCCAGGATCAGGCTTCTAATCGAGCAAGAGAGTTTTTAGAAGTTTGACAGAGAAGCTCCGACTTGGATCGTCTGTATTTCCTCTTGCCAGCTCGTTTCACTGTCGCTCAGTCCTTATATCCTCTTCCTTTGCGTTCCTCCAATCCCCTTCTACTCCCCCATAAAATTGATTCTTCTTCCCGTTGTGAATAACGTTTCAATTTTCCGTTGGAACATCCAGCTTCCCTCCCTTCCCTTTCGCGGCCTCGCGTTCGACCGCCATCCATTCTGCGTTAAGCCCTTATTTTCCAACACTCCCCCCCACGGTCCCGGGTCCCACCACCTTCTCCAGCCCATCCCCCTTTGGGTCCCCCGTTAGCCCATGTCTCCCAGCCCAGGTTTCCTAAGTAACGTAGGTAAACTTTACCCTTGTGTCTGAACTGACGAGTTCCTGCTTAGTTGCGGCATTTCTACAGTCCCCTCCCTTCTCTTTTCCCTCTCCTTTTTTTTTTTTTTGGGACCCGTGTTCTTTGATGCATTTTTTTTTGGTTTTTCGCTCTCCCCTGCCCTCTGATCCACCCGCCGCGTTCAGTCCAACTTCCCCAATAACACCTTTGTTCAATACCGTTCTTCCCCTGCCCCCCCTACTTTGGAATTTGCCAGTTTTCCCGTTGAGCTGTGCCATTGTCTTTGCCCACGTGTCCGCGCTTTTTTCCCTCGCGCAAGTCTAACCTCCCCCTTTTCTTCCGCCCAATCCTCAACTTTTCCGTCGCGCCTTACGGTAGAATACTGATCGAGTAAAGGCACTTTAGAGTACAAGGCAACTCCACCTTGGTATGATCTCTTCTCTCACTCCTTTTAGTTAAAGCACTCCGGAGGAACAAAATTATATGAGTGACAGCGTCTTCTTCACCCTTCTCTCACACCGTTTCCCCTATGTGCTGTTCTTATTTCTTCTCGTTACGCGATCTGTCGCCCTTAGTAAACCTTCTTGGATAGCTTATACGGGCTTTTTTTAGCGTCTGGCGGATACCCCAGAACCCTTCCCCCCTTCCTTCTCCTGAGCCGGCTACCTATGCTGTCTCCACTTTTTTATTTCTTTTTTTCAGCACATTCCTTCCCTTCCTGCCAGCCTATTTTGACCCCGTCCTCTCCTCTCCGCTCCTGCTCCCCACCTTGCGACGGCCTAATCCTTTCCACTTTTCAACGGGTACGGAACCCCCCATTTCTTATCCCCGCGGATCGAAAGCTTGTCTGGTTTTTAATCCCTGAGTTGCGAATTGAGCGAGTGCATTGTCTCTTTCATTGTGTTACCATTGGGTGGTTTTGGCCTATGGGGTTGTTCCCTCCTGAGTCCTGTCACTTTTTCCCCCACATTCTTCTTATCCGGGCCCTGGTCCCCGCTTTCTCTTGACTTACCTGCACTCAAAGACTGGATTGTTCACGATACTATAATAAATTATTCTTTGTAGGCCTCGTGGCGTTGATGTCACCCAAAGGCTTGTGCGAAACTCTGCGACGTTTTCGGTTCGTCCGTGCGTTGGTCATTTTCCCGAGAACGGTTTTTTCAGTGAAAAGGACTCGTTTTCCCGCGCTTTTTGAACCGATTGCACAGACCTAAGTCCTCGCGCCTTCTTACTGACTCCGTTCACAGGATCAGTCACCGTAGTGATTCTGTCGCCAATAGTTAATGTTTCTGGTCTGCTGAAATCGATTTTTAGTTACGCCCTCTTTCCGGTAAGCCAACCTAGACTTTTTTGACAGCTTTGCCCATCGCTCCCGGGCCCTACTCAGATTCATCGTCGAGCTCTCGGGGGCATTCGATTTCCACTTTATTTTCCTGACGGGCATTCTCCCTGTCCCCCTCTTAGCTAATCTTTATTATGTCCAATCTGCAATCTCTCTTTTTCGTTCGGTGCCATCAACGAGCATTAGTACCTCCCCCCCCCCCTCAGACGGTGACCCTCTGCTCTTCCTCGTTTTGGCGCCCTTCCTGCCGCTTGTGTTGTACAGTGCCCGATTTCTCCAATCCGAAGCCCCATTTTCTGGTCTGTACCTCGTTCCTCTTCCGAAACATATGCGGCTCTTTGTGGCCAATCGAAATTAAAACGGATGATCTCTCCTGAAGTTAAATTTATTGTGAGCGGTTTATACCCTCGACTCACACTTGAGGTGAGTCTTCCTCCAGCAGGCTGGGCAATATAGCGATTTGCCTCCTAGTGCCTCTGTACCCCAACTTTTCGTTAAATTCATTTTTTCACGACCCTTTTAACATCCCCTCCCCTCCTGTTCTGGAAGCTCCCCGAAGGAGCAGAGTATTCCCCTGAAGCCTATGACCCATGGCTGGTTCACTGGCCATTCTTTGCACAGGCAATCGGATGGTCTGGAGGTTGAAGATTTCTTTGAGTTACTTCCCCCCAAGGTCTGTCCGATCTCTTTCTCAGTTATCCTCCCTGTCCTCCCAACGGCTTCAGGGGACCTCCTCTCCGGCTATCGCCTGAATGCTCTTTTTTAGTCCCCTTGACCCTCGCTCTTTGTCCTACCCTTGTGGTTTCCCCTGAGCATGTGGCCTATTCGGCTCTCTCCCCCCTCTGCATCCTTCCTGTTCTGCCGTCTCTATCTTTCTCTGTTTGTTCGTGACCTTGTAAAAGACCTTTCGAATGGGGCCACACAACCTGTGGTTTTACAAGAAGAACCCCCCTGAGGGTGTGATTTCCCTCTCCGACCCTTCCCCCCCTTCCCTTTTCATCCCACTTGCCAGTTGGAGCAGAATTTGTCCATACGCCCGGAACAGGTCTTTTTCCTCGGCGCTTTTGCTTCTCGATGTCCTGTCGTGCACAATAACTTGGAGCTTGGTTTTCCATCCATCTCTGGAGTTCACTCAGATTTTTTTTTTCCAACTCAGAGCTATTGCCCATCTGTGTGGAGGGCACCCCCCTTTATCGTCTTTTTTCCCCCCTTTTCTCAAAAGGTCCCATACATTTCCCCTGTCGCTCTCAAGATCATCAGGGTGTTTGCATTATTGCCCCCTGCTCCTCAATTGTTCCGCATCCTCCGAGTCCACCCCACTAGACTTGCACTCGGTTCATCCTGGCAGCGTACTCCACACGCCTTCCTGTTCTTCTCCACCTCGCGACCGCTTCTCTTTTTTCTAACCCTTCGGCGTGTCTTGCTCTTTTACTCAGTTTCACCGCCCCGACACACTTTCCGTCTGCCACGCATCCTTACTCGCATCTAACGAGGGAAGGCGCAGCTCCTTGAACCTCCAACCTGTTCTCTTCGCCCCCGTCTGATTGCCTTTAGCTTGATTCTGAAAGTCTCCAGAGGCTCATGCTGACAGAGTGCCCTCCTGTCATCTATTGTTGGCTTAACCCGTTCGCGGTGTTACTCGTCCCACCACTGTTCTACCCCCCCGTGTGTCTTCATCCCCCTCAAAGACCTACAACCCCCGAGACCCAACTCCCTGTTTATAAAAAACCCAGTCAGTGCTCTCGTGACTTAGTTTCTGAGAGTAGTTCCCCATATTTAGTCCCCCTTAGTTCTTTTTTTCCCCGGAGCTCGTGTCACGACATGTCCTGTCGCTTCCCCGATTATTTTCAGTCCTAGTTAGTCCAACAATATGAAACCCCCTGTCACACGACCCGTACCGAACTTAGCTTGGTTGGCGCACCTCCTCTTGGTGGTGACTTCCTTGTCCCCCTCCGCCAATTCATTTTTTTGCAGATTACCCTGCAGAGCGCATTCATTCTCCTGCGGCGCTGTTTGCCAAGATGGCCCCCCCCCCCCCCCCCCCCCCTTTTTTTCGGCTCTGCTCCATAATTTTTAACAGGCGACCGTCCTTCAACCCCCCGCAGTGGGACCCCTTCCCCTCTTTCTTCTCCTCATCTCCCACCCCCCCCTTTCTCCTCTCCCTTCCTCCACCACGCCCTTCCCCCCCTCTTCCCACACTCCTCTCTCTGCTCTTCATTTTTCCCCCCTCCTCCTTTTCTCGTTCTCTTTTATCCCTAGATCCTCCTTCTCTTTTCCTTTTTTCCCCCCCCCCCATCCCCCCCCCCCCCCCCCCACCCCACTTTCCATTTGGGCAATACTTCAACTCCCCCATTTCAGAATCGTCAATTCGCACCCCCCTTCCCCCGCTTGACTCGATATCCTTTTTTTCCCTTACCCATTTGTCTTCCTTTCCCGGATTTTCTTGCAATTTTCGACATTCACCCTCTATTCCGCCGTCCACCCCAACGACCCCCCCTTTTCTTTCTCATCTTTCTACCAAAGAGCATTGTTTTTTCCCAGGCATCTTGCCGGCTCCAATCTTCAGGTTTGCCTTCTCCCTTTCCCCTCCCCACCCGCGGATGACCTTTTCCTTTTTTTTTTCTCTGAGCAGGCGGTTGAAAAGTCGACTCTCCGTCTTGCTCCTCCTCCCCCCCTCCTCGTTTGAGCGTCTCGGCTTATTAGTGGCAGATCTTTTTCAGCCTCAGATTCTATTCCTCCTTGGTTCCTCCCAAATAATGGTTTTATCCGGTTCCTCTGCTTCCCCCATTACGATTTCGTTTGCATCGCCCCTACCGTGTCCCTTCCTTTGACATCCATCCGGTTTTTCTCACATGCGGAATTAGCGTTTTCTTTAGTTACGTCTCCCCAGCCTCGGGTAAAAGCCATTTTCCACTTCCCCACAATCCCCTCATCGTTATTTGAACCTCCCCCATTTTCCCCAGTTGAAGCCCCTTTGATAGCCGGTATTGCATCCTCGAAAAACGTTTTTATTGTGCTGTTACCCTTCTTCCCCTGAGTTTTCCGACAAGGAGTTTGGCCCTCAAGACAAGTGTTTCCCACATATATTTCTTCTTCACCTCCGTTAAGAGAGGTACCCGTTTCTTTCAATGCACTCTTTCCTCGATTTTTTTTCCCCTGCGGCTGATTTACAACCTTTTTTCCTACGTTAACAGATAATTAAACTGGATTGGTTCCTTTCCCTGTTTGCTTCCATTCCAATTTTCCTGGTTCCCTTTGGCAGCTTTTTGTTAACCCGCTTCTTCCGGGTCTTGTGGCACGAGCTTGCGTAACTGGAGTGTCTTTTTCAAACTCGACCAGCTCTGGACTTCATCCTCTTCTTTCCCGGCCCCCTTTTACTCGCCCCTCTTTCAAACTTGCCCCCTAGTGTATGGTATCGATTGCTTCAGGGGAACTCTTTCTTAAGAGAAGCTGTTAACGGATCGTCACTCGCTCCATGCTCCTCTCTCCCCCCCCCCTCTTTCTTTTTTCTGCTCCTTACGGCCTGTCCTTCCCCCGCGTTTGCTCGATATACGGTTCTTATCCGATCAGTAGCGGGATTCTCCGCAAGCAATCACCCTTTGGCGCCCCTTTTTTATGGGCATTGCCACCTCCTATCTTCTTTGTTCCCCCTTCTAGACTGCCTCCCCTTTTCTTTTTGACGTTTCATATCGCTGTTCTGCTCTCCCATTCTTGACGAGGAATCTGTCAATGTCCGGAAACCATCTAGGATGCAAGCGGAGGGAAGTTTTGTGCCTTTCCTCTCTTTCTCTTTTTCATTCCTTTCTTCACCTTTTCCTTTTTTTTTGTTCCCTCTGAGGGTTCCTTAATGCGCATTCCCTTTACATTATTTGGTCGATCCTCTTAGTTTCTTGAGGCATACCTGGGAACATACGTAGTTTCGCTATTCTGCTCTTTCCTCCCCCCCCTTCTTCCCAGGATTCCTTTTTTTCTTCAAAAATAGCCTTGTGCGCCAGCGTTAGTACTTTTACGTTTCGTTCCAGGTTTATCCGACCGGGCTGCTTGGATCCCCTCTCCCTTTGGCCATCCTCCTCTCCGTACGGCCCGAGTTGACACACTCTTCGGATTGAAGAGTACTGGACGAGTTCCAAGACTCAGTCACCCCGTTAGCTTTTTTCGCCCTGCATTTTTGATCTATTTCTTTTTTTTCTTGATGAAACCCTCTCCTTTCGAGTACTTCGGTTAAGCAACATAGAGTCCTTGCAGCCCCCGCCTGGACAGGGCCCACACTCTCGAAGGTCATTTTTACTCTTTTGTTTTTTTTTTTTTAACTTCTTTCCCCTGCATACCTCTTTCTTTGTCTTTTAAGCGATTACCTCAATCCTTTCCAGCGTCAGCTCACTTTACCAGGCTGCACTTTCCATAGAGACCCTTGCTGTTTTCTGATAAGCTCGAAGCGCCACTCCCCCCTCTTTTTCTTTCTCACCCGAAGCTTCTCTTCTCAGGTTGTCGCTACCACCTGTATACTAGTTATGGATCCTAAACCGATGGAGTCCTTATGGGTTCGGAGGCCCCTCGGAAGGGATCATTTTCAGCTCCCTTTTTTACCCCTTATTCTCTGTCTCCCTTGTAAAATAGGAAGAGGTTTTCTTTGCCTCCCGGTGAGGTGAGTTCCCGTGGGTAGATTCTTGTATTTTTAGTTGGGACCCGGAGTTCGAAACCCCCGATATTAGCTCTCTTTTTCCCCCCCTCTTTCCCATTGTTGGGTAACGACCCTCCTGCCAGAGCCCGCCTTTATGCATCCGCCATTCCTAAGCCCCCCCTATTCTTCTCCCCCTCAAGGTTCAGTTTTTCCCTTTCGTCCTACCCGTTATAGGTCTGGTAGGCTGAATGCCCTTTTCGCCAGGATGGTTTTGCCCCCCCGGTTTTCCGCGGTTTCCTCATTCTGAACAACCCGGTCCTGGTCCCCCTTTCTTACTTCTCTCCTCCGAGGCCGGCAGAGGGGGGATTAGGACTCGCATCTCTATTTTCTTCATCCGGTTTTTGTGATATCATATGTATCCACGACCCTGATTCCCGGTTACGACCTTTCCCCCCCAATCTTTTCAGACGGACTTTCACTGATCATTGTGGTCGTAAGAATCTGCCCTCAATCTTCTCATTTTTCCCACCCATACTGTGGTGCTCCCTGAACTTTCCCCTCCCCCCCCCCCTAATCGACCAGCAACATTATATTTCTGACTCACTTACCCCTGCTTTTTGATTACTGCTCTTTGTTCATCCAAGGATCTCCCACTTCGCCGTCTGGTTCCTGGCGAGTTGCCGCATGAGCTTATGTCGGTTCGTGACCCCCATAAATTTTCCCTCTTTATTTCCTTAGATTCATCCCAGTGTCCCCTTCCAGACTATGCCATCGATCGGCGGGAACGCCCTCTTTCGTCTGTCCTCTTTTACCCCGCTAATAAATTTTCCCTCCGTAATAAGTCCTGTTGCCTTCGGGTGACCCATTTATCCGGACATCGAGTTCCCGCCGATGCATCGAACCAAAAAACTGGCCCATTCTGGAGATGGTCCCGCGTATCCCCCCTTCAGGATTCATGGTCTCTCCACCACCTCGCCCCTACCTCCCTTTCTTCTTGTTATGATCAAAGCTAGGAGGGTTCCTCTGCTCTCGTCCCCCGCCCGACCAACCTGCGTCCTCTTTCCAGATCATTGTTAGCGTGAGAACCGCGTGACGTTCTTTTTTTCCTCGACCCCGCTCCTCCCAAAGATACTTATCTCCATTTATGTTTCCCTACCCCCCGTGCCCTTTTCAGCGAGCTTTCTCTTCCTGCCAACTTTTTCCTGCGGCTTGACGCGTCCTTCAATATATTTTTTGATGAACCTTTGAGAGCTTGTACTCGCAGCGATAGGTTTCCGCATCAACTTTCTTCCATATCAGGTCCAACGCCGCTCCGTTTCTTACTGCCTTTGAGCTTCATTAGTCCGAGTAGGACTCAGGGTTCCTTTGTCCTGGCTCCGTTTCCGTACCGTTGCGTTTTTCCGATCTTTTCTGCGTCCGTTTATAGACATCGGTTACACCTCCCGTACGTACGAACTTCTGGGGTAAAAATTCTTTCCCTTTCACCTCCGATGTCTGCAATCATTGTTTGGATATCGGAAACAAGGTCCCGTTGTTTTTTCTGCACTCGCGTATTTCGCGTGGACTTTTTTTCCTCCCCCCCTCTGGCCCTCTTTTTTTTCATTTCTCCCGAACACACTGTGGGGATTTAGCCCAGTAGGGAAACAAACCTCCTATACCAAACCCACTTTCCCCCTTTTTGTCAAGCCCGCGTGCCCTCAAAATAGACTAGCTCCTTTTTTCACTCTTTTTTCCTCTGCGATCCTCTTTATCTCCATTGGTTTCAGTCATTTAAGATTTCTCATTCGTTCTCGCAAGGTTTTTTTTGAACAGACCCCCCCCCCTTAATAGTTCCCCAACGCCGCCTTGTTTGCTTCAGTTTTCCTGGGTTCTCCCGACACGTTGATTTTTCTGCATCTGTTTCGTACGCTCACATTAGTCGGTGAATTGCGTGGCCATCTCCCCTCCAGCGCACTCCTTGATCTTTTGGCCGTATATCCTAGCAAGCGCGGGTTTCCTCCCATGCTTCCGGATGCCTTCATACAATTTTTCTCGTCTCGATGATCTCTTTTTCTCATTGGTAAGGAGCAGCTCTTTCCCGCTTTGCGTTCACCCAATATGATTCTCCCCCTTACACTTTCCGTGTTGCCGTTTGTCTCTCCTTGTCTTTGGAACATAAGCGTTTTTATTATCCCGATCGCGTTATAGCAAGACTTCCCCTTTCGAAATGCCAGCTCCCTTTCCCCCCACAATCCTTTTCAACTTCTTTGGCCCCCCCCCACCATTTCCATTTCCTCCCCTTTTTCCCACAGTGCCGCCCCTCTTCCCGCCAAGGTCCTGGTACCCTTCCTCGGCTGTGTGAATAATCTGAGGAATGACAGGAGTGGGGCATTCAAAGAAAATTTCCATCTCTTTTTCCTCCTCATCCTTTTTTTTGTTCTTCTCTTCCCCGTGTTGATGCCCCCCCTGTTCCCCTCCTTTTCTGCCCTTCTGTATTCCCCTTTCCGCCCTGGTTACCTCGTTTCCCTTGGCTGACCCCATGGCGTAAATTGATCACTTAAAGCTGTGTTCACCTGAGTCGTTGAGGTGGATTTGGCACGTGGCTTCGTCCTTCTAGAAGTCTTCGGTCATTCACCCAGAGAGTCCCTCCGCTCCTTTCTCTAACTCTGCCGGTTAAGTTCTTCGCGATTTTTTTTAACAGAAAAATTGGTGCTTTTTTCCGATGATTGTTTTGGGTGGTCACTAATTCCGGCGTCCTGACTCCTTCCTCGCAGTGCCCCCCTGCTCTTCCTCACTCTATCGCGCCTCTCCCCCTTTCAGTATTCTGTTTTTTTTTAGAATTCTCAAACGCGCTGGCTGTATAATTGCCCTCTAAGGATTCCCAGTATCTTGATGTTTTTTTCCTTCCTCCTCCTTACCCCCTGCCGGCCTTCACTCTTGCCCCCCCCCCCCCCCATACAATTTATAGTTTTATTTGGAGACCCGAGATTGAGTAATCCTTCCCTTTGACGAGCCCCATAGCTTTTCCTTTTTTCTCTCCCCCGCGATCCTACGGGACCCCGTCCCCCATTTCTTCCCCCTGTGATATAGATTCTTAGAGGATAGGCAGAATTCTTGTTTGAGGCCGAGTTCTTCTAGCCTTTCCTTTCCTTCACATGGAATTGGTTTTGGTCCTTTTTTGTTTCCCCTCTTTGTTCTTTCCACTTATGGTCTTGTTACTTGTCCCCTATTGAGGAACCATGGAAAAACACGCTTTTCTTCCCTTTCGCTTCGCTTCAATCAACCTTCTTTCTTCTTCCCTCCTGTCTGTGATGTCCACCGCTTCTTGTTCGCCACATTAATTCACTAAGCCGTGTGATATTGTCGATCCTTTCCGATGATCATCGTTGAGCGCATAGTCCTCCGTCCCCGCGCTTGAACAAGGACTACGCCGCTACCTTGTTCAAGACTCCCGTCCTATTTCGGGTGGGGTCTAGTGGAGAGATTGTCTTCTGACCCCCCTATCCCTTTTCGATCCTCCCGCTCTTCCCCTCCCCACTCCGTCTTTGTTTCCTGCGCGCATCCGCTGGGGCAAGTCATCGGTTGCATCTCGGGGGGCGAATCCTCTTTAAAAATACTTTCTGCTGCATGGCGCTTCCTCCACTTCCACCGCTTTACTCAGCTTACTTCTTTACTATTCCCCTTCTCTTGTGGTTGGCGGACTGATATCCCGCTCCAGAGCAGGCGTGATCGGTCAACCGAAGAGGGAGATCTAGTTTTGTCCCCCTCCCCCCAGTCTATTTCCCCTATGGCCCTACTTACTTTACCCATCTCCTTTTTTTGGATCTG
>Ga0179593_1444866_pt1 | contig 41870 bp, 52 predicted proteins | sample CZODoug2_1_08_16_FD_185931 | JGI IMG/M metagenome (GOLD analysis project Ga0179593, IMG submission 185931) | Vadose zone soil fungal communities from Angelo Coast Range Reserve, California, USA - CZODoug2_1_08_16fungal (PacBio error correction) | ecosystem: Environmental > Terrestrial > Soil >... | reverse complement strand
GTCCTCTCTTCCCCCCTTCGGCTTTCGCTGGACTTCTTTGAGACCCTCCAGCGCAGTTTATTTTTGATTTCCCGCGCGGCTTGGGCGCTCTCCCATCGCTCTCTAATTGTTCCTTATCCTTCCTCCTGTTTTGCGTGGACTTCATATCGTCCTTTTCCCTCATACCCTTCCCTTTGACCTGTCGCTGAGCGTGTGTTCATTCGGTGTCGCTAGTCCTGGGTCTTCTCCATTCTTGTGACTCATTCCATTTGGACGGCTCAAGTGGAGCGTTTGTTACTACTCCCCACTTTCATCCCCACTTTTACTTATTTCCACCTTCATGCAGTTATGGTCCACTTGTCACGCTTCAGCGTGGGTGGAGTATCGTGTCTTGGCTGCCCCACTGCTCCCCCCCCCCGCAACTGCGAGATCGTCTTTTCTCCTCCATGGTCACATGCCTTAGTACATCTGCACAGTGGTTGTTGTTCTTTTCGGTGTTCACCTTTCCTCTGATATTTTTGAGTGTTGCGGCGTACAACCCGCTGTTTTCCCCTGCATCCTTTCGAGCTTGTGCGAATCCTTGAGGCCTCCACCAGTCCTGTCGGTGAAGTAGACCGCCATCCTTGTGGCGGACCTTCTTTTTCACCATGGTCCCGCGTGTTTGGTTTCCTTGCCACCCTGCTGGAACTCTCTGTCGCTCGCGGAAGTTTCGTTGCTTTTGGTCCCCCTCCAGTCCTCCTCGCGTATCTTTTGATTGAAAGGGACTCCTTAATGATCCCTGTGTCCCTCTGGTTTTCTCGACCCCCTCCTTTCTGCGAGGAACCCATTCTTCTCTCGCTCACCCCTTTTAGGAAATTCTATCCTCTCTATTGATTGTCTGGCATTTCTCTTTCCCCCTGCTAAGCGAGACTCCTTTGGTCGGATTTCGTTCTTCTTTTGTTACTTCCCTTGCCCCCCGTCTACTGCCCCCGCGTAAGACAAATACTTCTCACGGCGTGCCCCGTGACTGACTCTCCTTGTCGCTTTAGCCCATATCCGCAGACTGCTCCTTTTAGTTGGGCCGCTCGATACTCTTGAACGCCCTATTGCACTCCCAGTCAAATTGATTGTTGTCGGTGATTCGCACCTGGACACGGTCTCTTTTTTTTGCGCTTTTGAACTTTCCTCCCCTCCTCCATCGTTGATCTGGTTTGAAGGATCCCGTTCCGATTTTCCTTTTCTCTGCCTGTGTATGTCTCCCTCCCCCGCACGTCTTTGTTGTTAACCAGCCACCGTTTGGACGGTAGACTTCGACTGGCCCCCCCTGCTTTCTCATGGAGACTCTCCCTGCTCCGCCCCAACTTTCTCTACTTCGCCTCCTCAATTTTAAGCTTCTTCTCTTTTTTCTCAGCCAGTAGCGAATCGGACTATTTAACTACCTGGCTGCCAACCCTTCACAACCCCCTTCCGCTGCCATCCACAAGTTTTTTCGTCTCGTTTCGATTTTTTCGTGACTTCTGGCTTAGTTCAGCGACACCCTTACTTCAAACCCTAATTGCCCCCCTGCCCCCTCTTTTTTTTGTGCCTTTATCCCACTTTACCTGTTCGCCTGTTTCAGCTGCCTTTCGGGCACTGCTCTATCTTTTGTCCCTTTCCTGGCTCCCCCCCCTCGTCTTTCCTGGTCCATTTCTGTGGTCAGGATTTAGGCTGATTGAAAGCCGGTTGTTCTTCTTTTTGCATTTCTTTCCTATTCCCGCATCCCGCCTGGTGTACCCACGCGTACGGCGCACGTTGATTCCCCGGTCTCCCTGCTTTAGTTCACACGTTGGTGTGGCGCGCGTCTGTTTAGAGCGGTTCTGCCGGCCTCTTCCTTTGACACCAGTCGTTCGCTCCCTCTGGGATTTCATTTTTCTCCCAAAACTGCATTTCTTTTTGTTTTCTCACCTCCTGGGGATGTTTTTGGTTAGTCCTTTATGAACTTCTACACGGCGCATCACCGCCATCTTTTCGCGACTTTCCCTCCTCTCTTTTTACTGCATTCTGGGTCCGTTGTCAGTTGTTACCACAAAGGTCTGCCTGCCTCGCTGCCCTTGTCTTTCCGCGCGTTCTTTTTCCCCGGCCTCTCGTTTGCGTTCTTTAAATCTCCCCCTGAACAGCACCACGACCTATACGTGTCCCCTTCCATACTGATGCTTCTCCTCCGGTTCAATCGTGTTTCTTTCCGCACTTCCGCGAGAACACGATCGCTGGCCGAACTTTTGCCAGAACTTCTTCTCCTCTCTCTCCCTGCCCAGTTGCCCTAGCTCAGATTGATGCTTCTACTTGCCACTCTACTCTCTTTCTCCTATCAAGTGTCCCCGCCTCGTTCTGTTAAAGTGTTCGTGTATCTCTCCGATCCATTCGTCCTCCGTGGGAATGATTGCATGCTGGCCTTTCCCTCTTACGATGTGTCTTCCTCTCCCTCCCCAGTTCGTTTGTCAACCTCTTTTAACGACTTTTTTTTATCCTTTGGCCAAAAACCAAGTTACTCAGGATCCTCCCTTTATCTCCTCTCCTCTCCTAGAACCTTAATCTTTCGATACAAACGTCTATTCTCCGACCAACCCTGTCGGGTTTTGTAATTCTTCGGACCTATTCTCCTTCTCCCGCTCTCAACCTTTTTCTTTCCCTCGCGCCACAGGGCATGTCACAGGAACCCTCCTTTCTCCTCCTTTTGTTGTTGAGTCTCTGCTTTTTAAATCACTGCCTGCTCTTCGCAGGCTTTTTTCTTATTTCTTCTGGAGTGCTTTTCATCTGTCATAGAGCCACTCTACCTCTGCAGCTCCAGTGGTTTTTTTGCGTCGTTTTTTCCCTCCGCGTTATCTGCATGGCTTCTTTTCCGATAGCCACAGTTTTCTTTTCTGGCCTTCCCCTTCCGCTTAAATTCACTTTTTTTTTGCAAACACTCCCCTCCACCTTCCCGGTGTCGATCCGGCGGTCTTTTTGACCCGAACGACCATTTTTTTTGCGGTCTCAGGACCTGTCGGTAGCCTTTTATGTAGTAGAACGCTCGGTGACTCCAGTCAGGTCTTACTTCATGTTTCCTCTTTGTCGTCCTTCCCCCGCTGACCCACCTTATTCATCCGGATTCGACGCCCCTCTTCTCCCTTTCCTTCTCTGACTGCTTCCCCTTTTCGGCGCAGTTTTGCTCTTTCCGTCTTCTTTTCCTCGACCTTCCGTTTCGCGTGGTTTGGGCCCTTCCCTTTCTCGAGACTGTTTTTCTGCTGGGTGTTTCTCGCATTTTTCGATGTGCATTCTTACGTGGTGGGTTCACTTTGTTCCGATATCCTTGCCAACGAGAGCCGCACCCGACTTCTTGCGTAGGTTTTTCTTCGGGTCAATCCCCCTGGGTGTCCTCTCCCAGCTCGACGCTTGCTCTCTCTGCTTCTCCTTTTCGCGATGGTATCTTCTTGTTTTCTCCTTCTTTCCCCGCTTCCCTCCCCCCCCTTGCCCTGTTCTGCACTCCGACAATTTTCTGTCTTATCCGACGCGATCTTCCTCTCTCCGGCCTGCACAACACGCACAATTAACTTCTTTCCCCCTTGTCCTCTTTCTTCTTCCTGCCCGTCAAATCTTTTGCGCTTGTGGCCTGGGAAAGCGTGTGTGGTTTTTCCTGTCTTCCCATCGAATATGCGCTCAGAATGTTCTGACTCATCCCCCTCAAAGCATTTCTCCCAGATTGGATCTAGAGTGAGATTTGCAATATGAGCATCTGCCCCTTTCAATAATTTGCTGCTTGTCTTTTTCAAACGGCGGCCTCCTTGGTTTTTTCGGAGACTATGCCCATCATCTGCCGGACGGTGGCGTCTTCTGTTGTGGTGCTTTGTGACCGTTTTCTCTTCGCCCCCCCCCTTCCGCTTTGCCTCTGCTTTCCTTTGTGACTTCGGAATACTTCCTTACTTTTGGCGTTTAGAAGCCTGGCTTGAAACTTTTCCGATCCTCCTGGCTTTTTTTCCCCCTTAGCGAGGTCTTCTTCCCTTTAGCTTGAAGGCGCGGGCTATTCGTTTTCTTTGACTCAATTACTGCTGGTGCTGTGGTTCATTTTCTCTCGCTTGCTCGTCCTCCGTCCAGCCGCGCCGTTTTAGTTATGCGGGTCTTCATACACGACGCTTTATATAGATCTGCGTTCTTCTTTGCTTCCCCACCCCCGCTGTGCGATTCTCTTTTAGCGCCTTCCTCAGTCAGACAGTACTCCTCTTTTTTTTCACCGGTGTGACAGCCAGACACAATTCACTTGATTTGTCTTCTCTTCCTTTTCTAATCCTTTTTCCTTCAGTTCCCAGAACTGTTGATCTTCTTTCGAGGATCTTTTACTCCACTAGCGTTGTGTCCTTCGTCGGCTGTTCTCCTCTTTTCGTTGAAGTACAGCGCAAGTCAATTAAGGAAGCCGCCCCTCCTCATTTCTTTTCCTCGTCGTTCGAGGTATATGCTTCCTCTCGCGGCCTCTCTTTCTTTCCTCCTCCTTCTAGACGTTTTTTTTCTCGTTTGGCACTTCTTAATCGTCATATTTCGCGTCTAACGACTCAGCCAGGATTAGTATTCTGTAAACAAGACTCTCTAGTTCATTTCTCCTACGCCATCTCCTTCCCTCTCCGCACTTATAGGCGCAAAAAAGCACCCTCGGTCCTGGCTTTTCTTAAGAGTCCTCCCCTTTTGGGGATGGGAGTCCACTCCACTTCCCCCGGCACCCGTCCGGTTTAGCACCCGCGTTTTGCCATTCGTCGGTTAATCCTTCTCCTATAGAGGACTGCTCCCCTGTCACTTTGCTAGAATCTGTTTCTCGTCGAGTTGGCCCCTCCTGGTGGCTTGTGTTTTTTTAGTCATGACACTAGAGATCAAACAAACGCTCCGGTCTCCTTCAGCGCTCTCCTTTTTTCTTTGCTCCCCCCCCTTTCCTGCTCTGAATCTTTTTCCCTCTGTTTGGCCAGGATGAAAACTTCCTTACTCGATCAGCACTCGAGGTCAAGTCGCCAACGTGCCTGCGTCCATTGGAATTTTTTGTGTGTCTTCGACGTATGATAATTTCCTCGATGTTCTTTACTATTTCACTCTCTCGAGCCCCAAGCATCCTGATACGCGCGTGATCATTTTTTCTTGTGGACGTCGGTCCTCGCTTACCACTTCGCGTAGCCAGCTCTTGTGTTCGGCTAGAGGAGACGTTTCGTTCGGTTCAAGCTCTCGTTTTGCGCAGTCTTTTATAAGCCCGTAAAAACGCGAAAATCGCTTACCTTGACTTCCTCTTGGTTTCCCATCTTTTATTACTAGATCGTTTTTGCGAGCCCCTTTGTTTCAGTTCGAGCTCCTCCCCTGGAGATTTCGTTCTCACTCGTTTGTTCCAATGCTCTGCCCCTTTCTCAGCTGGTAGTCTGTTACTTGAATCACTGTTATTTCATTCTCTGACTTTCCCCCGCAGCTGCTTTTTTTGAGACCTCCGTCACCAGTTTAAGATCCTCGTAGTGCTCATCCGTCATCTTTTTTGGGTTCTTCTCTCAGCGCCCGCGACATCAGAATCTGCAGTGTGCGTGTACAGTTTTTCCCGTGCTCCAGCCCCGAGTTGCAGCTGGACGTTGGCTCCTTTATCTTGAGTGTCTCTCTCCCTCGCATCCTATCCTTCCCCTTGAGCCCAAGTTTTGTTGACACGTCCCCCTCCGTCCCCCAGATTTTCCACACGGTACTTGAACGCAGAAAGATCGTTCAAGAGAAGTAGATTTTTTTTTTCCTTGAGGTCTGTTCTTCCCCCTCCCAAGCACTCCAACGTTCTGGTCTCCCCCTTCATGGTATTTTTCAGAGTTCTGTTTTTAATTCCTTTGGACGCGGTCCTAGATTAACTGTAGTGAGTACAACGGCTTACAGAAACTTTTTCGCGGGTCTACCCCCTTTTCCTGTCCCAAATATTTGTTTTTTCTATTCCCATTCTCAATGTGCGGACTTGTTCCTCCGCAGTGACCGCTTTTATTCCGGTTCATTCGAATCTCCTCCACTCCGTTCGTTTTTTCGAGATTCGTCTTTTTTCTACTGCCCCCCTCACTATCGTGCTGCTGTTGAACGAAACTTGAATCCGTGCACGACGGAAGAAGCCGGGAGGTGGTATCATCTACACTCCTTTCGAGCGTACCTCTCCGGTAGTAGGCCGTCTGATGATCGAGTCTATGATGTCGATATGGTCTGCCCCTTACAGAGAAGCCACTTTTTTTGGTTTTCCTTCTTTCTTGCTTTCCCGTACTGAAGCACGGAGATCCCTCTAACGTTACGACTTTCATGAACGTTTTCCCAACTCATATGTTTTTAAGCTCCTTCTTCCTAGAAACTTCTTCTCGTCTATCTTCGTTTCTGTATCGAACCATTTTCCAACCACGTGTTTTTGGCGGAATGTTCTTGTGCCCTTCGGTACTTCGGTGCCCATCTCTTCCCTGACTCTCCAGTATCTGGGGGGTCACCCTTTCAGCCCCTTTTAGACTGTTCCTTTAGCTCCGTTCGTGACCACGGCATACTCTTTCATGGTCAATCTCCCCTGACTCAGTTCCCCCCGCAATCAATTAATGCCTCAGCTTTCCTTTCCCTCTTCGGCCCCAGAAAAAGAATACCAAAGATCTTTCCGTCAGATCTTCATTGACTCCGTTCTGCCTTCTTTTCTCTTGCAAAGCCTTCTCTTTGACCTTTAAGAAACGGTGCCCAACCTTGCACCATTTTCCTGCTGACCAGAAGCACATTAATGCTTTTCCTCAGGTCTTCTTCAGTCGGCGCCTTTCTTTTTGCAAACGGCCTCTCCCCTTTTGAGTTTCTCAAACTGTCTCAACATGATGGCATCGGCTGTTTACCCTTCTTTCCGGACGTTTTTTTGACTAACCTTTCGTCCAGATCCTTGTTCTTGCTCATATTTCCGTCATCCTCCCCTCTGCTTAACGGGCATGGTGGATTGCTGAGTAATTCAAAACGTTCGCTTTTCACTTCGCCTTCCCGGCAACCCGCTTTCTTCCTGGAGTCTCCGCACGTTGATTTTCACTTACGTCCCTCATCCTAGTCACGTTTTTTCACAATTATCTGAGCTCTTCGCTTGGGTTTCTTTATTTTCCGTGCTCTCTGCGGTCTTTTTGCGTGTCCCATTGATTTCTGTATCCCCGCCCGGCATTTTTTAATCCGTCCGGTTTTGATCCATCTTTTTTTTTTCGCTATAGCTAGATCGAGGCATTGCATGCGCTGGCGTCTTCAGCTTCTCTTCCCACCAGGTCTTGTGCCCGCCGCTCTTGATTGCTTTTCGGGGCAGGCTCTTCTTCCGTGTTACTCGAATTACACGCGCCCCCGACACCGTTTACTTCCCTCCTTCTGATTCGAATCTTCTGTATGACAGGAAAGCCCAGTCTACTGTTGCCTCACATTTTCTCGCATACGCTTGTTACGTTCCCCCCGATGCCTTTTTTTTTCCCGGATTCTCGTTTTCTCGATTTAGGATGCCCTTCCAACTGTAATCCACTCTCCGTGATCATGCCTGAGATGCCCTTCCCTCTGGCGTTTCGAATTAATAGGCCATTCCGCCCATTTTTTTTCATTCTCTTTCACCTCTCTTCCGATACCCATGAAAGCCTTTGATGCTTCTCTCCAATCACCCCAGCTTACTCTTGCTTTACGGTCTCCCGCGCACGCATCCACTTTTGTCCCCTCTATTCGCGGCTCCAAACTGGTTTTTTCTTGGTCGCTTGGAATCCTCGTGTTCGCGGCTTTTACCCTCATCGGCGGCCGTCTGCCTATCCTCCCAGTTGCTATCGCCAGACGGTCTTCCAGCGACCGGGGAATTTGAGCCCCCGCTTCTCCTCTCTGATTTGAACCTTTCTCAGCGGTTGTCTTCTTTTCATTCCTTGGGCTCTGCAGGCAAAAATCACCTCCCGAGTCATGTAATCCGCACTTTCTCATCAGCAGGCCTTCTCACAGTGACATCTCTCTTTTCGTTGTTGTGAGAGAGATGCTTGTCCTAATTGGCGATTTGCCTTTCCTTCTTTTCGATGAGTCGCTGTTTTTCCCGTTTCGCTCCGTTGTTCTCTAATCCCAGTTTGATGTCAGTCGGCGCTTACTTTGAGTGTCTGTTCCCTTCGCCTCCTTGCTATTTTTCGGCTGTTTTCTCCGGTTTCGATATGCAGTCGTCCCCTCCGCACCTTTTCTGTTTTATGGCCGATGATCTCCCCCTGCCCGGTTGTTTTCCCTTCTTGAGAAAGAAAGAAATGTTGATGTTTGTCAGGGCCGGTCGCCTTCCCCTGGCTTGAGGTATTGACATTGTTTTCGGCACTCCTTCCAGGATTCCAATGGGGATAGTTTTGAGTATTGACCGAGTCCCTTCTTTTTTCTTCTTTGGCTCGCTCCGCACGCAAAGATAGGGACTTTTTTCCCTCTAGGATGATCACTGTCGTGATTGATTTCGTTTTTCTTCTTTTTTTAGGTTCATATCCTACTGCCCAGTGGATTTTTCCCCCTTGTGCTCCTATACTTTCTGCAAGTTTTTATTCTTTCTGGAGCCTTTATTTGTTCGTCATTTGTATATTTCCTTCACACTCTCTCTTGTTTCCCCTTCCGGTCTCTTTTTTTTCGGGTTTGCCCCTCCTTTTCCCTCTCCCCCCCCAGCTATTCTCTTTCCTTCACACTCCTTTTTCGCGTCCTGAGCATGGTACTCTCCTTTAGAGACCTTTTCGTCCCACGTCCCCTCCCTCCCCCATTGCCTTTTATCTTTCGACTTCATCGCGCCGTAGGAATCCGCCAGTTTTCGCCATAGTCTTCCTCTTTCCCCGCTTTTCTTCTCTTCGCCCCCCAACACCCTGTTTTATGGCTTTCAGGTGTCAATCATAGGGCTTTTCTCGGCCTGGCAGCGTTGTTTTCCGTCCTCTTCCTATCTCGCACCTGCGCGCCTTTCGACAGTAGCCGAACTGACTCGTGATATGCTGCACGTTCATTTGTCAACTTCTTCCCGCTGATGACTGGTATGCAACTCGGCCAGCCGGGTGGAGGCTTCATGCACTCTCTTTTTGATGCATGGCGGGGCTCTGTTCGGAAGTTTGCTGGTCCCATGCAAGGCTCGTGGCGCTCCTCTCAGCACAATTCTGACTTCGGACACCTTTTGCTGACTTTTGGCATTCAGGCCGTGGCTTACCTCTTTTCTGAGCTCGTGAAGGTTCACGCCATCCTACGGCTGCTCTGGCGCGGAAGGTCCTACGTTCAGTTTCTTTGGTAGCGGCCCACTTTTCTGTTCAGATTTTTCATTTCTCTGTATCAATGCTTTATTTGCCTCTCATCTTCTTCCTCCACACCTACCCCCCCCCCACTCAGTCTTTGCTCGATCGTACGTTTTCGTGTCGAGTGGTTTCGGCGGTACCGCTCCTTCCCACTTTCTCCCCTTGATTCTACGTTCCTTTTCCACCCTTGTGTCACTGTTATCGCCGCCCTGTTTCCTCTTTTGCAGGTGTGCATCTTTTCGACTATTTTTTTATGCCAGCAGGCGTCCTCCCCCATGCTTCCTGGTTTGCTCTTCTATCTTCCTCTTCCCGCTATGCTTTCGCCGACGTTTAGATGCATCGTTCGCGTCACTGTACCCGGGCCCCTCTCTATCCCGGGCACCTCCTCCCCCCACTTCCCCTTTCTCGCGTATTTTCCGTACCTCCAAGGCCCATCTTTCGCTGTATCCTCCGTCGCCACCTGCCCTTTCTAAGTTTTTTCCGCGCGTCTTTACTGTTCGCTTGTCACACCGTGTTCCCTTTCTAAGCCCGTTGTTCCCTTCTTCTTCCACAGAATCCGTACCTTGTCATGGCTCCCCCCGCCCGACCCGACATCATCTTAGCCCTTCCGGCGTTGGTGGTGTAGTTCCTTGTCCCCCGGCCCCCCTCTCTTTCCTTGCCCGTTCACGTCCGCAGGTCAGACACTCCTAACTTTTGGATCTATTTTCCCCGACCACCCCGTATGGTTTCCTGCAAGTTTTTCACCAGAGTCCCACCTCTTTTTTCTCGTCTTTACCTCCCCCCTCCCGTTCCTCTGAATGTCCCCCTCCAAGGTTAACCCTGCTTCCCCCTTACCCCGCTTGCCCCTCGCGACCCCATGCCATCTTAGCCCGCGGGCTTTGCCTTTTTGGGGATTCTGGTGACATCGGCGAGATCACCGCTCACTGCGGTCCTACTCTCTCTATGTTCGAACCCCCCTTGCCCATATTGCGGATTGTAATAGTGTCACCGTCTCACTTGCCCTTTTTCCTCATACAACAAACTCTTGCCTCGATAGTCACGCCTCGGTCAGTCTCCCACTAGCTGCTGTTTCTTTATGGTTCTCTGTCCGGAGAGCCCCTCCCTATTTTTCTCGATTTCCTCCCACGCGCCCTGAGTATTTCTACGACTTTTCCTCTCGCACGATGGAGTCCCTCTTGCCTTTTCCCTTCTTTTGCTCTCTTAATCGGAATTGTGGTCTACGGTCTGTTCTCCCTAACCCCAGCTACGAGCTGATTGTTTCTTTTTGTGATCCGGATAAGTTGGCGATTAACCTGCTCCCGCGTTGTGCCTTCAAGCGTCTTCCCCACTCTTCCATTCAACTGCCGTTCCCTCTTTCCCCCGAGATCGCGGTTAAGCTATTAATAACTAATCCTGTTGTGTTTAATCTATTCTTAAAGTTTTTCTTTCTCTGTAAGACCCGACAGCTGTTTTTGACTAGGGTTCCCTCCTCTTTTCCGGACACTCTTTTTTCAATCTTTTCGTTCCTCTCCCCGTGGCGCTTTTTTTACGAGACAGCCGTTACCCACCTTCTCCTCTTCCCTTCGTCTTTTCCGTATGTTTCTCTCTTTGTTAAAATTTCGAAGTCTCGTGCTTTTTTTATCAGTAGACAGCTTCCTTGCACTCCACTCCCCCTCCGCCGATGCAGTTGTCGAAGTTTAGGGACTCGTGCTTTCTATGTCTGTTCCATCTTTTTTCCTCCGTCCACCGTGCGCACTGAGTTTTAACCCGTTTCCTCCTCAGAGGTTTCACCCTTTAGGCCGGTACCTTCGCTCCCACTTGCGCTCCTTCTCGTTTGTTTCTTTTCATGGTCCCTTCCCAAATCCCTCCCCCCCACCCCCTCCCCCCAAGCCTCTGCATTTGGGCGACTCCGATAATGTTCTTTATCCGTGTTTCCCACCTTTTTTCCCGGACAATAGGACCCCCCCACCGTCTCCTCTATCTCTTTAATTGATTTTTTCTCAACGCGTTAGCCCCTTTTCTGGGTTATGCTTTGCAAAATACTGGCCTTTAAACATTTATGATCCCTCCACTCCCTTGTCCGCCCAAGAGGGTGTTAGCTTTTCCATTGCTACCTTTTGCCCACGACGAGTCCGCTTCCCCAGAAGGGATTGTTTTCCGATGACCATTTACTTCGAGGTGCTTCCCTGCTAGAGGGATACGACTTTAATACGGCGGTTTTCGGTTTCCGGGGGCGTTTTTCCGCAATTGGAGAGGACGCTTCTGGTTTTTCGGATTCCCTGCTCTCTCCATGTTATATGGCTTTCTATGAGCCCTGCAATACTCCCTCCTTACCTACTTGGATGTGTTTCGTGTCTGTCTCTTGACTGCCACCTTTTCTGTACTTTTCGCGAGGGACGAACAAGCGGCATCTCCGTCGGTCCCTCATTTTTCTTTTTGGCCGGTAGGAACCCGCTGAAGACGCTGCTTGGTAACCGCTTCTTTTTTCTTAACAATTTCCCACCGCCAAGAAAGTTGGTCTATTAGAGGTGACGTGCTCTTTTTCTGATGACTCTGTCCCTCCAGGTGCACGCCTTTTCACTTGCTCTTGTGAGAAGCTTCTCATCTCGAACTTTCCTCGCTCTTGGTGCGGCTGTCGCACTCTAAAGTAGTGGTACTCTGATTCCCCCCCTGGCGTTTGACCTTTTCGTCTTCCCCGCCCATTAATGGTCTTTTTCCCCTGGTTCCTTCCCCATCCTCACTTGATTTTGTTTGCCTTACGTTTTAGTCATTCCGCTGTCCAGATTTTTTTTAAAAGCCCCTGCGCGATCGGTGTCCCGCTTTCCCCCCTACCACGGACAACCTCCTTTCCCACCCCCCCGTGATTTTCCCTAGTCCCCCGTTGTTCGTCCGTTTACATCGTCGCGTAAGGCAGCGCCTTGTTCTGCCAAAAATTTTCCGTTTAGCACCCTAACCTTGACCCCCCTTTAATCACAGCTATCTGGAAGCGGTCGTCGTTCTCCGTTTTGTGCAGCCCATTTCAGTGGGAATTTGAATTATTTCCGGTTCCCGCTGACTATTGCAGCATATAACCCTCGGGGTCTCTTATGGTGGATTTCTCTGTTATTACCAACCGTTTTCTCTTTTCAATTTAGTCCCGCCAAAGGAACCCCCATCTTGCCTGGCCCCTTTTATTTCTCGTCCTCTTTTCACCTGTTCCCCCCCCTCTCCCGATCCAAATGGTGTTCTCAGAGGTCTCTCTCTTTTTGCTTCCGGCGGTTTTTAGTCTTTTTTTCCCGCGGTCTTTTTCATAAGCGGCCGCACTTTGTCCCAGTCGGATTTTCTGCTCAACCTTACGGAAGCTTTTCATTTTTTTGGAACTGTCCACGGAGGCTCACTTCTCTATACATTTTTTTCAGCTCCTCTTACCTCGATAGTTGACGGTCCTTCTCCATTGGAGCTTCCCCACCATTTTTTTCCGCCGACAAGATCCGACTCCTTCCTTCCGGTAGTTCCAGCTTGTGCCGTGAGAAATCGCCCATTAAACTCACCACGCCCCTGGCTACTGCATCCCCTCCTGATGACACATCTAGCGCTAATAAAGCCCAGCCCGGCTATCCCTTCTCTGATCCCCAAGTTTCCCGTTTCCGCATTTTCCTGGAAGTCCCTCGAATTCCCAACTCTTCCATTCATTCCCCTGTCCGTTCTTTCATGACCAGGAGTCCAGGCGTAGTAATCATCATATGCACGCCCTCAGCCTCTTTAAATTTCAGTGGATCTCTCTCCGTCCAGCGTTATCCGTGGCCTTTAGTGCCTATTACACTTCATCTTCCCTCCTTAAGAGAACCGTGGCATGAGTCCGAACACCTTTTTGTCCCCCCTCCCTATTTGGATTTTGGGACCGTCTTTTTGCCCTGACCAACTTCTTTAAGGGATTCCTATTGTTCTATATTTTTAAGACTTCGCCATTCATGTTGCTCGGCATTATCTCAGTCATACCCGCGCGGATTCCCCACCTTTATCCTCTTTCGACGAGTTTCTAGGGCTCTGTTCCTACCTCTCCAGCGAATCTCATTGCAAAGCACTTCTTCTTTTTGGCAGTCCTTGCATTTATTTCACAGACCTCTCTTTTTTTTTCCTTGTCTTTGTTGTTTTTCTGAGCGCTGTTTGACTCACTTCCTTTGGTTGTTCTTTAGTGCTTCGTTGATGATCTATGGTGTGTATCCCTCTTTCCTCTGCTGACATGTTCAACCTCTGCCTGCTCCATATGGTAAATCGGTGGACTCTTTCCCCTCCGCCCCCAGTTTGTTGCGTCTCTTTCTGTTTATCACATTTGCTCTTTGCCGGTTTTTTCTCAGCCAAGGTTTCTGAAGGGCCCATTCATTTCCAAGCCCCTGTTGTTGTTAGTCCTCCTCTCATCTGTCTGTTGTGTACCACGACACTACCTTTCCTTTCGAGGATTCGGTAGGAATTTAGTAAGGCTTGGATTTCTTAAATTTTTCCAGTCTTCCACTTTCCATTCACCTTCTCCATGGGATTCCTGCGAGAGTAGTCGTCCCATTTCCCCTCTTATTGCTTCATCTGCCTTGATTAGACAGACCCCTGTCTACTTTTTCTCTCCGGCATGCTCCCCCCCTTCCCCCTCTGGCTCACGTTATTTTTGCCCCCTTTTGCTTGCTTTCCTCTCGCTCTCCCTCTTTTCTTCTTTTGGGCCCCGGTAAACCGTTTTGCTGCCTTTCCCCTCGCCTACCGCTGTTGATTTCTTTTCGTGCGCCTCTGCAATCATTCGATGAGTCATCCTTGGTTTTTTGCTTCCTTCCTTCATCTGCCCCCCGAGACCCCATCCGTCCGTCCTTTTGTCTGGAGGCCGTTTGTTGCCGCGTCCACTCCCTACAGGGTGCAGCGTGCACGACGATAGTCTCTTTTCTGCTTTTTAGGCGGTCCGTGTTTCTCCTTCCTTTCACCACTCACCCCAACCCCTTTCCCTTCCCGTTTCACTCCTTTTTCTTCCGCTTCCTTCCATCTGCTGCGGAACCGAGATACGCGCGCAACTTTTCCTATTCGCCTGCAACACCGTGTCCTGTTCCCCGGGTCGTCCTTCCGTTACTCCTCTGGTCTCGCAGTAAGCGTTTCGTGCGGTTTTTTCTTTTTTGTGCCCGGCGATTCTTGCCGCCCCTGTGTTCTGACTTTTCTTCTCAAATCCCCCCCCGACCTGCCTCCGCTTATTCATGTCGCAGCTTTGCCATTCTTAAACTCCTTTTGCCAGTTTATGTCCTTGGCTCCGGTTTTTGTGTTTGTGGTGTGTTGGTGTTTTGGTTGTTTGTTTTGATGTGTTTTTTTTTTTGTTTGGTTTTGTCTTTTGGTGTTGGTTTTGTTTTTGGTGGTTTGGTTGCGGTTTTGTTTTGGTTTTGGTTGTTTTGGGTGTTTTTTTTTTTTTTTTTGTGGGTTTTCGGCCTCTCACCCCTGCCGACGGTTTTTGTCGCTGTTCATGCACGTCCGTTTCTTTTTTGGGTCTTAGACTGTGCACTGGTAGCTTGTCGTCGTGATTGGTTTGTTTTTTTTTTTTTTTTGGTTGTTTTTTTAGATGTGGGTGTGTTTTGTTGTTTTTCTTTTTTAATTTTTTTTTTGAGCTCCCTGCCCCGAAGCGGATTACCGTTTTTGTGACAGTTTCTTCCTTTCGGGTCACGACCCAGTCGTTTTTTGTCATCTTTGTACCGGGCCATCCTTGCCATGCCCCCCCCATACACGACCTTTAGTGCCTTTTTTCTTTTGGGCAGGCTACGGTCCCTCTCCGCGGTCCTTGCGTATTCCCCGTGCAGTCGATTTTTTGCTCCTGGAAGGCGAAGCACCTAATGTGTCTATTCCTGGTGTCCCTTTCTGATCGTCCATTTTTTCGTCTCCATTCTGGCGGTTCGTTCACGATCTCATTCCATCCTTGCCCACTACGTCGGTGTTCTCAGGACACCTAGGAATTAGATATGCTTCCTTTCGTTCACCCTTCCCTTGTCCGTCTTATGTTTCAGACAAGCTGTCCCTCCTCATTCCTTACCTTCTAATTTCCTCGCTTGATGTGCTGTGGAATATTGTTCCTCATCGCTTTTTACCTCATCCTTCTCATCTCTTCATTCTTTTTTCTCTCCTCGATCTCTTCCCTATGTTTGGCGCCGATCGATTCTCTTTTGGTCCCTTTCGTTTGATCCCGGGTCACCTCTCACTACAAATCCTGCCAACGTGACCCCAGGTTTGAGATTACTTTCCTTCATCCGCATCCCTTTCATTCTGTCTTCCTCTTCCTGCCCCGCCACAAGGCCCTTCTCCGCAACGATTCTCTTTACCTCCCTATGAAGTCCACCCTTCTGAACTCGATTAAAGTATTAATTTAAACCAAGTCTGATTGTCCTTTCTTTCTCCCTACCTTGAATCTTTCTCCTCCTTTTCGGACGTTCTTTTCTTGAGCCCCATGCCAGCCCCGGCACCCTGGTTCTCCCCCTCCTTTTCCTCCCCTGAGGATTTTATCACTTAGAACCCTTATGGTGGACACCGTCACTCTCCCTCGTACCCCTGTTTTCCTCCTTTCACGTCATTCGGGTACCGTCCCACAGCAAAGGCCGCTTCTCTCTCACTTTGATATCCTTATTTCTCCTTCCCATCTTTTCGTTGTGCGGGGTGAGGTCTTGCACTCAACGGCGGCGTATCCACCCTCTACGGCGTTTGGCCTCAGACTTACGGAGCCCCCACCCCCTTTCTTCGGTTCATCTTTTTCACCCGCTCCTGCTCTGTTCTTGGAAACAAACGCTTCGTGACTCGATCCAAGACATCACCTCTTACCCTTCGCCCCAAGTCAGCTTCCTCTTCCCTTTGCTGACGCTATCTTTGTTCCCCGCTACTAAGAACACGTCGGCCAAGCCTCTTTTTTTCAGGACCTATCGTACCCCAGCCTCTTCGGTCTTCGCTTATCTTCTGTTCTGTTCTTTTCGTAACAGCTCCCCAGTGCTTCGTTTCCGTGCATCTCATCGGGGCAACTGTTTTTTTTTTTCCCTCCCCCCCCCTCCTTCTACTTCACCCTCGTCTGAGTCAACGCACTGCCAGCATAATAGCGGACAGATATCCCCTTCTATCTTCTCGCCTCTTCCTCTCCTCCCTTTTGTAGTATATATCCAGCCCTCAGGTAAAATTTCCCTATGCTTACTTCTTTACTGTCTCGTGTAGGGTTAAAGCTCGCCAAACGAGGCAGATAGTTTTTGCATCCGAACCTAGGCTACGTTAACTGCATTCCCTCTTGGGCGATCCGACCTTCTCCACCTTCCTATTATCACGCTGTATCTTTCGATTGGGGATTAGCACCTTTGATCTTCCCTTCCGATCATCTTTTCTTTCTGGCCGCGTGGGATATTTTCTCCTTTGCTTCCAGCCCATCAAATTACTTCTCTTCCTTGTTTTCTACTTTAAGAGGGTGTGTTTCTTTCCCTCTCTCGTTCTCCCGCTTTGTTTCGGCCCATTTCTCGTGGCGTGTATGACGCCCCACCTTCCCTCTTTTTGTGCCCCCACCTTTTCATTTCCGCCGTCAGCTGCGCTGAACGGCAAGTAGTCGTTTTTTTTTGTATTCTTTTTTAGTCTACGTCTTGTCTTCCCCCCCCCACAGTACCAAGGCCCTATCTACTATGTCCTATCCTAGTGTCTTCCACTTTCAGGCCGGGAATTCTGTGGACGTAGGTTCCTCTCTTCATTTCGTGTCTTGCCCCATTGCGGCTACAGCCTTTGCTTTTTCTCCCCATCGGCCCATCCGTTTTTATCGTGACTTCTCCCTCATGTGGATGGAGTCAAGCAGTTCTACCTTTTTCCTGTTTGTTTGCATTTGCTGCTTTTGCCTTGGTCTTCCCCGCTTTTCTGCGAATCGGATATTTGTCTTCCCTCTTCCCTTCTTATTTCCTTTTGACATGCATCCTTAATCGCCCCGGTCTCCGCACTGTCGCCCGGTGGAAGGTAATTCCCGTTCACTCCCCTTTTTCCGCGTTAACCTCTTTCCTCCCTTTTTGTCCGTGTTTTTTTCCTGTTTCCTGGTTCGATTTCCGCTTCGCTTGCCGCCCTCCCTTTTTTGTCGTCGTTGTTTTCTGACCTAGAATCACGGTTCCCTCGACACTCTTCCTGACGTCCTTCCCTCCACGCTATATTTGAAGAGAACTCCGCTTTTGTCCTCTTCTACCTCCTCCATCCTCTGGCCCCTGTCTTTCTGGTAGCTGATTTTCCAATTCTGTCCCACCGAAGACTCAACCTTTTTTTGTGTGTACGTGCCGATCTTCTTCCTGTGCCCATTTTCCATCCCCTTACTTTTCCGTTTTAACGACTGACCATTCTCTCCTATCACTCGATGCCGTTTGCCCTCCCACTTCACCGTATTTTCCTTTCTATCCCATTGTTGTTCCCCTAGCAACCGAAGACTCATGTCGCATCCGCCCCCTTTACGTATTATCTGCACCGCAATCATCTGTTTGGTAGAATGTTCTCTGGAATGGCCTTCTCGTCTCTTCGGAACTTTTTATCTTATTAGACTTAAGCCACTTCTCCACACCCCCTGTCAAACCTTTAACTTCAGTGTAATTTAGTACCAAGTGGTGAGCCTCTTTCCTCCCCCCCGTCTCCTTTCTCTCATCGGATGGCTTTTCGTTTTCCCCGTTCCAAACCTTCTACCCCCTCATCCTGCTTCTTTGCATCGTTTGGTGCCTCCCCCGGGGGCCTCCCGGTTTCTTTGCATCAACATTCTTCTCGTTACCCCCCCCATCCTGCTGATGCGTGTCGTGTCTCTGTGCCCGCCACCCCACGCTCTCAGGCCATTCATTTTTCTTGGATTTGTCCTCCCACCGCTTTTCGGTGTTATCGAGTTCCTCAGCCCCTATGCCCGGCATCTTTCTCTCCGTCTGATTTTCGACTTTCTCCTCGTCCGCGTGCAGAGGAAAACTTGGACGATTGAAGAGGGGGCACGCGGCTTTTCCCTTGCGGCCGGCGTATCTTTTGTCGTTCCTCTACTTGCATTGTGCTACCTTTTCCTTGTTCAACTTCATCCTGTTTAACTTAACCGGATGCAGCCTCACTTCTCCTATCTCTACAGATCAGAAAGCCCGTCGTTCTCATCTGTCTTCTCTCCTATGTGTCCCCCCCGGTCTCCACAGATCTCGATCGGCTTAGATGATCGTGCACTTCTCTAGTTTTCCGGATATTTATTTTTTCCCTCTAACATGTACGCCCCAGACACCTTATCTGCACAGTGACTTACGAAGACCTGCGCCCCCCTTCTTTGTCCTCGTGCCACAGCCGGCCCCCTTCCTCACCTTCCAGTTGCTCTTCTCGTCCGCCTCCCCCCCATTACTCATCACACCTCCTCTCATTAAAGCGAAGTGATCCCTGCCTAGCTCCCAGTTTCTATCGCTTTGTTGTTTCAAGTGAAGACCTCTTCCCCCATATCGTGAGTTTCCATTCGACCTCCTATCTCCCTCTTCCCCATTCTTCATCTGTGCCGAGTGCATCTGGGAAAATTAATACAAGCCTTACATCTTCCCTCCCCGGTCCTCCGGATCCAAGTTTGACATGCCAGTCTTTGAGCAGGATCCCAACATTTTTGCTTTTCATTTTTTCAGCATGCCAGTAACAATTTTTAAGTAAGGATGACCGAGATAAGCCCCACCTTTTTCTCCGAATCTACTCCGGCCGTGCACGCGGGAATTTATAAACCCTTTCCACCCGCCAGTTACCCCCTGGCTTGTCCTTTTGTTCGTGAGCTCGAGGCCCGGAGTTCCTCGAACCAGCGAACTCCCGAGAGAAACGAAGCTCTTCATTGCAGCAGGTTTTATGTCTTTCCACAAACATCTCTCTCTCCCTCAATCCGTTGGTTGTTCTTTATCGCCTTACTTTGATTAAATGCGCCTGCTTTTTATTCTTCTTCTCTCTCTTTCGCTGGTGCGTCGGAGCGCGCGTCTCGAGCTCAATTACACGACTGCAGCCCCCCCCCCCCCTCCCCCCCCCCCCCCCCCCCCCGGCCCCCCCCCCTCCTCCCCCCCCCGTCGAGCCCCCGCCCCCCCCCCCTCCACCCCGGCACTCCTCCCCCCCCCCAACCCACCCCCCCCCCCCCCCCCCCCCCCACCCACCCCCCCCCTCCCCCCCCCCCCCACCCCCCCCCCCCCCCCCCCCCCCCCCGTTTGTCACTGGAGCGGGGTGAGCTAAATTATGGTTCATGCTTCTTATGCGATATGCAACTTTTTTTTCGGTCCTTAGTCCGGTCCTCCTAAATTCTCGTTCTTTCTGTAACAAAAGGAAAAGAACATTCCCCGCGTTGTTCTCTTCCTTCTCTCTGTTTGCCAGCATAACACTGTTTGTTTTCTAGCCGGTGCATGGCTTTCTTTAACTTTCTTTGGTGTCCTACCATCATACCACTGATTAACTTCATTGGGAGACGTTTAAGAGAAAGACACTTGACATCTTTCTGGCTTGCCCTTCATTGACCTCCCACTACTTCAGCCGTTCATCTCCTGATGACACTCATGATGACTGAGAGAGGTTGTCTTTTTTGTTTTCTTAGGCTTTCTCTCGCGACCTCCGTTTCTGACTGTTATCCCCTTTACTCCCGATGCTGCTTATGTTCTCTCCTCGCCTAGCCTCGCTATCTTCGTGAAAATAAGGATCGAAGTGCTGTACGGTGTGGGAGGTAATTTTTCTTTTTTCTCCTTCCCCACACCCTATCTCTCCCGAAGACCTTCGCGCAATGGGCCTGGATATTTTCAAAGCTGTTTTTTCCCGCGGATCCAATTCGCCTTGCATCTTCTCTCTTCGATCTTGCGCGCTGGTATATGAGTTCTGGGCATAGTTGAAGTTCAAATCAACTTTTTCTTTTCCCCCCTCTTTGACCTCCTCGCTTTTGCTTAGGTCTGATTCTGGCTCTCAATATACTCTCTGCCGTCAATCTTCCTTCTTTTCGTTTCAACCCATTTGTCCTCTTCCTTTCGGTGCCAACCTTTTCTCTAGTAGAGTTGCTCTCCTCTGGTTGTTGTGTTGCGGCTTCTTATCACGCTCAAGCCTTTTATCAGACCCAAATCACCCTTTGCCCCAACGTTCTTTTCCCTTATCCCTCGTTCCGTTCAAATCTTATTAAGTCGATCTTTTTGCAACCTTGGCCCTCCTTTTTCTTCTTCGATTCCCTTTTTTATTCCGGATCGTCGCTTTGACAGGAGGCTACTTTTTTCTTTTTTCCCCTCTCTCCCCTTCCAGCGGGCGCACCTTGTAGAGCCCCTGTGTGCACGTGGTTTTTTTCCTCCTTTTTTTTTACTTTTCCCTCTTCCTGGTTTCCAGCCGAGCTCCTGCTTCATGGAGAGTCGGCACTATCTTTTTCTATTGGCCCCTTTTGCTTGTTTGCAGCTTAATCGGCATGGGATGCGTCATGATGCTTCTTGGTCCTGAATTTCCCCGTTCCCTCTTCCCTTTTCCACTTCGGTCGAATTTAGATTCTGTGCGTACTGTAAGTCGTCTTTTATCCTTTTGTATGCCTTTATCTTTGGCGTTCAGCCGGCTGACAACATTTCCAGCGTACCAAATGTCAGCCTATTACTCCCCCTCCACTGATTAGTTTTACTCAGCCGTTCCCTCCCTCCTGCGCAGCGCTTCCAGACAGGTTGCATAGCGCATGAAATATCAAGTTGAGTCGCCTCCCGATCCCTCGTTGTCTCTCGTGTAAGTAAATCGCCCCTCCGACCCGTCCTACCCTTTTTGCGTTCTTTTCCCCCTTATTCTCCACATTCAGCGTGGAATATACTCCGTCCAACAGTAGAACCTTTTTCGTCTCTAATTCCTCTGTCAAATCTTGCTTGCCTACCGCCGTCACCTTTTTAGTAGACCCCCTTCCTTCAAGATCCCCTCAAATTGCGGTTTCTTGATGTTCCTCTCAGAAACATAATAAGGTCGAAGAAGGAGTTGCGTCTGCGTTCATGCCCCCCCCTGTCACCTACAGTTTTTCGGCCTGCTCCCCCCCTCCGCCCGTCTGCTTAATGTTGAGACCCATTGTTTTAACCCACTAAGTCCTGAGTGGAAACACCGGGACCCATTTCTTCCCCCCCCCCGCGACACTAATTTGTCTCTTGTAAACTCTCCCATCCATCTGGCCTGACCTCAGTCCCAAATTTTTGACTCCGGAATGCACAATTGATCGGTGACTTAAGTGGGAAAAGTCTCTGTAATTCTCCCCCCCCGCCTTTTTTGATGGCTTTTCGCAGAAGCACGTTATGCAGCCTTTGCATTAGTACCCACCAACGATAGAGGCAATGTTCTGATTTTTTCATTCCCCCCTTTCAAAACTTTTGATTTTATGTCGTTTGTACAACACCCAGCCTTTGCGCGATTTCGGTGAAGACCCACCTCCTTCTCGTACCGATCCTTTCCTGACGAGTGACCGTACCCAAAGGCAGCCGCAAGCCTCCTTAAGGTAGTTTGTCAAGTTTCCGCACTACCTTCTTCCGATCCGTCCCACGACTAACAGGATTCGACTTCACTTATTCGAGAAGACACTAGCGCCCCCGGTACCACCTTACTCGCGGTTGGTTATTGCTGGACTCAATTTTTTTGGTCTTGCCCCCAGAGCCCTCCGGTGCTTTTTGTAGGCCCGATGCGTTCTGTGTGCAACGAGAACCGTTTTCATCCCCCTCTCCTCCACTTCCAACCTCCCCGATCTCATCGCCGACGAATTGAGGTCCCTTTATCTTTTTCTTTTCTCTCCTCGGGAGATAAGTTTGATATTCCTGGAAGCGATGGATCTGTGCTTTTTTTAGTTTATCTGTTCAAGCCTTTGTTGTCCAAGTGTATATTTTTAAAAGAACTATCTTCTCATTCCCCCATTCAACACAGAGGTTTCTCTCATCACCCGTTATACCACAAGCTGATACCTCGGCGCCTTTCTCCTTCTTTTTTGGGCGTCGATGTGCTCGAGTAAAAGTAGTGCTCTTTTCCCCGCGTTTACGTGGCGAAGTAGAATGTTTTCCTCACCGACCCATAATGAATTTGCCGTATACCCTTCTCTTCTTTCTGACAGAGAGGCGCTTTGCTTTCCTCGATCGCCCACTGCGCAACTGCGGGGCCTACCAAAAGATTTTTCCAACGGTTCACATCCGTCCTCATCTCGCGCTGACACGGACGGCTCGGAGAAGGAGAGGGTTCTTTTATCTCGCCGTGCCCCGTGAGCAAGCCCCACCACATCCACAAAGCCATCAGCTCCTCTGTATAGTGGCGTAACGCTGACACCCTAATGGTCACTTTCCTTATCTCCTCTTGTCTTGCCTGTTCCGCCTGTCGGACTGGATTTTGTTCCCCAATGCTTACTAAGCATTGTAGCGGTGTCGTCCAAATTTTACGGTCAAAAATTCCTTTTTTCCCGTTGTTTGAATCGCTCCCCTCCCTCTTCCTTCTGGAATTCTGACCGTTGAGGGGTTTTTCCCTTTTCCTCGCCCGCCGTGGAGACTGCTTTTTCTGCCTGAGAAGTTTTTCTTATTCCAGTCACTCTCGTAGGGATTGTGAATTCTAAAGAGGGCTACTCGTCGACCCGACGGCGGTTGTACTGCATCACTTTCATTTCGGCCGTCCTTGTCGTTTTGGAGTAGAGAGCCCTCCTCCTTGCGGTTACCTGATAATATAGGATACCTCCCTTTTTTGAAGTTCAGTGTATAGTCCTTTTTCCCACTCATTCCCCCTCCGAGACTTGAGAACGATGCAACTCGTGTCTGCGCAGCCCACTCCCTCTTTTTTTAAGATTTTTCCTGCTCATGAGAAACGGAAGTTTCTTCTACGGTTGACTGTAATCCTTGCTCCTCCGCCTCTTCACACCGACAAGATCCAGTATGGTTGCACGATTCCAGCAGGTGAAAAAGTTGATTTTTCCTTTTCAGTTCTTACCCTCCTACGTGAATCCAATTCTCAGGACGACTGTACCGGTTTCTCCCTCGTCATTCCTTCTTCTACGACCCGTAGTCCAAGATATCGTGTGGTACATGGATTTCCACCGCCTCTTTTTTCTTCCTTTTTAGGTCCACCCAGACCCTCCGGGAGATCATGCATCGCCCCCTCCTCCCCTTCTTTTTTTGTGTTCCGTCGCCTTCCCTCTCCCTTGACGAGACGTACTTGCTTGGTAAAAGACCGTCGCGTGGGACCCCCGCTTTTCCCTCCCCCTCTTCAATCCTCCTTTCTTTGCTGCCAGAGTCTTTTTGTTCCCCCTTCCTCCCCTTCGCGCCTCTCCTGTATGGCCATTTCCCTTGTCTCCAAACCGAAAGTCTCCCCCCGCGGCCTTCCATCTTATTTGCATCCTCTCCTCCTCGTAGTGATCTTTCCCTTCTTCTTTTTCTGCCCACCCCGGTATCTATATAGGTGCCATCTGCTCATAGTTTTAGGTCTCCCATCTTCTTCCTTTGTGGCCTTGTTTATTCTTGTTTCAGCCCCCCCGCTTGTACTTCCCCCTCTCCGTGCCCCCCCCCGCTTGCCCCGGCCCCTCCTTATGCGATGCTACACTTTTCCCTTCTCCCCAGCTAGCTGTTTGCACCTTCCCGTGTAGAGGGTATGCGTCATTTTTATTTGGTTTTCCTCTCTTTCTTCTTTTTCATCCTGCCTCAAATAGTCTTATTTCTCGATGGGTAGGACGTGCCATTTTTGGTCTTCCCTTCCCCCCTGCAAGGTCTCACTGGCCTCTCGTCAAGACTCGCGACAGCTCACCTTTTTCATGCCGTCTCTGCCTCCGTGCTGGCGAGAGGACCGCCCTGACTCCGCCAGCCGTAGGCCGACGCCCTTTTTTTTCTATGTTGCTACCCTGTCTGCAAGTCTCGTTTTCCGGAGGACCTCTCCCGAGGCCCACCGTCCACTGATACTTCCAGTTCTCCTGATTTCCTCCGCATAAGTCGGTAACCCGACATATATCCTTCTTTCCGCCCCATCTTCTCTCGCAACACGGTCAGATTGACAGGACCAGTTCAGGCTCACCGCCCACCCCCCTCCCCTCCCCTCGCGTCATCCCCGCGAATCACGTGACCAGGTTTCGTCTTTTCCTTTCTCCTCCACTTCAGTAGCAGCCCCCGCGTTTTCCCGTCGTATTCTTTTCGTTTACCACGACCCCCACCCGTCATCCTGGAACACGGCCGAGCGGACACAAATTGCCTCCGCCTTCCCCCTCTATCCCCTACTCGCCTCCAGTTCGTGTAACAGCTTGCCACTGACGGAGCGCCACCCCGGGCTTTCTTTCCTCCTTTGTTCGCTTGCCCTAGACCCACTAAACTCTTACTACTCACCTCCTTGATATGTCCCATACGAGCACCTCTCCATGGCCGCCCTCTATTGGCTATGGTAAGTGATTAGGGAATGAGCCTGTATCCTCTCATTTTTCCTGTTTCCTTCTCGAGGACCTCTTCTTCCTGAACCCAGAGAACTAGAGCCGCAAGACACTGCGGCACAGGATCCGTCAGTCGATTTCCCCAATCCCCATTCTTCTCTCTTTTTCCTCCTCTTGTTGAGAGTCATCATTGCTACGAATCGTTGCTATCTTTTTTTCATTAGCATTCCGGTCTCGATCTCCCTGGTCACATTAAATGTTATCTCAGTTATAGGGTGGAGTATACCCCTTATCGTTTCTCCTCCTTTTGACTCTCCTTATTCTGCCCGCCCAGCGTCCTTTCCTGTCAGCCCAGTCTTGTGTTCTTTTCTTCACCCGTATCCAAGCCCCTCAAGGTTTTACAGGAGATCTTGTTGGACCCCAGCAAAGAAATGGAGTCGGCGTCCGGCTCCTTTTTTGCCTTTAAGTCTACTTCAGTGGGTAAGTGTTTTTCCTTCTATCTTCTTCCCGAGAACGCGACTCATCCCTTCCCGCTTCTTTCCGGTGCCTTTTTACCTGACCCCAAGTTTTCCCATCTCCGTCTATCGTCACCTTCCCTCTTATTCGAAGTTGCTCAGAGCGAGAATTCCGTTTCTTTGTCCTTTTACCGGCCCGTGTGCTGGATTTTCTTTCTTTCTTTCACCTCTGGCTGCGGCTTTCGTCTCGCATCTTCGACGCTCCCGTTTTTTTTTTCGTGGTTGCGTTCATTTTTCGATCTCCTGAACCGACCCCTCGCGCAATAAAGGTTTCTGCCCTTCTCTCCACTTTCCACCCAGATCTTCTCTTCGTCTTCTGGGCCAAGACCTGGTTTGACTCTCACATCTGTGACCGAGAGGACTGAAGTGAAATATTTAGAGTCTGTTTTCCCCCCCTCTTTCTTCTTTATATTTGGCCGTGAGTATCCTTTTAAGCCGTATTCCCCTGCAGGTGAGAAAACTCCTGCCCTTCTCTCAATCCGCCTCAGTTCCAACATGATACGAGAACGAAGGAACTAAGTGATTGTACTGGCATATTAGTGTGACCACCCCACAATTTTTTTTTCCTTCTTCTTCCTTGTCTCCATGAACTCGGGAGGATGCTTTTAGTGTTGGTTGCCTTTTTCCCCCCCTTACCCTACTTTCTCGTTCAAGCCTTTTTTTTTGACGCTAAAACTGCCCTCCTGTCATACGCTGTGATTACTTCGCTTTTCACTATTCTCATGCGGACTGCCATATTTGGCCACGTCTAGAATTTGTATGCAAAGATTCCGTTTTTTCTCCTATTTGCCCAATAAGCTTTTATTACGGATGGATTTGATACGAAAGTTTGATGCCCCCAATACGCCATCGCTCCCCTCGACGATCCGAGACTGTACTCAGTCCATCAGGCGGACGGTCATTCTTTTCTTCTCCGTTTTTGCTTTCCCTCGTCACCCCCCCCCCCCCCCCTATACAGCCTTTTAAGACACTGTACGCTGGTTCTGTTCCCTTTCTCTAACAGCTTCGGTTGGCGCCCCTGTCTTTTGCACTCTGAACCCCTTGCCGATCCGGTTCCCATCCCCCTCTACGCTTGGCGCTCCTTAGCCGCTACCTCCTCTTTGGGGCAGGAAGCTTCTTCCTCTAGGCTATCCGAGTGCCGTGGAGTGGCTTCATATTCCCCCCGGAAGGTTCTTTCTTATCCATTATGCGCGGGCTCGACTTGGTCGTTCTAACTGACTACTAGTTTTCCTGCCTCTTCCCCTCTTACGTCGTTTTTAGTGCGGCCTGTCAGGAGCAACGCGCCTCCATTTGCATTCCCGGCGTGAGCTTTCATCCTCACATGCATCTTCCCCCTGACGTAAACGAAGAACCTGGTTTTGTTTCTTTTCTCCTTTTTTACGTCCAGCCTGCTCAGCCTAAGCCTGGTGTATTTCAGGGCATATTCACCTGCTTATTGGCGTTTTTTCCTCCTCTTGCGTCGGGCGTGCTCCCCGGTGCAGTCACACTCCGTCCCCTTCCCCCCCGTTCTGTCTGCGCGATTAGGGACGCAGAGTTATGAGAGCGAATAATGAGCTGATCTCCCTGTCCCCCCGACCTGTTTCCGGCTCAAGGTAGTGAACCGGTCCGCTTCCCTTCTCCTTTCCCCCTCGTTCCGCGGATTACGACTTCAAGCATACTGCGATTCTGTCGTTCCCCTCTCCTCCCCCTCTCCCCTCTTCGCCTTTTCATCGCCGACCGGGTGAGCCTGTCACAAAGGTTCACACAGCGGTCTTGTTCCTCTCAGGTCAGTTTTAGATTGGGCTGTTGAGCCTTACTTCCCCTTACCCCAGTCTTTGGGGCAACAATTTTTCCCGCGACCAGTTTTATTCCAGCCTTCTTTACCAGCCCCTAAGTCTTCTTTTCCAGGTCTTGCAAAGGACAACATCTGACCTCCTTACCGCTGACCAGGATTTCTTCGCGGAGTTCTTTGTGTCGCGGTGAGTTCCCTCCCTCTGCTTCTACTCCACAAACTATGTGGCGGGTCCTAGCCCAGAGTACGATGCTGCCTCCCCCCTTTTTTTCACCTGTTTTTGAAGCGTGTCCCCCCCGTTGGGCAGGATTACACGCTGCCGCGTTACCTCCTCTTTAACCGTAGCCCCTGCTCTTTTTTGCTTGTGTCACTTCCGTGCTGCCCACCTCAGGACTCTCGAATATTTTGCTCTGACCTCAGTTCCTTTTCTCCCTCCCTACTCGTCGCCTCCACCCGTATCCCTTCTTTATTATCGCCTTGTGGCCGTCTTTGCGTCTACTCCCCACCCCATCGCCCTACTGGGCCCTGAGATTGATCTTAGTTTTGCCGCGCCCTCGCTGGCCCCCGACGTTGCACTTCCTGCCACCACGCCCTTCCATAACCGATGAAAATACCTTCAATGGAATATGTTCCTCCTTTGGTCCTCCTTTGTTTTCCGATATACCAAAGCTATCAGGTCTAGATCTCAGCGCTTGACAGTTTCGGCTTTTTCATAGTCGACAACGTTTTTCCCCTTCTTTTTTTCAAAATCCTCTTCCGCACACGCGGTTTTACCCCGACACTAATTCTTCTTCAATTCCTTCCCCCTCGCGGGCGCTGGCTTCGAACAGCATTCATTCTTCCTCTCGCCCGGGGCGCGTATCATGGTGGACAGCCAGGCTGGGTGACTCCCGACCTTCCGGCAGAACGAGCCTAAGTCTCGGCGGTTTCCCGCGGGTCGTCTCTTAGAAGTTGCTTTTCCTGGCATCGCCCCCTCCGCCTACATCTGACGACTTGCGTTTTCCGCGTGGGATGTAGTGCTTCCTACTCTTGTCTTTTCTCCCCCGGCGCGTGTGACCGTTCCCCTCGGGACAATATGTGTTTTTCCATCTTTCCTATTATTCCCGCCGCACGCTCGCGCCCGTTGATCGGCCGAAGGATCTTTTTTTGATCTCGTCTGTGCTTGCAACCCTTCAATTCACAAGCAGCCTGTTGACACTTTCTTGTTCCTCCCCGTTGCAGGCCGATCATGGTGTGCCCTTGACGTGTCCGCGTGGTCTCGCTCCCCTTTCTGTTCTTGTACCCCCCAAAGTTCGCTCCTTTAGGGGAAAGGTGTGCCCCCTTTCTTTTTCCTTTTGTTGTTCTGTCCCTGACAAGGTTTTTTGACTGTGACCTTCCTCTCCTGTCCGCTTTTTCCGTTTGACTGCCCGCCACCCCCTCCGTCACGGCGATCTCCTACTGTGTTACTTTCTTTTCCCTCCCGAGGACTAGTGCTTAGCTCGGGTTTGACGAAGAATACTTTATCCGATTGTAGCCGACTCCTGTCGGTGCCCTCGGATCTTCCCTCCCCGTCCTCCTCTCCCCTTTCTTTCCGTTTGTTCTTTCGGACTGACACCAGTTCTCGCATTTATGACTGGCTTCGATTGCTTTCCCCCGACAAATACGCGCAGACCGCCCGTTCCTGGTTAGTTCCGGTCTTCCTCCCCGTTCATTCAACTTATAACGCTTCCGAACGCGTAGAGGCATCTCCTTTTTCCTCCCCCCCTCACCCTGTCTGCGATCTCCCTGAAGCGCCTTTTTTTTTCCACTCCTTATTCGAAAATAGCACAGTTACACCGCCCAATCTTTCTGGGTTTCTTTCCGATCGGTGACGGGGGTGCGCTGTGGTGCCCTACCCGATTCCTCTCCCCAGTGATCCTTGTATGTGAGACGGACCTGGCTCCCCTTTCACTTTCCCGTCAGGCTGTCGACCGCCATCGACTGTACTCCCCCTGGGTCTAGTCCCCCCTTCCTACCTCCTGTTCAGACGCCTCCACCTCACCAGCTGACCACCTCCCCCCCAAAGGATTCTTCCCTTTCTCCCTTTTCTTCCTGCTCCAGCAGGGCCCGTACTCTATCTTTGACCGATTTCACCCCGGTTCCTTTCCCCAACCTCCTCCCCCCACATCCGATGTTCCGCCGTAAAATTTTCCTCCTTCTCGCCGTTTCTCGCACGCCCGGCCGTATTGCCCTCCCCCCTTTCGAGCGAAGCACCCAGGCCCCACCCCTCCCCGGCATTCCCTTCTGATTCGGCCACACCATCTTCGTCAGAACCTTTTCCGTTAGAAATCATGATCAAAGTGCCGTCCTGCTCATCTTCCTCCCTCACGCTATCTTCATTTTCTGGTTTTGGAGCGAACAGTCTTGTTATTTGCTTCCCTTCACACCCCCCACGCTGACATTCAAGCTCAGGTTCATGCTTCCCCTTTGAAGTCGACGCACCTTGTTCCACTGTTTTTTGGCAATCGATTCGGTATGTTTGCTCTTCCTTTTCTTTCTTCTTTGTTCCTTCCTGGCTGTCGGATAACCCGTGTCGATAAAGCGTCGGTAGCTGTTCCTAACCTTTTGCCTTTTCTAACGTCCGGTATGCCGGTGGTTTTGAAATTTCTCCATTCCCTCCATTCGCTCCTCTTCCCTCTTATATCTCTCGTTCCCCTTCCTTTTTTTTGGGCTCGCGATCGCGATGGGCTCTTCCCCCTGTCTGCCCTACTCCCGCCTTCTCTGACTATTGCTCGTTAGGGTGCTCAGTAGAGATCGCCCATCCTGCCAACCGCCCCTGGTATTGCCCGGCCTTCCTTAATTTGATTCAATCGATAGCCTCGAGAAAAGCATTCGCATTTTCACACTTCCCTTAATCCACACTTTAAGGAGCCTACAAGGATGTCCCTAAGACTTCAGACCTACTCTTCCCACTTTGTCTGTCTCCATAATCCCCTCCTACTGATTATGATTCTGTAGAGTAATGCTTCGAGATGTGCCTGCTCCTTTAAATGCTTGGCTTCCCTTGCGTTTTCAGGGCACCCCTATACGACACCCTTACTTTGTTCATCCGTTCTTGATGGAGTTGTGTTCGACGGATTTCCCCTTTTTCCCCCCTCCCCTTACCTGCCGACCGTCCCTGCGCGCTTCGTGCTTGTTTCAACAGCGGATTCGCTCTCGCCCCACCCGTTCCTGGGCTTGTTCCCTCCTTACAGCGGCCTAATCATCCGGCGCTCCTCCTTCCTATCCTAATGTTCCATCACGGTGCGCTCCCCGCAGGAATGAGATCCACCCATTGCCTACTTTGCCCAGCCGCCTTTTTGTGAACGTGTAGAGGATCCGAGTGCCCTCCTCCCCCATCTCCTCTTTCATCCCAGCCCTGCGGAGTCATCCCTGCGCTTTTCTCGTGACATGAAATATGCTCTTTCTCCTTTTTATTTTTTCTAGACTGTTCTTTCTTTTAAATAAGTTGCCCATGTTATTTTTCTGAGCTCGAGTTTCCTTTGTGTTGCATTCTCCTCCTTTCCCCTTCTCTATCGTATCTCCCCATGTTTCTCAGCGTATCGCGGGTGGAGACTTGTTGCCCTCTTTTGCCTTCTTTTCTTCGATAGCCCAAGGGGGGTTTTCAGACCCGCATTTTTCTCTTTCCGTTTTTTCTACCACACACTTTTCAAAGCCCAATGAAAGTGTTGTTCGAATCCGGACGCATCGTTTTTACCTCCTCCCTTTATGCTTCGGCCTCCTCCGGGTTTCGTTTCATTTTTGACTTGTACGCGCGTTTCCTCCCCCCGTCCCTTATTGTGTGACTTCATTATTAGAGAGAGAGAACTAGAAAAGACTGAGCCACACATCTGAGGAGCCTTTTGATTTCTACACATAGTTTATTGGGTTCCTACTCTTACTGATCTCAGGTTTGCTTCAGTTGTGCGGTTTGATCCGTCTGGGTGTTGTCTTCCGAGAGATTGCTGCTCTTTGGCTTTTCACTTTCACCGTGTTGTTCCGAGTCCCTTTTGCTGGAATGCTGGGCTTGTGTATTCCCTCTTCTATTCTTGCCCTCAGTCTTTTTTTTCCGCCTTGCTTATCGGTGTGCCTTTATATCGCCAAAGTCTGCCGCCTTCGCACTCATTTTTCTCTTTCGTCCTCTTGTCCCCTCCTGGTTGCCACGACCAGATCGATAAGAACGGCATGCCGTGCACTATCGTCGCTGTTACTTCTGAGTATGTCTATTCGCATGTGGTGCCCTTATTTCTTCCCCTGTTCCGTTGCCCGCTGAAGCCCCCCACTAAGACTGCATTGCGCCCCCTTTTCTGACCTCCCCCGGAGGCTTGCCACAGTAGAGTGACCGCTTTCCTGGCCTCGTCCCCACCGTATTCCTCCGTTTTCTGTTTAAAGGTTCCAATTCATAGCGTGACGTACGGTTGCAGTTGGCCTTTTTTGCGTTTCTCTTCTATATGAACCTTCTCGGTGTGTTTTCAGTGCCCCACCCCGACAGATTACCCTCCTTTTTCTTATTTCCCACGATGCTCAGATGGCAACCCAGAATTGAGGCTTTCTCTCTTCTACTTGTTGCAAAAAGTTGAAAGCCGGAGGAGTCCAGATGCCAACTGTTATGCCGTCTGCTTTTGGTTCCTCGTTTTGAGTTTAGGGGCCCCGGCAATACGAAGGAGAATGCTCACCTGCTTCCGTTTGGTAGCGCCACTTTGCCCTAACGTGTGTGTTTCAGGTGGTTGATGTTTTTTACATCGGGCCCTTATTTCGTTCCGTCCGTATCCTTCTTTTCCCATGGAGCCCCCTGGTACCTTCCCTTCAGATCCTGTGGAGTCATTCTGTCTTTTCAGCTATGATCTTCTTGCCCTCTGCTTTCTTTTTGCTTTCGCATAGTTAAGTTAGGGTCATGTGGAATCTGCCCACTTCTTCCTTCGTCTTTTCGACCAGCAGTGACTTAGTGAGGGTGCCCTTTCCGCCTTCCACCGATTGAAGTGTCCTCGGATCGGTGAGTTAAGAAGCCTTCCCCCCCTCCCAGCACTCTCGCCTTTGAACCCCCTGCATTGTCTTGTTTTTCTGTTCATTTCTAATCCCCATTAGAGGCCCGCTCTTCCGAAATCTTTTGACTCTGTTTGTCGGTTACTTGATATGTCTTAAATCTTTTAGCGATCTTGTCTCTCCTCGATCTGCTGTTCGTGTAGCGGTCTTTTCTCTTGTTTTACGTGCCAATTCCTGTATGAAGTGCGAGTCACTGGCCGGCCCCGACGCAACCCCTGGTAGGATTGACAGATTCCTCCCCCCTTTTCCCTCCCCCCCGATCGACCTAGCGCGCTGCTGCATCTCAGAAGTCGACCCCCTACCCCTGGGTCGTGAGTTATCTTTTGCCTGGTTCGCCCATCTTTGGTCCGGGAACGCTGCCCTTCCTCCTTCCACGGACCTCTGCTCGGCGTTAAGACACCTCGTATCCTTTCAATCCTTTTTTAAAATCCTACGAGAGGGACGGTAATGGCGTCCTCTTACGAACAGATCTCTTTCGGGGCCGTGGATCGATAAGGTCTTTTTTCTCCGACTGGCCTTCACCGGAACCTTGTCCCTGACGTTCCTTTGCGTACGGCATTTCCGACACTTTTCTGATGATGCGCCCGTTCCACCGAAGTCTTGTTGTGCTAGCAGGAACCTTGTGGTTCAGTCCCCCCTAGAAAAATGGCGTTCTGTTAGTCAGCGGTGATGGATTACGCCAGGTTAGACGAGTTCGAAGCCTGCGGGAGCCTCCTCCCACCTGATGTTATTCTCCTCCTCGCCCCGGCGATCTCACGGAAGCACCCGCGGGACTCCCCCACCCTTTGCATGAGACACACCTCAGCGCAGGAAGGCAGTTCGACTCAGGCATTCTCGAGCCCTCCTCGGACCCTAGCCAGGCCACGTGCTTCGCGGGTCTTTGGCGTTTCTACGATCCCGTCATTCACCCGGTTACGTCTAAGAGTCCTTTCTCGGGCGCTGAACCCTGCCATAGGCACTGCCTTCCCCCGACTGCTTTGTCGTAGGTGTTCTCCCCCCGGGACCACGCACCAGCATGAGCCTCCTCCTCTTCCCACAGAGCTCGTTGTAGGAATTCTCAGTAGGATATGGTCCTTTACAGTTTTTTACTCCCAGTCTTCCAACAGTGCTTCCCAAGTTTGGGAGGGGAACCTGGGCACTGTACCCACACCCACCCTTTCCCTGCCACCCCCGACTGTCATGCCATAAAAGCGTCCGAGCCACCGTGCCATACAGACTTCCGTCGTATTGTCAGCCATGCGACTTCGGATTTTTTTCTTTTACATGGTGTCTCAAATGGTGGTTTTAATTATCTCTTCCCTTCCGGTTTGCTTTACTCTCTTCGGTCCCTCTCCTTCGTCGATTACTTTTCATTGACCCCCCAAGCAGCGACGGGGGCACGTTCGTCCGTAGTTTATCGTGAGTTTTGCGTTCGCCCGTCGGTCCCGAAACATGTCCCAGTTAGCTAGTAGGTTATGTCTGCATCTTCTCCCCATGAGTCGTCTGTTGTCCACTTCCCGTTGCTTTGAATGTTCAAAGAGGACTGGCAAATATTTCCCTACTTTAAACCCTCACTCAATTATCTCGACAGTCTCCCCTGAGCTCGATATATCCTTTTTTTGATACTCCGTTGTGGTTTCCCGAGGTTTCCCCAGCCATAAGGGAGGATCTCGTCTGAGTCTGATGGCTCTCTTTTGCATCGTTCGGTGTCATTTTCCGGCTTTCCGTTCCCCCGCTCTTGGTTTTCGTCCCCCTTCCACTTTCGGTACTAGCTCAGGTTTCGAACCAGACTTCCTTGCGCTTGTTTCGTCAGTTCTTTTCCCCTATCCCCTTACTCTGATTCCACGCTCTTGCATCCCCCCGGCCGCGCTGTTTGAGTTTAGTCGTGCGTTGTTTGATCCCATGGCGAGAAGTCTTCTTTCTTTCTCGGGATTAGGCGCCGTTTCCCCCGGCCCTACCTCTTTTCCCTGCTTTCCTTTTTCGTCCCTCGGCTTTTTTGCTAATTTTCAGAGTTTGTTGCGATCCTGCACACGATGGGCGTCAAGTTTCTTTTCACACGTCTTTTCCGTCCACTTGGTACGAATGCTAGACTAACGCTCCCGATGTTCACTTTAAGGTAGGTGGGTTCCAGTTAGACTCTTTCCTTGCAACCTCCCTCACTCACAACCCCTTCTTTGAGGACTCCTTTCCTGTCTTCTTTTCCCGAGGCCTCTTTGTGGATTTGCCTGTTTTCCAGTTCGGATGAACGGGAGTTGTCTGTTACTCGGTACGTCCTTTGTCGTTCGTTGCTGTTCCTTTTTTCCCACATTGCCGGTTCCCATACTGGGACGGTGGGGACTCCTCACTTTTTGCGGACCTGCATGAAGTCCTCCCCCTGTGTGCTTTTTCATTCGCAGTGCCCCTCCCGTGTGGGCGATGACGTCTGTCTTTTTTCACTCCCTACCTACGTTTTTCTGTTTGACCCCTTGAGTGCACAATCCGCGTTTCTCTCTCGAATCGGCGCACGGGACTGTGTCCTCACGGGCGTCCCCTATTGCGCTGCGTTTGAAACGCTCGACGGCAGCACGGGTCTTTCTTCCGCGGACATGTCACCCATGGTGTGGTTCCGCTGATGAAGTCGTCTTGGAATAATGGTCTGTTTCTTGATCGCCCTCGCCCCCGCGTGTAGGATGTTCCTCGTTTGTATTGTCAAACTGTTTTCCTTACTCGTGTTCCGGCTATCGACGTGCAACGTCGGCGCCAATTGGCTATTTGCTATGTCCGTACTCCTGTGGAACCGCGCTGCGCCTTGGTGACCGCGCGTCTTACCGCACTCTTCTAAAATGCACACCGACAAGAACCAAGTGCCTACGGCCGAGCGCGATTTTTGCCCTTTCTTCAGTTGCTGTCCTTCGGGATCAGTGTACATCCCCCCTGCTCGGCCTCTGGGTGTTAACCCTTACTTCTTCCGCCATTCCACTCCTCCTACGCGTCCCTTCTGCCCCGGGTTATGTTGTGTATCCCAGATGCCGCGTCTGGACGGCTTTGGCCCCCTGCAGCACATTTGCCGAGCCCGCCGTACTGGTATCTGCTCCCCTCCCCAGATGACGGGTTGTCCCTTGCGCGTGTCAATGGATCAGTGATCTCTTCTTGTTTATTTTCCCCCCGCCGTTCCGGCCTCTCCTCTTCTGCCACGGTCCTGAAAGGCATTTTTTTCCTCCCTGTTCCCGTGCTTATTCCTCGACGTTTCAAATTGTTTTCCTCGCTTCTCCGCTGAGCGTTCTCCCGGTCTTCTAACGTAGAGCAATAGTGACAATCTCCACTCCTTCCCCAGATTCTTGATAGGATGTGCCCCTCGCGTTCGGCGCCGGTTTTTTGCATCCTATCTTTTAGGGGCTGGCCCAAGGAATTCCCCTTGCGCGCTTACAGCTTGGTGAGCGTCTATTTCGGTCCTCTTTGCTTGGCTGACGACCACCCCTGATTTTTGAATAATCGCCGCGCCCCGGCCCCGCTGCCCGGGCACGCGTTGACGTTTTTCCGCTCTTTACCCCTTTCCTTTTTTGCCCTCTTGGTTGTCCAGCTATTAGGTTGATTGAAGCGGTGAGCCTGGCTTGTCGTATCTTTCCGAGAGCGATCTACGGCGCCCCAATTGCTCGGGTGCTGCTCCCCCTTGCCTGGAGGACCTTTTGCCTGGTTGGTAAACTGCGATAGCCGTATTACTTCTACGTCCTACCCATTCGTAATTTGACCGCTTCCGATCGTGCATTCTACCCGTTCTCTTCCTCCGATCTGGGAGCGGCACACATGCTTACGACAAGACTTTCGTCCCCTTGGCCTGATTGCCTTTTTCTGGGTCTTGGGATTTCGACCCAGTCCCCACACCCGTACCGGGTTTTCCCTTCAATTCCATGCGCCCATCGCAATAAGCCCAGGTGGGTCCCAGCACACTTCTCGTATATTCCAGGGGTACCTCCCCGGTCCCGTAGCCTCGCCCTAGTCAAGCACAACGTCATACCCCCTCAGCCATTTTTGCATATCTGATCTGGATGAACGGTTGCTCCGTCTTCTGTGCTCTTCCCCCAGTGTTGCCCACGCTCGCGCTCCCATTCTTTTTAGTGATGGCATCTCCGCTCCCCTTCCGTCATCCGTGTCATGGGCGGTTGCGCTCCCCCCACCCATAATCAAGTCGATGCAGACGGCTCCTTTTTTTTCCTCATCCTGTGGATCAAATCAGAGCGAGAGCGACACACCCTCTTTATTTGAACCTTTTTTTTCAGCTGGTTCCAGACCCCCTCCCTTCCTTCGTTGTATGGCTACCCACTGTTTCGCCATCCCGCAGCAGTCAAAGTAGAATTTTTTGCGCCCACCCGGCGCCCAGCTTCTCCCGACCAACTTTTTTTGCCTCGGTTTCTGACGAGGACCGCCGTCTTGCACCAGTTGCGACTCATAAGTCTATATCAGGGCCTTCCTCCACCCTGGATGCCCCCTGCCTTCCTCCGTTGTTGTTTCTAAGATGTACTCAGGTGTTGAATCAATCCGGCTTTTTTCATTTTTTTCGTGGCTGAGCTCGATTTTTTTTTTGATGTTCGAGTCGCTTCAACCCCCCTTCTCTTGTTGTTCAGCTGCAACGTATTTTTGGTCCACTGGTGCTGGGTTGTTTAGTTTTATTTGTCAACTAGTTGAGTTGATGCCCTTCCTGGTAGCCGTAATTCCTTTTCTGTCGATGCACCAAGCACCCTTCCGGTTGTGTGTAGCCCGATGCTGTTTGACTTCTTCACTGTCTTCTGCTTTCTGATCTTTCAGGTTGTAATCCTTTTCACCGTCCCTTCTACCTTGTTGAAAAGACCCTCTGGAACATCGCTTTTGGTCCGCCCACCTTTCTTATCCCTTTTCCGCGCCTTCTCCGGTCTCTTTTGAGGCTCGTTCTGTGGTACGGTTTCGATCTCAGTTTCCTGTCGCCGTTCTTGACCTGGCTTGTTGCCCGCTCCTTTGCTGATCGTTTTTAGTTCCCCTATCTTTGCCACAATTTTATTCAGTCGTCTTTTTTCCGGTTGTTATAATGGTTTGGAGAACGAGAGCCTGCCCACTCCTCTCCGCACCCCTGGGTCCATCTGCATCTTGTCGGGGGTTTCATCCTTGTTGGCCTTTTTTTCCTCCTGTCTGACGGCGGATGATATTGGATAGCTCCGTGCGCCCTCGTTTCCCTTCCACAGCCGTCCGTTCACTTACCCACCCACAGCCGTTAGTCAACTCCGACTATTGAGCCTCTTTAGGAAATCCTTGCCAGCTTTTTTTAGCGTCGGGAGTATACTTGAGGAGCGCCTCCCCAACCGTTGCTTCGGTGAATAGCCCCAATTGACTCTATGTGGCGTGGAAAATAATCGGCGCTGCATCAGTTGACCGGCCTGCGTGTGGTGCCTTGCGAGGGCGTATGCCCCGCGCCAGAGCCGGTTGGTCTGGGCCTCAGCCCCCCCCCTCCACCTGCCCCCGACCTTTAAGCGTTGCACTTGATCTTTCACGTGCATTCGTTCCTCCTTTTCCCCGGGAATGTTCAGTTATTTTGCTTTTTCAAAACAGCTGGCCTCGTTGGAGGCTCCGCACTACCCGTGCGACTTTCACTTGGTTGCTCGGACCATATTTTGGCCGAGGCGACCGGAGCAGGTCCTTCGCGGCTTTGCAACCATTTGCCTTGTCCAACTCCTGGTGACAGGTTGACTGTGTTTTTGAAGCCTTTTCCTGCAATCGGTCCGAGCGCGCCCCTTTTTTATCACGGCAACGACGGATCCATGTCCTTTTTAGCGGGAAGGCAGCCGGCAATATCACTGTTTCCTCGTTGTGCGTTGATTAGGAATCCCTTCCGGTCCCTTAGTCTCCCCTCTCTGCTTTTTCTCGTCCAGTCTTTCTTTTGCTTCTCCCATGACCACCTTGGCGTCGTACGCCAGTCATGCGGCCTTGGTGCGTTCCTTTTCACGAGTTCCGCGCCGATCCACTTGTTCCTCCAACTGGATCGGAGTCCCGCTCCGATAGCTGCGAAACTTAGAATTTTTAACCTCCATATTCTCCTTTTTCTGTTATTATTTTCGACTCCAGTCGTTTCGCAGCGCTTCCCCTGCCTTTTTGTCTGATCGAGAAATTTCTTGAGGCTTGGCCTCCCTTCCGACCTTAGACCGTGTCCTTCCTCGTGATACCTCGCAGAAGGATCCGCCAAGTGCGGTTCCTCTATTCTTCACAGACCCCTCTGAAGCCTTGCGCTGCTTTCCCTCTTCCCTCCCCCCCTTTTCATTTTGCAATGTCGTGAACGCAGTCGATGCCGTCCACCGCCTGTTTTCACGTCGTAGCGCGGCCTCCCTTATTCATCACGCCCACCCCCGCGAGTCCTTTCTTACGACCTCACCCACGTTACTCCGGGCGCGCTCCCCCCCTCTTCTGTGCTGACAGCTTTTTTGAATCTAAGTTTTCCCCCGTGTTCTGGGTGTCCTCGACTTTTTCCGCACTTGTCGGATTTGAGCTTAATCACAGGAACCTGGTTTGGACACAAAGGCATGCACCCCCCCCCCCTGACAAAGGCTTCTCTTGTTCCCCTCACTCCGTCATCGATTTCACGCCACCTGCCCTGCACCACCCATGACCCTCCCCCCTATGGACCCAGGCTCGGTCGCGTGTCTGGCCTTTTTTTTTTCTGTGCGTGAGGTGCCGCCCCGCCCCTATATCCCCCAAACGCTTCGCTTCCCTTTTTTCAGCTGAGCTTTGCGGACAGACCTTTTTATTCCCCTTCTCATTGGTCCAAGCTTTCCCACCTCCATTTTCGTGGTGTTGCACTTTTTAAACTCTGGCGGCCTCCACACTCGCCCCCTCCGCGTTTTTATGCCCATATCTTCCAGCTGCACTGTTTTCGACTTGGCCTTCGTCTTTTATCTACGATCTTCCCCCCCTCTTTCTTTCTTTTAGTATTCCCCGGTGTTCCCCCCGCTCGCTTCCCCACATCCCGCTGGATAGCGATGGGATATCGCCCCATTTTCCTGATTTGGGAACAACCCTGCCCCTTGCGGTTAGCATTTATTCCTTCTACGTTTCTGTGCCCCCACTCGAGCCTTATTTTTGCCTGCTCCTTCTGTGAATCGCCCGTAATCCTTCTTGACCCGCGCTCTTTTTTGACGATCGGTACTTATCTCTTTTTCTCTCTTTTTTCATAGATCGGAACACTCTCTCGGTTTGGATCTCTGTCAGCGACTTCTGGGTGGGTTTCTCCTAAAAGTTGTCCACATTCGGCTAGGTCCAGCCCTGCCGGTCAAACTCGAGTTCTGCGACTCAATTTCACCCAGCCCTTTTTTTTCTTTATGATCTGTCGAGAACCCAGCCCTCCGCTCTTGCTGCTGTGTTTTCTACCCCTTCCTCCCCAATTCCTAGACTCCCTGATCCGGCCCCCTCGGACTTTTTTTCTCGCTCATGCTCGCAAGTCCCCCCCTCGACCGCTCCACAGAGTGCATGCGTCTCCAGCTTCCCTTATGGACTAGGCAACAATACGATAAACTTTTTCGCTTACTTTTTTTCTCCCGGGTGATGCTGACGGTAGTTCCGAGCCAATCGTTGTTTTTCCATAATATCCCGGACGCAAGTGTCGCTGGTGTTCCCCCCCCTCCTTTCAAGACCAGCACAGGGGCAAACTTTGTGTCCTGACTAGACAGCGTCTCCTCTTTCCCTTCCCCGCTAGCGATGGTACACCGGCGGGTGCTGCCAGCCTTTGTACCTCAAAAATCCGCCGTCGGGTGGGTCCCCGATCTGTTCTCCGTTCCGTCCCGTAGCAGATCTTTGGCTGCGGTTTCCGCTTTCCTCGTCCCGGTAAGGTGCTTGGTAACCCTTTCTCTTCGCTCTCACTTGTCTCGCATTTTCTCCCCCCCTTGCCCAATCAGGGTTCAGGTGATTTCCACTAGCTCCAATCCCAACATTTTCTCCTTCTTCAGCCAGGAGAGTCTTGCCGGGGTCTTTGGCATGAGACCCATCTTCAGTCCCCCCCTGCAGTCTTTTGCGATGCAGGAGCAGAGTTTATTATGGTTCAGTCTGGCCCTCCATTACCTCCGCCGTGACTTGTTTTAAGGACTACTTTCTCGCGGTTCTCCGGCCACTTCCTACAGGTTGTGTCCTTACCTCCTACCGAGTTACTACCTTTAGAGTCGGTAACCTCTTATCCCTTTTTCGGACTCCCTAGAGCCTGCTTTCCCCCACAAAAGGTGAACTTTCTTCCTGACCCTCCCGACCCCTGCTCAGCTTTTTATCGCCCCCGGTTCCGTCCTTTGCCGCAACCTTCCTAACGCCCGTCTAACGAGCCCGGCTACCCGTCGGCCCCCCCTCCTTTTATTTTCCTGCATCTCGATCCTTGAGCAACCTGATGTCTCTGCCCCTCCTTCTTCCGTACCCACCCGCTGCTTCTATTGCCACATGTCTCATTCAGTGCTTTGTGTGGAGGACGCATTCGCAGGTGACCCCGGTTGCTCTTTTCTCTTTTCTGTACCCCTACCTTTCCTCCCAATGCTACGGCGGGTGTGTGAGAACTCCCTTAATTCCGCCCGATTTTCTCCTTGCCGGCTTCGTACGCCCCCGACAAAGTGTTTCATTTTATCTCCCCCATGCGCGTCTACCTCGCCGCCCATCATGTGCGCGTCAGCCCCCCTTTCTCTATTCATGCACCGCCATCCTTCTCCACAGTGCTCTTTCCGTTTCTTTTCCTTATTGCCGCCTTGCAGCCGTCTCTTACAACCAGCTTACTTAGTTCAAAGCCAGGTGCATTACTTCCTTTTCCAATTCCTCCCCTGCTTCACCACAGTTGATCTCCGCTGTGATCGGTGCTCAGCTGCTCCCCTTTTTCTTTTCTTGTTCAGCCCGACCCCAACCGAAAGGTGTTCCCCACCGCCTAGAACTCGTTTTGCACTGGTTTCCCTCCACGCTCCGCCGCCCCTCCCCTTTCTCTCGGGACCTGCCCAAGGATTTTTTTTTTTTTTGGCATCGTGCTCATCGTTGCAGCCATTTATCGCTTTAATTTACAGCTTATTCTCTTCAGACCCCGGCTTTCTCCTTGCACTAGAGGACACCCACCCCGCTGCACCCTTCCCCTGTACTTTTCCCTCCCCCTTATTTCAAGGCCGCCGCCCATAGGACAACATGTTGTTTTTGCACGAGAAACGTTCCGAGATCGGTTTCGTGTCCGTGCCGATTTTCTCATCTGTCCGTCGTGGCATTTCTTACACATTCTTGCTTTTCTCACCTTCTTTTACCCCGGTGCCCTAAACTGCCCGGATGAAGTTTTTTCCGCTTCCCGATACATCCCCTCTCCCGATCGCGACAGCTCGATCATCAACGGACGCCGGGCGCGGCTCCGAGTTGGGCTCTTCCCCCCCCAGGTCCCCCCCCGCTGATCGTTTTTGATCTTAGTCGTTGGATTCTTCTTTGTCTTCTGCCCTTCCCTCCCCGCACCACCACTGTCTTCCTCTGACCCATCCTGATGCACGACGATTAGCGCGACCTCCCACCCTCTTGCAAGTCTTATTCGGCCCCAACACGGTTGACTTTTGTCATCCCGGCTCCCTTGACGTCGATTTTAAGTTTCCCCCTACAGGGTCGCGCACTATAACAGACCTGCTTATGAGATTACCGGGCTACTATCTGTTTCCCCGTCCTAAGCCTTTGCCTACTCGCGATTGTCGTTCTCGTGAATCTCTCCTTCCGATCCCCCATTAGACGACGTTCTGCTTGTGAGCGGTCCCCCCCAACATTCCTCCTCACTCTTCCGCCCCACGACTTTCCCCTGCGCTTCCCTTTCGTCCGACCTGCTGTCCGGCGCTCCCAAACCGGGCATTTGGAACCTTTTTTTCGCCGGAACCCCCGCTACAGACATCCGATCCTCAACTTACCTCTCCCCTCCTCGCAGCCCTTTTCCCGCGGACTTTGCGCCCGATCGCTGTGAAGCCCTTTCCGCTGCTGACATCTTGAGCGCTGGACCCCGCGTGCTACCTTTCCCCCCTCTCAACTCGAATCCAAATGAAGCTTCTTTGCTTCAGGCATCCCAACAGGGAACCTTT
>Ga0179593_1519342_pt1 | contig 42004 bp, 37 predicted proteins | sample CZODoug2_1_08_16_FD_185931 | JGI IMG/M metagenome (GOLD analysis project Ga0179593, IMG submission 185931) | Vadose zone soil fungal communities from Angelo Coast Range Reserve, California, USA - CZODoug2_1_08_16fungal (PacBio error correction) | ecosystem: Environmental > Terrestrial > Soil >... | reverse complement strand
ACAAGATTTACCGGACTTCAGCGAGCGACAGGAGGTAGAGTCCTTTTACCTTCTTTTCTGTAACGAAGGGTGCCTAGTATTTCTGCCGGAAGAAACTGGGTTTCCCCCACGCCTTTTTTCGGCTGGGGTGAATAGGGTAGCTGGTGGCTGGGTGCCCCTTTTAACCATGTTATCGAAAAACATCCAACCAAATTCTCCCCATATACTTCCCCCACAATGAGGATCTCCCAACCATTTTAGTGCTCCCAGACCTCTGGAATGCCATCCGCAGCGACGTGCGCTTGCACCCGGACTCCAGAAAAAAAGAGTGCCCCTAGAATTCCCGCAGGATTCCCGCACTATCTCCTTTTCAAGTTTTCTGAGGTCTTCACTTTTTTTTTTGGGATTCCTTAGTCGTCCTTCGTCGTGAGCGTGATCGGCACAGCTGATTCTTTGTGACCCCACGTTCCCGACCCCGTCGGTGGCGTCGCGATTGTGTGCGTTTCTTCTTTTTTTCTGTGGTGTACTCTCTCGTGCGAGGCCTTCACAAAGGCCCCCGTCCCTACCTCCCAGACCCCAAACTCCTCACTCGGAGTGTCTTTAATTTTTGTTGCCCTTTCCCTGCCTGCCCGCAGCCCGATGACTAATCTCTCAGCAATTCCCCGCGCCCTATTGCCTTAACTATGCTCCCGTAACAACCCTCCAGTTTTCGAGTATCCGCAGGTCAGAATTCTTACCGAGTAATGTCTCCCTCTCCTCCCTTGTTTGCCGCTGCAACACATGTCCTGTGAAGCGTTTTTCACTCTGTCTTTTTCCCCACGCTCTAGAACACTGCACGCTTTTGCTAGAGGTGCGCGCCTGTCAGTCGAGCCCTTGTCGTCTAGTGGAATTTGTCAACTCCTTTTTTTAACAAGGAGTTCATTTCTCTAGGTCTTCCCCGTTCCGTGGGAGGAGGTCTACTCGGCCTTCTCCTTAGTCAGCGGGTTTCCCAGATCTTGCCCCGGTACACTCCTTAGTATTTCAGCTTTTATAGCTGTTTCCGCAACCCTCAAAAGGGTCGTAGAGGTCTGGTTTTTTTCCCGGCATTTCCCATCTCTTTGCACGGTTCGCAGTCCATAGAGTCCCAGTTTTATGTATTGCCATTGATCGTTTTTTCGAAGGATCGTTGTGTGCCCTCGCTGTTTTTCAGTCCTTCTTTGGTTCATCACGTCAGAAGTGAACTTGCTACACCGCGGCATGGGACTTTCCCTTTCCTCCCCCCACTTAGCTTTTTTTTTCCTTCCAATGCTCCCTCCTGTATGATCCAGTTTGCTTCCATTCGAAGTGATTTTTAAGAAGTGAAACTCAGAGGCGATTTTTCCAATCCCCGTATAGTCTTCTTCCACTTTATCGGTAGCGTGGTAGGTTACGTTCATCCATCCATTGTCTCTGCACCCTCACACCGTTTAGCGTCTCAATTTCCGCGTGTACAGCTAGCTGAACTTTCCGTCTAGCGAGTCCTTGCGACGCTGCGATTACCTCCCAACGGGGATATTCTCTTCTTCTCGTTCTTTGCAGTGAGAGCTTGGTTCAACTGGAGATCCCTGGAGGGCCTTCGAGGACTGATTTTTTTAGCCTCTTCCTGCGGCTCGAATTTCTTTTCCCTCCAGTAGTCAACGGCTCGCCGTCCCCTTGGACATAACCGTCCCTAGAGAAAGATGTTTTCAGGTCATCAGCGACTTTGCCCCGTGGTCGAGATCGCGAGGACAATCGCTCAGTAGGACATCTTATTATTTCCCAGATGGTCTCCCAGAGTACTCCGGGGTCCGCACTCTTTGCTGGTTCCGGAGGAAACTGTTTCCACACGACCATCCCTTACAAGAAAGTGGTCGTGGCGCGTCCCCGATTTCTATGAAGCTCTCTCACCCCCCCCTCTCCATTCTAACCTCTCTCAGGAGGAGTCCGACCCTAAGGCGATCTCGAGGTCGCAGAGAAGAATCGAGACCCCTTCACCACCCCGTCCTCGGAGTGCGCACCTTCAAGCTTCCCGCCGTTTTAGTCCTCCTATTTGTTACGGACGCCTTGCTCGTAAACAGTAACCCTCCCCCCCCTGAGGCGGCCCTTCTTTCGCGTTCTCCCGATTTTTTACATTCTCCGGTCACCTCAGCAGTTCTCTGAGATCCACTCGCCGCGCACCGAGGGGTCGTAGTAATACTCCTCCGCCGCGTCTTTTTCAAATAGGCACTAGGCTCCCAGTTGAGGACCTGCATATTTCTTGGAAGGTTCTTTTACCAGTCCTCGAGCTAAGATGCGGTCACCAGCCTTTTTCGAGGGATCGATGCTCGTATGCTCCCCCCTCCAACTCGCCATCCATTGAATGATTCCTTCCCGATGAGCCTGGTCGGGGTGACCATAGAGCGAGACCAGTTCCGTCGGGTTAACTAGTCCCCCAGTCGTGGCCCTGGTGATTTTTCGTCAACCACAAGTTCTTCCGTTTGCCAGGCGAGTAGCCGTCCAAGATTGCGAATGACCGATATATTTTTGCCCCTCTCGGCTTTTTTTACTTCACACACCCATGAGTGAAGTTCGGTTTGACTCCTCCCCGTCCGGGCAGTCCCAAGGCCAGATGATGTTTCGTGGTTCCTTGTTCTTCCACTCCTTTGGAGGAGACCCAGGAGCCACGATTCCACTCTCCCTTCCCGGCGAGAGACGGTCTTTAGCGGATCTCACCTCTCCCACAGCGGCGGGTGGTGCTTATGAAAAGATTTTCAAGAATTTCTTTCATGAGCCAGTACAGCATAGTATAAAGCCAGAAGTCCTCGTTGCACACCGTCGAGCGCTTCACATGTTGTTCGCTCTGCCAACATCCAGTCCTTTCCTTAATTTGACTGGCCAGAAAACTAACTCCTACACCGTCGCGACGGGAAAGAGGCGATATCGAGACCTTCTCCTTCCCGCTTTCGTGTTTCTCGTTATCCCTGCATCTCCCCCTAACCTAGGCTTAGTCTGTGCTTTTCCGCTTCCCTTCCCACCACTTTACGCCGAGAGTGTAGTACTGACGTTTTTTCTGACCGATTCCTTTTTCGATTTCTACTTTAGAGAGCGCTGATCAGGGAGTATTTTCCCCCCCCGGCCTCTGTCCCCGACCTACTCCATGAATGCCAACCGAACAGTCTTCTTCGGGGGTACGGGCCTGATCTCTGTCGTCTCTGTTCGCCGCTTTTGGATCACAGGAAACGGAACGCGGAGCTAAAAAGCCCTGCGCGCACAGCTTTTACCCTTTTCTCACTTAAGGCGGCTGTGCCGTACCGGTTAGACCGCGTGGCGACCCACCGTACCCTGCTCGCTGATTTCTTCTCCCCGAGAATGGCTTATCACCTCTTTTTTCTCACCGGGGTCCGCCTAGAAGGTGATAGGTAAAGACTCCTCCACGTTGTTTTCTTTGTAGCAGTAGAGATCTTTTACGGCGTCCACCACCGAGGGGAGAATCCCCGGTTTCCCCCTAGATGATATCCTCGAGGGCGCGTGGGGAGAAGGATTCGCACTCCCAGGGAAGTTACATGCTTTTAACGGCTAGCAGGTTATACCTTTGTACTGGCACGTTTTTTCCCCGTTAATTTACTCGACGTGTACAAGGATGGTTTTTGCGTGACTTTTGTCCGCGCATAGGTCCCCCCGTGAGTCCGACATGATGCCAATACCGGAAGGCCTCCCCCCCAGCTTTTTCGATCGCGTTTTTCCTCCTTTCTTCATCTCTATGAGCAAGAGGCCCAGTTTTTTCCTTAAGCACGATTCCCTATCCTCCCGACATTGTCTAGGTACAGAACGTCTTTTACATCGGTGTGTTCTTGAGACACCCTACTCTCTTTTCCTCGCAATCCTCGTGTCGAGTAAGGGAAAGCAGTCCCGTCATCTTTTTTCGTGCTACCGCCCCCTCTTACCATCACTGAGTTTCCTGAAGGGCTCGATGCCTTCGGATATTGCGGGTTAGGAGAGATTTTCGTCGGGGTTTTCCCTTTGCAGACATGAGCGAGCAGTGGGTAGAGATTCGTTCCCGTTTGCGGATTTGATAGCCCTTCGCCTTGGCCGGGCGCTTCTTTTCACGAGTTGCCGCCCGCGCCACGCGTGGAAAAGCATTTGTCCAGAAGATCCCAACCCTTTTGGTCGGTTCTCGCGGCAACCTCCTCGCGTACGAGGGAACCGAGGGGAGTTCTTCCTTTTCGCCGAGGGAGGTGAGGGTGTTTCGCACTATTACCCTCCTCGGGAGAACTTGTCCAGGCACCCCTGCCCCCGCCCCCGCTGTTCCGATATTTGCAACGCCGACTTGCCCACCCCCTTATCGCGCTCATATACGTCAATTATTCGGCTATCTCCTAACCCGTGTCGTCTCCCAAGGGCCGCCCCCTCTCCTCGTTTCCTAGAACGTTCGACTATTTGGTCTTTCTTCGCGAAAGTACAGGACCCTTCTCCCTTGTGAGATCAGTCGAGGGATTTTTGGTCTTTCGTCGATCCCGCTTTGACTTTCGCCGCTCGCGGAGGGCGTGTACCAGTTTTGTCAATCTTCGTCTAGGGAGAAAAGCCCTCTCCCCTTGAGTATACTCGTCTGTTCTTTGTGACACTCTTTTCTTACTGGACTCGGCAAGAGAGAGTCTCTCCCCGGGTTGAGGCTGAGCTGGCTCGTGCTTTTTTGCGGAAACGGATCTTGACCGGCACTTTCTAGTTCCTCCTTCTGGGTACGGTCGACTCGGCGACGTAACCGGGCCGGACGACACAAACGCGGCGGCTTGGAGGACCAATTGACGTACTGGGGTGGCTGTGCTTGGTTCCCTGCGTGGAGACCCGACTTCGATCCCCGTCGTTTCTGGATCATTCTTAGCGGTAATGTAGGCTTCTGGCGCTACGGTTCGGCCCAGAAAGTTGGTTCAGAGGGCGGAATATCCAGTTTGAGCACCCAGGCTTTGCTGTATTCTCGACATGTAAGAAGCGATCTCAGGCGAGCGGCGGCCCTGGGAAGGTAAGATCAAGCTACCGTACCCTTCTCTTTCAGAATTGCATCATGACTTATAGCCCTTCCAGTCTTGCCTACCTGTCCGAATCGTGCTCGAGTGAGCATTAATGGATAACCAGGGATTGGCACAGAGATGTTTTACGAGCCCTCCCATCTACCAGGGCCTGACGTCTCTGCTTCAGGCCTCTCCTGGGCTACCGATCCTGCTCAGCCGACGCCGCGACTATCAGCCCACGGGTGACACATAGAGCAGACAGATCTCTCTCCCCGGCGGGTACTCTATCAGTAGTTCTCTTTTCCTCTTTCGACTTAAGAAGTCGGACGGCCTCCTTGGTTTTACTTTTTGCTCTCCTCCCAGAGCTTGCCGTCGAGAGAAGCCAATCCAGCCCCCCCGCATTTTCGTCTCTTGTGAACTGAGCTTTCTTCTGGGCGGTCCTCTTCCCTTCGTCCCATTTCCACGCCGGGATTTTTGAGACTTTCCGTGCAGCCGCTTACTTTGGAGGGCGTCAAGCACGGCTGTTTTTGACAGTCACGATCTCCCTTGTGAAACACCTCTACCCCACATAGCGGTGCTTTTTTCTCCGCAACGCTCCTCTCGGCGATCAGGGGGAAGAAGTATGGACGCTTACCCCCTTCGTCTGGCCTTTCTTCTTACGTGCAACAGGTTCCCCCTTAACTCAGAGTTTCTTTTGGTCCTCCGGCCAATCATTGAACACCTCTGAAGTAACTTACAGATTCCTTCTCCCCACGCCGGCTCCCTTCCGCACCCATTTACCCCCCTTTGCCTGACCGCGCTCCCACCGAAGATGTAGGGCATCCCTGATCTTTGTGATTCACGTAAATAGAATCCTTTTCTCCCCCGCCTCCCGCTGAGGGTCACATCCCTTTGTTCGAGAACGGGTTACGCGTTGTGAAAGACGGCCCTCCCAGCGTGTGCACAAGAGAACGGGTTCCCCTGGTGACCTTGTGACGCGGCAACAGAGAGTAGCCTACTCCGTGTGATGTCGGTTCTTTGGTCCCCCTTTTTTCCTTGAGGATATAGTTGGGTTTACTCTGAGATTCCCCGTGCATGGCTCGTTTACTTTTTATCTATTTGCTTCTTCTAACGATATTGTATAAGTGGACTCCCTTCCCGCAGCAAAATTTTTTCTGCCGACGTCTTCTCTGGTAGCGGATGGTCTTCTTGTTTTGGTTAAACTTCTCCAGGCTAGCGGACACCACCGCAATCACAAAAGGTCTAGCTGAAGACTCCCCCTCGGTACCCCAGGACTTGCCGCCCCTCTTTCCTAACAAGCCCGTCTTCCTGGATCGGCGCACCTATCCCGTACCCACGCCGATTTTTTTTTTCCTTTTAAGAGCAGCAGGGCATGTTAATAATTATTTTTTCTTTCTCTTTGAGGCCTCCTTTCTCTTCCTTTCCCCTTTGTTAAATTTGTTTCCTCCCCCTCTTATGCTTCTTTCCTCGCTGCGAGCCGGTAACTTACTTCTCCTGATTGGTGGGCCTGTCTTGATTTTTTGCGGGGTTGAAGATCGATACCATTAAGCTTAACAAAAGCGGCCCCTCTCCCAGAACCCCCTCCCCCTGCATTTCTTTTTCCTTTTTCTCTTCCTTATTGCAGCCCTTCTGAACGCGCTTAATCAACATTATTCTGTAGTCGCCTTCAATCAGTCCCAGTAGCATACTGTTAACCGTGAGTACGCAGGGAGCGTGCAGACCCGACAGCCCCCTGCCCTTATTCGATTCTCCTGGGTTCCCTGAAAAGTCCACTCTTACCCGTAGCGACACGGTTCGTACCCCCCAGCGGCCCGTTTTTTTTTTTTTGGACCTTCCTCGTCTTTTTGTATCCGGGCCTCAGCAATCTGAGAGAACTTTTACGTTCGAGTGTTGTCTGATTAGTACCCCTCGGGAGTCAATCCAGCGTTTCGTACTGTCTGCAAGTTACGGGGTCATTCATTCGAGGCATCTAGAGGCGAATTCTCCTTTTAGTCTGGGGCGAATGGTAATGGAGAGCTCCTTTGATCGTGCATGATGGGGCTCCCACCCACCCCCCTTCGAGGCCTTTGCAGGTGCCCGGTAACTTGCGGCCTGATTCGTTGCTCCGAAGCTCTGTAGGAGGCCCAGTACTTCTTCCAAAGATAGCCTCGTTCCTCCCAGTTGCGGCGCAGCCCTCCCCCTGGTGGTCCCGTTAGTGGTCTCCTTCACTCGCTCTTGAACGGGCTCTTAACGTATTCCGTGTGGGAACGGAAATTCCCCGCCGCCTCTCTTGGAAGAACGCTCCCCCTCCACGTACACTCGTCGTTGACCCTGGTCTAGAACATGGCCGAGTCACCGTCTAGCTAGAGTGTCGACGAATCTTTCCGCTGTTGCAGGTTGGGTCTCGTAGCGGTTTTTTGCGAAGCTATGGGAGCTGCACCTCGTTGCGGGTAAGTGAGTCCTTCTCGACACGTGTTTTCCTTCCGCGCTTCGGATTCATCTCACTAGTCCCGTTTTCCCTATTAGAAGTCTCAGTTTTTGGCCGCGCGCGGTCTGGAATTTTCCCGAGTCGTTGCTTTTTTAGCGGCTTCTCCCCGGGTCGGCACAGCCTTCTCTGATGCGTCAGACGCGATTGATAAGTAGGTACTCCTTCCCTCGCCGAACATATCGGCAGCCCGAGGGCCCTCGATTTTTCGCCTCGTATCCTTCTTTCATCAGCTTTCTTCGGCTTCGCTCTCCTGCCCCGAAGTTCGCCAGTCAGAGCCTGTCTCCGCGCGTCGCCGGCGTCGGAAAGGAGAAATCGTCGCTCGCGGCTTTCCGTTGTGACTTCGAACACCGCACCCGCAGCAGTAGGGGTCACATCAGTAAGTTACCTCTCTTCCACCTCGTTAACCCGTTTTTATCTTTCATATTCGCGCATACGACGAACTTCCGCTGCCTTACTGTCCTTCCCCGGTGTCCTCCCCCCCTAAGCGGCCGTTCAAGCCGTGACTGAAAACAAGCTAAAAAAGGTCAATTCGTTCTCAGTCTTTTCTCAGTTTCGTACGAGTGCGTCTTGCTAGGATCCCGCCCCTACCGCACCGGCGGCCCCAAGAGCATAACCTCTCGGGTCCTCCCACGGATCTCCTCCGTCCCGCGCTGCCACCGACTGGGCTTAGATCGAGTTCCTCCTCGCGCTGGCCTGTGCCGTCGCGAACTCGCAGCAAGAACGAGAGCGATCGCAGGATTTGCTTTATTCCCCTTTTTTGATCTTTTCTACGATTGATTGATTCCACGTTCCACCGTCGCTCGGACTCCTGCGACGATGCAATTGCCGTCCAACTTCCTCCCCCTCCCACTCTCAAATCCGACTGCCTTCTTCACCCCGACGGACCCCTGGAGGGGTTCGTGCGATGTCGAGAATCCTCATCGCGCCGTTCTATAAACCTCGCAGACTAGGTTTCCCCTCTCTTGAAAATGTAGTGAGTCCCTCCCTCTGCCTAAGAAGCCGTCCGCCCGCCTTCGCCGAATCGGTGTGACACATCATCCGGAATGGCCACCCCCTCGACGTTCGGAGGAAAGCCTTGGCATTCTTAGTCGTATATGATGTCGTTTTGTACTCGTCGCCCTAATTCGAATCATATGCCGGACGACGTAAACAGATGGACTTCTCGGCCGTTAGTGTCTCGCGGACCCCCCCACATCTGCTTGTGCTTTGCAGGATTGTTTCCCTACTTGCTCGAGTAATACGCTGCCCTTCCCTTGCGGTTTCGAGAATCAATCCTGCCGTCGAGCTCATCGACCCATTTTCGTTTGGTATAGCCCTCTCTGACCCCGTCCTCAAGATACTTCCCCCCGAGCTTTCTGCCTTAATCGACCCTCTCCCCTCCTGACCTCTCACCGAGACTTCTCGTTGGATTGCTGTATGTCTGGGGCCCCTGAACCCCACTCCGCCGAGGGGCGCGGGTGCTCGGCTCGAGGCCAGGAAAAAATCCGGACGCCTGCTTAGCTCACCTCCTCTTTTCTTCTCAGAACCTCCACACTCGTATGACACGGCTGTCTATCTCTGACCTTTTTTTGGTCGGCGAAATCTAGAGGTTATCGCGGGCAGCGTCTTCCCTGACTATCGCCTTGATAACCGTCTGTCTTATTTGTGTCGACCGTCCCGTACATATCAGGGTTGCGTGCTTCATGATGCACTAAACGGCAGAACTTCTCCTTTAAGACTGCCACATTCCCGTTTATTTCCTTACTGGCGGCGGCGTCGGTAACCCTTTCTCCACCCTCCGGTGAACCGTTTCCCTTCCAGGGCCCCGTGTCCTGGATGAGCACCTCTTCAGGGAACTCCCTCGAGGGTGGTTTCCGCGGATTCTTCCTCCCTTAGATCTTCGCCCCCGGCGGGTTACAAGTCTGGTTGAAGATCTTGCTCTCGCGTGCGGGCGAAGCTTGATCTTTGTACGGCCTTTTTACCCCCTTTCCTGCGCACGCCGTTTTACGGTTCGGTACCGCCCGCCGCCTAATACGCGACCCCGATTTGGTGCACTGGACTTTTGATTCTCCTCCTCGTTGCCTGAGCGCGTCTCCCGATCGCCTCCAGGATCCGTCTTTTTACTTTGGTATCCTTTGCACCCTACGTATATTCTGTAGTGTTATATCTCATGTGATTGGTTTTTCATCTTGTTTTTGTTTTTTTTTTTTTTATCATTGTCTTGTTCTTCTTCTTCTTTTATCGTATTTTGATGTTGTCGGCTGTGTGTGATCGCCCTCCCCTGTTCCGAGTTTTTTTCACCGGCGGTATAGTGGTTGTATTTTTTATTGTTTTATTGTCCCCCACTTCCTCGCGGTGTTTAATATTTCCCTCGGCTCCAGGTGTTCCTTGTCCCTCGAGCAGACAAAATGCCCTCCCTTCTTCTTCGTCTCCTGACGCCCTCCGCCCGCTGGCCCTAAGTCAGCGATGCTCTCTCGGGTCCGGCGGGCTTCGCGTCGGGGTCAGGGTTCATGGCCGAGCTGATATGGCATGCGACGCCAATCGCGCTTTTTGAAGTGGGTGAGAGCTCAGTGGAAACTCTTCTTGAGTTGGCGCCCGCCTCGGCCTTCCCCTTTCCCAGATTTTTCTTACTCCTGAAACTGATCCCAAGCGGTGGCAGCAGAATCCCCACCCGCCGCGTGGGGAGATCTGGTCGAGAGACCTTCCGGAGACCGGTAAGGGTCCGGGTGCGTTCGTTCGTCGAGACGAGGAGTCTAAGAGTGGTGTCCAAGAGACCCCCGACATCCACGTCCCTGACGGATTCGCGAACCCGAAAAGCGTGGGCCTCTGCCACGCCGACCTCTTCCACTCGATTCGATCTGTCGACAAAGGAGGCTACTCGCCGGACCACACTTCTTCTGTAGACACCTCCGCCCCCTCAGAATATTGGACGATTTCCTTAAGGAGCGAAAGAGGCGGGTCTTAGCAGAGAACCCACCGAATCATGATCGTGTTCAAGAGACTAAAAGATTGATGCTCGTTTCGGGGGCGATGGATCCGTCGCAGCGATCTCTTGCGGTACGGCGGCGGGCGAAGATAATTCTTCGTCTCGAAGGCGTTGCGTCCGGCCCACTAGCCCCAGAGTCGATCGAGGCTGTTTCGCTCCGAGTGGATTGCAAGATCCTCGGCGGCCCCCATAGCCCCCGATCTGCTAACATTACGGTTGCGCTGGCGAGGCAGATCGCAGGCGCGGGCTTCGGATATAGAGAAGACAGCTGGTGGCGTCACTCAGGGTGCTTTCGGGCGGGGAAACAGTGCTTCTCCCCCGCTCCCCCAACAGGGGAGTCGGCGGGAATGGGAAACCCTGCATGGGGGTCAGGCTGGGAGGAAATTTCTTCGCAGGAACCAGTAGGTGAAAGAAGTTCCGTTACTGCAGGCGGGATGACTTTCAGGTTAGTGCCCGTCTTTGAAGGCAAAACGTGTTCGAGGGGGAGACGTGCCTGTGGTCTTTAAGATCGCGTAGTCAGGGAAGTCTAAACTGCGCTTCCGATGCGGTGCTCTCAGCGCCGTCTGAGCGCTCCCAAGTCTACGTCCATGAGACTTCGTTCGTCATGGCCCATAGCTATATCTAACCAGTCCAGACTGCTAACCGCGAAAGTCTAGGGGGCTATCGAGAAAATGGGCCGAGAGTCCGGTCGAGCAGTCGTCCTAATTCGGAGGAAAGTTCCCCGAGATTCCCCCTGGAAGTGAACCTAATGGGCTCCGCCGGCACCCGCAGGCCGAGCAGAATATTCCGGTGAGACAAGGGAGCCCCGCATTCTCCCGTATCCCCGCGGGCCGCGTGATCCCGCGTAGCCGGCTCGCTCGCGTTGCCTCGTCAGCTCGGCTCCTCAGAAGGCATCACCTTTCCCACGGTGTTGCGCGACTGACCCGCAGGCGCAGTAGGCTTCGCCTTCCTCGCATCGCGTGTTTGCACGGCGTGGAAGCTGATCATCGGACGGACGTATTCCCCTGACGGTGCTGCATTTAGAACCCCCCTATGATGGCGGATTCCAGTTCACGGATCCGGCGGTAGACCTAACTCCCGAGGAGTACGTTCTACCGAACGGCCACCCCACATCGAGGGTTTTCGCCGCCCTCTCCCTTCTGCGTGAGACAATGGGGAAGTACTGGGCCTCCCTTACGATTCTTCGGCCTGATCAGGGCCGCACTTTCACGCCACAAAGGGCGCCCTTACCCTCGTACCGACCAGGGGGGGGAGGACAAAGAAATATTCCCCCCTTCCGAGAGTCCACCCGCGGCTACGCGCCTCGTCCGCGCATGGCGCGAGTCAGACACAACTGAACGGGGCCCGTACACATCTTCCCTCACTGTTCCCGCCCTCCCTCCCTGGAATTCTCGTTAGGATCACCGCGGCTCCCCTATCGGCACTGGTTTCGCTGCTCGCGCTTAATCGGGCCCGCAGGAGAGCACACGAAGTTTTTGTTCGGTGTTCCACCGTTTGTTACATGGTCCGACTGAACTCCGCGGGCCCAGCAGACAGGCGTAAAGGAAAGTTTGCAGCTGAAACCCGGTCGCAATAACATTGGGCTCTTCTTTAGGGGATTGTTCCCTGTTTCTTCCGACGGCTGGGTGGCTTCTGCCGCTGGCCACGGGACGCCGCTGTTCCCTTTTTCATTGAGGTTAATACGACGTTTCTCCTCCGGAGTCGATTGTTGCGGAAGGAAACCATGAAGTAAAAATGAGGCGTCCACGACTATTTCGCGTTGGGCTGGATGGCGGTCTGTTTGCGCTGGTGTTGCAGCGAGACGCTCCCCTTCTTTCAAAACGCCCGGACCCCGCAGGCAAATGTCCACCAGGACCTTGTCAGCGATGGCGGACCGCAGAAGCGCGTTGAATCTCGCCCTTCCCCGCGTGAACCGCCGTTCTACTGAGGAGATTATTCCCCTCTTAGTTTAACTCCTTTTTGTTTGGAGTTCCGATGCGGACTCTTTGCTCTTCAGGCGACGGAGTTTTTCACGGGTCGTTGGCGATCGGTCAACTTCGTGCTTCGTGTCTTGTCCCATCGGCTGCGCAGTTGGGTGCTTCTGCTTGTGGTTGTCGGTGTTGTGGATGGTTTTCTCTCGGTCCCCGAAGAAGAACACCGATCCCCGCCGTGTCCTATCCCTCCCACTCAAATGAGAGCATTGATGAAACAGCCGGTCCAGCTCGGACTCCCCAATATAGTCTCTCACTGCTACCTTCACTCTGGCCTTCGTGCTTTTTTGCGCCCCCTACACTGTTCTCAGTTAGAACTGGGTACGAGCCACCTCCTCCGCAAGAACTGAGAGCGGTCTTCCTCTGCACCACGGTCTCCTCCATCCGTGTAGTTGGCTTTTCACGCGGAGTCCCGACAACCTGCAGGTCTTCAGTTTTTCTGGCGCGGGCGAGCGCGCTCGCGGACGTGCGTAGTGTGAGACTTCTTTCTCTACGTCACGTGCCCCTAAAAGAGCCTTTTGCGCTCCCCCTCGTCCCTTTTTGGTCCGGACTCCGCCGGATCGCGGCCCGCCTGCGCCTGTCTTGTGCCGAAGCGTTTGAAATGGAAGACGTTTATAGTGCCGAGGGTGTACTCAAACCCCTTCAGGTCGAATGGGCTTCGGCCGGAAAGTAGCGTGTCCCTCCGAATTACGCCGGGAGATTCTAGCCAAGTCTCGTCCCCTTTTGATCGCCGAGTTTCGTTGGGAGCTCCAGCGTGGGCGTGGTTGTCATCACGTCTCCTCGTGAACGGGCTCCACCGCCCTGATCGTGTTAAGCCGCGCCTCAAACTAGACAGGTCTTCGCTCCTGCCCCGCACGGTAATAAGTGGAATTTGCTCCCCATCAGCAGCTTCCGAGTGAATCTAGGGAGGTAGAAAGATGTCGCGGTTTTGGTCTGTGTAGGCGACGCTTGGGGCCCTCACCCGTGTCTCGTCTGCGTCCGATACTGAGAGAGCTCTCCCGCGCATGCGTCGGGCGCTCGAGGTCCCTCCCGTCGCCTAGCTTGGTGGGGCAGGCGCTGCCAACTTGGCGATCGTAGTACGGAGCGGCTGCGGACGGTTCCGGCGGTATCCCGGAGGGCGTGTCAAGGCGTTTCTCTTCCCCCCCGTGCGTTTTAAGGAGATTCACACCGTGGCGACTTTAAACTCAAGAGTCAAGAGTCGGCCGGTCCATCCCCCGGGGAGATCGCGAGCATGCGAACGAAGGTAGGCCGGGAAGGAGATTTGCTCAGCCCCTGACAGAGGACATGTCACTCATCGGCTCCCTCGCGAGGACTTTCAATCGACGACCAACGACTTCCTTTCGACGCGTTCGTGTCAAGAGTAAGTCTTCCCCCTGACCCGTTTGCGCATTACGAACAAAAATCCGTACCAGGAACGCGCTTCTGCGTAAGACCCCAGGTGTCGCTCGTATTCGGAGTGAGATAAAAACCCCTGACCCAGCAGGTCCGTATTTCTTTCAGCCTGGCCCGCGCCCTTTTCGTCCGCCGCGGCGGTCGCCGTGATCAGGCGCCCGCCCCGACTCCGTAGGACCGCGATTTTCGCGATCGTAAGGCACTACGCCCAAGACCAGAGCCGGCCCGCTGGCGAGCCGCTAGCGCTTTGGCCGCGCGCGCGCTCGGCTCTTGGCGCGAACGGGGATACCGGCGGCAAACAGCTCGACCTCAGTTGCCCCAAGACTCGAGACCGATTGACTGGTCCACGCAAGCCCCCTCGAGCGCGAGACGATCGCCGAATATGCTGCCGACGATCGACGCTGCCTTCCGCCCGGCCTGCATGCCCGAGGATGGGGGGTGCCAATGTCGCCGCGACCGACGTCCCGCCGTTCTATACACCTCGCCCACTCGCGGCCCGTTTGGTGCCGACCCCCGAGTATAGCCCGAGCCGTCGAGCTGATCGACGCGGTAATCCCTTAGTGATTCCCCTCATCGGTCAAGAACCGCTAGGGTTGAAGGCGAAGCCGGCGGGACGAATATTAGATCTGTTTGTTAGTCGCATCCGTAGCCTCCTCGGGCTCGAAGCTAGAACCAAGGACAGATCCCTTCCCGGCAGAGAGCATCGTCTCCTCTCGAGCAAGCCCCCCCCACAGAGGCGGGGTCTTATGCAACTCTTTTCCACGTGACTCGGCCTCCCTTTGTTGAAGAAGCGCCCTTTTAAGGGATTCTCCATCCTGGCCCACGTCGAGCGACTCAGAACAATGCCGACCGCCCTTTTTTCTAGCTATTGACCCCAGAATACCCTCCCACTCAACTTGCTCCGACAAGAATAGAGCGACCCACAAGGTCGAGCCTCCTAGCCTCTCTTCCACGCGGGCCTGGCCCTTTTTCCTTGAGAGCGAGACCTTAGCCGAGGGATGCCGCTGTGTTCGCTGGCTGGCCGGGAAAAATCTCCCTATAGGTGTAAGAGTAATTTGCCTCCACACGAGTCTTTCACACGGTCGGAGAGCTCTACCTGTAGAGAGCGTAGGAGAATCCAGCCGCTGCATCGGTTCCGCCGGCATTGATGGTGCTCATAGACTAGCCGGCGCATGACCAAAACCGATGCTAGTTGCGGTCCGAACCTGGAGGATACTGGGATCCTTAGACGCCACCGTCCACGAACGACAGAGTCCTCCGCTCGCAACACCTCCTCCGGGTTCGTCATTACGGAGGCGGTTCCGGTTACCGGTGACCTGTTGGAGGAACTCGTTTGTGTCTCCCCCCCGTTGCGGGCAATCCTCTTCCACCTCTTCCGGCCCAGGCGAATTCACCGGCTTCCCCCTACCGTTGTTCTTTAGGCTCTCTCTTTCCTCCTCCCCTTTTTTTTTTCCCCTTGCATTCCTGTAACCATTCAGAGTAGGACATCAGCCTTGCGGTCTCATACGCGTCGATGTTCCTCGCGAGGCAAGAGAGGCCTTTTTTAACCCTGCGTTTTGTATAAAGGTAATTCCCGCGCCGTAATTACCGAACGTGCTACGATGGAGAAGGAGGTGTTTTCCTGCGCGTCGTGTGAGCGGATACCTACCGCGTTCTGAAGGTAGACTCTAGCCTAGGGTTGTACAAAGGAAGAATATTATCTTGAGCAAACTCCATGAAAAGGGTCACCCGTCCTCCAGTAGAAGACTGCTTATGCGACAGAGCCACAGTCGAGCTTCCTTCCCGGATGGGCATTCGACTCCCTTGGGTTGATTTTTGAGCAAAACCACTTCCTCTGGCATTATTCATCTCGGTGCCGGGCGTCCTGGCCGCGGCCAGCCCTCTCACAGCGAATGTCTCTTGGCTTTTGATAAGAACTCCCAACATCCTGTGGCCTAAGTCTCGATTCTCACCTCGTGTCTGCTGGTGCGACCCTAGTTGATCGGGCGACTTAGGGGGCCTGATGGATTCGGGGCTCATTAGAGGACCACGTCTCTAGAGGGGGTCGAGGCCTCGGAAGGGCAGTTATTGTGGTTCGATGAGAATTCGCCGGCTTGGAACGGGCTGCTTAGTAAGAGCTCCGCGCAACTTTCCGCCGTAAGAGACGGCCACACGCCGGTTCTCGTGCTCGCCCGGCCGGACAGATCAGGGCTCCCCCCCTGCACCCGATTTAGGAGTATGTCGTTCGTGTCGAGCAAGAGGAGGCTAAGGAGTGGCGGACCTTCTAGTAACTCCTCATCCGGAAAGTGAGAATGCGTCCCCCGGCTGCATTATCAACCCGACCTTCGCGGGCTGGGTTGTTTCGCTCAAAAGCCGACGGGAACCTCGATCGAGCGCGGCTCGGTGAGAGCATTTCCGGTCCGCTGCGGCACCTAGGTTCGTAAACCCGGCCCTGAGCATCTGGGCGATTCTTATTCGAACGGTGCGCGACTTTGGGCTTCGCAGACAATCGTCACCCCCCCTTACCCGGTCGGTGATATGCAAGAGTGGGCTCGTTGCGAGGGGGGGCGTCTCCGCACAGCCCCATCGAGACTCGTTCTTCAACGGCGTGAAAAGGGATCTCTCTCTAAGCGGGCCAAGGACACGAGTTACACCCTTGCTCTCTTATTCACCTCCCGACTGTGATTGACCGCTTTAGCGAACGATGCACGAGGCGCTCGGGTGACAAGAGCGATCGGACTCGTCACGGCATGGTGGCGGTTTCGCTGGCGCTGATTAGGCGGGCGGCTTCCCCCTGTACGTTTCGCCGCCCGATCGGGACGCCCTCCGGGTCTTGGTTGTCTCTAGAAAGGGCGCGCGGCGTGCCGCTTCGGCCGCGGCCGGCCCTGCGCACTCCTGCAGTCCTTGGTGGTCGGGCTTCGTGCTCTCTCGACTGATCATAGGAGTCTCTTAGGAAGGCCCTTGTCGGCGGGATGGCGCGACGGTTCGTGCCCGAGACGGCCCCTGTTTTCGGGTATAGCCCTTTCTGAGACACGAACCCAGTTGTGAAGGTCGTGGTCGTTATCCCGGTACCGTCTCGCGATGGCTCTCGTTTCCACGCAGGCCCCCCTCAGGAGGACGATGCTCAAGATCTCCTTCCTACTTCCTCTTTTTAGTTCGAATGGTTTCCCTGCGCGATCTAGTCTGAGCGATGCCCGGCTGACGTTAGGATCTCTTCCAGGTCTCCAGGGTTGGTCTTCGTGGAGAAGCAGGTTCATCATCTGAGGGCATCTTCCGGAAGAGGCCTCCTTCTAATCAGCTCCGTTTCTGGGCCAGCAGTTTCCGGGACCTTTTTTTTTTTTTTTATTCTCCCCGGGGGACCCGATCACTCCCTTCGCGAAAAATCACTCTACGTCGACCCGGAGCCGAGAGGATCGGAGTTTCGCTCGACCGCACGCGAACGGACGCCTCCTTCCGACAAGAAGAGATTCGCACTGCTTCCGAGTCACCAACGCGTGATCTTCCCTTGACTTAGCTCGCATCTGGGTGACCTGTTTTGGAAAGATGGATTATGTTCATCAGCACTCACTTCTGTCAAAGAGGGGGTAGCGGGCGTTCGTCCTACTCTACTTTTGCTATTCTTTTCGGCCTCACAAGGGCGTGGTTAGGTTTTGTCCCCGTTAACCTCTCGAGTACTTTTCCAAAGGCAATAGCGGGCTTCGCCGCAAGACCCTTCCGCCGATCAATGGGGACCCGAAAGTACTGGGTGTCCCCCCCAATCTAGGAGAGTTTTTTCGCGGGCCGCTATTTGGGCCCCTGACAATATTCCACGCGGAGTTGCGGACAGCAGCCCAAATCTGCACTCTCTGGAGTTTCCCTGTTCAACGGCTTAACAAAGCGGCAGCCCCCTTGCCGCGTTCTTCTCCTTTTTTTCCCAAAACGTCCGACCCTGCGCCCAGTACCAGAACGCTTTCTGGACGCTCTCTGTTCTATCCCTGTAGTAGATACACTGACGAGCCCTTTTAGAGCTTAGCCCGATCAGCACCGCGGCGTCGCAACTCCTCCATTCAGGTGTCGACTGATTTCCTCTTTCATTCCCGCAACGTCAGTCCAGAAGGATTTAAAAGGACGGTCCGCGGCCCCCCGGCGCCGCGTATCATAACCTCCTTGTTCTTGATTTTACTTTCTCGCTTATGGCCCTCTTCGGGTTCGAATGATGCCCGTGGAGTTGCGATTCGTCGTCTATAGAACTCCGACGGGCCTTATTTTCTGGCCGAGAAGGCAAGGAAAAAAGGTTTTCCACACGCACGCTTGAGTTGTTTGATTAGGTAAGGACGGGCGGTTTTGCCTGGTGACACAGTCGCACACGGCGATTCACAACACCGCCACCCACGTATATAGCGACACACCGCTCCCTTTCACCGGACCGTGTATTTGAGCTGTTCAAGTGCAAGCAGCCACCCAGTAGATTCCCCCCCCCCCGGGTACCCCTGGTTTGTTGTTTTGGTTGTTGTTTAGCGGTGTGCCCTCCTTATCTTGTTTTTTGTCGCCGTGACCCCTCTTTCCTTCCCACGAGAGCAGCAATGGACAGATCCCTTCTCCTCCTCCGTGTGTTTTTCCGATCTTAGGCCCTGTTGTATAGTGGCCGTACTCTTCAGGCGTTGACGATCGGCTTTTTCTGTGAGTGCAATCTCGCTTGGGTGATCGACACCGGTCATTGTTCTTGTGTTGGCCTGGCCTCGTTGGTGTCCGCTCTGTGCGACTTTTACCTACCAAAAGCAATGACCCCACGAGATTGTGAAAGCCTAAGTTGTTCTTGACTTCCTGCCGGCCGCCTCTTCCCCCCGTTTTCTTTCCTCCCCCCCCAAATATCGGTAGAAGGAATTTTCCAGAGTCACGCTTCTCCGGACTTCGACTTCAGCCCCTCACCTTTCCGATGAAGAAGGAACGCCAGCACGACCGCCGCAGCCAAAGGTGATGACTGTCTGCCGGGGTTGCAGCGGCAACTGACCCCCGGCGGCTTTCTGCCCGCTGCGTGCGTATTGGCCGAAGTTCTCGACCATTCTTTTTTTTTTTTCTTAGAAGAGGAAGCTGATCGAGCGCCGACCGTGCCCCTATCTTTTTCCCTCTCAAGTGTAGACCGGAGCGAATCCGTCGCAGTGCGGCCCCTAGAGCCTCTCCAGGTTAAGGGACGCTTCTCCGTATACGAGTTGGTGTAGTTTGGGTTCTCCTCCTCCGGAGGATTGTCCGCTTGAATGCGCCTGTTCTTTGCTCCCCCCCCCAGGGTTCGCGTTATTTCTTGGTTGCCCGAAAGTAGCTTCTTACCTCCTCGACGAGCAGTGTAGTTATTGCCCGTCTCCGTGATAGTTGGCGAGCCGACGTGTGGTGGACGAACTTGGGTAATTTTCCACTCTTCGCCTCCGCGGCCACCGCCCGGATCCGGCTGGGCGTACATTTGTTTTTCTCATGCCCCATTTAGCTGCCCCCCACCCCCCTGCTCCTTTCCCCGTCCAGCCTGGCCGTGCCATGTACCCTTCCCCGCTTTCCCGACCTGCAACCCGATTTCTTTTTCCCGTAGAGAATCCTCGCTTTGTCTCGCAGTGGGCTGAGCCAAACTTCACCCTTTTGGCGCCGTCGGCCGTCCTTTTTTATTTTGATTAAGAAGGCCAGTCCCGCTCGGCGCGCTGGCTCTAGACAAAGGAAGGTCCCAGCTGGTAGTCGTTCTATGGTGTTGCTTTTTTCCGCTAGGTTGGGAGACGGGCTTGATGTGCCGGAGCGGCTTTCGACCCCAATTTTTTGTCGTTTCTTTCCCGGGCCTCCCTTCAGTCTGTCCTCTCCCTGCCCGGGCTCGCTCCTCGCACTCCCGACCTCTAACGTCTCCATAGAGAACGAGTCGGACGGTCCCCTCTATTGCAGGTCGTCGACATTTCCTTGAGAAACTCAGGGAAGATTTCCGGCGTCGCACACACTCAGCCCGCGCCCAACACACAGAGACGCGCTATTCTCACCTCTTCTTCCCCCCGGTGACAGCCTCTCACGAACTAGGAACACCACCTTCCGGTATCTAGTGCTCAACGCATACCCCCCGGACACACTCCCCCTTCCCCCCCTTAAGGACGACCCAATTTCGCTCATTCCAAAGCCAGACCTGAAGCGCGGCCGGTTCCACAGACGATATACGTGAGTGGTCGGCTTAAGCCGCACATCCGAACAAATCCAGGCATGAAGTGGAGGAAGAAGGCTTCTCCGTTTGCTAGCGCCCCGTCTGAATTCGCCGTGCCGGGACCGTTTCACTCCCGGCCGGGGCGGCCCCCTCTGAGAGGCTTATTCCCTCTTCCGGGACTCGAGAAGGCCGGCTCTCTTTTTACACTACCTCCCCAAGGGTCCCACCGCTTTTCGCGGCTCCCCCTCGCACGGCTCGGGAGCTCCGGCTCGTCGTCGAACACCCTCGAACTGCCCTATGTGCTCTTGTCAGGTTTGCCGCCGAGCCTTCCCATTATTCCCCGCATCTATCACCTCCCGAGAGAGATCTTCTGCGGCGTCCTTTCGCCGCACCGACCGCCCATTCCTGATGTTCTGCCCTGAGGAGTTTTTTGGATCTGTCGTTTTCAGCCCTTGTCGAGACGTTCTCGACCCTCCGTCAATGGTGAGGACGTTTTTCAAGACACCAGTTAGTGGCCATCTATTCTCCACGATAGGTCTCCTCCCCCTTCCGATCGACTAGACGCTGTTTTTCTTTTTTTGTCTGGGCGGGTAACCGACCGCCCCCAAACAGAAGTTAGGGTTTTACGGCGTACGATTTTATACGCTAGCTTTATGTAATCTTCCCCAATGAATAATGGTCTCTCCCCACGCTAAACGAAGGTCATTCCGCCGCGAGTCTCTTCTTCTTCCCCGCGGGACCGTCTTACCCCAAGACGGGAGGCTCTGCACTTTTTGGGAATGATCTCCGGCTTTGAAGTAAGGCCAGTAAAATCCTCCCTCTCCGACTCACGAGTGGCCCCCCCCGTCTCGATCCTCGAAATCGCGCTTAGCCTATATTGACCTGAATCCCTCCACTCATGCCCCCCCCTAGGATCACGCCTTTCCCGGCGTGACGACGACTTAGGGCGGATCGAGCCTTATTCGTCCTCTTTCCTTTATGTGTAGAGGGATCGACGATCCCTCCACTCATTGCTGAGAGGTGATGCACGAGGCCGTAAACCATGACGCGAGGCTTCCTCCTTAGAGGGAGTGCGAGACCTACCCACCCTTTTCTTTTTGCCCCCGACACTTCTTCGAATGGTCGAGCGTAGGACAGCTTGCGAGTCTAGACGGCCGATTCCCTTTTTTTTTTTATAGTTGTAACGACCCTTCGACCTTGCCGTAACAGAGTTAGAGTTTTCTGGGCGGATTTCGGTTTTGACTCGTAAAGGCCCCCCAGAAATGCGACGGGCGTCACCACTTCCCTTCCCTTCCAGGGAGTGTTCAGTACCTAGTGCGTCGGGAAGTGCGTAGAAAGCTTTGCGCGGCCCAGCAAGTACGGTTGATTACCGATTCCTTGATGTTTCCGCGGCCCCTGCCTCCTCCAGAGGCGCTCATAATGGCTTGCACCCTCTTACGGGTTGTTTTATCTCTTTCCTCGGTTGTTCTCTCAAAAAGAGTAGGCTTTTGTTGTCCCAGCGTTGGAAGTATTTCCCCCCGTGTAGAGGGTCAGCCGCTACGTTCCCCCTTCCCCCTCCTTTTACCCCTTTAAAAAGGCCTCCGCCGTTAATATCCTTTTTTCCGCTGATGTAGAGCAGGAATTTTTTGACTCGCGAGTTCTTTGCCTTCTTCGTGAGATAGATCAGGCCGGTTTCTCCACCCGCTAGTCCCTTTGTTAATGCGTCTTAGGCTCCTCTGTGAAACAGATTCTCGGCCGTGCGGACCAGGACTTAGGGCCTCCTTCTGCACTCGCCCGCCCAGTTCCCTGTGATAAGTTTCATCGCCCCCATTTGTGTGTTTTACTCACCATTTCATAGGGGTTATCGCACCATCTTTCAGATATTTTCCCCCTTCTTCACGTCCCCAGAGAATCATGATGTCCTATCTTCCCTGATTTTCCCCTGAAAATAACGCCTTTTCTTTTGGCCGAGAATCTCGATCCGCCTTTTTTTTCGGCTTGTTCTCCCGAGTTCGTTTCGGTCGAGAAGACATCGGTTTTTCGTAGTCGGGTCTTCGGGGTCTTTCTCCCCCGCGAAACTGCGCCCGTGGGTCCAGGCGCTCGAGGACAATTATGATGGGTCTACGAGGAGCCCCTTTTCCCTCCCTGCAGGACTCTCTCCTACGCGCTTCGTGAAATTTTCCAGCCAAATTCCTCCAAACCCCCGCGTGTCTTCTTTTCGGAGTCTGATGAAGGGCCGAGACCCATGACTAGGCTTCCCTTTTCGTTATAGTTTCTTCCCCCTGGATGTTTGATTGGAAGAGGCGTCTTACGAGACTTTCCCACAGAAATTTATTTGTAGCCCTGTGTTTCCAGGTAGAAGTAACACCTTTCGGGTGGTGAGGGCGTGAAGTATTCTCCTTTGTCGGAAAGACGAGAAACCGACCACCAGCATCGCGTTTCTCTGGCACGATTTGAGCAAATCCATTAAAGAGTATTTAACTAATAGGTAGGCTCCCCTACCAGGTTTCTAAAGTCGAATGTGGCGAATTAGTTTCTTTCGCCTTCACGATTGCTGTGTATTCTTCGCGAGAACATACCCATAAAAGGATGCCCGTCTTTTCCGAGCTTTTTTCCAGTGATTGTTATCTGCGCGGGTCCAAGCCCCGAAGTCTTCGCATATTTTCGGGGACGACCTGTTCCTTGGGACCCTAATCTTTATCCTCTGCATAGAACCTATTCCCCCCCTTTCGACTTTCTCGAGCATGTTCTCCGTCTGTGCGTCGCTCCCCGCCCCGAGGCGTCGCTTTCAACTGCTAGCATCTCGCACCGGATGGCGGTGGGGCTCTTTTTCGGTATCGAAGTTGCAGTCCCAAGGAGTATCTCTTTAGCACCCCCGAACGCCCGGTTTTAAGAGCTGGAGGCCGCCGTTCGCCACCGTACACCTCTTGTTCCGACCCAAGGTTGAGGCTCTTCATGGAGGCACTCCTGAAGTCTTTGTTTCTTCTGGTGGACCTGGAGTGCTGCCGATCTGACTAATCGTTTTTCCCGTCAGCGTGATCCTGTCCTGATCCCTTCATTCGTAGTCGCTTTTTCCTTGTTTTGACTCTTCCAAGGGAGTTTTAGGAGATTTGTTGTTTTGATTCTTTCTACGACCCGGGAGGCTTTTCTTTGTTCTGCCAAGTCCGCCTCTGATTTCTGCAGAGTGCCCCCAAGGGGCGCCGTCGAGCTCACTCTCGCCCCTTTAACCGAATTCGGATTCGAACCCGGTTATGACCCGGACCCGATTTGCAGGGATACCCTTTTTTAGACAGTTCGAGAGTTACTTCTCCCCCTGACCAATGATTATTACTTCTCTTTCGATTTTAATATAATGTTCTTTCCCCTCTCCGTCGAAGCACGACATCTCTCCATTTTTCACATTTGTCTCCGGCCACCACCCCCCCCCCTTTCCCCTGACGAGCCCGTGCGGACCTTTTCCTTTCTCTAGGACGCTAGAGGGACCATCGCTTAAGCCTCCCTACGCCATACTTGCGCCCCTTTTTTAGTTTCGCTCTTTCGCCGACGACTGGACCACCCGATTGCCCCCTCTGAGAATTTCCCCCTTTCCTCGCCTCGTCTTTTTGTGTTGCTTCCAGCTGCGGATGTAAGGACTTCCTTCTGTCAATTTGTTGCTTCAGATTTGTTTTTGCATCTACGGTGGAGAGTTCGCTGATGTCTGCACCTCGTTCTTTTTGGAGGCCGTTGTCTGCCCCCCGCTACCCTTCCACGGGCTTGGGACGAAAACACTATCTTCTTCCCGGTTTAAGAAGTATGGTCCTCCTAACAGCTTTTTTTTTTCTAGCTAAGGTCCACCCTTTTCCCCCGACCTTCGTGGGGCCGTGGGTTTTTTCAGACGACATCTCCCTATCTTCCCAGTCTCCGCGTTTCAGACCCCCTCCGACCCGGGGCAAAATGGCCCTCGATAAGGCGTTCTTCCAGGAAACCCATTCCACGCTACCTTCGCAACGCTGCTGTGGTTTCCCTCCCCCCTTCTCTTTTTCAGTCCTCAGAGCGTCTCCCCGAAGACTTTTATAGAGCCTTCCTCCCATCTTCCGCGTCTGCTAAAATCGGTTTTTCAACGTGGTGACTTACTTCCCACCGATGCAACGGGTACACAGTGTTGTGCTCTTGGACAAAGGCCTCTCTGAGCTAACCCTTAAGTGTTTTGAGTTGGTAGGGATCACCTTTATATCTAGATTTCATTGGCCTTCGCGCCGCGAGTTTCGAGTGAGAGGGAGCTTGAGTTCTACCTGAATTGGGTTAACTCCGTCCGGGTCTCTGGTTTTTCCTGAAAAAGGAATGCGTCCACGCACCCCCTCCTTTTTTGTTGGCTTTTTATTGCGGTTTGGTTTTAGCAGCGGTTGACCCAAGTCAAGGACTTGACCCACGCCATTTTCACCTTTTCTATCTAGTAGTCCAAAACAGAAGTCCCCCTTCTTTCCTCTCGAAGTAGGAAACTAGAAGCCGTTAAGATAGGCCCTTTCGTGAACCCGAAGTTCCTGCTTCACTCATAGCAGCGGAGGCCGTCCTTCTCCTTTCCCCTCTGTGTGGTGAGAAGATGCGGCCAAGCTGCCTTCCCCCTTTCTTTTTTTTTTTGATCTATCTGGTCACATAGTGCTGTTTCGACCGGTATGGGGGTCTTATGATTTTTCCTGCGAGTTCTCTAACGGTGGTGAATGTGGTGTGCTAGATGCTTCTTTTCCCATCGCTACCCCTGAGCCCCACACCACAGATTCCAAGACCCTCCTCCCCTTGCGTGTACGTATAATTTGTTGACTTACGGCCTGCCAATCATCGTTCCTTTCGACCCAAAGGTCGACGCGGAATTTCTTCCTCCGTGCATGAGGACTCCTCCTAATTTCCGTCCTTCTTTTCCCTCGTGAGAAAGGGTCCGAGCCCGTACCCGACCTACCCGGACTTTTTCTGCCCTCCTTTCCGAAGGGGTTCGGCGGTCCCGTTTACCCTTTTCCCTCTGCTGATTGTATGGTAAAACTCGTTCGAACCCCCTGGCTTTTTTTGTAGAAGTGTTTTCCGTCTTAGCGCGAGAGGATTTAATTTCTTTTCCTCTGCCTTTCAGAAGGATCACGAAAGCGTGTCTACTGTGCGTGTTTGTTCGGGTGTACCGTTCGACGGCCGGAGTCATTCTCCTTGCGTGGTTTTCGACTGCAGGGGTTTGCACTGCGGGACGATCGCTCTCCCCTATTTTCTCTCCTTTCATCCATGAGAGGAAGGGGCGCCCGGTTGGCGTTGAGAGCTGCCCGCGAAGATTTTCCAATGAGATTGTAGGCTTCCCCTTCATTATCCCCCGTTGATCGCCTGATAAGTCTTCTTCCTGCGAATAACGCTGATGGTGGCCGTCTAGTGGGTATACGTACTTTTCTTTCCTTTCTCAACCCGCCTTTTTTTCCCCCCGCTGTTTTCCCTTGTTTTGAAGTAGACGCAGGATCCCTCACGCCTCTTCGTTGACCTCCTTTCTTTTTTCCTGTCCACTCCTTCTTTCTCTTTCTTTTCCTGAACCCAGAGGAAGTACCTAAGCTTAGCGTTTTCCGGTGTATAGTCTCGCTCCTCTCTTGTGCTCTCCGTGCAACCTCACCTTGAGAGTCTCTTCCCTTTAAGTTGGCTTTGAGCGGACGACTTTTTTCCGCCTTTCGCCGTCGAGAGCTTAAGGGTCCCTCACGTTGGTCTCGTCGTGCTAGGTTTTTCCCCCTTCTATCTAGGGTCACCCGCACCCTGTCATTTTCGTTTTCTTTTTTTGATGGTATTCGACCGGCGCTTTATGCCTTTCCCGCTTCTCTTTCTGAGCTCGCATTTCCGGAGACACGTGTCTATCGCCCCTAGCATACGCCAGCGCAGTGCCGTTTCCCTCTCTTACCGGGCCATGCGAATTTTCCTCGGGGTTTTTTAGTTTTTGACGCTTTTGGTTCAGCCGGGCTTACCGCCGCTCTCTGAACAGTGAAGAACCCCTATTAAAAGCCGACGGTTTACCCCCCCCCCATTTTCTTTAACATGTACTCTATGGCGATCCTCCCACACGTTTTTTTTCTCTTTCCCGCACACTTTAGAGACCCGCCCAAAAGTAAAGCCTACCGTGTCGGACAGATCTCCTTCTATGGCTGTCTTTCTTCCTCCTCCAATGACGAAAAATAATAAACAAGGACTTCGGTCGTTAAGACGTGAAGAAGTTGTCTTACAGCCCTTTGACTCAGTACTTCGAACTGCCCCAAATTAGAAAATTGCGGCGTCCCTGATTCCTGCGTTCTCTTATCAGGGTAAGAATAACCTAGGTCTCTCAGCGAAAGTCATCACGCCGGGGCGATCTCGCGTTATTTGATTCCTCTCCTTTTTTTCCTGCCGGGCTCTCCTTTGACTTGAAATGGCGTCCCCATCCGATGCTCCTACGCAAGTTCTTCGGCTCTGCGAGCAGATTTCCTCCCCACGCTGCAACTAGGACTTATCCTGACCTCTTTTCGTCCCCTGAGCCCCTCAACGAGCCCCTCCCTTGCCCTTCTATTCACCCGGCGCACTTGGTTTGGTGGGGTGGCTTTGTTCGCGAGCCCCCTCCCTCCCGCCTGCATTTAGAACATATGTCCTTTATCTTTGAGATTGGACCCGTTTGTCTACCCCCCTTCCTTATGGGGAAGTCTTTGACAGACTGACTCGAGCCTTTCCTCTTCCCTACGACGGTTTTCTCGTCAGTTGTCAATCAGCATGCACCCCCCTTCCTCTTAGTAGGAACCCGGTTTTTTTCTCCTGAGATTCGATGATGTCGTTGTTCGACAACCCCTCGTCTTGGTTTTAGAAGCAAGAACGAGCTTCTTGACCTTATGGCCGCGAGTGATGTTACTCTCGAGAACTCCTCCCACCCCCCCTCCTTTGTTGTCTTTAACTTTTGTTTCCCCCTCGTTTTCTTGCAGGTCCTTCAGAGGACCCCCCCGAACCTCCCCCAGTATACTGGTAAGGCTAACCTTCTTTCTAAGAGTTGTCCACCTGGAGTCTCTCCATCGCACACCTTCCGCTTGGTCTAGATTCCAATCTCTCCCCCTTCTCCTCTGTTGTCCGCCAGACTTCACACTTCCGGAGCCCTCTTCCCCTTTCGAGCCTCATCCGCACGACGGGGGATGATTTAGCAGGTTCTTTTCCCCCTTTCCGATCCTAGTTCCCCCGGGTTGCTCTTCTTTAGCGGCCAGTTACGGTCCTCGACGTCCGTCCTCGTAACCACGCCGTTCCTTTTCTTTTTCCAAAAACCAGACCTATCCCCTCCTGTCGGACTCCCTGTAGTTCTCTTGGTCATAAGTCTCTTGCTTTCATTGGGGCCTTACCGCTGGTCTCCATGACGCAGTTCTTCCCCCTCATTAGTAGTTTATTGGAGGTGGATCCTTTTTCAAGCTTTTTAACGAAAGAAACGCATTTCCTTCCCAACGCCGGGCGTGCGCACGCGAGCTTCGTTTTCCAATTACTTCGGTTTTCCCCTGTACCTGTTTCCCCAGGAGCCAGCCAGAGTTCCCAGGCCTGTAATTGCGATTTTCCCGCTTCCTTCCCTAGAAAAAAAGCTCTTCACCCTTTCGATTTCCTCCACTCTCCCCCTCTTTTTGTTGTGTACTCTAAGGCTCCTTTCTTTCTTTAGCCTAGTTCAGACTTACTTTCCCCCCTGTAGGCTTTGAGTTAAAGACGGTTTCATGCCCATCCGAGTGCGTTTTCAGAGGTTTTCCTCATTCTCTTCCTCCTGGACTGGGCGTTTAAAATGTGGTTTCCTCCCCCCCGCCCAAGTCTTACCTGGTTTTCCCTCCCCGCCTTTAGGGATGTTTTCCCTTTCGCCCAAGGACCGCTTGTTCTCTCCGCGGTGTCTTTTTTCGAGCGGTTTTTCAGATGCTCCTTTTTTCTCCCAACGTTCTCATAAGCGAACGTGCCTCTTTTTTTTTGTCCAAGAGCTTTCATTCTTTCTTTAGTAGACCACCTTCCTCCGAGTGGTGAACAGTTTCCTCCTTCTCCTTTTCCTCTTTTGACTTTCCCCTAGCTTCCCTACCTATTGAATGTAGAGGTGGGGGATTTTTCCCAATCCTTGCGTTCCGATCCTCCTTTTTCTTATTTCGAGTTTTTTTGCCGTTCCCAGAAAGCTAACCCCCTTATATATCGCCTTCTTGGATTTTTATCCTACGAACCCCTTCTACACACTCATCCTCACCTTTTCTCTTTTTTAAATTTTAGATGCTCGCCTTTTCCGGTTGTCCCTCCTGTTTTGGAGTTCGTGGGGGAGTTCGAGAACTTTGGAGTCGTGATTGCGGATCATCGTGATCCCCCTTATGTCAGTGGGTGTGTTTTTTCCCCTTTTTCTCAAGTGGCATGTGTCTTTTTTTTCCCTTAAGTTTTCGTTCCCCTCCTCTTTCCCCCCTTTGAAGTCGGGCACTCGGCTCTTCCAGAATTCCCCCACGCCGATGTGTTTCTCTTGATGACCGCTATTCCCTCCCCTCCCAGAGCCTGGTATTGGGAGATGTAGTTTCTTTTCTGCCCGCTCTCTGCGTCCGGCTTTTTGTTTTTTTCTCCGTGTAAAACTCCCCTCGAATCGGATCCCACTGCTTTCCGGCTTCTGACTCTCCAATCCTTGATTCTTTTTTCTCTCCTCTCTGAGCGAACGATTCACCCCTCGTTTCTTAGAGAGACCCCTCTTCCGGGCTTCCCTTCTCTTCCTCCCTATCTTTGCCCAACTAGTGTTCTTGTTTTAAATCCGGCCACGATCTCATTTGGTTTCCATAGTTCTAGCAGGGATCGCTTTTTTAGAGATCCCAATTCCCCCCCGTTCGTGAAGATAACCACTTTTTTGTTTTCTCTGGTGCCGAGGTTCCCTCTCTTGGAAGACCTGCACTCGCTCTCTTTTTATTAGACTTCTTTCGGAGGTTTTCCATTTTCTGTATTCCTTTTTTTGAAATTGAACACATATGATTCGCTTACGATCTTTTCTATAGAGGTTCCCCATTAGAGGGGGAGATTCTCAGAGATTTGACCTCCGCTATTGATACACCCCCCTTCCCCTTTGGACTTCGTTTCTTCAGGCCCCGGCGTTTTAGGCCGGCCCCTTTAGAGGACCGGCTTCTTTGAATTGCGCCCCTCTTTCTGGGAAGAATAATTTTTTTTTCGTTTTCGGTTTGACTGGCGCAGCTCATTCCATCGTTTCTTAACCTCCCTTACTTGTGCCTGATCATTTCTCCTCTGCCTCCGGGGTGATTTTGTAGATCTTATTGACCCCCGCCCCCCTGACGACCGCCTAATCTTTTTCGAGTGCGTTTTTTGTTTTACGCACTTCTCTCCTTTTCTGAGGTTTCTTTTTTTTCTTCTAGAATTTAACGATTTGGATCGGTTCCCTTCGTGTCGCCGTCCACGTCCCGGGGAAGTCTGGGTTTTTCGTCGAGTTTTCCCTCATTCCATCCCGTGAGCGAGATGCGTCTTTTCCTTGCCTGGTACATCGCGCGTCAACTTCTCTCAGTTCCCGTTTTTTCCCTTCCTTTTCCTTTATCCGATTAGTCCCCCTCTCCGTCGCTTTTGTCTGACCTCAGCCTCTGATCATGGCACCCTTAGAGAACGGGTCCGTCTTCTTCCTTACGCCCTACTGCCTTCGGGTCCCCACTTCTGCTATCGGCGGGGCTTCTCCTACTTTGCTACTCCTTTATTAGCACTCTTTTTCTTTCCCGTCTTCGCCCTTTGTACCTTCCACAAACTCTTTTTCTCCTTTTCTTGCTGGGGAAGATTCCGTCTCCCGCTCCCTCCGAGCTGGACCCCAGGTCACTCGTGTTTCTTGACGTCCCTTTTCCCTTTCTTCCCCGACTCTTCTTTTTTGAGACTTCTTTCCCACATCTCCTTTCAAGTCCTTGATTCCAACAAGCAATTTTTCTTCTCACTCCTCCCTTCCTTCCCTGGTTGAAGTCCGTGAAGTGAGGTGTATCCCCCTTCCCCTTCCCCCCCTGTCTTCCCCGGAAGCCTTCCGCGGGTGAGTTTCTTGTGCAGACTGCACTTTTTTAGTGCTCCTGGCTTCTACTTGATCTTTTTGTGCTTACAGTTCGCGATTCAGTATCCCCAATGAGTACTGATGCGTCTTTCGCAGAACTCTCCCCTTCTCCCTGCTATCCCCTTTTTTATTTTACTGTTAATACAAGCTTCTCTTCCTTCCGGCGTGGGGACTTACTTTGGTCACCCCCAAGGGGACTGAAACCAATAAGTGTGGTGTCTTTTCCTCCATAAATACTTCTAGGATAAGCCCGCGGATTATCCCCCTCCCTACCTTCTCCTTTGCTCTCAGGAGATTTTAAGTCATGACAACCTTTGAAGATACTTTTGAAATTCCGCCTCCCTACTTTCCTCCTTCGTCTTCCTGTCACCCTCCCCCGTGCACCCTGGTTTTCTCTTTATCTCTCGAAAGGAGTGTCCACCCCCTTTCCAATGCAGGTGTTTTCGGTTGTTTATTCCCATAATCCTGCCTTTTTCTGCCTAGATCAACGACGTGTTCCTTCCCCCCCCTCACCCAAACAACTTTTAGAATAAAATTCTGTAGCTTCTGGCCCCTTTCTTTCTGGATATCCGTTTTTTTTTCTTTCCGAATCAGTCTTTCTCCTTTTGTCGATGGTTTTGCATATTGGTCTTAGTAACTCCCCCTGTGTCCTCAGGGATGGACAGGCTTTCCCCCGCAGAAAAAATATCTAAACCACTCTCTTCGCGTTTGGGTGGGCTTTTCTTTTTTTTTGTCAGGAGCTTTACCGACGACCCACCGCCCACCTGATTCCCCGCTCTTCACCACCCCAGATTACCCCCCTTCTGTATTTGATGCTTTCACGGACCGTTTTTCGTACCTTCTTCCCCTCTTCCTCGAGTGTAGAGTCTTTTCTTTCCCCTCTCCTCCTCCCCTCCTCCCCCTCCCTTTTTTTTTGGAGAGATGCGGACTTGTTCTCTGACCCTCTTGTCACGGTTGTGACGATTTTCTGGGCCCCGTGCCATCGCTTCTTGCTCCCCTACTTTTTTTTCTCGTTATTACGGTGGTGATGGCGGTGGTTCACGCTCGCCTGTCCAGACCCTTCTGAGGACCAGCTCCCTAATCGACACCAGAATTCCACAGCAAAAGGGATAGTGTGTATCTTCAGGCCCGGCCTCTTTCTTTCCCCCCCAAATGGCCCCCATAGTTTTTCCCGCGTCCTTCCCCCTTTCTTTTCCGGTTTTCGCGGGCTCTTCCGAGAGATCTAGTGACGCCGGGCCCCTCTCCGACCGACAAGCAGGTGTCTTTTTTCTCCTGTTTTTTTTTAAAATTGTCCCTGTCGGTAGAGGTCTGTCCCTCCTGCGTGTATGGTCTCCCCGAGATTTCTTTACCCTCTGTAGCTGTTTCCGGATCTCTCTCCCGAGACCTTTTTTTTTTTTTCTTTTTTTTTTAGAAGCTCCCTGAAAGTCCCCGCGCCGGCGTCCCCGACCCTGTGCTGGCTTACTTCGCTGTAGGAATCCAGTTGTTCCTTCTAGCTTAACTGAACTTTTCCGTTTTTCCTCTCTCAGTTTGACACTCCCTTGATTTCTTCTAGTGCCTCTGTAAGGATGTCCGAAACACCTGTTAGTAGAAGGGTGGTTACTAGCTTTCCTCAGACCTCGGCTGACTCCTTTTTACCCCCCCCAGTTCTCTCTCAGGTCTTCCTTTCCTTCTCCATCAGAGATGTTTTCTGGGGTCATAATCCCGTCCGTTAATTGCCCCCCCCCCCCGGTGATTCCCTTTTGCCTCCAACAGTGTACCCTCCCTAGTCCTTATTCCTCCTCCCTTCTTCCCCCCGCCTCCCCTCCGTTGTCAGTGAAGTGTTGACCTAACCCCTCTAAGATCATCACTCTCTTCTTCCCTTTTCCTCATCATTCCTTTCCCCTTTTTTAGTTTTTCTTTGACGTCTTTTATATCTCAAATGGAGGATTATTTTCTAGTTAGTAGAGTTTTCCCTTGCCGTTTGTCCCCTTCCCCTTCCCGCCTTGAGCTTTCCTCCCTCTCACATACCCTCACGATTTCTCGTCGCCTTTCTCGGTTTTTTGGCAGTGCGCTTAGGGTAAAAAGTTTGCTTGATTCGTAGCCCCTTATAGGTCTATTTTATCCTTCGTCTGGCCCCACTTTCCTCTTCGATCGCCGAGGTAGTTTCTTCCCGATTTTTATAAAATTAGCGTCTGGTGGAGCCCTCTCACCCTTCTCCCTGATTTTCCTCTCCTACTTCGGTTTGAGCTCCCCTCCCCCTCGCTGCTCTTTTAAAGAAGTGGCCCCCTTTCCTTCTCTCTGTCTGATGCGCCCCCCTTTTCGCACCTGCTCTTATTTTAGGTGGAGGTGCTAATAAGACCCCCGCCTACAGACTGAGTTGCCTTTCCCTTTTGCTTCCTCCTATCTCATTTTGAAGTCTTTTTAGTAGACTTTTCCCGCCGAACAGTTCCTTGCATGACTTCTACGACCTCTGACTTATAGACGGCGGTTTGGACTTTCGACCTTTCCCAGCATCCTCCTTTTTCTTTTCCCCCCTGTCCTCCCCTCCTCTGTCATTTTGACGGTTTTTTTCCTTTTCTTTGCCGTCTCCCCTTTCCTGCAAAGGATCGGCCCGATTTCTTTTTCTGGGAGCAGAAATAATCACCGCGACTTTTCCTTTCCTCTTCTCGCCCGCGTCTTCCGCAAACCCTCCTTTGCAAGACGCTCCCCGTTTTTTAATAGAGCGACTCTGGTTTTTTTCTGTTTTTCTTTCCCACTGGGTGCACAGGCTTGAGCATTCTCTTCTCCGCTGTGATAGTGCCTTTGAAACCTGCGATTAGAAGATGGTATGGTTACAGTCAATAGCCTCGTTCTTCTCTTTTGTAGTTTCCCCCATTAGCACCGTCTGTCATTGAGAAACCCGGCGTTCCTCTTTTCTTTTGCCATCTTTTTTCTGATCCTTTAAGCCTCTTTCCGCTCCCTTTGAGAAACATCGTCCCCGATGGCACTCTGCCAGACACTTTTCTTTTTCTTTCCTCGGTATCTCCCTTGGTGGTTCGTCTATCCTGATTTCCCCCCCCCCCCCTTTCACTTGGTTTTCAATATAGCACCTTTTTTGACGTTCCCTTTGAAGAATTGTTTCCCGCCCCCCCCCATTTAACATATTTCTGCCTTCCTTTTTTTCTTCGTCCACTTAGGAATACTGGTTCTCCCTTTTCGAGAAATAACTCGGCGATATAGGACGACTCTCAGTTCGTCGCTTTAACCCGAGGTTTGGGTCTACTTTTTCCTTTTTCTGGACGGAATTTATCGCCCGTATGCGGCGCCTTTTTCCTCTAACCCCTCAGAGTGTCTGGAGCGCTCGACCAGCTCGTTTTGTCATAGTTTAGGCCCACCTTCCCTTTTTACCCCTGATTCTGTCCTTCCCCATTTTAACCCTCGCCGTCCCTATTTTTCTTTTTCATCTTCCCCCCTCCCCCTTCCCCTGCGTTTTTGGATGATTTTTAGTTTGGAGACTAATCTTCCTGCTGCGTTCCTTCTGCTGCGGTTGGTTTTTTAAAGGAAACTTTTCTCCTCGGATTGTCGCTTACTTTTTTAGTGGTGCCCTAGTCCCTTACACACCTAGAGGACCTAGGTTTCTTTCTGTTGACTGTTTGTTTTCCGTCAGTAGGACTCTTCCTCCCTTGAACACGGTCGTTGAACTTTCGTCACTTCGGTTTTTTTTCCAGAAGATGCCTCCAATCCATTTTTACAGAACTGGAGCTTTAGTTCCCACCGGCCCACCCAACGGTCCTGTATAATGTAGGACTTTGTTTCGCTTTTTTAGGAAGGCCCCCACCCTCCAGCGCTAACCCACAAGGTCCCCACCCCCCCCCAACTTTCCTTTTTTTTTTTTTAAAACTTTGTTTAAGGTTCCTTTTCCATGAGGGCCAGCAAGTTTTTTCCCAGCTTGGCAAAAGAAGTTTTCCCCGTCCTTAGGATTTTTCCCCTTTTCCCCTCTTCCTTACGCGTATTTTTTTCCTATTACCTGTCATTCCTTCTTCTTTGTGTTAAGTTCATACTTCTTTTAATTTCTCCTTTCTTTCGAGTCTCTCTCCTGCCTTTGAGTTTTTTTGAATCCTTTTCCTCTTTCTTAGTCGCTTGGACTCGACGGATTCGATTCTGTACATGTTCATTCCATTCTCCCAAGCCCGGTATTCCCTTGTACCCTGTCCCCCGCATTGCGCTTTTTATTCTAGATGGTTGAAGACGGTGTTCTCTTCGAGCTTTCTAGTCCTTTTTTTCCGACACGTCTTCGCCTCTATAATGTTGTCGACATTTCTTGACTCGGTTGGTTTCTCTCTCCTTTTTTCCTTCGCCCAATTCCCGCTTGGGTTCCTTTTTGAGCTCCGCAGCGGTTTGACGACGCGCCGCCCTTATAGAGCTAAGGATGGCTAGAATCGGGTGTTTCTAGTTTTCCTAGTTTTAGTACTTTCCTCCACTCCTCCCTTTTTCCCTCTTGGTCCGAGGGGCCATAAAGACCCCCATCCCATCAGCTCCCCTATTTTTTCTTTAGCATTTCATCAGGCTTCCCATCTAAAGAACGCGTTATAGATATAGAATTTTTTGTAAGGACCCGGTGTCTCGGGTAGGTCTATTCCATACTCGGTTGGATACCTCGATTTTCTTTTTTTTTCCACCCCGATTAGCTATCCCGTCTTCTCCTTTGTGATAGAGATAGAGCTGGTACCTCTGGTGATCCCTTCGTTCGGCTGTCTTTCCTTTCGTCCCTCTTCTCCCTCTAATTTGTGGCAAGCCCCACCCTTCTGAGTTTCGCTTCTCTCTCCCTCTCTTTCTTGAGCCAGGGTCTCGGGCTCTCTTCGTGTTGAGCCACGAGGAATTAGTTTTAGTTTTCCCCACGACCATTCCCTTCCCCCCCCCCCGGCCTTTCGCTTTTCCCCCGAACGTCGTTTTCTGCTTTATGATGTTTGCCCGAGGCAACCTCGTGATCAAGTTGCGCCACGGCCTAGACTTCGCGCACTTCTTGGTCGGACACTTACGTTTTTCTTCCGACCCCAACGGGCGACTCTTTGGTGACTTCTTCTCACTTTTTTATCCACAGCCCCTAGTCTGTTTGCTTCGCGCGCGTCCGTACCAACGTCAGTTTTGGGTGTGTGACCTCTTCTTTCCTTTGTCTCTTTGCTCTTGTCTGATCTTTCACTCCGTGATTCTGAGACTCCTTTTCCCCTTCCGATTACTTATTCTTTTTACCGACATCTTCGTTAAGGAGGGACGAAAGGCTAGCATTTCTCTCTGTCCCCTCTCCTCTTTTTCGCATAGTTTCTCCTAGAGTATCTCTTCTTGCCCAGTCCCTGAGTCTGGCTTCTTAAGCGTGGAGGGTTTGTTTCTGGCGAGAGTGGAGCGGGTGGCGGGCCCCTTCTCCTTTTTTTTCCTCCCTCATCTGGGCCCGCCGGGGTGCGTTTCCCCTCCCTCAGGCCCGCCTTCCCCCTTTGTACACCTCTTGGCTCCCGGGACTGGCTTCCCAGTCCTGTTATTGTTGGTTCCTCTTCCTTTGCTTCTTCCGCGCACCGCCTCTCTTTCGCACTTTGGTCGACTCCGGCCATGAGCCCCCAGGTCCTTTTGTTCCCCTTCTCGACGGCCAAACTTTTCCTCTGGTCGATCGAGTACTTTTGAGCAGACCGACGGTGCAAGTAGTTTAGTTCGGGAAACGGTCAGCTGAGTAATGTTGATGTTCTGAAAGAGGAGGTCCTCCTCTTTTCACTGATTTCTCCTTCCATTTTTTTGCCGACTTAGAATGTTACCTCTTCTTATTTCCCCCTTCCTGTGCCTTCCCCTTTCCGTGATCGAGGGCGACTTTCTTCCCTCTACCCCTGGGCTGGAGAGAGTTAGTTCTTCTCCTGATCATTGCAGGCTCTCTCCTCTGGACTTCCTCCTCCTTTTCGCCGCCGAGTTGACGCCTATAGGTGTAACAGAGTTTCCCACCGCCTCTTGTCTCCCTCTCCTGCGGGACCTCAGGACTGCTTCCTTCCCTTAGCCTCTTTCCTCTTGGTGGCTCGACGTTACGGTTACCGCCGGCGACGGAGAAAAGGTTATGACAGAGCTCGTTTCCTACTCTTCCCAACCGTCTCGCCTTTTCCCTCTCCCTCCGTCAATTCCCCTCTCTTTTTTCCCAGGGCGCGGATATCTTTTTTTACTTGAGGCTGATCGGCACGAGTAAAGTCTATTTTTGAAGGGCCCTTCTTTGCCTGCTTTTTTCTCAGGTGTTACGTGCCCCCCGTATACTTTGCTTGGGCCCGTTCAGCGGGATTCCAAGTGATGTACATACCCCCCTACTAGGGGCTTCTCCCTCCCCTTTTTATTACTTCTCTTAATTTTTCTCCAAGTAATGGCCCTCCCTCCCCAGACTGGAGTTCTTTTTCGAGTGACCGCTCCTTTCCTTTCCCAGGGGACATTACATAGAAGGGGGAGGGGAGCCGTATTCTAGAAATTGAGGTACCATTCAGTTACCACCTGCGGTTCCCCGGGGCCGGTCCCCGTCCCCCTCCTCTCTAGAAGGCCTTGACCCCCTTTAACGGCCGACGGAACAGCGCTCCGCTTTTTTTTTAATCCCCCTAGTGTCGATCCCTTTTCTGCGTCCACCCTCTCTACTGCCCCTTTCCCCTATCGATCTCCCCTCCCTTCCCAGGTCCCTTCCTCAAAACTCCTAGCGTGGTAGAGCTTTAGATGGCTGAAGGACTCCAGACTGGGAGCGAGGGTGTTCCCGTTCCCTTTTTCCGTGGTCAACGGCCGTCGTCAAACTTCAGGTGCTTGCTCCTCCGTCTTTCCTTTCCCTGGGGGTTTCACACGTGCCGCTCTTCTTTTCTCTCTTTCCTACCTTCGGGAACTCCGAATACTAGGGCATGGCCGGCCCTACGTCCCGCCTCGGCTGCCTCACTCCTTTCCCGCTTGGCTTTTGTATTCTTTGCCCCGCGGCGGGCGCTTTTTTCGGTGACCGGTCTACTTTCTTTACACCCCCGCCCTCACCTATCCCTTCAGGCACCAACGCGCGAATTCCCCCCCCCCGGGACCTTGCGAGAAGCCGCGTGCAGGCCTTGCCTCTCTTCTGCCCCTCCGCCGTGAACCGCAGTTTGAGTCTGCCGAATCTCCATCTTTTCCCTCCTTTTCCCCCCCCGTTTTGGTTTTTCTGAGATGCCCTTGCCTCCTGCTTCTACCGCACTTGAGGGTTCAGGCGGCGTTTGACTAGGAACACGTCGCTGGAGTTTCCGTGCCACTGCGGATATACTACCCGTCCTGGTGGACTTCGATCTTGGTCTCGGAGATCTTTTTTTTTTTTCGGGTCCGTTTCTTTCTCCCCCTTCCCTGCCCCACCTCCCCCCCCGCCGCGAAACTCAAAAGCCCAGAAAAGTGATTACCTAATTCCCTTTAAGGCTGTCCATATGTTTTTTTTGTAACTACATATCTTTCTTCCTGAATCCCATCTCTCCAGCCTCCCCCGCGGCATGCCTTACTGCGGCTCAGCTACCGTTCAGATAAGCAGTCCCCCCAAGTTCTTAGCCAAGATATACCCGGCAATCCTTTTATGCCTGCGGCCGTTGTTTTCCGAGGCAAACTTTCCCCTTGCAAGCGTATAGGCTGCCCATCCCTTGATCGCACGTATGAGTCTTTGTTCTTTTACCGAGGAGGTATCGTACCCCAGTTTTTGCCCCTATTGGCTTGCGCGCTATCCTCCTCAAGTGCCGCGCTTGAGTCCGAGACGTGATAGAGTTCAAGAGCTGCCCACTAGTTACTTGCGCGCCCCCTCCCTGGGTCCGGATCGCTTTCTAGGCCAGCTCATCACGCCTTTTGTCCCTGTCACTTCTGCTCGATAGTGCCTGCGTTGTCAGAAAACCCTACGTTTCTTCTTTATGAGGAGCCTAGTGAAAGTTCTCTCTCCCCTCCTCGGCAGACTAGTTTTTTGCCAGTACTTACAAAGTTGTTTAGTCGTTGCGGCCCTCAAAATACCGCGATGTGGTGGCCGTTTGTAATAACGTATAGAGGAAGGGTACCCCAGTATACGTGTTTTCCGTCCCATCCGCCCGTCATAGCAACACTTCGATGCGCCTCCACCCGCCGCCTTAGTCGTGAATCGTTCGTGCGAGCATAAGGCTGATGAGAAGTGACCCCCCGCGCGAGGCCTCGACGGCTCTGCGCCGCTTCTGGTTGTGTCAGTCCTGAGAGTCGCCCCCCCTCCCCCCCTTTTCGCCGTTCCGTCCGGTACTTTTTGTTAGACTACGCTCACTCCTCTGAGCGCTCAGCCCCGAGTTCCGCACGTTTCCTTCTTCTCGGAGCGGTGGTCGGAGCGATCGCGGGAGATCGGTCTGTTTCTCCGGGCGGCGAGCCCAGGATTTCTTCCGCCTTTCGACGGCCTTGTGGCCCGCTGAAAGTATTAACGTCTAGAAAATCTACTACGTGGTCGCTCCCCCTGCGCACCGCCGGTCCTTCCTGCCTTTTTCTGATTCGCTAGCGGCATGTCGCAAAGAAAGGCCTGCGGGATTGATCTCCCGGCGCACTCGCGCGATAGAGCTGCCCAATACTCCACCCCTTACAACGACGCGTAGTGTGCTCAGAGTCCGATCTCCCCATCCTGAACCGTTTCACGACCTTCGGCTGCGAAAGGACGGCATCGTCGGACCTTCGTCATTCGGCGTTCGTCGGCGGCCTTTTCACGGAAGGCGCGAAAGCTTTTTACCAGTCTGCAGGGAGGCGAAGGGAACCGTAAGAATTTTTGAGTTGCGCCGCGGAGAAGCACGAACAGCACCGGCGGCGCCGAGGCAGCTCTTGGCCGACACCGCCGCCCCGCGGCTCTCCGCAGCCTGCCCAACGGGTGCTATCTCCGCGGCTTGGCGCATCGCGCGCCTGCGGGCGCGAAATAGGGAGCACTTCGTTGGAACATGCTTAACTAGCAGATGTGTTCTGCCGTTCTTGCCCGCCCGAACAACTTGTCCTTCCTCCTCGATAGGATCGACCGAGATCGCGAATATAGGAGGGTCCTATCGCCAGCACTCGCCCCACCCCTGCTGCTATTCACCCTGATATTTTGGGGTGACGATGTGCTCGCTCAAGCCTCCAGTTTCCCGGTGGTCCTTTCCTGAAAACTCGTCATTATAGTGCGGACAGTGTGATTTGTCGCCTGAACCCGGTAGACTTTGTCTCACAAGTTCGCGCCGTCCGTGCCGCTCTCAGATCTCGGTTTCTGGATACACCTCTGGCACCACGCTGACTTAGGTTGACATGCGGAAGCCGGCCGGACGCAGTGCTATGATTTATTTGATCGTCGGCACCCCCTTTTTGATAACCGAACGGACAGCTCGCAGATCTTCTCGGCATATGGAATCGTCTCTCGGTCCACGAGTCACCACAGCTTGTGTGTTTCTCCAAAGGCTTTGCAAGCGTGGCGCGGCGTGCATCGTTAAGCGCCGTCACAAGACGTGAAGGTCCTATCTACCATCACCGGTGGAAAAGTACTATGCTCCTCACCCCAGCGTCTTTAGGGGATCAGGAACCTCAATAAGATCGGCCCCGCGGATGTCTCGCACGCGGACTCGACGCGCGCCGACCCCCCCGCGGTCGAGCATGTACGCGGGCGAGTGTTCGTGGTCGGTTATCGCGACGATACCATCTCCGAGGCGGCTGGTTGGGTTGCGCTGTTGGGCTCTTAACGACCTAGGAGCTAGGAGTGGTTGCTCGCCTACCACACCGACGTCAATGCCAATGCGGTCGGCGCTCGACTTTTCCCCGTTTTCTTGAAGTCCTTAAGGTCACCGGCGCTCAGTGGTGCTCACAGTCTTTCCGAAGCGCAGGACAACGAAAGAGGTATTGGCGAACGTCAGGCCGATCCTGTTTGATTTGCCCCCGCTCCTGTTTCACGTCCTCCCCGGCACGAATGGAGACTTCCACCGTCCGGCCTCACCCCTCGAAGTTAAAGGTCGGTTATTCGGGGGAGTTAACCGGTAACCGACGTTCTCCCGGAAAAGAGGGCAAGCTCGGCTTTCCGTCTTCCCCCCTTCCGGCCCGCGGAAGAGTATGAGAAGATATTAACTACGCCCTATAAGTTGGTTGCGCTTCTTTTTCCTTACACTTTGGTGGGTGTTGTAAGAGAGATGGTTCGTCCCCCCCCGCTTAAGGAGTCAAATTACGGTGAAGGTTGTCGATTGGCGGTGGTGACGCTTCAGTTTTCTCTTATTCGGGCCAAGAGGGAAGTCTCACCGGTTAGTTTTCCCCACGGTTCCTGACCTGGCACGCTAGCCCCCATTACTCAAAGGATACTCTTTTGTGAGAGAAGGGGCGGGACCATCGTTCGCTTCGTTTCCTTTTGGAGCCGGCGACCATGTCTTCTACCTTCCCTCCAAGGAAATCCATTGACACACGCATCCCCCCGGCTTGTCGGCTGTTCAGGCATTCTAGCCCCCAGTTCGGCCTTTAGTCAAGATGCGAGTCCCTAGTTATGATGAAGGACTCTATCGACTTTATCCTCCCCCCGAATTTGGGAACTAATCGGTTGTTGGATTGTTATTTTCGTTGAGTTAATAGACAAGTAAGATGAGCCGTTTAGTTTGTTTGCCCCGTCCCTCCCCCCTTTCCACACAAGCTCGGCTTTCTTTCTTTCCGTCGGCGATTCTCCAGGATCCCATTCTCCCCCCCTAAGCGTTTTCTACTTTTCTCCTCTTTACCTTGTAGGTGATTTTTTAGTCCCCGGTTGAGACATCTTCTTTTTGGGCAGCAGATCTCTTTTTGGATTTTTTTCTCCTCTAGACTTTATTTCACGTCTAGCATTTTTGAGTCTGGATCCTTTGTACCTTTTATCTTTCCGTCAGATTTCCCTTCTTTCCTTCTCTTTCTTCCCCTCTAGAAGAGCCTAGTGCAAAGCTTTAATCCAGCCCCAAAAGATTTTTTCGTTTACTGAGCTTTATGGAAGACTTTCCCTTCATATACTTCGGATGGGTTAAGTTTCGTTCTCCTGACCGAGGAGTATGGAGTGGTGGTTTCCCTCCTCGTCCCCCTCATTCATCTAACTTTCCCAATTTGTGGCTCCGTCTTCTCTTTCACCCCTCCCTCGTGCGGTGGTTTCTTTTTCTCTTTCCCCCGCGCCAACCTCTTCCCCCTCCGATCGTCGCCTTTGTCGCCCGTGCGGCACTTCTTGGATACTCTGCCCACTACTACGGGTTCTGTGGTCCCCACGTTTCCTGATCTTACTCGTTTTCCCCCTTGCCTTCCGAGTCGTTATTCGAGCTCGTCCATAGTAACCCCCAGCCCCCAGGCTGCTTGGTTTCATCAACTTCTCTTTCTTTTGTTTTGCGCGGTCAGATAGGGTCCTCGCCTCATCTTCTCGACTCTTCGTGAGAGCTAAAGAATTTGCGTGGTCCCCATCTTAGTTCTCACTGCGGGTTCAACTCCCTTTTTTTATAAACTATGCGAGTTTGGGTGTTTTTTCCCTCCTACCTTTCTGCGAAGATTTTATACGTCTGCCGAGGCTCTCTTATGTTGCCAATCGACGATAAGTTTGCGGTTTCTTTTCTTCTGGCGGAGACGAGCCGTTTATCCGGACCCTGCTTACTTCTCGCGACCGCCTCTGGCATCCTCCAGTGCGGGTCTTGGGGGCGCGAGTCCCGTCCGCCTTGGCGGACATCGGCTTTCAGGGCCTGGCTTCTCCCCTTCAGTACTCGTTGCTGGTTTCGCTTTGCTTCGGCGGCGCTTACGGATCCGAATAGAGAAAGGTAGGGGACGCCTTCCTGTTGTCTTTCCCTTGGCGGATGGCGCGGATTCGTGCGACTAAGTTTCGGGAGATCGATCCGCGCTCAGACACGGCGGAGTGACTGGGGCGTCGAGTACACGGTCAACAGAGTCTGGTAGGGGGGCTCGCGAAGGCGGCTCAAGCTCGACGTAAAGCTCGAATTAGTCGCATTTGTCCTCTAGATTCTAACCCCCTAAGGCCACCGATGCGAGTTTTGCGACTTAGTTCGCCCGGCGGCCGATTTTTTTTCGTCTTACCTTCTAATTTGCGGTAGGCGATCGCCGGGATCGTGCTTCCTTATGGGCTAGCCGCGCTGAATCTCCTTTCGCTGCCTACAGTGGAGAGAGTCCGCCTTGACCACCGAAGCCCGTGCTACCGCGTGATCTGTTCATCAACGCGCGCT
>Ga0179593_1467849_pt1 | contig 42113 bp, 29 predicted proteins | sample CZODoug2_1_08_16_FD_185931 | JGI IMG/M metagenome (GOLD analysis project Ga0179593, IMG submission 185931) | Vadose zone soil fungal communities from Angelo Coast Range Reserve, California, USA - CZODoug2_1_08_16fungal (PacBio error correction) | ecosystem: Environmental > Terrestrial > Soil >... | reverse complement strand
GATGTCTGACCAACCGCCCCTACAATACGAAAGCTTTGAATCCCGCGAGACCTCGACCTATGTCCCCTTTTTTCTTCGTCCTCGAATCGGATAGCGTTCATGTATAGATGGATCTCTCAATCGAGACCCGTCACTTCTCGATTCCGATCTTGGAGTACTGTCAGCCCCCGAAACAAGCGGTGAATGCTCCCCGTGTGATTGGCCTTATGTCCCCTCCTCCATGCTTTCGTCGCGCATCCGACGCTCTCCTCGCCTTAAATGACCTGAGCACTCCTTCAGCCTGCTTGCCTCCCCTTTTTCCTCTTTTTCAGCTTTGTGAATTATGATGCCGTCGTCGGAGGATCGAAGCCTCCGGACTATTCTTTTCGATTTAATTGGTCCTCCGATAGAGGCTCGGTGCGCCCGCAAGCCGTTAGACGCTCTGGTATCGCTTCCTGCCCGACCATCAGTCTCGCATCTGATTCCAAGTGCACTTTTCGCGTCTTTACGAACCCCGTGCTGTGCACCCTCTTGGGTAAGGCCTGGCGGTGCCAATTCTTCTTCCTAACGTCCCAGGACCCGCTGACGTTTGGTCTGGCTCTTCTTTCAGTGAGTTCTTGGTCCAGTTACCGTCCTTGATCCCCCCCTTCTAGTCGGGCATAGATCTCGTGCTTGCTCCTCCCCTTGGTGGGAACGTCCCACCCCAGGCTTTTCGCCGGAGCGATCGTTCGCTTCGTTCCACCTCCCTGCCGGCGCCCCCTCTTTTCTTGACTTTCTCGCCGCTGTGCGGACCTTCATTTTTCTCGCGCTCGTTCCACTAAGAACATCTTGATGCGATTTGACTCGACGTCGTCGTTTTCAGCATCCCCTTTTTCTTTTATTACCGGAAGGACGACCTTGGCTCCTCCCTATGCCCTTCGTGGTTCACGGGCTTCCCTGCAGTACAGCGCGCAAACTCGTCGTGCCTCCTGTCGGCAATATTCGGACCCGTTCTACGGACGTGTCCTAGTATTTTGATGTTCGTTACCCTTTCTCAACCTTTCTATTTCGCGACGGAGCATGCCTTGTCACCATTCTCAGTTAGGATTGCTCATTTCCCCCAAGGAGCTTTCTTAACCTTTGCTTGCCCGACCGACACGTGATGCGTCGCGGAGTCCGAAGTGGTCATGCTTCTTGAGTATTAAAATTCTCGGCCTCTGACGACTTCCCCCCGCGTCGCGGCCGATGTAGTCGTTATGATTTCTGTTCTCTATCCCCTATTGACTGGCGCCCCTTCCCGGTCCCAGTTTCCTCCCCCGACCCTTCTTCCTCGGATGACAGAAACCTTGACCCCGAGGCGAGTGTACGGATGTTCGCGCCTCCTTTCAATCATTCAAGTCTGCTGCCTTCCCCGCACCCTACGTAGTCTCCCCTGCGAACTCACCCTATGCCCACCCCCCCCCCCCAGCTCGGCGACAGCAAGCGATTTGTAACGAAGAGTCCGGACACACCGTAGTAGACCCCTCGAACTCACAAGCACGCCCGCACGACCTCGACTCAGCTTATCCCTCTTATGGACGTAGGGCACTAAGAACACCCCAACCCCCCCCCCCACCCCCCCCCCTGAGCCTATTTAGCTATTTACTAGTCCCCCCTTCTTCCCTGACAACGTTTTAGACCGCATGTCCCCTTGTCCCCGCTCCCTCTGAATTCATGGATTTTCCAGACCAATCGAAAGCTACCCTTAGTGAGTAATCCCAGTTTGCTGCGCCCCATGGGGCTCGTGCGAGTGGGTTTTTGTTTTGGGTGTTGTGTGGTGGTGTTTGTTTAGTTTAGCGGTGCCCTGGACCCGCTTACATGCGGTTTGAACCTCCCGAGATTGGTGCAACTTTACCCTAGCCCGGCCCCCAGCAGGAACGTGCGGCGATACCCTTGAATCAGTAGGGTAGACGACAGAAACGTACCCGAGAGCCCTACAGGCCGGCGCGGCTGCTCGGCGGTCCGGCGAACGTCTCCGCGACACCCCCGCGTTGCAATAATACGACGACGCCGCCAACGGACAGGTTGAACGGGTCTGACCCTTTTCGGCGCGTTGAGCGCCACACAAAACAACTCGACCCCGCAGCACTCTCATCCGCTCTTGTCTCTGGAACACCCTAGGGTGCCATCTCCGACGCGGCGACCGCTGACGCCAGTTGGACGTGGCGACAGGAAGGTCCCCTAGATAAGCGGCAAGCGCATAAAGACTTTTTAGACAGAGAGATGGCCTTTTAAAACCTGTTTCTGGGACCAGATCCTCTTAAACAAGAGTTCTTTGATCTCGGGTATCGCCCTTCCTAGCCTCCAACATCAAGCCTGGTTATTACTTGCCCCCCACCCTCCACTGGTCCATCCGCCCCCGTCGTCGTTCGATGGCCGCCCCGTCCCTGACGTCGACGAAATTCAGGAACAAGCGTCGTCGACCCCCTCTTTTTTCCTGGATCCTGATCCTGATGCAACGTGCCTTGGTCCCACCCCTCGAACCCACGCGCCGTCGACCCTACGTCTTTTTAGTGCGTACGCGCCCTCAGTAAATGTGAGTTCCGGAGTTGAGGACTTCATGCTTTTTGTCATCGTTTCCATCTGCGCTGTCATTACCCCCCTAAGATAACTTTTCCTCTAGTTTACCTTTCGGATTTCGTTTTTCCCCGGACCCCCTTGCCCCCGTCCGACCTCCCTGTGCGAATCGCCGGCAAACCGTCGCTCCGGTTGTGTACGAATCCTTGTAAATTCCTTGTCTTTTCCGCTCTCTTGACATGCGGACGCCACCTTCCGGCGTCAGGCACGACCTTCCAAGTCTAAGGCCCCCGCGCTTTTGAAGACATCCGACCTCTCTTTTTTGGGAAGCTGGACTGCCTTGCAGCGTGTTTTTAATCGTCGCATTAGAACGGTCGGGTCTGGCGCTCGTCCCTTGTTCCCTTGCCGCTCAACCTCCCTTTTCTTAATCCAGTCGCCCCCAATACGGCAGTTGAATTGCGCGCTGCTCGCCGAAGCTGTAATTTGGTCGCGCTCTTAGATGCGCTGTTTTTCGCTAACTTCCGTTGGATTTCAGCGTTTCTTCGTCTTGGATAGACACATCGGACTGTTTAGGTTCCGTTTTTCTGGTAAATGCCCAAGTTCGCGTCCATTCAGCGGACGTGTGATAAATTCTCGCGACCAGTTCCTACCCCCCACCGAGTGTAGACCCTCCAGGTTTTTTTTCCCTTCCCCTTTTTTCTATCCAAGTACCCTATTTTAATCCATCCTCGGTTGTTGAGCTTCTTTATTTGTCCCCCCTTAGGTTATAAACTTGACTGCTGTCAGTCAGCGTACTTTTTTCTTTTCTCCCAACTTCGGACTAATCTGGCGTATCCGCCCCTTCCCGAGCCTTCCTGACGCGCCGCGCGGGTTGACCCCGCCCCCCCTAGCTCCCCCCCACTTGTCTTCCGCGCGAGTTAGCTGGCCATCACGCCTTCCGGATTCTACCCTAGCTGACCCGAGCTCTCTTCATCCGTAACCACGGCCATACCAGCCGTCTGATCTGAACCCTCCTGACTGCTTGTCGGGCAACTTCTGCTCCCCCCCCCCCCCTTTTTCCTATTTTCGGACCTTCGAGCTCCCGTGCCCTTCTATCTGCGCGATAGGCGGAAAACCCCCTCTGCTTTTCTCTCTTCCCTTTTTTGCTCGAGGCTAACTTTTTCTTGGATTCTCTGGATTCCGGTGTCGCCCCGGACGCGGGAATGTGGCCTTGCAGGTGCGATCGTCACTGCACTCCAGGACGTTTTGTAGGATTTCTCGCCGAGGCGACTTTTTTTCGGGCAGCCGTAGGTTTCTCCGTCTACAGTTTTCCCTCCTCTCGTAGGTCCGATGACCTGTCCGTTTTCGATAAGTTGATCAGTTTGTTATTCTCGTCCGTTTGAAGACGAAATGACGAGTATCCATTTTCCTTTTAGGAGGTCTCCTTATTGATCCCCCTTTATTTCCCCTTCTCGTGCCGACTCAGGGCATCACGTATTTTTCTTCTGCCTCTTACTTCAGGTGAGACTGGTGAAACCTGATAACTGATGATGGCTAGATCCTTAAATTCAGTCTCAGTCCTTCCCCCTTTAGCGACGATATTGTTTTAAGGGTGATTTTCCCGAACTTTGCTGCGAAGTAGAGGGGAGTCATTCCCTCGAGGATCAGCCCTTAGCGCGCGTTGCGCCGGGCTTGCGTCTTTCCCTCTTCACCTGATTTTGTTTCGACGCTTCGGACTCCACCGCGAGTCTATCTTTAATTTAGTGTGTGGACCATCTACGTTTCGTGCGAGGCTCGTCCCGGAGTAGAAACGTCGTTTCTGGCGAACGACATCTGCCTTCCTTTACCATTCTTCCCGGCCGTCGGCGACCTGAGAAATGGTTGACGATATCCCCCTTCTCTTCCCTCTAACTAAGGGATCGTCTTTTTGGGCCTTGTTTTTTTTGGCGATTGGAAGTTGATTTTCAGGCCTAGTTCTGCAGTCAGTGTTGTGATGTTTTTTCTCCCTTCGATTTTCGTTTTCCTCGACCCGCTTCTCCCATAAGGACCCGACCTGAAGAGGTCCCTGATCGTCTCGGTGCCCGTGTTGTCTTATCCCGTTGAATCATTCCTTTTTTTTCCATATACTGGTCCGTTGGGAAGGGTGATAATGGTCTTGCACCAGGTGGCGGGCTTTTTTTTTCTCCCCATCGTTCCCCGTCTTCACGTTGCCCCCCTTGCCCTCACCGACTAGCGTGAGTTTCGTCACCCCCCTGTTGCGTCCTTCCGTTCCGCTTCCTCTGGTCTGTTTGCTTTCTTGCACCGCCCGGAGCGGGTTCTCCACTGCACCTGGCGTCTGGACCGCGTCATTGCGCGGCATCCCTTGCACTGTTCCCGGTTGCTCGGCGAATCCGCTCGGTTGTCTTTGCCTTCCTATGTCCAGCCCCGTAGTCCTGTTTTTGTTCTTGTTTCCTGGGTTCCGTGTCCTCGACTTTTTTCACGTAGTCCGCTGCCTCGCAACAACCCCTCGGAGCGATTCTTCTTTGGTTGCCCCGCTCGGTCCTTAGTAGGGACGTGGAGTGCACGGCAGACTATGACTCGACGGAAACTGCGTTACTCTTTTTCCTTTGGATCCTCCTCGACGTTTCCCCGTTTGCTCTTTTCTCCTCGCCGCGATGCGCCCCAGAGAATTGAAATTTTTGACAAATGCCGAGAAGCTGCGTGCGATTGCGGGACTTACATCTTACTTCCATCGTACCGGAGCGTCGAGTTCTGCTTTTAGTTTTCACGCGCACCTCCCACATTGAAAATGCAGGGAGTTTTGCTCGAAGACGGTTCCTCACGTGTCGGTCGGTCCTCTTTTCATTTGCCACTCGTGCCCTTTCCTCCCCATCCTAATCTCGACTCTCACCGGCATGGTTGGACTCTCCTCTTTTTTCGAAGGGATATGAAACGCGTCCCATTGTCGCTTCCTCATAGCTCCTCTTCTCCACGGTCCGGCTGAACGACGATTTCTGAACGACCTTTAACGATTGCCGTGCAGGTCTGAACGTCGAGTTGACTAGTGGTTACCGGACTTTCTGAGTGTGTTTTCCTGCAAACCTTTTTTTTTTTTTGGTCTCCTTCTTCGCCCTGAATTTCTTGTCATACCTCTCTTCCTCGGTTTGAGTATCTTCCTGAAAGATGTCGTCCTTTTCAACGCTTCCTCCTTTCCAAGGAGCTCTCTACACAGTTCATTTATTCCTTTTTCCAAAATAGTGCGAATCATCGGCCTTCCAACTCTCCCCAGCGATGGCAGCAGGCGGTTTCCGTTAATCCCAACCAAGAGTCGTTCCCTCCCTTACTCGAAGTATTGTCTACGGGCGTCAGTCTTTGAACGAAGCCCCAAGAACCCCCTTCACTTCCTTTTAGCAGGAGATCTAGCCAAGAGCGTGAGTAGGTAATTGAAGGTCCCCCGCTTGTTCCTGAAGGCCCCTTTTTGTGCTGCACTTCCAATGATTCTGTTCCGGTCCGTTTAATCCATGATTCATAGAAGATGAGAACCGGCTGTTCGGACCCTGGCGAACCAGGACTGGAATTCTAACGTTTTTCTGGTTCGTGGCTCCCTGAGTCAAGGTTTCTTACGAGTTCCGCTACATACGTTTAAGTGCGACCCGCTCGTCAGGGAAGGCGGTGTCCCCTCGGATTCCCTCTCGACCTCCGGTCCCCCGTTCCACCAGCTATTTGATTCAAGTCTAGGATGTCGTTGCGCGATGCGTCTTCGATCTCGTGCAGGGAGTTTCCACTGATCGTTTTTCCGAGCCGACTTGACGACCTACCCCATCCTTTATTAGGATCTTCCCCCCCCTAACTTGATTTTTTCCAACGATCCGCTTGTTTTGTCGGAAGCTGTATGCTGGTCCAGTTCCTCTCGAAGATATCCCTCCCCTTCCCCCTTGGGTCTCTATTGACGAGTGACTTCTCTGGCACCGTCCCATCCCCCATGTTTTTTTAGCGTAATCAGGTCCATCCCCTTTCTCGTCGGGTCTCTTCGATGATTCTTCAGATGGTTTCAGTGTTTTTTTTTGGTTTGCGGTTTCACGTAGACCTCCTCTCTCCCTCTTGCCCCCACTCCGTTTTTGTCTATATCCTCGTTGTGGTTCCACAACTCCTCCCCATGACCCCGTACCCATAGGAACATCGCGCGGACCCCACTCTCCTGTTCCCGTTGAGGCCGCGCTGAAGTCCCTAGAGGTGTGAGTAAGTTCCTATAGTGGTTTTCGTGTCCGTTCCTCCGCCAAACTGTCCTCTAGTTTCCGAGCTCGCCGCTTCCCCCCCTTCTACCCCCATAAGGGAGAATTCCAGTCGTGCCTGGCCCTCCAAGCCGATCCGGTTCGCTCTCCCTAATTCGATCGTCCTACAGTCTCAGCGGCAGCTTGATTCCCTCTTTTTCTGGCAACGCCCGCCCCTTCGACCATTTCTGCTGGCTCCTCTTCCCTTTCAGATGTTCCTATTTCTACCCGAGTTTAGGATAAGAAGTCCCCAGACGCCTCGACGCTTTCCCGACCGCCCCCCTGTAGCTTCCTCGCCATTCTACCCTTGACGCCGCGTGTTTGCACAAGCCCCCTTTATCCTCGGCGTCATGGTTCTAGGGTATGCACGAAAAGGCGCCTCGCATAGGCCTATGATTTCTGGATCGACGAGACTGCCCCCCCAGATCCTTGTTTCTCGTTTTTCCCTGGGCCCCTTGTTGCCCCCCCATCGGCTTTGAAGCAGATGACCCTCCGTTAGTTCCTGATTGAGTCCTTTATCACTGCGAATCCCTCCGAAGTGTGGTTCTGTTGTACTTCCTACTTGATCGGCCCTCCGTCGACGACAAAGCTGATCTTGAGTTTCCTTTTTGTGCAGGGATTTCACACTCAACCCGGATTCCGGTTTTTCGGTTTTCCGTTTTGAGAAGCTCGGGCGACAGGGTTGAGATGCCCCTACCTTTTCCTCCCTTCTCCCTCGTTTTTCAATTTCTCTTTAAATACTCGTCGTAACATTTTTCCCTTGTCTTCGGTCCTACTTCTTTTCTCGATGGCGTCAGCCTTTTTATTTGGATTTCGACCGGGCAGGATGTTCGGCGCTAAAAACTGTTTCCCGGTTTCTTTGTGGTCCTCCCTCCTTAAATTCTGTGTAAACTGTGAGCACTTCTTTTGCCCTGCGCAGGCAATCGTTCAGTCTGGCCTCCATCCTTTAGTTCAATCGGACCGTGTTCTATGTCAACTTGGATTTCTCCCCGTTCCCCCTATACCTTCCTACCGAGATTTTTCCTCTTCTTCTTTCACCCCCCACCATCCTTCGGATTTGAGTTCTTATGGGAATTGCGACACCAGTGCCGCGTTCGATCCTTTGGGTTCTCCGTTCTCCTCTTTCTCGTTTGTTTCAGTAGACCCCGGAATGGTCCATGTGATGCCCCCGTGGCGTTGTCAACTTCTGGTCCCCCTCAGATCTCCGCGTCGGGGCCCCTCTGTGTCCGATAGAGATGTTTCTCCTCCCCCTTTTTGCGCCTTATCCATTTACGTCCCAATCTCGGTATACCTCCCCCATCGAGGCCTGATTTAGACAGGAAGCTGAACTAGGACGTCGAGACTCAGAGTTATAGATTGATCTTCCTCATACAGTCTTTTTCTCTCACCGCCCTCCTCGGATTTAGCGCGCATAGCTGACGTTTCCCCCCCCCCCTAGGAGTTTTTCGATTCGCTGATTTTGTTCCTGTCTCTTTCCGCGGGACGTTCTTTCCCCCTAGTCGAGAGAAAATTTTTTTTCATCCTGCCCGGATCCTTCTGTATGGCGATCAAGTAGCATCGGATGCAACTTGCGCGTCGGCACTTACGCCCCTGAGACTAGTCGATCATCACCTTAGAGACTTGCCCAGCTTCTTCACCCCCTGCCCTCTTTAGACATTGTCCGTCCCCGCGCATTTAAGACCGTTTTCCCCTCACACCCTCTTCGCGACAGTGCTGGGTAACTAGTTAACGCTCTATGCGACCAATTTGTTTTTCTCGTTTCTTTTCCAACTCGTTGCCCCTTCACGCCCAGAGTGGCCTTGTGATGGAACCAGAATAAATTTCCCAAAGCGGCCTTTTTCCCCGTGACCCTCCCCCCCCCCCTCCCCCCCCTCCTATTCGATGAGTTGAGATACTCCCCTTCTCATGACTTCGGTTTGCGTTCATCAAGACGACAAGGAACCCGCAGGCACGCCGCCCGTTCTTCGGTTGTACGTCGCTTCCCCCCGCTCACCTACTAATAGTCTATTTTCCCCCGTCCGCCATCAGACCTCACTTCCTGAATAACTGGAGTTGAAATGTCGCGAGCGCAACCCCAACACCCCCCTCTCCCCCTCCTCTCCCCCCCCCCACCATACTTCGGCCTGTTCATGAACTCTCTTACTCTTAGTTTTTTGCGACATCGTTCCGCTCCGGAGAAGACGAAAGCGGAAGTGGATCCCCGGCAGTTTCATTCCGTCAGGGCAAGTATCCTCCAGCACTCCCTGTTCAACTATCTTCCTCCCGCAGATACCCCCACTGTCGTCATTACCGAGAGAGCATGGTCACACGAAAGTAGCTTTCTCTTTTTTCACTTCAATTTTTACGATCGTCTTCTTCCTACTCTGTAAGGCCCACTCCAAGCGCTCCCCCACGGCTTCGATGGATTGACGCCCCCCCCCCTAGTCCTGTCGTTTTCCATTTTCTTTGTAAAGGACACAAGAGGATCGTCGTCGACACTTCCTTTCGACTGGATCTGCACTGTTTTGTTTTTGGCTCACGGCAGCCACTGATAGAATTGAATTGAGGTCCCCCCTTTTCTCACCTCTCCGTCCGACCCGAAAAAGTTTCTTTTTGTCCCCATCGCCGCCATTTCTTGGTCAGTATTTTAGGACGCGTAGAACGTCAATGGCCCTCTTCTGGCCTTTATAACTACTCTGCCGAGCGTAACGGACACCTTCATCACTTTTTCGTCTCAGGCGGCTTTCTTGAACGGCTAGCTCTTTGTCAGTTCCTGACTCTATGGACCTCTGTTCCCCCTACTCCGCCGTCCAACTTCAATAACGGTTGTGTACGAGGCCCCCGCCGTAAGGACGTAATGTGTTCTGTTAATCCCTGGACCTGATTTTCCTCCCGTCTGTGCGACACGCTCCGCCAGATGCCATACAACCCCACCGCCAAATCCAAGTTCTCCTGCATCGCTTATCGGTTAAGAGGAAGTCAGTTCGTCCGCCGCATATTCCGCCGCTGAAGGAGCATTCCTCGCACGTCTTATCCGTGTCCCCGAAAACTCTAACCCCTTTAAGGATATCCTCCCAATCCTTAAGCCTTTTACGTTTCCGCTGGTCCGAGGAATCACTGTCGGTGGGCCTATTAGTTTTTCCTTCTTAATCCGCCGCGGGCATATATAGTGTCCGCTTCTCTTAGTTTTCCTGCATCTTGAATGTAGTACGGATTGGTTACAAACCTTTTTCGTCGAGTCAATGTAAGACTCGGAAGTGTTTCTTTTATTACTCCAGCCCTCCCCGTCGACCTGTTTCCCTTTTTCGACCCCCTTCAAGGTTCAGATGATGTCCAGCCATATTCGGAACCCGTAGAATTTAACCTTTCAGTATCTTCATTGTTCATCATCCTTTGTTTTGATCTTCCTTGTATGTTCTTCCCGGCCCTCCTGGGTACCCTATTCCGCTAGGGTTTTATCCCCCACCGGAACTTTACTGATTTTTCTTTTTGACGTTTAGTTTAACCCCTTCGAGACTTCCTGTTTCCTCCCCTGGTTTTCCCCCCCAGCCTCCCCTTTTTTTCCGTACCTACATCGAGTGTCTTACGCCTCTGTCCCCCTCGAAGACCCGCCCATCCGACACATATTTCTCGCGGTCCTCCTTCTCCCCCCCTATTTAACCAGATTCCGCTTGATACGAGATTTCCACGCTCCTTTCTGCAGATTGTACGAGGGGCAACTTGATTATAGCTGCAGCCCCTTGTTTAGTACAGGTCAATTTTAGGACACAGTCTAGGCAATACTTTCCTTCCCCTCTGCCTGTCTTCCAGTTGGACACCCACACCCCCCCTGATCCCGGTTCCTACTAAGACTAAGATTAATTTAGCGATATGCAGAGTTTTATAAATTTGTAGTAGCAGGTGGCCTTTTTAGTCCCTTGGGGTTGTTAGCTCCTCCGTTTCCGGTGGGCGTAATCCTTTTCCCACCTAGATAGTTCCCCGACTTCAACGTTCTTCCTTTTTTCCCTTCCTCACAACCCTGTGATTCGACCGGGCCGTTCCTGGATTTTGCACATTCCCCCGTAGGGCTGTAGCGTTCCTTAAAGTTCAGACTGATCAAACTTCCTCCTCTCCCCTTTTCCTGCGAAAGGTGACGGACTTGATCCGTCTTGTGACGCTCCAGACTTTCTTGGCTCAAACCCGGAAATGAAGCGAGCTTTTACGCGTACTCCTGAACAAGACCCTCCCCCTCCTTCTCTGTTCCTGTTCCGCTTTCATTTCTTTTTTGCGGGACCTCTTCCTCCTTGGTGACTTCCTTCGTCTCTCTTTTCTCTGCAGGATTCGTAATAAGCTCGCATGCTTATGTCTACAACGGAAATTGTTTTGGCCGTCCTCCTTTTCTTTCCCCCTACCTGACTGACGTTTTTTCATCCCTCTTCCCTTCTGGAAGCCGTGATGGTGTGCGGAGTGTTGTTGCGTATTACCGTACTCTTGGTTGCTTTTTTTTTGTTTTTTCTGGTCTTTTTGTACTGAATACCGTTCCCTCCGCTTCACTTCTTGTTCCATTCTGCTCGCACTTTCCATTGAAAGACAGGAGTCGTTTCGGACTAGATCGTTGGCGCCTAAGTGCGGGCTGAGAATTCCTATCTCGTGATTTCTGGCTCCCCACGTTTCTAATCTCGTCTTCTTCAAACCCGATGCGCCTCGGCGACCTCAATAGATAATACTTCAAAGATGCCAACTTTTTTTTTTTTATCCGCGCAGGTTGATGATTCGGTTTCGTATTTTTTTTTTTGTGCTCTTCGCGTCTTTGACGTCCCCCAAGGTGGTCGTTCTTCATGTAGGCGCATCCCTCTGTCCCCGATTCTTGTCGTGTCGCGGACGTTTTAGAGACCGAAGACCCCCTGGAGGCCTGCTTTCGTGCTCGCGGGTTTTGCATGTCGTCTGTTTCCCTCAGCTCCCCTTCCTTCAGTTCTGTGGCCCCGTATCTCACGTTCGTGACATCGGAAGGGGGGTGATATGGGGGGTTGACACCATTCGCTTTCGTGTTCTCCCCCTCGTATTTTCTTACCATTCCAACAGCCGTCCCACCCCTACGATCTTCGTTGATTCGCCACGAATGTTGCGCATTTCGATTCGTTCTTCTCTCCCCCCTCCTTGCATGTTCCTTCCTACGTTTTTTTTTTGTGAAACGACTTCTCTTGCGCGGACGGTACCCCTTGACACGTGCGTTTTCTTGACGCGTCATGGTCGTGCTTCCCGTTGTTTATAGGTACCGGATTTTTCTTTCCCTTCCCCTGTATTATTCCCCCTTCTTCTAATAACTCCAATGACTCTAGCTCGCGCTTTATTGACGAGGGTGGCGGGGCTTCGATTTTTTCTCTCGATACCCCCCGGTTTTTGTTCCCTTCCTTCGCCCCCCCCTGAACACCACCCCCTTGAGCGATTTTCGCACCGATCTGGGGCGCGAGGTCAGTTAGGCGTAGGATTTTCCTTGAGTCTTTCGGTTCGCGCTCGTCCAAGCGTCTTGATTTCCCGCTCACCCTGCCGCGATATCCCCTGACGACATCTCGCCGGAAGAGTCCCAAGTGTCGTTCCGGTAATACCTCCCCTCCGATTTTCTGTGCGTCCCTCCTTTTTGCGGCACCGTGGCATCGCTTTCGCGGGTGTCCAACATTTTTTTCTTAAGTCCTCCCTCGGGAATCCGCGCGGATCTCCAGGCCTCAGTTTCCACACGTTTACTCCTTCCTCATGACCCCCTGTGCGAGCCTCCACCTACGGCCTAAAGCATCACCCCCTTGTCTATGGCCTCGACCCCGTTGGGACTATCGACGTGATAATCGCCAATCCCCTAATCCCCTATGCCGCGCCGCCTTCATGGTGTTTTTTTTTAGTCCTTGCCACGAATTTCTTCTTCAGGGATCTAACTGTTGGCGCCAGTAGCACGGAAATTGCGCTCGGCTCAACCCGTTCCCTTCTTTTACCTCGTTTTTTCGTGCTGAATCCGTCACGATTGCTCTAGGGAGGAGACGATTTGATTGCCTGTTTCACTTCCTTTACTACGGACTAAAGCAACCCTTGTGGCGATTCGTATATGGTCTCCTTATACTAGTCCTTCTTTTTCATTTTAACAATTCTGTCAACGCCATACGTCTCTTCTCCGTATTTCTCTCCCCTCCTCTTTTCTTTTCCCCCTTCTGGCGCTTTTTAAGTGATCCCTTTTAAGAACCCCAAGTAACAACGGTCCCTCTTTCCTTTCGTTACGTTCTCAACCAGGCGAGTCCATTTCCCCTTCCCTGAACAGCCCTACACTCTAGCATTTCGGCCTCGCCCTGGTTACGTGTGTCCTCCTTTTCCCCCCAAACATGTTCGAAAAAGCAAGAGACTTATTTCGTCGACCCCTTAGTGCCTCAAGTCGTTTCCCCTGTACTACCCATCCTTACTTCCCTCCGATACTCCAGTTCTGCCGTTCTAGCCTTCGCGCTTTTCGTTTTCCTCCTTTTCGAAGGAGGCACAGCAGGCATCCCAAGCGGATGCAAAAGCCCCATTGAGTTTACGCTGACTTCTTCACTTTCATTCCGATTCCCCCCCTCGCCCGTTTTCCCTCCCCGATCCCTTAAAAGTCCGCCTTTGGATAAGCGAAAAACTGCTGCGGTCGCAAAACCCCTTCTTCCCTTTTCCCTCTTCCTTTTAGTCCCGATACCCTCTTTGAATGAGGACCCGCTTCGAGTTGGCTCCCCTTCTTCTGCTCCCGGATTCGGCACCCAGATTTCCAAGCTGCCTTTTTCTTCTGAAACTAAAGAAGCTCCCTGGGGATGGAGTTGATCGTAGGCCGATCCTTTATCTCTTTTCTTTCTTTGATCACGTGCTCTTCCTCTTCCCTCATTTGCGCGTGACATAATTTGATCCCTATTACAGGCGTCCCATCTTCCCCCAATTCGCATTCCAGAGTCTTTTTATTCCGGAGTTATGTCCCCGATACGATCATCGTGACTTTCCCCCACTTTTTTCCTCTCTTGCCCGTATCTCCTACCCACCTTCCCTCTTTACTTCCTTTCTCTTCCAACGGTTTTCATTCCCTGTCTTTTGTTCTCCCCGATGATCATTCAGGTCTTATTTAGTGCGTTGTAGGTTAATTCATCCTTCCTTTCTTTTTCAATATACGTTGTGTTGGATCTCTATTTTTCCTTTCTTTGTGCAACCTCACGCCCCTTTTCTCCTTCGGAATAATCGTCTCCCTCTCCCCCCCGACGAGTTTTTATTCTTCTTCGAAGCTCCGAGTTAGTAGAAGTACCTATATTGGGTCTTCGATGACCTCGCCCCCTTCGAGAAAAAGTTTTTTTCATTTCCCCTTCTTTCCCCTATCTTCGGACCTTGAAGCCTCTGTCCCAAATAAAGCGCTTTGATGCTCCCCCGTTAGTTATGGGCCCGTCAATGATCCAGACTTTTGGCTCCTCAGGCAAATTAGTATTTCAGATCCTACGTCGCTCGTCCTAACTCCTTCGTTTTTTTTTAATTGATCCTAGCCGAATGATCTCCCCTTGCAAAACATCATAAATGCCCCCTTTCTTTGACTTTGCAGGTTCAGCGTTCACAGCTGTTGAATTTTTCTAAGCTTTAGGGTCTACGCGGCGGCCGGCACCTCCCTATTTGACTTTTTCCACTTCATTTATAGGGTCTCCCTGATTTTCCCCTTGGGCCTCCCCGCGCTGTTGTCCTAAACAGACCAGTTAGCTCCTCCACCGGCGTCCTGGTATCGATAGCTGCCCGAACAAGCTGATGTAGCCCTTCTTCTTTCAGCTTTCCGGGTTTTAACCATCTTTTTGTGGCCCCTCGGGTTTTTTGGCTCCCCGGTTTTCTGTTGCCATTCGGCTTAGAAATGTCCCTCCCCCCCCCCCCTTCCCCTCCTCGGACGTTGATACGTTTCCTAACTTTTCTTCTCCCTTTTCAGTCAGTTTCTTGGTACGTCCAGTCAACTCTCGAGTTTCACAGGATTTTCTCCCCTCGAATCTGATTTTCTTTCCCTAAAGAGGTTTTGATGTCACGTCAACCAATTCTCCCGTGTCGCTTTAGTGCCGTTTCGTAGCCGTCTCGGCGCCCCTTGTTTTTTTTGCATGGATCCCTTACGCTTACGTCCTCCCCTTTTCAATGATTCCTTTAAAGCTAGTCCTCCGTCTGAAAAGGCCGACATAGAACTTCCCCCCGCGCGCCGGCGATGGCGTCTGCTTTGAGGAAGTCCCAGGAATCTCCTTTCCTCGTTTCCCTAAGGTCCCCCGGTTTTTTTTTTTTTACACCAGTGTTTCCCCTGAAGTTTTCACAGAGTTTCCTCGTGACCTGAAAGGACTAGGCCTACGTCGTATTTCAGCACGAAAAATGAGTCGGTAATCCTTCCATTTTGCCCCGATGCGCCCCTTTTAATTCTTCCCCCCAGTTTGATTTCAACCGTCTCCATCTCCTTCCCTATCGGGTGGGGGTGGTTGATACGATTATGAACCCATGCAGTCGGTATTTTATTATGCTTTTCTCCTCTCCTGCTTGATCTCAGATTCCCGCCTGTTTTCTCTGAAATACCGCACCCCCTTGATCCGTTCTCCCCGATTGTGATCCTCTCCGCCGGCATGGTCATGCTTTCGTCCGCGGTGGCAAATAGCTCATCTACTATTTTTCCGCTGTGCCCTGAGTCTTCCTTCAGGCCTACACTCAAAGTTGCGCGTATATTATTTGCCAGTTGCCGCAAGCCCCCCGGTACTTCGACCTCCCCCATTCTTTCCCGGTTTTAAGCTGTACTGCCTGGTCCTCTCCTGTCCTCTCTCTCTTAAGGCCTCTGGCTCCATATTCTTTAGAGCGAAATGCAATCTCCTATGATAGCCCGCCTGACACCGCGTCTCCCCTCTTTTTTCTCTCTTCTTTTGGATCCTCCCACCAGGTTCCCTTCCCTTGTAAATCTTCGAGAGGACCCCCTTCCGCAGCCCTCCCTAGAAATCCGCAGCGATGCGATCACTTTGTCCCACTGTCCGCATCCCTCCCTCTCTCTAAGTCCCCTCTCAAACCTTACGAGAATGCCCCAAAAGGGCTCCGAAAAAGGACGCGTCCCCCCCCACGACAATGTGCCCTTTTTTCCTCCCCCGCAGCAGACGCCTGCGTTTGCCCGACCCCTCCTTCAAACGCACTGGAGCGGGTAAGCCCTGCCTACCCGTCCTCGAACGGAGACCGTTTTTTTCTTAGTTTCTGATAAACGCTGCGTCTTTGTTTTCTCGCCCCCCCCCCTGCACGCGGGACCTCCGGGTTATGCCAACCTCATGCGTGAAACACCTTAGCACCCGGACAAAGCCAGCCTCGCAGTTGCGATCCTGCCACTCGACTGGCCTGCTTCTCAGGTCTAAGCCAGCTTTCCCCACACTTCCCCGCAGAACGATCTTAGGCGCGTGGTTTTCCTTTCTTTTCGCGCTTCGGCCTCCCTGCCCCCTCTTACCTCGGACAATAACTTTATTCTACCGGACTTTCATCTGCAGAACAAACTGACCTTCGAAAGGAGTCTGAAAATCAGCTCCCCGAGCGCCACCACCCAAACAATTCCCCCCCTCCCTCATTCCTTTGTTCTATTATTGTGATCGTTTTCCATTATATACTGCGAGTAGGTGCGATTTACCTCTCCCGGACGAGGACGGCCGGAGACGTCGCCAGTGCACCTCCTCCCCTCTCCCCGTTTCCCTTTCCCTGTCGCCCCAGCCAACTTACGCGCAATCTGCGAGCCGTACGCGACCACCGTCTTTCTTCCCCCCTCTATGCATTCCCTTCAGTCGCTTTAGCTTTCCTTCCTCATTCTCCACACTCCCCCGCCTATCTGTTTAATACGGCGCCCTGACGCCAAGCGTCCCTCCCCATACGGCGTCTCCTGTACGAGGTGCCCCCGACTGTCCGCGAGGAGGACTCCCTGAACCTCTACGTTTTTCTTTTTGTTTCATCTCCCGAATTTTCTTCCTTTACCTTCCTCCGTCAAGCCCCCCTGATCGACGCATGCTTTCAACGTAGAAAACACTTCGCCCCTAGCCGCGACCTACATCTTTTCTTCCCTCTTTCTTCGTACCTTTCTTTTCGTTTCCGGAGAGTGTGACTCGTCGTCCCCCTCAATTGCTAGAGGTATTTTGCCGTGGAGAAATTTCTCAATATTTTTGAGCGTCAGGTCCCTCCGGATCCCTTCCCTTTCTTTTCGCCGGGACACTTGTTTGAACGTCTCGTGCTGCACTTGACCCTTTTACGAGAAAGCCTCGTGCGGGCCGACCCCCGCCCTTCCCCCCCAATTTTTCTTTGTGTTGACGCTTCATCTCACATACTTCTGCATTCTTTCCATTACATATCGCGTAACAAGTTTTTCCCTTGCGTCGTTACCCGCACTCGATGCCCTCCAAGGACAACCGTTTTCTCCTTTTTTTCCTAGTCCCCCGGTTCTGTTGTTCAATTCCTTCTTATTAGTGCGCTCAGCGGTTTCGCCGTCTCGCCCCTGCCGCAGATATAAGGGCCGACTACTTTCGACACTTGCCGCGACATAGCAGCTTCTCTCCTCCCAGTTTGAACCCCATAGTCAGAAGTCCCTCTCTTCCCCCCCCCTTAGCCTCCTGCTTTTCGTGTTTCTGAGATCCTGTCATAGAGGCGGTATCTAGATTTTATACTAGCTAGTGTCGGATGTCCTCCCGTTTTTTTCTTTTCCCGCGGAGCTAGCACTCGATGTAGGTACCCCCCGCTTGGCTGGTTAACCGTGCGAAGTCTCTCACTGAAGATCGGCGTGTTTCGTTATACGGCCAGTCCCTCCCCCCCCCTTTCCCTCGTCGCCCCCCCTTTTGGTTCCCCACCTCCTGCTGACAGTTGTCCATGCCCTTCCTTTTTGGTCGTGCCCTTTCGCTATTACATCTCTGCTCTGTCCCGAAGTTTTGGTGTTGGTAAGATGGATTTTTTTTTTTTTTTTTTCTTTTTTTTTTTTTTTTTTTTTTTCTTTTTTTTTTTTTTTTTTTTTTTTTTTTCTCTTGGCTATGCGAGGTTACTCCAACACTTTTCCCCCAGTTAGAGTTTATCCTTTCTGTTGGATTCCCAACCGGACCTGTCGACCCCTCTCCTTTGGGGTTTGTCTTAAGACATTCCGAGAATCCTTACTTGCCGCTTGCTCTACGTTTTTTACCACAGACTCTTCCTACCTTCTATTTGTCCTTTACCGCTAGTTCCCACTCTTTACATCCGTTTTTCCATGGCGGTTATCGCTCTACCCTCTCTCGAGCTTCGACTTCCTCCGACAACGCCCAGACCCAGATAAGGAGATAAGCGCTTTTACCTTTTCCCCTCCTCTTTCTTTCAACTTCTTATCTCCCTTGTTTCGCTTCCTTTTTTCCCCCTTCTCGATTTCGACTTTTCCCCTTTTATCTTCTGTCTGCGACGTCCTTAAAAAACCTCTTGACTAATTACCTGACTTCGATTCAAAAGACCTGCGAGGTCCGTGTAGTCCCCTTTGTGGTCATTTTACTTTCGCCTTGCTCCTTCCGCCTTAATTCTCGTTAAGGTAAGCGATGGTCTCGTCGACTTGCCCTCAATTTCCCTTCTTCACGGTTCGGATCCGGTCCCCCTTGGCTTGAAGGGATCTTCTAGGGCCACTCAAGGGTTGGACTTCCGGAAAGTTTCAGTCTATCCTTTCTCGATTGCTGTCCGGCGACCCTTTCCCTTTTGAAGTGCCCGTTGTTCCATCTCCCCCCCCTGCTCGTCCGCGTCGTCGGGATTACAGGCCCTGAAGCGTCTCGAATTGATTCTACGCGTACTTAATAATTCCCTCATTCACCCTTCCGGCTCTGGCCCCTTCAGCCCATCTACTTTTTTACTTCTTCGCTGTCGCGTTTCCTGAGTGCTCTTGGTGCCTACTGACCGTGAGACCAGATGGCCAGTTTCTGATGTTATTTTCGCCGTCGAACTGTCTCCGTCCCGATTTATTTGACTGTTTAGCAATGGCGCACATTCGACGGGTTTATAATAGACAGGTTGTTCCGCCTGTCCTTTCGTGGATGTGGTTTTTCCCTTAGAGTGGGGTGTTGTTTCTTTATTTCGCCTACTGCGAGAGCCCTATACTTGTTTTTCCCCCTCGATTCTAGTTCCAGGATTCCCTGGAGTGTTTCTTCCTCTTATCTTTTGGCCCGGCATTCTTTCTTCTAATGGGCCCCCTGCTGATGTTTCCCTGTGTCAGCCACTTCTTCTTTTCCGTTACTTAGTCTTCCTTAAACGATTGGCGCCGATTGAACGACGTATACGTACCGCTTTTCCCTCTTTCTTCCGCGCCTTGAGGTGGATGTTTTTCCCTTTTTTCTCTTTTGTTTTTTTGTGTGGCCTCTTCGAGCCGACTGACTTTAAGCTCCTTTTCATGGATAAGTGTCGTTGGGGGAATTTGGTTTGGCCCTTTCTTTTTTCATTCGTTCTCTTGCTCTTTCCTTTCCTCTTTCGGACCCCTTTTTTAGAGATAACTCCTCTCCAGAGCGGAAGGCCATTTTTCCTCGAGGTTTCCTTGTCTTCTCTTTCCTCTTCCTGATTTTCCTTCGCTGTTTTCACGATTTTATCCTCATCCCTTGGACCTCTTTCTGTTTTTCTTGCTACTGGGGTGTTTCCACTTCTCTGTTTCAGTTTTACCCATCGTTAAGTTCTGGGTCCCGCTGCACTAGATTTTCTCCTTTTCTCGCCACCTGAGCACCCGGTTTTTGCGCATTTTCTCTTCCGTTATGTTACCCCTTTGTTCGTTCCCCCTCTTCCAGTCTGTGCTTTTCTTTTGTTCTTCAACTCCGGCGTCTTGAGGAGCGTACACTGGCCATGTGCCGTTCTTGCCTATTTCGGAAGTCCGTTGGCCTTTCTTTCGTTTTACGATTGATGCTCCGATTTCTTCGTTTAAGAAGATTCTCCTTTGGCCATTTCGTATTTTTTTTGGAGTTCCCTTTTTCTTTTCCGCCCTTTTCTCCGCCGGTTTTCTTCCTTCCCCCAGATGTTGCCGAAACAAGACCACTTCCCCCTCCCGACTTCGACACCGCCTTTTTGCGCAGCATGGCGGTTGGCGCGGCTTTATTCCTCTTTCTTCTTCGTCCTGCTTGGGGGTGGGGATTATGCTTTCCCTCGACCGCACCCCTTCCCTATCAATGACCTATCTGACCTCCTGTAAAAAGGTTAGATTATGTATACTTCCGTCGGAGGCTTTTCTCTCCCCTTTTCCTGTTCTTTCGTCCTAGGAGTATAGACTCCCCTTTTTATTGTCGAACCATAGTACGACCAGGAGAATTTTCTAGAAGCCATGGCTGACGTCATGGGCCCCCGTCCCTTTTTTCACTCTTTCTTCCCTCCATCCTTTCTTGCCTTCTATTCTCCCTCCTTAGACCGCGGGTCACGTGGTTGAGGGAATCAGCCCCTGTTGACGCTGCTACATGTTGTGCATTCTCCCTCTATCCTTGCAGTTCCAGGTTTTCTCCCGTAAGACCCCCCCCCCTCACCCTGGACAGTCCCGACCCCCCCCTCCGCGCCTCCCTGTCACCACGCGACCCCCCCCCAGCACCTCAACAGGTGTTTGAAAAGGTTCGCATTTTTTTCATTTCACTTTTCATTGCCCTCATCCTTCCTCGACCACCTTTCCGGAGGTGCGAAGAGATTTTAGTTCCTAACGACGGAACGAGCAGGGTCACTGAATCTTGCACCCTCCCTTCCTTACTTTATTTCCGCCACTGCCACCCCCCCCCTTTTCAAGTTATGCGCTGCTCACTTCTTGTCTTTTGGGGCCGTACCGATTTTTACTTCAAGACGATGTCAACCATACGGCGCTCATTCCTCTCCTCCTCATTTTTCCTCTTCGCTCTTGAATTCTCTCCATTTGCCCGCGGGCGGCCCTCCTTTCTGTCCGGGTTATGTACCCCGTGTAGGCCTCTGGGTTTCAGGGACAAAGAAGCTACACGCCAAGAGTTTTCCTCTACCTGTTTTTACCTTTTCATCCTCCCCACCCCCCCCTTCAGTTCGACTCCGCACTCTCCTTCTCTGGTCGTCGGCCTCTCCCCCTTTGGTCCTTCCGTCAGCAGTCCAATGTCTGACCAAGAACGGAATCCCGAATCTCAGTTTCCCTATTTCTTCAATTCCTTGATGATTTCTAGGCTCCTCTGAGTCCCAGCAGTTTTACCACCGCATCGCAAAGCACTTTATAGTTTTTTCCCTTCCCTTGATGCCTCCCGGATCTTCTCTTCCCCCCGTTTGCGTTCTGCACCGGCTTCGTCCTCCCTGAGCGGGCTAAAGTTGACGAGTGATTGAGTCACGTCTGTGCGTCTTTTGGCAACATCGTCTTTTCCTTTCCGAAATGGATTTGCTTAATACTTTTCCTCTACCGCGCTCGTCGAGGGAGTTCTTCGCTCGGATAATAGACGATCTCGACTCAAGATTCACAGATCATCTTTTGCCCTTCCGTCCCCCCCTCTTCTCCTGTCCTCTGTTTTTTTTTCTTCGGGTATTTTTTCTCCTCCCCTTTCTCCCTACGTTTTTTTCCCTCCCGATTCTCTCCCTGCTATTGATTCGAATGGTGCTCGACGACGACCCCATCATTGATTCGGCTACCTTCCTTCCCTCCCTGATTGTTTTCCGCTTGATTTTCTTCCTTTTCTTTATGTTTTAAGATCGAACCTCATCGCCTCAGAGTTCCCTTTCCCCATGTTGGGTCTGAATTTGAATGATCCCCTCTCCAATTCCACCCACCTATTGAACGCTGCCTCACTCTAGGAGCTTCATAATCAAACTTCCCTCCCTTCTTTTCTCGTTTTACTTCCGATGGTCTTCCTTCTTTTTCTTGTCCTTTTTCACCGTCCAGACATCCCGATGACCTCTCTTTTTCTCCTACTCCTTTTTTTTTTTTTATCGAGATTCCGGGATGTAGAATTGACCAAGCACCGCAAGAAATGACGACAGAGTTCCTGCGCCCCTATCCCTCCTCCTATTTCTGACAGTATGATCGTCTCCGTGCTCCTAGTCTTTCTCCTACCTCCGGGCACCATGAGTTTTTTTTTTCTCATTTGCTAACCCTTTCGTTTCCCTTGGTCCCACACCCTTGTAGAATTTTCCCCTCTTTATCTACTGAATCTCCCCCCCCCCATCTTTCCGACCCTTCAGCGGTTTAATGCTCCCCAGTATTTCTTTGCTTCCTTCCCTGAAGATGATGCGTACGTTCGCGCACTTCTATCCTCTCTTAGTTAGTGATCGCAACTCCCCAGGCGGCTCCTTGATCGGGAGGAAGATCGTTCACTCCATACTCCTTATCTTTTTTCCCCCAGTTTCTTTCTGGTTTTGATGCCATACTCTTCTTAGCGGATTTCGAAGGCCTCTTACCTCTCTCTTCTTTGTTTCGCGTTTTTTACAACCTGTAGCGAGTCCCCTCCATATATTACCTTGACGCAGCGCGCGTCAGACACTGATTTTCTCGAATCCTGCTTTTTCTTTTTTTTTTCTCCCCTCTCTTCCTCCGAAAAGGACGGTCACGAATCCTTCTCTTTCTTTCTCCCCCTCTTTTGGTCACTTTCGGCCCAGACTCAACTTCTGGGGCGGGTACTGATCTGTGACAATAGGCTTCCAACCCCAATGATACTTCTCGCTTGCTACCTTTCAACTTTCTATTCGTTCCCCCTAGTTCTTGTTAGTCATACATCCTTGACTAAGTTGCCGTTTTTTCTCCTCCCCAGACTACGGGAGTGAGGTCGCGGTGTTGGATTTTCTCCCTTCCCCCCCGTTTTGCGTTCTTTTCGTTGTCGCTTCTTTTTTATTTCTCCTGATGGTCAACTTTTTCTTCATGACCCGGTGCCCTTTCCTCCGTGAGCACGTTTGCTTGAAATTATGCCTTTTAAGCGTTCCCTCAGCGTTGACCATCTCCCCTTCTTTGATGATTTCTCCTTTCTTCCTCGCAATTGATGTTTTCCCTTTCCTAATTCGTCTTTATTACTCTTCCTGCAGTAACGACAGTGCAGAGAAATCCTGAAGTCGGCAAACGGTTGTTGGCGAGCCGGTGTAAATTCTTTCCCCCCCTGCTTTTTTTCTCGTGCCGGCCCTGTCCTTCCCCCCTCTGTTCAGTCTTTTTCATTTCCCCCCCTAAACTCGCCCTTCTTCCCTCCTCCCGTGTTGAGCCGATGCGAACATGGATGACCTTTGGAACCTTAGTACAAACCTTCCTTCCCCCCTTCCTCTTGCCTAGCTTTTCCCTTTTTCCCCCCACCATCCCTTTTCTTCTTCATGTCATAGATTATGATTGGGTCTCTTTTCCTCAACCTCGAGATAGAGGCCCAGCCGGGGTGCTTGCCCCTCTCCCCACACTTCTTCCCTCTTTCGCTCTTTGATCTCGTAGCCCTTTCGGACTTCCATCTTGATTTCTGTTTTGCCCCCCCATGACTGGCCTCATCCAGATTTTAAAGAGGAGGAGGACGATTCGTCAGATGTTTCTCCCTCACCCGTTGCGCGCTCCTTTTGTCTCAAGCCGTCCTTTCCTCTCTCCTCAGATTGCGGATGGACAGGAATGCGTACCACTTGTACCCTTCTTTTCTTGACCCCAGATCAGGTCTTTTCTGATAGTCTTCTCGGGCCCCCGCATACCTTCTTTCCTTCCCCCTCTTCACCCCCTTCATACTCGAATGGATCCTCTCCCCGCTGTTCTCCCTGCACCCGCTGCGCCCCCCCCCTCTTCGTATTTTTCCTTCAAGTTTTTTGGCGAGCATTTGTTTCCGGGACAACAACGCTCTTTCCCCCCTCTAAGTCCCTGATCCCGACGCACTAAGTCTCTCTCCCGTATCTGTCGTTTCCCCGCGATGTACCTCTTTTTCCTTCCCCTCCGCAGATTCTCAGCCGTCTTCAAACCAGGTAAAGAGAATGAAGGACTGCTAACCGGTAAGCTTTCCCTCCCCCCTCCTTGGCAGGGTCTTCTCGGCAGCAAGTCCTCCTCTTTTACCTCCCATCTTCCCGAGACAGCCATGGAGAGTTTTCCCTCCCTCACCGTCTATGACACCGTTGATAGTGGCCTATCATGAACTGATTGTAGTGTCCCCTGCGGTTCCTTTCCCTCTTTTTTTGTTAGTAAACCTTCCCTCGCCGGGTTGCAACCCCTCCCCCCGATCCCCTTTCCCTCCCGTCGCCTGGGGGATAATGTCACCTCGAATGAAGATTGAGCGGTAACCAGACTCCCCTTCCCCCCCCCCCCTCCTCGACCCCTCTCTTTTTCCCGCGGCTGTATTTTAGTTTTGCTTTTGACGACCTGCACACCCTCTTCCCGAGAGCCATAATCTTTCCCTCCAGCCCATAGCACGGACACCGACGGCGACAGGGTTTTTCAACTCCCCTGCGCGCGCTTCTCCCCCACCCCCAACACAACCCTTTCCCCCGCACGCAATCCCCCTCCCATTCCCCCCCTCTCGCTTCTGTGAATATGTGAACCTGTATATACGTAAGTATGTTTAGCCGGTGCCCCCTTTCTTGTGGCGGACGATTACTTCCCTTAGGAAGTGTGCGACAGGATGGCCTCGATCTAAGTCCCAGTATACTGCAATTCAGATAAAAACTGATACGAGGCCGGACGCGTACTCCCATGTTCTTCCTTTTTTTCCCCTCCTTTGCGCCTTTTCCACCCTCCAAGTTTCGCCCCTTCGCTCTCCCCCCCGGTATTCGGCACATCCTCTTTCACGAAACGCCCCCATAAGAAGAGGGTAATCGGCACCGCGAGACCCTCTGCCTCCCCTTATTCCCTTTTCTATGGCTTTCCTTTCTGTAGCTCCAGTTTTCGACGGCCAACCAGGTCCCCAATAGATCTTGTCTCCCCTTTTTTCCTTATCACCCTCCTGACCACGGAGAGAAGCCGGCGCCGGCTCGCTTAACTGTCGGTCCCCCCCTTATCCACTCTCCCTCTTTAGCGTTCCTCAATACAGTTCTTCCCTCTTTCGTTCCCTGAAGCTAGTAAATGCTGATCGTGTCCCTTCTATGATGTGCCTGCTCCTCAATCTTCTCAGGCAAGTGCCGTGGGCTCTTCCCCTGAAGCGCTGTCCTACTACTCCTCCCTTTTCCGACGTTCTTGTCCGGGTACTATTTTCTCCGACCGTTACGTCCCCCCCCGGTTGACCTTCCGAGACCGATTCAATCCGTTGGCTTTTCCCCCCGACCGCCCGGCCAACCCGTCGCCACTTTTTCCTCTTGAATCCCCTAACCCCTTTTCCTACGCCTTCAGTGGGAAACAGTCCGTTGACTGATTCCGCCCCCCCCCCCTTCCAGTTTTCTGGCGACCCCTCTCCTTCCAATATGCCCGCCCCCTTCAAAACCGCGACTCAAATTGAACCATGGCTCGAGATTGGAACGGGTCAGTCTCTCCCGCCCTCATTTTTTTTTTCAGAAGCTCCTCACCCCTGGCACTCAGATTCCCGGTACTTTTTTTTTGCCGTTCCAGAACCTTCCCCGCGACTCAGCGATATCCTGGTGCCCCTCGTCCACTCTTCTCCTTCAGCCGACCTTATCGCTATTTTTCTCCCTTAATCTTTTCTTTCTTTTTTCTCTGCGACGGACCGAGCTTATGGTATCGAGCTCTCCCCTAGCCGCGTGATGGCCCAGCCTGTTTCTCTCTTTTCCCTCTGGTGCTTCTCACATCCCCTTCTTTTCTTTCCTATTGTTTTGTTTTCCAACACTTTCCACGTCTCCCTGAAGATCCTTTACGGTCGGAGTACGAAATCCAGCCCGCTCTTGACATTTACTTTTTTTATCCACCGTAAGCGTCTGGCGCTTTTTCCCTCCAGTCTTTGCTTGCAACTTTCTCCCTCCCCAGTACATTTTTCCTCTCTCTTTTTTTTCCTACATCGGGTGTTTTTTTTGAGTGAGGGAAATGGTCTGGTTACGGTTCCCTTTCCACGCCATGTCTTTCATGTCCTGTACGTCTTCTGTTGTCCCTTGGAAATGTCTACGACCGATGACTTGGATGTTTTTTGGAAGGGTCGCTTTCCCGTAAAAAGCGCTCTTCACTCCCTGCGAATGGAAGTGGTTGAACAATACATTCGCCAATTCCTGATTTGTCTAATCGGCCGCCCTCCCTCCCTCTCACCGATGACCCTTTCACGCGTGTTATTTTTAGATTTTGAAGCACGCATCTTTTTTTTTTTTTTTCCTATGCCTCTTTTTTTCCCCTCTTCCCTGACAAGTACTGCTTACCTGGAGATAAGTCTTTGAAGTTGTCTCATTCCTGCCGCTGAGGAACCTTCTTTCTGACCCCCCCTGCCTGGTTCTCCCCTTCCCATGTTCGCGGCAACCTTCTCTAGCAGCGACCGTTCTTAGGCTGCGAATCTTCTTACCCCCCCCTTTCTGGGTATACTCCTCCTTCCTTCACCACGCTTTTCGCGATGCCCTCGGTTTTCAAAGTTGAACATGGGCCTTGGAGGCATATGTGCTCTCTGTTTTTCTTTCGCGGTCAGGTTGCTTCTCCGTTCGCTATTGCTTCTTTCCAACCTCCTTCCGGAGTTAGCAGGCTTTTTTATTCCGGTCCAGTGAGTCACCTTGTGTCCCGTTTTCTTTCCTTGGCCACTTTTCCGGGGGTTTCTGTTTATTCCGGTTTTATTAGCAGATTTTCCATTTTCCCTGACGAGTTTCTCCCACTTCCTCCTCCTTTCCCTTTTTCCCGTGCCCGTCTTTTCCCCGTGCCTCTCCCACTTCTCGTTTCTTCTTTATAAACCAGGGTTCCCTTAAGCGTTCTAGGATTGGAAGTTATAGAGTCCACCGGCAGCCCCTACCCTCTAGATTTTTTCGCTAATTCCTCCACCTTATTCGTTCTTGGCGCCTCCGTATTTAGAGTGCCAGGTGGTGAAACTAGGCAAGCAGGTCTCGTTTTCTGCCCGTGATTATACTCTCTTTATGCATTCCTTTTTCCTTAACCTTGGTTTCTCCGTCTCCTTTTGTTCCTGGGTTTCCTGACTTCACCTCAATGGACGAGAACTAGACGGGTTTTTCAATCTGATTCTACCTCCTTATTGTCTCGCTTTTGAGTCTTTTTTTTCTTATTACAAGTTCTTCCCCCCGCTTTGGGTTTAGGTGATTTTTTCTTATGTTTCTCCTCCCTCCTAGTGAAAGCTACCCTTTTTTTGACACTCGCTTCCTTTACAGCTGCCCGACCTTTTGGACGTTTCGCTTCGGCCTCGTGTCGTTGGCGCCATTCCCTTTCTGGATCCCTCTTTCCCCTCCTTCTCGATGTCATCCTTGCTGTAATTCCTTTTCATCGTCGACGTCGGCTTCCTATTGGTCCCGCCGGCGACTACTAGACGTTATATTTTTCCCGATGCCCCTGGACTTCGGTGATGGTTGATTGCTTCGTTTCTCTTTTGTTTGTTTTTGGGCGCTCCCCTCGCCTTATTTTAGCCGCTTCTGCCGTCGGTTGTCTTTTCTTTGATGTCGTCCGTCAGCGAACATTATTGCGCTCGTTTTTTCCTGTTACTGCGCTTAAGCGGACGTCTACCTTTCCCCCCATAAGCGGGTCCGTTTCTTGATTCTTCCCTTTTTTTTTTTTGCGTGTCGTCTGTCTTCTACAATCCTTCATTTAAGTAGAGTGGGCCGCTCCTCACGGCTGGTGCCGATGTCTCTTGCAAGTTTTCCTTTGGTTGCACCGGCTGATTTTCTCCCCCAGTCCCGTTCTTTCCCGGGACCGCCCCTTCCCCTCTAAGATCTGGCAGTGATCGACACGCTCCCCAGGTGTGAAGTCTCGCGGTCTATTTTCTTTTTACACCCTCTCCTTTTTTCGCTTTTCCTTTGGTTGGAAACCGCGGCGTTCTTTTTTTTGCGTTGACCCAACTGGCCCTGGGGTTTCTGCCGAGCCTTTCCTGGAGGCGTTGTCATTCGGTGCCCCCGGAGCTCTTTGCGAAGAGCTGGCGTCGTGCCATGCGTCGCTTTCCTCCCTCTGTCCCCGAACTGATCGTAATCGTTTTTTGCGTAGGTCGGGCTTGGCTTTTTTTTTGGTCCTCTCGACGACCATTTGTTCCCGGCCTTTAGCTTCCCTTACACAACCCCACCTCCCTGGCGCTTCGCCAAGATCCGGGTTTAAGCTTTTTTTTTGGAGTATTCCGGATCTTTCCTGATTAGGTCTCTTGCTCCATTCAATCCTTATAGGTGTCCGCGCTTCCGGATTGAGCCTCCTGTTCGCGCTTCCCGCCCGACGTACAAGTGTCCCCCCTCTTTTTTGTTCCGCCCGACGATGGCTTTAGAGAAGGGGACCGGGTTTGCTGCCCCTTTCCCGAGTCACGTTTCCGTTCCCCCCCCCTGGAGGTTTGAACCCTCTCGTAAGGCCCCTCCATAGGCCTCCGACTCGGCGATGTATGTGGCCTGCTTCTTTGTCCCCCACCCCCTCGCACCTAATAATTCCTGAACAATTTTCCCTCGGCTCACCTATGCAAAATAGTGAGCAAGAGTTAAACTTTCCGGGCGTCCTCTCCCCCTTATTGGCCTCTCCTCCTCACTTTGGAGTCACAATGCGCCCCTCCTCCATACTCTAGATGCCTACCTGATTTTTTGTCTCCCTCCTTGTAGTTAGCTGTCTGATCTTTATAGACTTTTTTCCTCCCACCTTTCTGACGGTCATCATTCTGCGCCCTATTAACCGGTTTCGGCGTACAGTTTAACGCCTTTCGTGCTGAACTTTCCTCTTCCGATCAGGTTTGAGGCACTCCCTCTTTTAGGTTCCCTTCTTCCGCCGGGCTGATCCCTCCCCCCCAACGTTGGGCCGATTCGTATGGAGAGACGCTCTTCTTTTGTTCTGCTCCGATTTCCCCCAGCCCTCGTCCTTCCCTCCCCCGAGGGCGCGTCGACTCCCCCATCATTCAAGTATGTTCGTCTTTTTCTTCCTCTTCCCGATCTTGACCTGTGATATGGAATGAAAAGCATCCGCAGATCCTTAAGTTGTTCCTTTTCTTTTTTCACCTGCGCCCCTCGTTTACAGTTTTCACCTCCTCCCGACACGAAGAGTTCTCCTTCAGATCAGGTTTTTGATTTTCCGAATCCACCCCACGTCCGTTCGACCCGAACTTCTAAGTCTCTTTTTTTCTACCCTTACGGTGGCCTTCTAAAGTCGTTGACACACTTTTTGGGTTTGGGCGGTCCCCCCCTCCATCCATTCCCTAGATGAGTTAAGCCCCCCGTGATTTTGAACACTAGAGTCCCAGCGCTGACGTCGCTTATTTTCTTGTACTTTTCTCGCTCTGGACAAGCCCTCCCTCCCTAGTGATGCCCTCCCCTCTTGTGTTCCGGCCAGGGACGCAATACTCTGACTACTCACGCCCTATGCTTCTTCCCAATGCCTTTCGTGCAGACCGCTCCACCTGGAACGCCCTGCCTATAGAACCTGCTTTGCTTTCCGACCCCTGCGCGGAGTAACCTTTTTTCGCTTCCATGGTCGATGCCGCCCATTTTCAGCCGCGACCAAGCTCGTCTTGGTTTTCGTTCCTAGGCGTCCTGACGACGATTCCTCCCCCCTAAAGCTCCACCCAGCTGACCGGCTCTGACTTCCAAGGAAACCGATCTACTTTTATGTCGTTTCCCCCCTCTATCGTCGGCCTTCCTCCCTTTCTGCCTTTTTTCTCCGCTCACGCAGAGCTCCCTCTCTCCTTTTCCTCCCTCCCCCTGACGACATCCTTTACTGCTGTCCCTGTCCTGCCATCACGCGGAGCATTCGCTCAGATTTGCTTTTCTTTTTGTTCTGTCTGTAAGATCTCCGAAGCATCGTCCCCTCTTTCCCCCTTTGCTCCTTTCTTTGACCCCTGATGCGATGTGACATAGACCTCCCCCCCTATCCTTTCCCCTCCTGCGTTGACTTCACCCTGTCTTGAAGCCCGAGTAAGCACACTCTTCTAGGGTTTAGTACACCTATGACCTTCCGTGGTCTGCAGTTTTTTTCCTTGTTTTTTTAACGTCCTCCGCTAACTATTTCTTTTTTTTTTCCTGTCTTCGTTGTTGTTGTTTTCTTGTCTTTCATGGGCTGTCTTCCGTGAACCGACAACCGCAAAAACTTGAAGAAACGAGGTCAAGGACCTCTAGCTCTCCCCTAGTCCGTTTTGTTGACTTTTTTTGACTTTTCCAGCTCTCCTCTTAGTCTCATGTCCCGAAGTTTTTCGAGTGGCTCACCATCGTCACCGAGTTCCCCCCACCCTTTGCTCCTTGTCCTCGATGGACTTTCTTTTTCTAGTAGTACCTATCCCCGTCTGTTGCCGACACCACTCCCCTTCTTCTCAATGCGACTTTTAACATTGTTTCTTTTTCCCTCCCTTTCACGCGACAATGATGTCGTCTTCCCCTCTGCTGAGCTATCGCGTATTCGTTCCTCCACTTCCTTGCGTAATGATTTTTATCTCCTCTTCGTTCCACTCCATCTCCCCAGTAGCCATCTTTGGCCGTGCAGGTTCAAGCTGATCCCTCCTTTTGAATCTTTTCTGCCCGAGATTCTTCTAGGATCTGCAGGCCGCCGCCTTCGACTATCTTTTTTTCGCCCAACGTCTCCTCTTGGTTAAGGTATCTGTCCATTTGCCCTCTAGCCCTTTTTCAGCACTGCACCAGCCTGTTCTCTCCCCCCGGCTTTGGTATCGCTCGCTTCAAAGAACAGCCGGTTTCTCTCTTTCGTCCTATTCCCTTTTTCTCGTCCCGTTGACGGGGACAACTCATCAAGGGCTTTTCTTTGGTTCAAGGGCCATTGGGCGTGTTCAAATAGTTTTTCGCCGTCCTTACCCTTTTCCCTCGACTTTTCTCTCTTCTACGGTCCTTCACTGCGTAATATACCTTTTACTTTTCCTTTTTTTTTTTCTTCAAGTTCCCTACTTCGAAGGAACCCCGTTTTCTTTCGTTCCCGAGACCTCGTGTGTTCTTAATCGTTGTTTTCTTTCTTTACTGTAAAACCCAGTCGCGAGCTTCTTCTTTTCTGCCTTCGTTTAACCCTTTTTCCCTCCAGATTGATTCCCTTTTTGGAGATGACCCCTTCCCTCAAAGCACTGCTCCCGCTTTCCCCCTTTTTCCAATGATTCTTCTTAAGTCAGAGAAGATTTCCCAGTAACCAAGACGCCATATTGATTCCTTTGCTCACGTAGATTCTCCTAGATGGATTTCCCTCCTAGTCTTACGGAATCTTTCGGCCTTCCTCTCAGGTGCGCGAAATACTCAAGCCCCCCGGCCCGGTTTGTCTTTTCTGAAGACGCGTCAAATAAGTTTTCCCCGCGAGCCTCTTCTTTCTCCTGTTGTTTCAATCGTTTTTACTCACATGAACATTTTTCGTAGGTGCATTTTTACAGGGTTTTCTAAGCTCCCAATAATGATGACAGTGTCCACCTTTCGTCCCGACCGTTCCTTAATTCTTTTTACCGAGCTGCTCATTCTTCTCCCCCATGATGCCTGCTCGTCGAGGATTAGGCCTTTGCTGCCTTTGCGCACCCCCATTGCGAGAGGATTCCCCGGACGTTGGAGCTTACCCGCCCGAAAAGCTTATTTTTCGCTCTTGATCCCTGCTGGAGTTCTGTCTTCCTCCTTTTTCCTCTTTATTTGTCTCTGTTGGCACCCAAGGATGTTCCCTTCCGCCCTATCTCCGAGTTCTTATCCCCTAGGTCGTCCGTCCAATCGATTTTTTCTTCTTCCCCCCGTTCTATTCAGCGGCCTTTCCCGTGAATCATTTCACTTCGTCCGCCATACGCTTGCTAGGAATGAATGGAATCATAACATCACGGGGCGAGACTCACTCTCATTCGTCTTTCTCCAGTGACTCTGGAAATACATATTCCCTTTCGACTCCCCTCCATCCTGAAGGATCCGAGCCTCGTCCCTAACTGCCAGTAGGCGAACTAGGTGTTGCTCTCTAGAAGAGTTTTTTCGGCTCTCATCGTGTCCGTTCCCCGTTCACCCCTTTAGATTCACCCACAACGACAGTCCCCCCCAGACCCTCCCTCCCCCCTTATGATGGCGATGATTTTATCCGTTTCTTTCCCCAAGGATGCAAGCGTCTTCTTCAAGCCGTTTTCCCTTTTTCAGCTATCAATAACGGTCATCTTCTGAACAAGGGTATGCCTAACGGTCCATCCTTGTCCCCACTCCATCCATTGCATTGTCTTCCGATACCCCCCCCCCCTAAGACTAAGGCCTTTTTCCGAAACAAGTTTTTGAACTCTCCCTCCTGGAGGGTGACCTTGGAAGACCTACTATCACTGCGTCAAACTTTTTGCTTTTCTTTTGTCTTCTTTAACCTGCTCTGTAGTTTTTTTTTTTGCCGCCCTTTGGCCTTTCCAATACCTTTCCCCTCTTGGTTGTCGCCCCCCCCTCATTTTCCAACCCGACAGTATACCGGCCCCCTCTCTGGTCCCCCGACAGTTAGTCTCTCCCTGTCCCCCAGACTGACTGCCTGTCTCTGTTCATACGACCGTATTCCCCTGACCACCGCGTCCACGATTTCCCTCCCCCTTTCCTCCTTCTACCGTGCTTTTTCGTGTTTCCTTTTAATTCTACCCCCCCTCCCCCCCCGAGACGCCCCCCCTTCATTGATCTTTTGCTCCCTCAATTTACGACAACTGACCTTTGCGCAGCCGTCTGTCAACAGGCGTCCCCTCTCTCTCCCCACAAAAAACCCCCCTCTACCTCCGCAACCCGCCATCCAGGGTGCGAGATGCTTTTTTAATCGGGAAGTTCCCCGATACAATTCTCTTTCTTTTTTCTCCTCAGGCGACAATAGTTCCGCCTACCTTCCTCCTATACGTTGGCCTTCCGTTTCGCCATGAAGGCTCTCTCCCCGTCATTGACCTTCCCTCATACTGCAACTTCCTGCGCCACCGATCCCCTCTTCCGAAAGGGGGGGGGGGTTTTGGGGGGGGTTGTTGTGGGGGGTTTGTGTGGTCGGGGGGGTTGTGGTTGGGGGTCCCGGGGGGGGGGGGGGTTTTTGGTGGTTTGGGAAAAAAAAAAAAAAAAAACAAAAAAAAAAAACACCAACCCACCCCACCCCCCCAACCCCCCCCCCCCAACCCTCCCCCTGTGATTCTGGGAAACGCTCTACGTTGGACATTTACCCAAGTGCTTTTCTACCGACGGTTATTTCTTCTACCCCATTAGATATCCCCAACCATGTTCCCCCCTCCCCCCCCAGTTTGCAAGAAATCGGGTAATAGTCACCGACGGAGAAGGCGCCCCCTGGTTCTTCTGAGTGTTAAAGACCCCCCAGTCCTCCCCGTTCCAAGTGCGGTCCCTTTTTCCCCCTGAACAAGAGTCTCGTAGTAGCAATTAGTTCTCATAGCCTGAGATGATAGAACCTTTACTCACTTCCCTCTCTCTTTTCTGATGGTCCACAAAGTCGCACTCTGAACTTTCCGCGCCCCATAGACCGTTGACCCGCCACCTGATCCCCCAGTCGTAAATTGATTTTTTGGCTTTTGAACGTCCCCTTTCGCCCTTCCCCCCCCTCTAGATCCCATTGACGGTTCCCCACTTCGACGCTGAAGGGGACCCTCAGTCCTCACTTAAGTCATTGCCTTTACCTTTTATTTTATCGTTCGACCCGGATTAGAACTTCCTCTTCCCTCGCAAGAACTCGGTGATTTTTCCACGACCTTCGTGGCAAAAACCTTCTCCCCTTCAGACTCCTTACTCCCCGAACCGAATCCCTTTCTCCTTCGTTTGCCCAGATTTCTTCCCTTCAGACGCCCCCCCTCCCGGTTCCGGAGAACAATTTCCGTCAATTCCTCCCAAAGGACACCGCTCCTCCCCGTTGAAGACCGTATCTCCTCTTTTTTAATGGACCCATGGTTCTACTGGCTTTTTCGTTTTTCCGATAGCACTTTTAGAGATCGGCACGTCCCTGGTTATGGCCTTTTTTCTTGAAACCTGTCCTCGCAAAACGCGAGCAAGGCACTATAACTCTTTGCCATGAGTCAGGTCCCTTTCGACTCTCCCTTAGTTAAGCTTTCTTTTTTGGTAGCCCTGCTCTGATAGGATAGTGGAGGTAGCGAGGCGACGTTGTAAGGCTTCCCCCCTACGTTTATCTCGCCCGGTCTTCTCACAATCGTCCTTCTGGTAAGCTTTTTTTTTACACCTGGGCAGTCGCGCCCTGCATCTTAGGGTTCGTTCCCTCCCGTGTCCTACTCGTCTTCCCCCTTTCCCCCTGTTGTGGAGCCCCCGACGCTTTTTGTGAATGACCGCCCATTGGCCGTGAACCGGATTCCATATCACTCTCTCGTTTAAGGACTAATTCTTGTTTTTTTGAGAGAGTCGGATATGTCTGCCTTTTCCTCCCCTTTTCAGTAATTTCCTCCTTCTGTTTTCCCCCAACGGAACTGTTCTCGATTTCTTGGACTTTTTATCCGAAAAATTCTCTTTTTCAGTTCCTTGACTCTTTCTCAGGTTTGTTCCAGCAAGCCCTTTTTTAATACATTCCTTTATATTAGACCTTTTGAAGCTGCCCTAAGTACAAGCGCTATTCTATGACGCAGCTATTCCACTATCTCCCCCGTCCCGCTCCAGATACTTTTGGCCTTCTCCCTTCTGCGCTTGAGGGTCAACTTCTTTTGCGGTTTTCGACGGCATTTCCACAATGAGCTTAGATTTTTTCCTCTTCTATTTCCCCTTTTAGGAGGAAACCACCCCCCCCCCTCCTCTCTTTTCCTACTCCGCTTCCCACTCTGATGCCTTTTCTTAAACGTCGCGGTGGGGATTTCTGAAGCTTTCAAGTCGTTCGCCGATTAGTTTTCCTTCTAGAAAGTTTTGATTTAACCTCCCTTTCCCCTTCCCCTTTTTGGATTAGCGTCCGGAGCCCTTGGGCTGGCCTGGGAAAGCCACTGAGGGCTGGCGCGTATTTTTCCTTCAGAACGAACGCCTTCCCTTTCACCTTTTTAAAGTGCGCTTCTTCCCCCAGTGGCTCGTCAGTGCCCTTTGGACTAGGAGACCAGGTTAAATGACGAAGGAGCATTGAAGTGATACCCCGCTTTTCGACAGCCGGCCTAACACTGACTCTCGAGCTCGTGTAGTAATGGTAGTGATTTGTGGGCTTTGTTTAGATGTTATTTGACTCCGGTTATGAGCTCTTTCTGATTAGCCGGATCGCAGTAGGCTCCCCAAATTTTTTTTCCGGTTACTAGAAGCCTATTGGGGTGTTCCCCCTGTGGCGCCCAGTCTCCTTTTGGGTTTTGGTTCGTCACAGGAGACGCCTTCTTTTGCTCCTGTTGCTCCTGGTCTTAACCCGCTTCTGCCGATTGGTTTTCTGTTTATGGTTCCCACGCCTCGGAGCGAACTAATTGTGGACCCTTCCTGACCTCGGGGACTGTATTGTTTTCCTCTATGTCGTCTTCGTTGGCGAGCGTCCCATTTCTTGATTCGAATGGCCCCTGACGGACGATTTTTATTCTTTTTCAAGTCTCTGGTTCATCGTCGCCCGTCCTTCCTTAGGCCGTTTTTCCCTCAGTCTATACTTTCTTCACAGTCCTGCTTTCAGTCGGGAGGATTGCTTTTGGGTTCTTTTTTTTTTGTGTGCCTTTTGTATTAGTTTAAGTCCCTCTTCTTCGTGTTCTGTGCTTTCCTTTTACCACCGCGACCCCCATTATTCCTCTGTGATTAGGTAGCGGATTCGCCGCGTCACTAACGCTCCATCCCCTCGTTTCAGTAATCGGATCTTTTCAGTGTTGTATGTGTCTCCCAAGCTCCGGAAGGAACTCGCCTGTGTGCTCTTTCTCCTGACCCTTTCCGATGGCGTTGGGCCTGGTTACTGTGTCGGTGGCACCCGCTTGGTCTTCTTTTTACCCGTCTTTTTTCAATGGCACAGCCTTTTTAAATCGATATATGCGCTCCGAGAAACCCCCTTTTTTCTCTTTCGAGTCTTTTAGGTAAAGATAAGGTCTTAAGTTTCCTTTGGTCTTCCCCCCTCGGATTATTCCTTTTCGACGGGCCCCCCAGTGCGGTATTTTCTTCTATGGTCGGTTGTCATTTTTTTTCTGATTGCTGCGGCGCTCCCCCGTTAGTGCCTTAACTTCGATGCTCGATCTTAAGAGTTAGTGAGTCAGGGATTGCTTCGCAAGCTTTCGAAGAATTTGTTCCTGGACGGACGACGCCCCTACCCCCCCCCAAATCGCGAGATCGCAAGCCTGGGGAGGTGTTTCTCTTCTTTTTCTCTGTGTTCGCTGTTTCGATGTTCATTCTCAGACACAGATCCTCCTCTATTAATTTTAGCTTCATGTCCTCCTTCTTACTAGTGAGAGATTTGCGTGGTCCCATGATTATCTTCAGTGTCTGGACTCCCCCTCTTTACTTGACGACTTTGCCAGAGGGAGCTTTTTTCTGCCTCGTTCCCCAACGCCCTCATGGGGCGGCCTACAGATTAAGAACAATTAGGTACCGGCCTGTTTGGTTTTTCGCTGATCTCCCAAATTTTCCTCGCGCCCTTGCGCATTTCCTCGAATAATAGAAGACTCACGCTGTTTCTCCCTTGCGCGGGATGTTTTTCCCTCCAGGTCTCACTTTATTGTCGCAGGCAAAACGTTGCCGACGCGATTTTCGTTATCAGAAGATGATTCGTCCTCGGATTTTGCTCCTTTGAACGGCCCCCCCCTTTTTCCTTTGTTACTCCCCTCACGGGGCCTTTGTCTGTCTTTTAGCACTGATCCGCTGCGTACGATTCCTCCAAGCCTTAGGACCTTCGCGTAGAATTCCCCTCTACGTCTCCTCTTTTCCCGACGCTCTTCCCTTGCGATCCCTTTTTTCCTCCCCGCGGAGGTGACTCTTCATGCTCAACCCCAGCCTGCAGCGCCGTCCCCAACTTCAAGCACGAAACGTCCGCGCCGGCGAGCTCACGTTACCTCGTTCGGGCACTTCTTTGGTGGTCCTTTTTCCTCTACTGTCTTAGTTGACGGTTTACAAGAACTTCATGTTCCACGAGAGATTATCCCTGCCTGACAGATGATTGACCCCCCTGCTTTTAGGCTTTTCCCGGATTCTTCTTTTGGCCCCGTTCCCCCGCCTGCACAGCCTCAGGATTGCGTCCATTCTTCGACCCCGATTTCGCACCGTGTGTGGCAGACCCTTCTCTACCTTCCGCCGTGATCTCTGGTCTGGACGCAACCAGCGCGGGTTCAAAGATCACGAACTCCCGTAATCCAAGTTTTCTGTTTTTTCTTCGGCCTTTGATCTTTCCCCCGCAAAGCTTTGAATGTTATGAACTGCACGGATGATGGCCGATATTAGGCTCGAACTTTTTTTCCTGCGGAGTTCTCTCTCCGCTCTTGGATCTCGTGTCTGAGACCACCCTTCTCGGTGCAAGGACGCCCTCTCTGGAGAAGAGCATACGATTGATTCTTACCAGTCCCCCGTCTATCGAATTGATCTCCCTGCTAAATTTTTCACTATGTTTTCCACCCCCTACTCTGCGCTACCTCTTAGGCTCTATCAACGCCTTCAATCGCGAGGTTGATTCAGTCAGTGGTGTTTCCCCTCCCTCATCCTCTCTCTCTTTCACGTTGAGAGTCGGTCCTCTTTCTTTGATAACCGAACCGTCCTCCCCTCCTCCTTCATATCTCGCGAGTTTGTCCCGTTTGACGTTCGCGCTCCTCGAGGTGTCTTTTCCCATAGTGGTGTCTTCGATGGTCTACTTCCAATTTTTTGAACAGCTTCTAGATGCCTCTTTCTTCTCGACGCCATTTTCTCAACCTACTTTTCGAATTCCCAGTCCCCCCCCTCATGATGGTCCTTTCATCCGATAAATGGTGTCGTCCGCCACTTTCCCCTTAGCCGAGTCTTGATATGTCCCCCGCGGTAGGGCCTCGGTCAGGATCATCTTGCCTCATTAGATTTGCCCGTGTTATGCCCGATTAGTCTCTCGAATGCCGCCCTCTCTCTTTTTCGTTATTGCTGCCGCCATAGATCTACTGGACGCCGCGCTGTTTGCCCGCATAGACAGGTCTAACGAATTTTCTTGTCCGTTTTTCCCCTCTTCCTGGTCGTCTTGTTCCTTCCCCCCAGATAGTGGCTGGCCGGGGTGGATGTTTGCCCCACTCGTCCAGCCCCTTCGCGACGCGTCCGTGTAGTATCTGTTCTTTCATCAACGACTTGTTCCGTCGACCCCTATCGATAGTGAGTGAGTTCGGGGTTTTTCTTTTTCTCACCCCGGTTTCTCGTCCCCGTTGGCTCCAGGGCGGCTTCAGGCGCCCTTTCGCAATGATCATTTTCACTAAGCGTACGTAAACGACGCTCTCGTTGACCCTATATCCTCCTTCGTCTGTTCAAGGCTGAGGAATTCGCTCAGGACGAGTCTTGGACCTCGGCCCGTCGTTTCGGCAAGCCCAGTATCTTTTTTTGGAGTTTGTGTTTTCCCCTTTGGACTCCGTCGCATCTCTTGTGCACGTGTTGAGGCGCATTCGAGACCTTCTTCTTTCCCACCTCTCCCCAGACGTTCGAGCCTTTTCTCTGCTCTACTCTTGGGCGCACCCAGTGCGCGCGTTTCCCAGCCGTTGTGACTTCCCCATTTCTTCCCTGGGCCCGTGCAGACCCTTTCTGCTGAAGTCGCACCTAGAGCATCGCGATAAATTTTTGCTGTTTAGTCCTAGTTTTCTCAATCCCCCTTTTCTAATCTTCCATGTGAAGAAAGATAAGGTTATTCTCCCCCCTCCCCCGAGTAGGTGCCTCGACCATGTCCCGTCGGGTCTCTCGCGCTTAGAGTAGCCCCTTCTCGGAATCAGCCTGGCTAGAAACGCACTCCCTTCTCATTTTTTTCGAGCCCTCCCCCCTCGGAGCCCCTCTCCTTGGCTTCCCCTCGATTTTACGTTTCTAAGAGTCAAATTTTGTTTCACAGGCCCAGACTAAAACCCTGTCGATGCCTCTAGGTAGGGCATGACTCGCTATGGCATACGCCTCCTCTCCAATAACACGTCGCCAACGGCCTTTCGACCAAGGACTCGTCCAGAACCGCTGTGTCTTTGTTACCAACCGCATCCGCCTCCTTCAGCTTTTTTGCCCCAAGCGACAGCTTAGCGTGTAGCGAATCTCACCCCCTTACATTGCACTGGGTTTGTCCGTGCTGCAGTAGCTGCCGGGACTTTTTTGTCCATAAGGTACGATGGTTGCCCGCGCGCCTTTTGTTCCCCGAACTGCCACCCTTGCCGGTTTCCGCAGGACTTCCGGCCCCCTCGCATGAATGCGCGATGGTAGCCTACTACACCTTTTTTTTTTTTCCAGGCTGATTGGTCGCAGGGACCGTCCGCTCCGTCTCCCCCCTGCTGCCAATACTTTCTCGACAGCAATCAGCCCCATCAGCTCCTTTTCCCCCCTCCGGCGGCGCCCCAACCAACCCCCCCTCCATCACGCTCCATTCTTTCTTCTCTGTTTCCCTTCGGTTGAAAAGGATATAGTCGGTAGCTCTCCCCCCCCCCCGGTCCTCCCATCGTTTCGTGACAGACACTTCTTCTGGGCAAGGATGCTTAGACAGTATGGTAGCATACCCCGCCCTTAAGGCGCAACGATCCTCGCAGAAACGCGACCAATTTGTTTTCCCTGTTCAGCGTACTAGGGCCCCCCCCTCCGTCGCTTCGCGTCTTTCCCCCCACGGAATAAATAGACGGATACCCCCTTGCCCCCCCGTCCCTGCTCCCCCCCCTCGCTTGGTCCTTGATGGATTTTCCCGTAACGTTTGACCAATTCCCCACGCCCAGCTTATTCGTCGTCTCCCCTTCTTGAGTCCCTGCCTGATATGAATTTTTTTCCTGTTTTGGGCATCATGTCAATAGCCTTCTCCGAAGGTACTTAGTAAACCAGTCCTCTACCATTTAGCATTAAGACAATACTTTATGAAATACGTACCCTACCTCGTCCCTTTTTTTCCGTCCTTAGGCTTACGCGTAGAAATTCAACCGCTATCCTGTTCATTGCCGTGTCCCTCCCCACTCTTCGCGCGTCCCCACCAAGGAATCTCCGTCCGTTTTCGCAGGACCCTTTTTGTGCTAGTCTGACGGTAGCTGACCTTGACTAGACCCGCCTCCCAGTTGTGTAAGAATTCCGGCAACCGTCCGACTCAAGGTGGGAAGCGGACCCCATCCACGTTAAGACTTTCCCAGTCTTGGAAATCATTTTCGCGGACCGTCTCCTTTCGTGAGACAACTTTTTCGACGTCACTCTGCCTACAAAGGTCCCCACGCTCTCCCCTTTTTCCGAACCCCCTCATTGCATAGCGATTTTTTGTTCCTTTCAGTCGAGTCGCGCTCTAGGTTTTCCCCCCGGCAGTCTCCCCCTGTTGACGTCGACGTTTCCCCATTCCCCTTCGAACGCTCGGCGATAATCCAGTTTCCCTCTAAAATAGGACTTCCTTCTCGCTTCCGCTTCGTATCGCGGAATCTATTTTGTCGTGTCGCCTATCGCCTACCTGGGTCGGTCGCGACTGAATACGGTTTTATTTCTCCCCCCCCACCCCCCCCCCCCCCCCCCCCCACCCCCCCCCCCCCCCCCCCCCCCACCCCCCCTTTTTTTCTTGTACGCGGACACTAGTCCCCTGTTCTTAGGGGCTTTAACACAATTTTGAATCTTTCACTCCGTTGAGTGTTCGATACGACCCGTTCCCTCCCCCCCTTTTCATCTCGACACTTTTCAGGGTTGGTGGCCCCCACCCCACTTTTTCGCTGACTGTTCGCAGTCGTTGCGTACGATATTTAAATCCCTCCCTCTTTCCTAGACAGTGTTTTTCTCTCTCGTAGGTCTATCTCCTTTTCACGCCAACGAACTGGCTGCAGTAAGCGGTTAGCTTCTTGTGGTCTCCCGTCCTTCCCTCCTTGTCCTTTTTTGATTTTATCCGAACCCTAGCTCTTTTCCTACGATGACGGATGCCCAGCCTCCTCCTTTTCACTACATCCTCGGTCTCTCCGCGGACGCGAGACCACGCCGGTTCTCCGACCCAGGAGGCGTCCTCTTCGCGAACCCTGCTCTCTTTTCCGAGATTCCCGAACAACCCCGTAACATCCTTCGATACCGTCTTGTTGGACTCTCGCCACTTCCGCCTATTGTCGAGGAGCACCTGATTTCTTTTTTGAATTTCTAGTTCGCGGCCATTTTCGGACCCTTTTGCTCGGCCAAGACCTTGCAGTTTTCTCTGCTTCCCCCCTTTCTCTTCGGGCGGAACCCCTTCTGCTCCGTTCCTCCTCCTATGCTTCCACTCTTCGGGGGCTTGTAATGCCGAGTTAGCATTAACCCTTTGAGTCGCGGTGGGGGCCTTTGTCGGCATTTTTCGCGGTTTCGACGAAGTTCAGGTGTTTTTCAGCAGGTCCTCTATTTTCTGTTTGAGCACGACTTCAGGACGTCTATTGTTTTTCCGCTTTTCCCCCGATGTCCCCCCAATTGAGTCGACGGTTGGTCCCGGCTATCTGGCACATCACTTTTTCGTTTTCGCGTCATAGTAACCTTTCCTCCCTCTCCGTTCAGACGACTGTCTCCCCCTGGCCCTTCGACGGACGGAACGTTATTCGTATGTTCCCCTGACATCTCTTGGCAGAGTCTTAGGGAGAAACCGGAACTTGCGCGTAGCATTGATTTATCTGTCACTCTACAGGGACCGATCCAAATCGCTTTGCAGCCTCTACTGAATGGTCCAACTTCTGAGTAGATGGTGCGCTGTCGGGCTAGTTTACTTTGGGTTGACCCTCTTCGGTTGAGCGCTCCTGGCTCAGGATTCGATTCTTTTATCTCCGCTTCATGCTTACCTGTTGCCGCGATATCTGTTAAGGGTTTTCCACGCAACTGGCGCGCTTCGCAGGTGGTTGAGATCCCCCCATTCGACAGGAGCCGCCTGGAGCTCTTTCTGCATTTTTCCCCTTATACCACCGCTTGGCAGTATTTTTTGATGGCGATTTTTTATATGGTCAAACCTACAGCGGAGCGAAAGCTACCTTCGTTCCATTGAGCTCGCGGTTCCTCAAACATTGGCGTCGTAGCCTCTGATCCCTTGGCGCACTTCAGTGTGAGTTCGTCCCTTTGCCTTTTATGCCTGCAAGTAAGCTGGCCCGTCCTCTCCGTCGGCACGAGGCAGTCTCTGGCTCACCTACTCGATCTATCGTTACCGTTTTGAACCGATCTTCAGGAGCGGATTTTTCTGGTCCTTTGTTTCCTGTGTTTTTTGTTGGGGAGACGCGCGCCGATTTCGACGAAGTCCCCCTCAGTTTTTTTCTGATGGCGGGCAACTTCTGCTGCTCGTTAGAGTGTCCTAGTTCCGTTCGCGCGAGGCTCCCGCTAGCTGACGGGTTGCCCTTGTCGTTCTGTCTTCCCGGCTTCATTCGACCATCTCCTCCGGTTTACCTGCGTGGGAGTTTCTACTGCGGCCCCCGCGTTTGCCCACCATCGCCTTGTTCTTTCCACGGCACCGCGCACTCAAGCTCTGCGCTTGCGCACCTGGTTTGTCCCCTG
>Ga0179593_1293956_pt1 | contig 42160 bp, 56 predicted proteins | sample CZODoug2_1_08_16_FD_185931 | JGI IMG/M metagenome (GOLD analysis project Ga0179593, IMG submission 185931) | Vadose zone soil fungal communities from Angelo Coast Range Reserve, California, USA - CZODoug2_1_08_16fungal (PacBio error correction) | ecosystem: Environmental > Terrestrial > Soil >... | reverse complement strand
TTTGCCACCTGAAGCCATTTTTAGGTGGGAGAGGGTATTCCATCAGTCCGTGGGACGTTTCTCGTTCCCCTGTTTTTTGTGCGCGATTCTTTCGCTGGGTCTTAATTTGCGTTGTGGCCCCAGTGTTTTTCTTTTCTCTTCCGCTGTGCCCGGTCTTTTTTTTTCCTGCAGCAAAGCTGAAAAAGGTTCTCCCCCCCTCCCATTTGATGGTTATCAAGGAATTACCCACAATTTCGAGCTAACTCAGGCTCCGCCTCCCCACCATGAGGACTTTTTTTCTCGCGTTTTCCCTTGGTGGTTCGTAAAGTCGAAACACCTAAGCGGGAAGGCTCTTCGGTTTTCCTGCTCCCGAACTCGTTTCTTTTTCTTCGGCCCCTTCCCTTCTTTTTTCCACCTTTTTTCCCTTCCCGCTTGGCCCGTCTTGGCTTGGCGGTTTTTATGCCCCTTTCGATGTTCCTTATTGTGGCCAATGGACGTCTTTGCAGTCTTTGGCTGCTTTTCCTTTTCTCCCCCGGTTTTGCTCGGTTCTTTCCTCACGGGCATGCCCCCAAAACATCCCGGGGTTGTTCGAGGTTTGTCATGAAAATCCTGTCCCCCTGGCTCCCCTTTCTTTACTTTTTTCTTTCCTCTTGCTGCCCCCAGTCCGCTCCAAGTTCTTACACAACCCCCTTTGTGCTCCCCGGTTAACAGCTTCAGGTCCCCTTTTTCCATTGGTCGTTTGCTCATTCCGGCAAACGTGTCCAGGTGCCTTCTTTTGCCATTTACTCCCCCTCCCAAAACTCCCCCCTTCTCCTTCCGTTTGTCAAACCTTCCTTTGACCTTAACAGTTCTTCCAATTTTTTGCCGTTCATCTTTCCGTTTTGATCCTCCGCTTTGTGTCTCCTTTTCCCTGTCTTCCTTTTTTTTCCACTGTACCTTTTCCCCCCCCCCCTTTCTTGTTTTTGTTGTGAAAGGCCCCTTCCTCCTGCAGTTTTGGCCCCTCCTGCAGTGACAGCCCCCCAACTTACTGATTTTTACCTGTATCGCCAAATCTTTCTCCTCCAGCATCCACCTACCAATGGCTGGGCTGTCTTTTACGTTAACTCTTTCCCCCCCCGATGATGAACAGACGTTTAAGACCTCCCTCTGTGCCCCTTTCTGGCCGTCAGGCAAGGTCGCCTCCGATGGTACTTCTGACACCTTTCTCTTTTTCCCGCCTCCTCGTGGTATTCACTTGGGCGTCCTTTGCACCTTTTGACGAAATTTACTGATCCTTGGTTTAGATGCAATTCGCCCCCTGTTTTCCTCCCCATCCGGACTTCCCCGTTTCTCCTCGTCCCCGCTAGGCTGTCCTAAATTCGCCCGTCTTTCCTTCCATTTTGTTGCGTTTCTAGGCCGAACAACCCTCTCAGCATTCTTGTCTCCTTTTCTTGCGCAGTTCCAATGGCTTTTCCTTGTACAAGACGGGACGAGGGATTCATGTCACCCACTCCGCTTTTCCCTGGCCTTTGTCCCGTTGCTTCTGTCACTGGCTGATTTCGACTGTGATCGTTTTCTTGCGATTTTCGTGGTCAAAGTTATTCTTTCTCTATCCCCCAGCATTACGATGGTGCTTTTATTTTGATCTTCGATTCCTTTTCTTCCGTGGATCGTCAGCCATTCTTTTGTTTTATGTTTTTTTTGCCCTTTCGTACCAACGTTATAAAAAAGAATCCACTTTTGCTTCCTCGATTGTTCATCTGTGCCATCCCTGTTGACCTCGTCAAGGAAACTTTCTCTCTTTCCTTAACCTCTGCGTGCTTCAACCTCATTCAGTTTTTTCTTTCGGATAGGTAGGTCTGGTTCTTGGGGAATGTTGTCGACACCCTGCGGGAGCGCCTTTTTAGATTCTAGTAATAGAAGTTTTTTACAGTTTCCCTTCTCTGTTTTTCCCCGATTTTGGCCTCTTTTTTATTTGACTCTCATTGAGTTTTTACCTGACTTCGGATGCCCACTTTACCTTCGAATTAACTTCTCGCGAAATTTTCCCTCTTTTTTTATTATTCATTTGCTTGCGCTTTTCAAGGGACTTTTTCTTCTTGGGCTTGGTGCTTTTCCTTTCGCTCTAGCACGGGTTGATTGGTTCTTCTTCTTTTGTGAATTTTTCCTTACCCATCCAAGGGGTTTCTGTTTTCTTTTCCGCCTTGCTCCCTTCCTCTTTTTTTCAACTTTTTTGTCTGACTGTCCTTTTCTGGTTCTTGACCAGGTTCGAAGTGGCTTCACTTCTTGAGTTTTTTTTACACACTTACCAAAATCCATTTACCCAGTCCCTTGTGCACTCCTTCCTGCCTGAGGTCCCATTTTCTACAAGCTTTTCAGGGCCCGGCGCGACTGCGCTGCCGCCTTTGCAGCCCCTGGACTATTGAAGATGTTTCGTGCGTACTCTTTTCTCGTAGGTGATCTCTGCCCCCCAAGATGACGTCCCCCCCTCCCCAGCTATGGCTGGGCATTGCTTCCAGTCCCGGCTCTTTCTTTTCGTTTACCCACCATTACGCCTGTTCGGAACCTCTAATTTCCTTTCCCCTGCGATTTTCGGATTCCCTTTCTTCCCCACGGCCCCTGATCCGCAAAGTGTCTCGTTTTCGAGGGATTACGTTTGTTCGATTTGCGTATTTCCACCTTATGATTTTGGCTGCCCTACCCATTCCCCTAACCCACCTCTTTTTTTTGCGCTGTTAGCCTCCCCCCGTCTGTTTTCCACCCACCGCGTTCTTTCGTTCCCTGTGTCCCGTACACCTTTGTCCTGACCTTTTTTCTCCTGCTGTCGTCGGTGCCAATTGATTTTTCAGAATTTCTTCTTTCTGTTCTCTTTCGATGCGCTTCTTGCCTTTTACAACGTATGTGGGCCGCTGCGTGAATTTGGCGCCTTGCTTCGCGGCGAAGGCACCGACAACCCCCCTCCCTCCCCCGCGCTTGTGCCGGACTTTCCCAACATTGTACGTTTTGGTCCCTTACCACCCCATCGCCTCAGGTCTGCCCCCCCGACGGGCCCCATAAAAAGCATTCTGCGGGGCCCCTTTTTTTTTTTGTCCCTCCCGCGTTTTCAAAGTTTTCCCCAAGCACTATGTTTGGCGAGTCTGAATTCGCTCGTTTCCAATCTCTCCTCCCTTTTTACCTGCTCTTTTGAGGTTTAGCATGGCCTCTGCCAATCCTGTCTTGGCGCCGGTTCCCGGGACGCCGTCATCGTTGCAATCTGGACACCCCCCCTTCAGGGGTTCGCAATTTGCAGGTTCCTCTCTTTTTCCCTCTTCCTTTTTTTGTTGTTGATTTTTTTTTCATAACCTGCAGCCCACCAGCGCCCCCCTCCTGCCTTTGAACTATTTTCCCCCGCCTGTCTTCCGCCACATATTCGTTTGGAGGGCAATTTCTAACCCGGCGCGGCTTGTTTTTGCTGTGGTTGCCTCTTTGCACTCCGCTTCTCTCTTATCCCATCATCTGGATGTTTTTTTTTTTTAATTTTTTTGTGCTTAACATCTTAGTCTTGTGCCGCCCTGTTCCTTTTTTTTGTGAGTTCTTTTCGTGTTTCGGGCGGGCTCTTTTGGTTTGTCCCTTTTTTCCTTCACCTCGCACCAAGGGATTTGCGTTTACTTTTGGTGTTTTCCTTTCCTGGATGTTTTTTTCTTTTTTGTGTCTCTGCTTGTTTCCTCTTCCAATATTGTGGTTCTCTGGTTTGGTGTCGCGCTGCGTTCTCCTGCCAACGACATCGAAGCCCTAGCAATCTCGACTCCGCGCGCCCAATTTCCTTGGGACCAACCTTTCGTAACCTCTCTTTTTTGGTCGCCCTTTTCTTCCATTTTTCTTCTCGCAAGGTGTTTTTCGGTCATGTTTCGATTCCTCCTTCAAGTGGTGCATCTGGCTCATCGCCTTAGCTCTCGCTCCGCTTTTTTCCAGCGGTTCCAAAAGTTCATAAGCCTTACTTTCATTTTCCTAGGGTTCTGTGCGTGGCGGCGGTTCTTTTGGTTTCCCACGGGGGTTAACTGCTTTCGGCATGTCCTTGTCCCCTTCCGCGGATTGGAAATTCGAGTCAGCTTGTCTCACCTTTTTGTCCCTTCCTATTTTGACCTTCTTTCCGACACGCATTTTTAGCGGTGGCGGTTCCTTGCTGTCTCTTCTGATTTTTTTGGATGGCATGCTTCTAAAGGTCTTTTTGTTCCTTTTGATTTTTTTTTCGGACCATCCCTCGTCACGTCGGTTTGAGTCGTTTCCAACTTTTAGAACCGACTTCTGTGCCCAACTTTTTTTTTGTACCGGTCCAACTTTTTTCTGGCGCTTTTTTTATTCCCTGAACAAAACCCCCCCCCCGTTTTTGTCCGGTACCAGGTTGGCTCACACCAACGGTACCACCCCTGCCCTCCCCCGGCCGTGGGCTACTCAACGTCAATCGCGTTCCTTCTTTTTCTTTCCCGTGGCCCTTTTTTTCTTTTTTTCCGCACATGGCTCGAGTTTGTGCTGGTCGCTCTTTTACTTCCAAAACTTTTGTCGGGCGCGGTCTTTGCGTGTGGAGTCTGCGTATTGCCACGCTCTGAGCGTCCCGATCATGAGGAGGTCGGGGTCCCCCCTCATCCTCTTTCCTTTTTTTTTTACGATCGTCCCTGCGCTGCAGTATGTAGTTTGCATGCCCAGCCGTGAGTTTGTTTGATTCCCGATTCTTCGCTCTGACTTCCCTGTCGCTGCTCTTCCTTTTCCGCGGCGCCCCCTCTTCCTTGTCTTTTGGAAACCGTTTCTCCTGTCATTTTTGCTTTCTGTTGTGAACAAAGGTTTTTGACAATAAGTTATTTTCAAAGCTTCAACAATCTGGGCCCTGAACTCTTTGGTCTGTTTTTTCTCTCACTCTTTTGCCCTCTGCTTAGTTTTCGTGTTTTATTTATTTTTCCAAGCTGTGTGCCCCATGTTAAAACTTGGGGACAGCTGACCGGGGCTCCTCATCCCCCTTGACTCTGACTTCCTCCATCGTCCCCTTGTACTCTTTTTCCGGCTGTGACCACGGCCGGGAAGACTCGCATGTTGGTTTTTTCCATGCCTCTCTCCGGCTTGTATTTTCGGATCGCAGTGGATTGGCTGTTTTTTTTTGCTCTCTTTTTTTCTCTCGGCTGCCAATTGAAGGATCTTTCTAGGGTCGTATCGGGCTGTTGAGGTCCCCTTTTTTTGCTGGCTCTATCCTTCTTTTTGCTGCCAGATGATCTTTTTGTCGTACTCGCCCACAATCCTTTGATTGGCGTGTTTTGATAATCCCCCGTACTGTGCTGACCTTGCCTTCTCTTCCTTTTTGGCCTTGCCTCCCCCCTTCTGGGTCGTTGTTCTTTTGTTTTTTCCTCAGTCTTGGCCCGGTTACGATTCTCCCTTGCATGTTTTCTTTGCGGCCTTGATCTGCGGGCGATCATGTTCATCTGTGAAGTCGAGTCTTGTTGAGCTGTGAGGCTCCTTCTCTTTCAAACCGCGACTTTTTTTTGCACCGGTTTACCGTGGACCCCGCTACCCCGGTTTCCACCGATGGTTTCCTGGGGAGGTCTGGTTTGTTCTCTGGTACAGTGTGCTGTCTGTTTTTCCATGCGTTTTTTTGGCAACCCCCCGGAAGTGCGGACTTGGCGCTTTGCCATGTCTACTCTTTGTTCCCTTTCCCCCGTTTTCTTTTTTCATGTGGTGCTTTCCCACTTTCAATTGTTTTCTCCTTATAACCTGAAATGTTTTCCTCTGCTGATTCTTTACCTTTTTTGCTAGTCCCACCATTGACTTCTTTCCCCCCCTCTTTCCGGGCGTCCCTCTTGCCTCGTTTTCCCTTTGTGCCAAAACCCGATTATTTTTTCTCTTTTTCCGTGAGCCCTTCCTCGCCAACGGGGGTAGTTTTCTTTGAAGGCGCGTTGCTCTCTGTTTCTTCTTCTCCCCCGTGGTGCAGGGTTCTTTTCTGATCTTTTTTAACCTGTTTTGAATACCTCCTTTTCCCCGCGGGTGTCTCTACGACAAAGGTGTACGCGGTCCGGTCCAAAATTACATGCTGCTTTTTTTCTATTATGTCTCCTCTGTCTCTTGGCTGTCCTCGCTTTCGTCCCCCTACCCGTTGACGTTGTTTTGCACCACCCCTCCCCCCCCCCCCCCCCCCTTTGCATTGTTGGGGGCGGAAGGCCTTGATCTTTGAGCGCATTTGGCATGCTGGCCGGCAGGCCATTAGCCCGTTCCCCTTGGTAAGTCCGTGATTTTTTGTCGATAGTCCTCTCACCACTCCCAAAGCCTTTCCCTTCCGGCGGCCACAACACTCAGATCACCCTCAACCCGACCTCCTCCCACGGTACGTCCCACATTCCCCTTCCATCTGTAACCGGTTCCTGTTCCACACCAGAATGGTCCCTTTTCCAAATTTCGGCCTCGTCCTCTTATACATAGTTCGGGTTGCCTGTTGGTCTTTTTAGCCCTCTCCCACTTTTCTTTTCTTTCCCTGGATTTTTCTTTTTTTCCTCAGCGTCACTCGTTCATCATCGACTTTTCTTGCTTTCCTTTTCCGACCCCACGCCGAGTCTGCCATCACTTTTTTTTTCCCAAAGGTTTCCCCCTTCACCTCAACTTTTATTTCCGCTTTGCCCTTTTTTTTGGTTTGTCTGGCCTCATCATGTCTTTCTCTGTATTTTGAAAGTGTTTCTGCCCATCTTCGGTGCTGTTTTCCCCCTCGGCCCTCCTTTTTCCCAATTCGCTTGCCTCCTCCTGGAATTATTGTGACCTGTTTTCAACCCACTCCTGCTTCGTCTGAGTCCATTTTTCAGGATTTCCACTCCTTCAGGTTCGGATCTTGTCTTCCTCATTTTCCGTTTGTCCGTTGACCTTGCCCGCAGTCTTCTCGCCTTGGCTTGCATTCTGCTTTCGTTATCGCAACCTGCTCCCTCCTCCCTCTTGTTTTCTGCCCCCCTTCGTGGTTCTCTTTCCCTGACGGCTCTGTGATTCTCCTTCACGTGTCGCGCCTTTCGTCTTCTTCCCTTTCAAGTTCAAAATTGGACCGGCGATTTTTTCCTGGTTTCCATAAAATTTAGCTCGCCGCACAATTTCTTCTTCCCTTTCTTTTTCTTACCCCACCACTTTTTCTTTCCCTTCAGGATTTTTTTTCAGACACGCTTTCGTTGCTGGCTCCCACGTTTCTTACACCCAAGGAACTGCTTCGTGCCCCCTTCGGGCGAAAGTTTTGGTTCCTTCCCTACTATTCTGGCGGCAATTCGTCCTTCTTACGTCAACGGTAGCCATCAATGAGGTGGGGCCAGAAATGTTACTTAGCTGTCTGATACCCCTTACTGACTTCGCTCCAGAAAAAGTTTCTCTTTTCTTTCCCGACCCCCCTTCCCCTTTTCGTGAACCCTATGTTCTGCCGCCTTGACCCCTTTTTACTTAAACACCCCTGGAGAAAGATCCATTGGTTTTATTCGTGTCAATCCTCTCTTACTCCCGCCTAGTTTTTTGTAGGACTCGCTTTTTCCGGGAAGGCCGCTATCTTTGTTTTTTTTTTTTTTTTTTTTAATATCCTAAATGGTCTTTTTCGGGACTTAGGTCACCAGAACTGTTCCCTCCTTCTCTGTCTGGTGTTTGCAACCAACAATTTATTTGCCTTCTTTTTCTTTTTGCTTTTCGTCTGGTTCCATCATTGCCTGCCGTCTTTATTCTCTGCGTTTTGGTCTAATTTCGGTTTTGGGGGTTGGCTAAGTTTTTTTCTCGCTTTGTTCTTTTTCATTCTTGCATGTTCCGTCGCATTTGTCTTTTCCCCTTCAAGTGGAACGTTCCACCTCGGTACAGCCCTTAGTTCTGACGGCTTTCCGCTTTCGCAACGTGTTGTGCAGTATTAAGGTGGCTTTTTTTCTTTCGGCTTGCTCTTGGTCAACTCTTTTTTCTTTCTCACCCTGTTCCTTTCCGTTTTTTGTAGCGTAATGACTCTCTCCCCTTCGCGTTTGACTGTTTTGGTCGAGAGCACGCCTTTCTCCCCTCGACATGGGTTTTTTTTCTCCCCCCCCTCGTCGGGGAAGGCTCTGTTGGTCCGATTTCCCCCCTCCCTCCACCCCACCATCGCCACGGCTGGTTAGCGGTCGTCTCCAAGGTCGAATGCAAAACGGACTGTATTGGCTTCCTTCCCCCAAAATTTCGGTTCCCACCCAAATCGGGCGTGAACTTTTTTCCCATATTCTTGGATTTTTTTTGGTGTAGTTTCCTTTCTGGGGTCCTTTTTTTTATCATATTCCATACACTTTGTACTTTGGAGATTACGGCCCATCGACTTATCCCCCACCCAACAGCCTGGCTTGCGTTTCCCGACCCTCCCGTTCGGTCCCTGGGCCCCCCCCTGTTTCCTTCCCATTCGAGGTGGCATTCGAGGATGATTTGGCGCCCACCGAACAACGTTCCCCATCTATCCCTACTCCCCTTGTCACACTCCTTGCGTCGTGTTTGGCCATTGCTCCCCTCTCTGTTGCCAATTTTGTCCTTTTTATTTCCACGTATGCAATTTTTGGTTATGACTTTCCTGATGGAAAGAAGGTTTCGCCCCACACATACTTTGATTCTCTGAACCCTCTCAGGGCACAATTTACGCCCCCTCTCCGGTTCTCGCCCTCTTTTCACTTTGAAAGCAATTCTCGTTTTGTTTGCTGGGTTTTAAATTTAAGTTAGTCTCTCCCTCTCGGATTTTGTCTCCTTCCTTTCGGCGAGATACTTTTTTCTTTTTTTACTGATTTTTTTGGTGCTTTCACGGAGGTTCGGCTTTCCTTGGTAGGATGGATATCGCCATTCCCCATCTGTTTGACCTCCTTTTCGTTTCCTTGACCCCTTTATTTCTTTCTTTTCACTCCACTCGGCTTTTTCTTTTCTTTGCTTTACTGCCGGGTGCTTCCGCAAACCACCATTTCCGGGTTTTTTTGCCACAGTTCTGGTTTCGAAAAGCTCCTGTTCCGTCATTCGGATCCCGGGTGGTCACCACTGCCCGGCTTTTACTTAGACCCTGGGCTACGCGTAGTTGTCGGTTTTTCCCCTTTTCGTTTTTCTCAGTCTTTTTTTGATTTACGGTCCTTTTCCAGACCCATCTCTTCTTGCGCCCGTTTACTGCAGGTGGTCTTGCTGACTTCCTTCTCCAACAACTTTCTTTCTTTGGCGAGGCTGGTATTTTCGGGGGCCCTCTGACCCAAACCCCCTTTTTTTCGCTGTTGTAAACCTGTGGCTTTTTTTGCCGCTTCTTTCTTACCCTGCATGCTCGAATCCAATTTCCCCTGTCCTTTTGGTGATGGTTCGTCCTTCCCCCTGTATTCTCCCCCTTGTTTTTCCTTATCCTTTCCCTTTTTTCCTCCTTTTGGCGCCTCCTCCTTTAAACTTTCTTTCTCGCTGGCCTGCAGTTATGCCATTTTAAATTCCCTCACGAAAGTCTTCCCTTTTTTTCTCCTCACCTCTACCTTTAAACCAGGTTTTTGTCTCCCTGCCTCTCTTTTTTACTTTGGTTCTACGCCTTGTGTCCACCGTTCTCCCGTTCGCTGTTGTCCACGGTTAAACGTTTTGCTCACCCCTTCGCCTTTGTTGTACCAGTTCTCTCGCCATTCAGACCTAGGTGGCCTGACTTTTCAAAACAACCCCTTTGTTTGGCTTGGTCTGCCCCACCTCTTTTTCCTCACAATTTTCTAATTTTTGTTGCTGCTCTTCCCTATAGCCCCCCGCTGATTGACCCGACGACCCGACCTCTTGCCCTTTCTTTCTCTTGGCGCGGAAGGGTAGAGTCTTGCCTTTATACAATTTCTCCCCTTTCCTTTTGAGGTTTGGACGGTGGTCTATGTCAACGACCGTCCACCTCTTCTCTTGGGCTTTTCCCTTCCGTAATTCTCTCTTTACGACTTCCATTGTTTCTTTTCTTGCCCAGGAGTCCATATTTTTCTCCTTCCATTTTTCTATCCGACCAGGACCACCTTATCCGCCATGTCCTCCGTTCCGCCCCCCCCATCTCCCCTTCCATGGCTGTTTGCTCGTTGACTGTACCCTCGGAGGGAGGCCTTTAATCCGCCGGGCGAGCTTAACTTTTTCGGTTGTTTTTGATCCCCTGGACCTTTCTTCTTTCCCTGGCTGATGGACTCTCATTGATCGTTGCTTGATTGTTTTCCTATTTGGTTGTTCTTCCTTTCATTGTCGCTCGCTACCCACTCTTCGATCTCCTTCTGGTTCTCGCCCGGCCGATAGTGCCACCAAATCTTTTTTGGTTTTTTCTTTTTGACGTATGTAAAACCCTGCTTTCCCTAAAACCGCCTTTACATGCCGTCCCTAGTTCCATCTCCCCGCCCGTTTTTCGTCCGGGCCTCCTACCTTCCGTCCTTCATCGTACTGTATGCGCTTAATTCTCATTCCTTGCCCTTCTTCGGTGGGCATTGCTATCTTTTTCTTTTGCCCGGTGCGTTTTTCGCTATACGCTTTTCCCTTCTACTTTCTCTTGTCTTTTTTGCCCCCCCCCCGATCCTTGTCAGCTGTCTCTTAACCATATTCCGCATAATGGCGTTTCTTTCACTTTCAACTTTTTTTCCAAATGTTTTTTTGAATACGATAACTACCTTACGCGACCTTCCCTATCTCCTTTTCTTCTGGCCTTTCTTCTTTTGTCAAAAAGGTGCATTATTTCCTTGACCGGAGGTACTTGCGATTGTTTTTCTCTTTTTTTGTTTCTCGTTTCTTGTTGTGTTCCTTCATTTCTGTGGAGTTTTCCTCTTTTTTCTGTTTTTAATTTTCCCTCCCGGCCTTTTCCCCCTTTTTTTGTTTTTGCGCTCCACTTATCCCTTCTTCTTTTCCCTTTTTCAAACTTTGCAAAGAAGCTTTAGGCGTTTCACCAGGTTCCCTGCTCAAGCCTTATTGATGTCCACTTGTCTTCTTGTTTGTTGATTTTCCTCCCCCCCCCCCCCCCCCTTTCAACATTCTGCGCACACCTGCCTTCTTCGTCCAGCAGGCACCTGGCTTTGACTCTTTCCTATGTATTTTTAGCATCTTAAACCTGGTCCCTGCCCTCCGACCACTCTCTCTCTTCCAATTTTTTTTTTGACTTCTCCGAGGTAAATGCTCCTTCCGCTGGGCTTCAGGGGAGCCCTCTTTTGGACTGCTTTTTTTCCCCCCTTGGGCCCTGGATCGTTGCCATGCTTTCCTGTCTTCTATGTCTTTTCACCCAAAGTCGCCTCTCCCGGTGGCGCCCACTCGTTCCCCTGTCTCCCCTCCTCGATCGGATGTCGGCCGAACTTTTGTCCTGCCCCAAATTGTCTGCGCTGCGTCCTCTCCTTTTTTTCGTCTTCTCTCTTTCCCTTGATGGCGGTTTTTTTCCCGTTCCTTTACACCACTTCCGCTTCCTTGATGGACTGTGGGCAGCCCAAAACCATTCCTCCTTCTTCTGATTTTTTCTTTTTTGCGCGAATTTTTGGCTTTCTTTTTTTTTTGTTTTTTCCCCGATTTTCTTTTGGATTAAGGGCCTTTGATGTCGGTGTTTGGTCTGAGCCGCCCCTCTCCCCCGTCCCTTTTCCCACCCCCCTTCATTGGCCGCGCTGCCTTTCCCTTTTTTGCGACGCGGCGCGCCGGCACCTTTGACCCACGCCAGTCGCGCATTGTGCGGACCGTTTTTTCTTTTGCCTTGTGCTCCTACAAACACCTTTTTGCGTTCACAGGTGCGCTCACTTTTCTCCCAAGCCTTTTCCGGGGCGGTTTCCCAGCTTTCTCCGGTTCCCTCTCTACCCAATCTTTTAATACCCACCAATGATGTTTTTTTACAGTTTCCCCCTGATTTTTTTTTCTTCTTACTGCGCCGCGGGCATCGATCGGCAATGCCTCCGTTTGTCTCTTTCCATGGGCCGCTCTCCACTCCTTTTTTTTTTGGTTCCTGTTCATTCGCCGTTTAGTTCAAAAGCGGGTCCTTTCCCCTTTTTGCATTCTTCTTTTTCCTCTTTTTCCGTTGTGTTTTTTGTCTGAGTCACCCCCTTTTTCGACCCCGGTTGAAGAAGGGACCCATTAAACCGGCGTTTGGTCCACCACGGAATTGTTCTATGTTTTTTCCTGCAGAAACCTTCCCTTTCCATTTTCCCCTTGCTCGTCTTTTTTCCTTTATTTCTCGCCTCGCCGCTTCATCATCATTGGGGGCTTTTTTTTTGCTGCCGCTTGTGTTTTTAGGGCGGCTACACGTTTTAAAGCGTGTGCCGCTTTTCCAAGTTGGTGGTTTGCGCCTTTTCTTTTTCTTCGCCCCTTTCTGGCATGGTTGTCGGCTCCCCAATCACCCTCCTACCAAGTTTTGAGCGCGTTATTCCGGCTTTTTTTTGATGGGTTTTTGTCGGTTCTTTGGGGCGGGCTTTGTTTCTTCCTCCTCCAATATTGTGGTTTGTTCTGCTTTCTCTGACCCACAACCAAATCAGGCTTTCCCCCTCTTTTCGCCAGCGTTTTTTTTTCAAAGCTTCTGGACAAGTTGACGGTCTTTTTGGGTTTGCTTGGCCGCGGTGCTCATCTCGCTGTCCTTTTTTTTTTTTCTTTCTTTACTTTTTTCTCTCCGCCCGAATCCGTTTTTTTTTTTCCTCTTGCCAATTTCCGTCTTGAGGCGGGCGTGCGGCTGTTCTTTGCTTGAAACAAGTTCTTTTTTTGTAAAAACTCCCCGTTGACTTTCTTTTTAGTCACCCTTTCAGTGATTGCTGCTCTCGGCTGCTTTTCTCTTTTGTGTGACACTCCCCTTCTTTTCTTCTGGGCTCCCTCTGTTTTGGACACTAACGTCAGTTGGTCCTGTCTCCCCTCGGCGGCGCGATGACCCTCGGGGTTTATCTCATTTTTGGCCCACCTCCCTTTTCTGGCGTGTTCTTTTTTGCTCTTTTGTCCCTACAGTGATTGTCTCTTATGTCTCTTGCACCGGCGGTGCGTCTTTCTTTGTTCCTTGGTGTTTTCGTGATCTGAACAGGTCACTTCGAGTTTCGGCCCCTTTCGAATTTCCTTCCTGTCCAACCGTGTTTGTTTGACGAAATATCCCTTTGTTCCTCGCCTGGGAGCGCCCCCACCCCCCGACCCCCCACACCGTGAGTTATTTTGTCCCCCTTTTATTCACAAAAATTTGTTGTTAACTGCCTTAGATTTGTGTTTTCCGTCGCCTTATCCCGCCCTTCTCGGAATCCTTCTCGTTTTGCAAAACTCTGAGACCTTCGGCCCGTGTTTTCGGTCCCCTACTCAAACCCTTCATTGCGTGATGGCAGTTGTGGAGCTCGCGGTGAGCCCTCATCCTTTCGTCATCCATGCTCTTTTGAAGGATCGGGTGGCACCGTCAGCGTTCCCGGAGTTACGATCGGATGTCGTGCGCTGTCCCCCTGTCCCTCTCGCATGTTTCCTTTCCCATCCTTCCCATGCTCTCAAAACCTTATCTCCTCCCTAACGCTACGCCTGATTGCCTTCGGTCGTTCGACAGCTTTTCAGGGATTTTTACCGTACGGCAAATCGGGGCGGGCTTTTGAATTCCTGACCATCTTTTGCTGTCCCTCCCAGCTGCTCTTTTTTAGCGTACGTTTTTTTTTCTCCAGTGGTTACAAGTTGACCTTTTTTTAAAGGTTGTTGGAGAAGTGCCCCTTCGTTTCTTCACGTCCTGCCGTTCGCCCACGATCATGGAGGCCATCAGCCTCCTGGTGCATAAGAGGGAATTGAAGCCTTTCTTTGTGAGTCTCATTTGGTGTTTTCCTTTTTAGGTTTTTGCTTTTCGTTGCATCTTTTGGCTGGTCGGCTTTCGGATCAACTTGAAGGTCTGGGCGCAATTTTTTTTTTTTTTCGTTTTTTTTGGTGGGATGAGCCACCGTTTAGATTTGATCGATTTTTTTTTGCAGGGAGGTCTTCCTTGTTCACTCCCCCTTGTGCTTCATCACACCCTCTTCCTACTCGATTGTCCCCCGATTTTTTCTTTTCACTTTCCCCGGCGTTTCGACTGCCTGAGGTCCCTTCTTTCTTTTGGTCGCTCGTTCGTCGGGTCAGTTTTTTATTGTTTCTTCTGTAAGCCCGTCCCGCCATTGATTGGATTCTGCCGCGTGGGGTTATTTGGGCTCATTTCCTCGAAGAGTTAGTCTTCCTTGTCTGCTCTTCAGATGCCGCTGTCAACTTTAGACTGTGTACTTGTTAACCCGTGTTTCCCCAGGGGCGAAACCTCGGCTGACCGATGGGCTTTTTTTTGCTCCCCCCCGGAATCGGAGCGTCCCTTCTTCATTGTTTTCCCAGGTCCTCCTCCTATTTTTCACCACTTTTCCCCCGCGACTTTTGCTTGCTGTTAAAACTTGCAGCGTCGTGACCGGTCCGGGTTTTGGCCAGGAATTTCGCTCATTTTTCTCCCCCTTCCTCCTTTTTTCCATCTCGGCCTGGAGTGCTCCGCCAAATTCTCGTACTGCCGTACGCGCCGAGTCCCTCCCCTCAAAGTTGGATTGTTTTTTTTTCGCCATTTCCTCCCTTCACCTTGTTTAGTCCTTCCTCGAGTTTCTCCTTGTTTTTTTACCTTTCTCAAGGCTCGTCATCCTTTGCACACAGTGTCTCCTTTTACCCCCCTCCCAGTCTGCTCGACTGCGTGCCCCGACAACCGGTTTTGTTTGTTTTCCGTTCTTCCCCCATAACACAGTTGTTTCCGTTATCCCGCCTGCTGTCCCTGGCCGTCTTTTCTCAACCCCCATTTTACGCACCCCCAACGCATGGTTGTGGCGGACCACTGCCATGCTATTTGAGTTTCCGCGTTTTGCATGGCTTCAGCCTGGTCCATTCATGCGGTCCTCTTGTGGTGTTTGACTCTTCGAGTGCCTTCCCCGGCACGTTTTCATTCCGCGGCAAAACCCGTCTCCCCACCCACCCGAGCGGCCCCCTTTTTTCGTTGAACCGGAACTGAACTTCCAGTCTACCAAACAATTCATTTTTTTTTCATGATCGATGAATCTTGCGTTTTCCCTGTTTCCTTCTTCTTGCGTGATGCCCTTTTTTTCGTGAACGTCTCTAGTGCTCCTGCGTTCGTCGACGCGTCCCCACTTCGACGTTCATTGACTGGCAGTTTCCCCTGAGCCCGTTGATACCGACCGCTCTTACTTAAATTCTAATTTGTGTTTCGTCCTTGTTTTCCTTGTGGGGGTGTGATTTCTCGATTTGCCTTTTTTCAGTGCTTTCCTGCCATTCCTTTCGGGGGCACTTTTTTTTTATTGTTTCTGGAATTTGAAAGTCCCCCCATCTCCTACTCTTTTTTTCTCCCTTCTCACCCAACTCCCGTCGAGTCCCTCCAGATTTTCATGTTGAACCTTTTGTGTCCGCACATTTGTCATAAATTTGTCCGTTTTTCTCCTTGTTCCATTCGGACGCTTTTTTCCCCCCGTTTGCGATTTTTTTTTTCTTTTTTTTCTTTTGTTCCTAGTCTCTTTTTGGAATCTCCCAACCAGCCGGCCTTCGCCCTACGCGAGTGTTTGCTGACCTCCGAGCCTCTTCCTCCGGCGCTGGTTGCATTCTTTCACAAGCCTTTCTTTCTGGTCGCTTCAGTTTTACTTCATTACTGGTAGATATGTGTCCGCTTTCTTGAAACCTCGTTCCCCCCCGACATCACCCTCTGGGTCTTCCTCTTCCCCCCCCCCACCACGGTGCCGTTGTTTACCGCCTTCACATACCTTCGTTTTTCGATGTTTTTTCCTTTCTTTCCGAAGGTCCATTCTTCTCCGGCACCTTTGTTTCCCTGATTGGGGCTACGATCTGTTTTCTTTTCCCCAACTCCGTCCCTTTTGGAAACAACGTTTCAACCCCGGTTCGCCCGGAGGGAGGCCCTGCATGCCTTCTCCCTTGCCCCTTAGTCCCCCAAATTCACAAGGTCCTGCGCTCAGCACAAAGTTCGTTGTCCCCCTGACACCTCACTTATCCTCCCTTGTCGCCTACCCCCTTTTCGGCCCTTTTTTTTTAAACTTTTTTCCAAAGATCATCTTTGTTTTTTGCAATCCTTAGTTTCCTCCTATTTTTTGTTCTGAAGAGTTTTTACCACTCCTTCGTATTCTCTGGGCTGGGGTTTTTTTTACCCCCCTCCGGCCCTGTTCCCAAACCCTACCTCACGCTAGTTTATTTTCCGGTGTCACCCCCCCACACTTTCCTACTCTTTTTCTTCCTCTGTTCCTTTTCTCCCATCCTGGCTCTTGACGTACATCCGCCCACCGTTTTCAGCAGAAACGTTGAGTTTTCTCATCTTTCTTCTGTTGGTGATCTTCTTGTGCCGGCTTTCCCATGTTCTCTTGTTCCGCTTTGTTCTACTTCTACCCCGGTTTTGAACCTCTGAAGTTCTTCCCAGTATTGGTCACCGTGCCCCCCACCTCTGTGGTTTCGCCTGTCTTTGAAAGTATCCCTCGAGTGTTTGTACTGGTTCCCGCGACTCCTTTCCTCTATTCTTTATTTGCTCTTCTTTCCCACCAGCCGCCTATGTACGGCTCATGCGTAAATTTCCTCGCATAGTTTCTTCCCTTTGCTGCGAACTTTTTGTCCCCCTCTTTTCACCCACTTTCCCCCTGCCCTTTCGCCAATTTCTCGTGTCACCTCACCCCCACGTTCGTAGGCTGACTCGTTTTTTTGGGGTTAGCCAATTCCTCTGACTTTCCTTGCAACCACCCCACTTTTCCCCCCTGAGGACCGGTGTTTTTTTTCCCCCCGTCGTACTCGGCCACTGACTTAGGTGAAGTCTCCACAAGGGCCTTCTCCCTTGAGGTTTTTCTTTTTCCTTTTTTGAAATTCCTCCCTTTCTTTATAGTTTCGAACCTGCCGTTTTTTGGTTTGTAGTGCATCAGGTTCCTCCAGCCGTCTTTCCCTTGCCCTCCTTTTTTTATCGTGTGTTTGACCACCCCCCCCTTTCAATGGTCGGCCCCATTCACCTCTATGTTTTTCATTTGTTTCGCACCGTTTCCTCCCCCCATCCCCTCGTCAGAGTTTTGCTTCGTACTCACCGTTTCAGGGAACAAAATTCGTCACTCCCTTTCTACTTTGTTTTGTTTTTCCTTTGCGTTTTTTTTTTCTTTAACCTCTTTGCAATTCTGTGTCTGCCCAAGTCCTGCTCCCCGTTTCCTGCTTTTCTTCTCTTTTCACCGATTTTCTCTAGCATTTGGCCTTTTGGCCCGTCCCCCCGACATGCATTCGTCTCCCTTCCACCATTGGCCCTTTACCCAAGAAATCTTCAGGAGCTTGGTGCCCTCGGTTTGTTTGAACATGAGCTTTTGGCTTTTGGAAGCGTGTTGGGGTTCCCTCCCCCTTATCCCGGCCGCCTGTGATAGTTTTTGGTTTCGCTCTCTTTCCGCTTCCGCTGCTCAGTTGCTTGACCAGTTTTCTAGTTTTCTCGGCGCGCTCGGGCTTTAGTCGCCCCCGCCTGACTCCCCCCAGCCCTTTGTCATGTTTTCCCAAGAATCGCCCCGGGTTTGACTCTCCACCAGCTTCCGCCACGACCACTTTTTGGAAGGGGTTCCTCGTTTCCCTGCTGGTTCGGTGAAGTGGGCTTTTTTGCTGATGGCCCTGCTATTCTAAACACGCTGGCCCTCGGCGGGACTCGGTTCCGGTGTCGCTCCGGCCCCTTGTCCTATTCTTTTTTTCTGACGCTCTACTTCAAAAGTCTGTTGCCCTACCGGGTTTACACCCTATTCGTATGCCCCTCTTCTTCTCCCCTCCCTTTGGCTTTTGTCTGGCCCAACTCTTTCGGCCAAAGGGCGCACCAAACACTTTTTTTTTCTCGCGTTTTTTCCCGGGCTGCCGTTTGCTTTTACGTCGCCCAAATTCTCGCCTTCCAGTCCCCCCCTTCCCGTTGACCTTCTTTCTTTCCCCAAACCTGACCGCCCAATTAGGAATGACCTTCAATTTTCTGTCCGCTCCCGCTGACCCGGTAAGTCTCCTGCAGTTAAATCTTTAAACAGCCCCCGTTCGTCTTGTTCTTTTCCTCTTTTCTGTTTTCCTTTTGCAAAACTTACACCTAACTTCTACAACCTCTCCGCTGTGGCGCGCGGTTGTTTGAGAAATCGTTTTCACGGTTATTGGCCTGCCCAGTTGTCCCCAACCCCCCCCCTTCAGCCTCCTACCATGGTATCCCTTAGTGGGCAGTTGACCCCAAGACCTCCCCCTCGATGATGGATCGCCAATTCGCTTCCCCCGCATTCCCCCCCCCCCAAATGGCGGAGCCCGTAGATAGTTCCAATCCCGGTACGAACCCGCCGCCCTTTTCGTTGTTTTTTTTTGCAGGCCTTGAAGGTCCTTACAGCGGCCCTTGACACTCGCATAAAGCTAGCCGTGAGGGTCACGGTTTGCTCTTCCCGTAACACTCCCTCTATTTGATGACTTAAGGCCCCTAAGGTGCATCCAGTTTAATTCTCCGTTTTTTCAAGTCCGGTCCCCGTCTTGCTTTTCTTTCTCCCTTCGCTGCCCTTCAACTTGTCATGCAGCTAAGAGTCTTTCGCATGCAGTGAGACGGACACCCTTAAGCACCTTCCCTCACGAGAAGTCCCCCGACCTGTTCTGTTGTTCTCCCTTTGACCCCCAAAGTCTGCTCGACGTCCCTTTTTCTCTAGCGCAACTTTTCCCTTTGCTTATTGCCCGTTTTTCCAGTTTTATCGTGTGCGTTCGATGTTCCAGGAGTGGGTACTGGCCCTCCGCCTTACCCAACTCCAGTCTGCTTTCTTCCTCCACCAACGGTACCCGATCTTTCCTAGCCATTTTTTGTTTCTCCCGGCCTTTTATGGTCAAACAGGTTTTAAATCAAACCCCCTCCGCTGGCAGGGCATCTTGTTTAATCCTGCCACCCTAAGCCGAGAAGGCCTTCTCCTTATAGAATTGTCGTCTTTCATTTGTCCGCTGGGGTGTGTTTTCCCGCTCCCTTGCGGTGTCCCATAGTACTCTCTCTTGGTCCGTTTTCCTGGTTGCCACCCTCCCTTGCCTGCATGATTTTTCAGCCTCTATTTGCCTGTTTTTCGTCGTTTCGCCCAATGGTTTTTTAATACATCCCGTCTTAGCGTGACTAGACTCCCCGAGCATTACGCGCCGCCGGCTTTCCCAGGCTTTTCCCCCCTGTACTGATCATCCTTTGGATCAGGGAGCTCCCGTGCTCGCGGGTCTCACTTTTGCCTTACCAGCTTGACATTTTTTTTTTGTGCTGCTTCCTCCCAAAATCACTTGTCCTTTGGTTTTTCTCTTTTCCCGGCCTCCGCCCTGATATTTCGGCTTCTTTCAACAAACCTTCCATTACTCTCCGTGACACTTGCCTCTCCCCTTTTCCCTTTCTTGAAATTCGCGGTTTTCTTCCCCAACCCTAAATTGGACCACTTGAATTGGTTGCCTCCCTCCTTGCCGAGTACCTTGCTGTTAAGGAATTCTACGTTACGTTTTTCCGTGCAGACAGACTTCGTTCTTCAAATTGTTCGTAGTTTCCTGATGGTTACCAGCCCCGTCTCTATTTCGTTTTTTTTTTTTTTTCCAAGATGACGTCGATTTCCCGTTTTGCGGGGTCTTTTTGCTTGGTCTCTTCCCTCTCATGGGCTGTCAAAACCCCCCCTGCAGCCCGGAGCCCGGGTCGTGGCCGCAGCCTTCGCCAATTTCCCCAGGCTTATTTCGTCGTTCACGGTTCACCGACCCGTTCGGTCCCCCCCCCCTGTGGCCCCGTTTTCTTGGCCCGCCTCCGTTCGTGTTCGATTCGTCCCCACAAGATGAACCCACCCTTTTCTTTATGAGTCCTCTCCCCTCCTGACCACACCTTGTTGCGGATTTTTCCTTCCCTTCCCCACCCACCATCGCGCGTCTTCCTTTGTTCGCCCCTTTTGAGCGCTTTCCTTTCCGAGATTATTGATTAAAGCCCCTTATTCTGTAGGTTTGTTTTTCCTCCATGCGAAGCTCACCGCCCCTCATCCGTTCCCTTTCTTCTTGGCCCCCGCCTGTTTCACTCGAGGGTCTTTCCGTCTCATTCCCGGCACGCACAAAGCAGGAACGGCTTCGTGTCCTTAAGGTGTTCCGTGTGGGCCGTCGCAACCATGCGCCGTGACAGTTCCGTCCGGCCCGCAGTCCTCCCCAACCCTTTTTGCGGAATTTTTTATATTTAGCGCCCCCTCTTCCCCAGCTTCTTCCGACCCCCCTTCTTTTGGATCCTGGCGGGTTGTCTCTTTTGAATTGCTCCCCCTCCATTTCGATCAGTTGCTTTCCGTGCCTTTTACCGGTTAGCCTGACGTTAGCCCTTCCTTTGTTGAGGCGGAATTTTTTTTCCTTGTCTCCGTTCATCCTTTTCACACAATGGGAAGTTCGCTTCTGTCCCATGTCAAATTCTCTCAGGTGAAAATTCCCCTATCCGGGTGTTTGCTTTTTGTCTGGTGAGCTTCCCTTCTTGCAGTCTAAAAGCGACACCCTGATCCCCCCGATGACCCCGGCGTCCATTCAGGGGGCTTCCTGCAACAGGATTTTTGGTCGCTGGCGTTTTTTTTTTTTTTTTTTTTTTTTTTTTTGTTCTAAACCGCCTGCCCCCCGGCGTTAATGATCGGTCATGGCGGTCTCCCTTCTTTCCGCTTACCATCATTATGTGTCTTGCTTTCGGGGTGGGCTTGGTATCGTTTGGCGTGCTCCTATCTTTTTTCTTTTTGGGTGGAGTTTCTTTCCCGCTTCCCCGCCCATTTCGTGTCTGCGCCTTTGTCTCCTTTTTGTCTGCGAAAACCCCCCTTCCGCCACCGGATAGTACTGGTCGGGTTTTTTCCTCATTGCGGCGAGGCCCTCCCCCGCTTCCTGTCTTCCTTCATACGTTTTTTGGCCTCTTTTTTTCTGTACTTGCTCGTCAACCCCCACACCGTTGACATCCTCGTAGGGCCTATCCCCCTGACCGGCAGCCTTTTCACCCTTGCTCTCGACAACGTTCCCGCTCCACGACGGGTTGTTTTTGTTGGCGCGCCCTGCTCATACTTTTCGCCGTTTCTTGTTGTCTTCCGGACACCACCACCCCGCTTTTTTTTGTTTCCCCTTCCAATGAGTGTGGCTGGAGCAATAGAACCCCTTGCGCTCGCTCATTCTGTTCTGTTCTGGTTTTTTTTTTTTTGAACCCTCGCCCCTTTTAGCCCCTGGCCGACCCTCTGTGGCTTTGAAGGGAGAGGGTCTTTGGTTTGAAAACACCTCACTGTGCTCTTCTTGCACCTGTTTGCTCCCTGAGTCTGACCCCCATAGGACTCTCAATTTTTCCTACCCTCGACTAAGATCTTCTGCGATGAATCGTCCTACCCCTTCCCCCCGGAAAAACCACTCGTTGGATTTGCGGGTGCTTCGGGCTGCAGCCTTTCTTGCTGTGGGGTTCTGGTCTCCCTTTTTCGTTTGCGCGGATCTTCTTGAATTGGGTCTTTGTAAACCCGTCCCCCGAAGTCACGCTTCTTTTTCTTGCACTTTTTCTGCATCCTGACTTTCTTCTGGAACCAGTTGTTTTCCTATCCCCCGCTTCTTAGCGCGGTCGTGACGCTTCCCCCCGTGCCCCCCACACCCACCCCCGTGGTTTTCTTGTGGAAGTTTCCAACCCAACTGGCTTACTCCAACTTTTGTTGCTCGCGAGTAGCGATTGTCTTCGGCGTGTACCCCAAGTCGTCCCTCCCGCGGGAACCTTGGTTATTTTCAGTTCCCGCGACTAACCCCGGTCTCTTTTGAGGTCCAGTGTTTCCCCCGCTTTTCGCGGTTTGCCCACCTCGAGCGTCACTCGGCAGTCTTCTTGTTTCACCTGCCATCTTCCCCGTCCTGGTAACCCTAATCCCGGCCGCCGAGGAGCTTCATTTACCCCCCCAGGGCCTGTATGAAACACATGGCGGCAACCCCCCCTTTCGATATGCGATTGCCTCGTCCGCGCAACCTGTGCCCTCTCTTAAAAACCTTTTTTACGCAATCTGCGGCTGGTTGATGTAACCGTGGTGCCTTTTCCCAGTCCCCCGCCCACAAAACTTTGCTATGGCAGAGCCGGCCTCTGTTCTCTCTGCCTACCCCACCTAGTTTCTTTTTTACTTTTTCTTTTTTTGTGATACTTTCTTCCTAGGCTTTGACGCCCAACTTCTGACACCCCCTCGCCCCCTTATTCCTGAGCTCTCCTCCGCCCACCGTGCAGAGGCCGGGGACCTTTTTCCGGTTGACCAAGGGTTAGCTTTTGCGTGGTGTCTGATAGCCCTTTCTTGCTGTTCCTTTCTTTGCGCCCCCATTCCTCTGTTGCTGGATTCTCATTTTTCTGTTTCTTTTGCTTTTGCAACTGAAGTGATCCCTCCGGCCTTCCCCCTTGGTCCTTCCTCTAAACCAACGGGTCGTTTCCTTCGGCTCCCCTGATGCGTGGATGGCACAGCACTCCCGTTCTTTGTGGACGGTTTGTTTGCAGTTTGCCAACCCGTCACCTCTGGCTGTATCTTCTTGTTTTCTGTCCCCCGGCTTCAGAACCCTTCCCGGCGCTTTCTTGCCCTGGGGCAGCTTGGTTTAGTTCCCGGTCATCATCTGTTTCGTTACCGATCTTCTTGTACATTGGTGGGGGGCTTCTGCATTCTTTTGCCCCTCTCATTTTTTCCCTTCTGACACTGCTTTTTCTTTGATGCTTCTTTGCCCTTGGCTCATTCGGGCTTCGTCACCGCGACCGGGTTGCCACGGTACCGTGGCCACCCTCCTTCACTTTGGACCTGATTTTTCCCCTGGGTCGTCCCCCGCGAAGATGAAGTTCATTGCTTTATTGATGTTTACCACCTTGTTCGCGTTACAAAAAGGGGGACCAGCCCTGGATGTTGTTTGTCCTTACCCTTTTCTTTCTGCGGGCCTGTTTCTCCACTTCCCTATGACTCGGTCCCCGTTCATGAAATCCTCATTTCTACACCTTCCCAGGTTTTCCAGGTCCGTCCATCATTTAGTTGAGTTCCCCCCTCTAGTAACCCTAGCGCCAGTCGTTCTCCCCACCTCGTCCCAACGCCTCGATTTCCTTGGTTGCCTGAGTCTTGCCTCGCCACTCCTTTTCAAGAGCCGTGATGTTTCTGGTACCGTCTCTCCTTTTCTGCATCGTCTGGAACTGGCCTTCATCCCCCCTCCGTAAGTGGCTCCACAACCCCTTTTCAACGTTTTTTGGCCTCAACCTGACCCAGCCTCGCTCGATAAGGCGTTTTTTCTGCTTTTGCCCGTTTTTTACGACAAAGAAGGTGTGACTCAAACCCTGCAGGTTTGTTCTGGTAACTCTTCGTTATGAGCTCCGGTTCTTTTTTTTTTTGCTGTTGAACATGAGCTTATTGTCTTTGTGTCTTTTCCCCCACAGTTCCCAGTCGCTTGCCGGTCCTTGCCTCTCTCCCATCCCTCCCAAGGTCAAAGCCTCCCTCGCCCCAAAATAAGGTACCCGGCACCTCTCTCCCTCACACCCCAAAGGAAGTGCCCTCCGGGCCACACCTTCCCTGGCCTTCCACCCCCATAATTTTTCCTTTTTCCGCGGCCCTTCGTGTGATCGTTCGTTCCCTGCTTCGCGGTTTCATGTTTCAGTTAGTGCGGGACCGGGTGTTGCTCCGGAAGTCGTAATCCACCTTCAAAAGTTGCTGCTTTTTTTCTCCACAACAGAATGTCCTCTCCCCGTCACGTTCACAGTGTTGCCACCCTTCAAAAATTCAATGTGCTTTTCGTTTTCTTTTGCGTTCATCTCTATTCATGGGTTTTTCTTGATGACTCTCCCTTCTTTTCGTTTTGCTTGGTCTCCCCCTCTAATTCTTTTTTCGTTTTGAAGCGCCGCTCCGACTTTTTTAATCTGAATTCTCCAAACCAAGCGTCCTTCGCACCCTTCCTTCTTAAGGTCGGTGGAAGTTTGGGATCTTTTTTCCCCCATGTTTCCGTTCATTTCGTTGGGCCCCGCATCCTCGACGTGGTTCCCGCTTTTTTTTGTTTTTTTTTGCATAGTTCTGCTTTTCGCTCTTCCCCCCCTGGCCCCGCTTAGCCAGCATGTGTTTTCGCGGCCCCTTGGGACTTCGAGTTGTTCCGTCTCCTCGTCCCGCTTGATGACCTGTCCAAGTTTTTCGTCTGTCCCCCCCCTTTCTCATGCCTTTTTTTTTATCTCCTCAAGATTTCGTGCTTTCGGACATCCAGCTCCGGCTCCTTTCTTCGGAACCCACACGGTTTTTGCCCGTTTTTGATTGGCGTTAAAGATGGTCCCCGCTTTTTTTTTTTTTTTCTCTTTTCAAGCCCCATGTCTGCGGGCCAAAAACTTTTTTTCTTTTGCTAGAATTTGCCGCCCCAACTCACTTCTTCCCAAACACGAAACTGGTTCTCCTCGACGGGTCCAGGCCCCCTCTACTTTTTCACTGTTCCCCTGTCTTATCTTTCAACCACCCCCGACGTTGACTCCTTTTTTTGCAGAAATTTTGGGTTTGCCAGTCACCCCCCCCCTTTCTGAGTTACATGTTGAAGCCGACCCCCCATCGGCAATTCACAAACCCCCCCTTTTCTCCCTTCTCATCGCCGTCCATCCCTCATCCTTTTTTTTTTTTTGTTGGCGATTTTTGACAAGACCCCGGTTTAGTCTTTGCGGAAGGTGTTGTCAATTACGCTTCTGGTGGGTTTTTTCCACTCCCCTTACTGGGTTGTCGGGGGCAACCACCAAATCTTTCTGCCTTCTTGGATAATAGTCGGGGCCTTTAATTGACCCCTGCCCCTTTTTTTCTCCTTTTTTTCCCTTTGCTGGTTTTTTTGTCCAGTTGTAGAGTTTTGGTTTCCTTCAAGATAGTCCTCTTTTCTCCCGCCTAACTCGAACGGCCTTCTCCGCGCATGTCGAAACCCTTACTTGCCCGCCCCCCCTTCACCGTGTTTTATTCCCCCTCCTGGTGTACCGCCCCCGTTTCCTGTTGGTGGATCTTGCCATTTGGAGCCCCCTGCAGCCCTTTTTTTTGCTCGTCGGAATGATTCTTCCAACCCTCTTTTCGTTTGCATCTCTTTGGGTAATCTTGTCGTAAAAACTCCTCGCTGTTTCCCCTCCTCACTTTCCCCTACTTCGGTCCCGCCTCCTTTTGTCTTTTTGGGCCTGCCTCCACCGTGGCTGACGCTTGTGGGGGCTCCTTCTGCCCCAAGGCAGAGACTTTCCCCCCCCCCTCGTCCACTTGCTGATTTGGGGTTGTTCAATTTCTCGAAATCTGTCCACCACGGAACGGAGTCCTTTCCACAAGGGGGGCCTTTTGTACACCTCTCTTTGACCTCCCCATTAACATTTTCTGAGCTGGATCGACGCTTCTAACGTCTTGTGTTGAGCATTCCTTCCATGTCGCTCGTCGGATTTTCTTCAGTGGCACTCCGATATTCCTCCCCAACCCCCCAAATCCACTTTTTTCTCGGTTTGGCACGCTTTGCCCCCTCACCATCTCTTTTTCTTGTTGCAAGGTCAGCTCCCCAATCCTCGAGGAAGGATATTCCAGTCCACCCTGACCCCCCCCCCCCCCCCCTTTGTCTTCAACATCTCTTAAATTAGAATTTTTTGTACCGTCCTTTGTTTTTTTTCTTCCCTTCCATGTTTATTGCTTCCAAGGTCCAGTGCACTCTCTGACCTTCTTCCTTCCAGGTCGACGCCTCTTTCTCCTGAGCCCAACAGGCCCCTGTCCGCACGTCTTGCATCGGGTTGCCGCTAAACAGGCAGGAACCCTCTGAAACTCTAGCAGCGAGGTTTCCTTTGAAACACTAAGTTTTTTGGTTTGGAGTCTGGGTATTCCGTTAAGTGGCCGGGATTTTTAGTTCCGTTCTTGGCGCGATCTGTTGCTTTTCCATTAGTGTTCTTTTTGAAGCTTCTTCGTTAGCTTTTTTTTTTTTTTTTTGCTGTCAGGCCTCCCACGTGGCCCAGCCCGAAAGGAATGGATGGTTTCTTTTCCTTTTCCCATGCCTGTCCCCTTTGGCGCTTTTTCACGGCATTTCCCTCACGCAAACAATTGCTGAATTTTGTTGTTTCGTCGGCTGGTTCTTGAAAGAAGAGTTTGTGGTAGCGGCGTTATCTTTTCAACAAGCTTTTTTTTCTCTTTTCTTGGTCTCCTTACCTCGTCTTTTTGTCGGCCGCGCTCTCTTTTTTCTTTTTTTTTCTTGTCTGCCTTGTATCTTTCCCCTTTTTTCTCGCTCCCTGCTTTTTCCGGGACCCTCCTCTTTTGCGTGCGCTTTCTGCTAAACTTGGTTGCCTTTTTGAATTGGCGGGCACGTTTTGGGCCCTTTTTTTTTGTTTCCCAATCGTTTTTTTTTGCCCCTTTGACCCCTTTTTCTTTCGCCCACGCGTTCTTTTTTACGAGCTTGGCTCGACCCCCCCCAGTTCCCCGTGAGTGACTTTAAAACCTTTCTCGGTTATTCATGATTCCAATTCTGTGCGCTCACCTTACTTTTGAACCACTTCTTGTAATGGTGCGGTCTTCCCCCGTTCAATCCGTTCCCAACCCCTTTTTTCCTTGTTTGGCCCACTCGAAATTTAACACAGTATTCCACCCATGCTTCAGCTTGCGCTTGCCCCGCCTTCGCCACGGTCCCTGTGTCCCCCTGTCCACTTCTTTGTACCGGTGCACCCTTTTCTTCTGGTTGACCTCCTTGCCCCCCGCCTCCTCACGGCAATCACCCCCCTGCGATGTCCCCCCACTTTATAGCCCACACTCGTCCAGGCCTCCCCACCCTTTTTTCTGGGCTTTTTTTTTGACTCTTAAACTGATCGTTGACCCCTTTTTCTTTGCAACATTTTTACGCCCCGACGGGCCCAGCTCTTTTGCTTTTCAAACTCTTTGTCACCTTTGAAGTTTTCGGTCCCGGTTTGAACGGTGACAATTCGACCTACTTTTTGCTTTTGACTTGTTCTTTTTTTTTTTAGACAGTCAACCCACGCTTTTCTTTTTGGTTCTTGTGCCCCCCACTCTCTTCTCTGAGACCATGCCTACCCGACCATTTGTTCGCTGCCCCGCTTGGCGTCTTTTCTGAAATAGGCTCAGCTCCTTCAGTTTTTTAAGTAACGTAGGCTCAAGCATTGTTTTTCCACTTCCTCAAGCTCCTCTAACTTTCTGTCGCCAGTAACCCCCACCTTGCCTGAGGTTGTTTCTCCTCATGTGACACCCCCAAGTAGATTAAACGGTCCTAGCTCCCCTTCTTTTTTCTTGAACTTTTTGATGCTCCCGTTCTTTCATCATTTCGTTGCCTCTCATTGCTGTTCCCAGGGTGGGGGCGTCTTGTGCCGATCTCTCTCCCCCCACCCGTGCTCCCCTCATGTTTTTATGTATCTAGATAAAGGTTTCCGCTCGTTCTTTTTTCCTCTTTTTTGCTGTTGTCTGTCCTTCGCCCCCTTCGTGTCAACTTGTCTCCCTCCCAACCAGCCGCCTGAACCTCCCTTGCCGGACATTTCGGTTCCTTTCATCCGTTTTTGCCTCTTTAGGGCACATTCTATTTTTACTTGTTGTCTGGCTCATTTTTCCATTTTACATTTCTGGTCCTTCTGGCATCTTTATTAGGACCGGGCCGGAGCGTCATAGATCGTTACTTTCCTGGCATTGTTTGGCTCTTTTTTTCTCCCCCCACTCATCCTTTACATTTTCTCTCGCCGCTCGATTTTGTTTATATCTGAGCACTCAACCAATGGCCCCTTCGGCTACCCTTTTCTCTTTTGTGCCCTTCCTTAGTTTACTCTTTTATTTTTAGGACTTTTTTCTTTTACCACAAATTTTCTCCCATCAGCCCTTGAACTCCTGCCGAGGTGGTGGGATTGTTTTTTTTCTGGTTTGCGGCGAATGGCCTTCCGTTCCCGAGCATGGCTTGTTCTTTTTTTTTCCTTTCCGCACCCATTTTTTTTTTTTTTTCAGATCCTTTTGCAAATACCCTTTTTTTGCCTTCGGTTTTCGTTGTGACTTTTTCCCTGCTGCTCCTGATATTTACCCGGGTCCCCCCCTTTGCCAGAGTTCGGCTGTCAAGTGCGCGTGACAATCTCTTCCGGCGTGCCTTCGTTCCCCGTTCTCCCCTCAACCCACCCATTCCCCCAAGCTTCCCCACCGTCACGGTGCTGTGTCAACCGAGTTGGGTCCCTCCGTTTGATGTCCCCCAGCCCACCCTCTCGTGCCTCCGCCCCCCCTCCATCAATGGGCGTTTTTTAAATGTTGGTTTCGTATAAGACGCGTAGCGACGACTTTTATGGTTCGTTTTCTGAGTTTTGGAGTTGACCTTCCTGGGTTTGGCTTGGCCATTTGCATTGCCGTTTATGTCGTCTTTTCAACCACAAAACAAGCCCTCCCTGGTTCCCCCCTTTGCAATCTACCTTTTCTCCCAGGTCTTTTTTTCGGATTGTTTTTTTCCAGGTTTTCCCCCTTCTTTGATTACCTCCCTCCCTCGTTGCGCACTCTCCTTTTGGGTTTGATTTTAGCCAACCTTGTGGTCCCGAACCGTCGTTTTCACCCCCCACTGTGGTCCTGTGCTCCTCTTTTTTTTTTTCTCCTCCAACCAACGGAGTCTTTCTTCTAATTTTTTTGTTCCCTTTCGGCCCGCTGGCCCTTTGGTCGAAGATTATTCTTCACATCTTGGATGGTCGGTGTTTTGGTCCTTCGCCTCAGCTTTCACCGCCCTTCTTACCAAGTATTTTTTCCCTACTTCGGGACCCTTTCGCGATGAGGCGCTTTCACGGCCCCCCCCCTCCCCCAACTCCAGTCTCGTGACTCCCTTTTTTTTTTTGCAGGGTGGAGACCCCGTGACCCAACCAAAACCCTTCCGGCCGACCAGCTTTTTTTGTGCAGGCACGTTCCTTTTCCACTTTCCCTTTCTGGCCTGCAATTTTATATTGTACTCTTGATCAACCCAAAAAGCGTTCCCTGCATCCCACCTATGCTAGCGGCTGATGCGTTCGGGTTTTCATTTTCCCCGGCCTTGCCACTTTTCCTTTCCGTTTCATCGATTTTTTCCTTTTTCCCTATCGCCAATTGTGCGGTTTGCGGTTTTTTTTTGTTTTCCCGACGCTTTTTTCTTTTTTCACATTCTTGTCCCCAATGAGGTGTTGTTCATTGCTGCGTGAATTCTTTCACTCCTCCGTTGTGGTGTTGAGGTTTTTTTTGTATTGAGTTTTGATTTTTTTTCCTGGCCCCATCCTGACAGTTTTTACCCCGCTTGTCCGATGCATATGTCTTTCCTCTTACCTGTGGGTCCGCCCCCCAGTTTTATTGGGTTCTTCCCTGGCTCCAACCTCTGCCCTTTTATGTCTTGATTCGGATGGCCGGTGCCGCAAGGGTTTTGCCTTCGATCATTTTTTTCTTTCTTGGGCTGCGGTCTGACCCTGCTTGGTATCGGGGTCTTCCCTTTTCTGAATCTTCTGCCGCGTTTTGTAAGGCTTTGCCGAATTCGTTGTCCCGCCTGTTCTCGCGCCCTCATGGGTTTTTCGGCTCCACCACCGTCACATAAGTCACCCTTCTCGCTTAATGGTCTTGTCGGTGCCGGATGTGCGTTTTTCTTTTCCCCGGTCGCTGAGCTGCGTGTCCTCCCTTTCCAACACGTTGGTGTCCCTGTTGATTGAGGTGATCTTTTTGTAGAACAACAACTCCATCGAAGGTCTCACCCCTTTTCCCCGTCCGCCCAAGTGCGCTCCCCCAACTTTGCTGTTTCCCAAAACCCCCAGTCGACGCCCGCGCTGTTGTTTTTTTGCTAGGCTTCCTTTTTCCCCCTCTGCAGTGTCTTTTTTCGTTCACTTTGGTCGCGCCCTGCACTCAATTTTTTTCCACTCGGTTTCCAATGAAACCCGGCTCGTGTTGCCAGTTTTTTTTTGTTTTTCGGACCAGTTCGGGTTTTTGAACCGGTCCTTCCCTCTCTGGTTTGTCGAACCAAACTTTCGGTCAGTTGGCCGCGCCGGCAAGGGCTTTTTTTTTGAACCTACCCGGGCTGTATCAGTCGAGCTGGAACCTCTCCTTCAATTTTTCCTTGCCTTTTCTCCTCTTGTCGCTTCCCTTAGTCCGTCCATGGTTAAACGTGCCTTGGTCGGCGTGCGCGGGGCTGATTTTTTTTGGTGCCTGTTTCATCCCCTTGCTGATTGGCTCGTGTTTGCGTTTCTGCTTACCCCCCAATTTTTGTCGAGGAATTTGATTTGGTTTTTTTGTCCCAAACGGTACCGTACGTCCTCCTGTTAGCTTCTTTCCCTGTTCTTCCTCCCCCGATTTCTGTGCACAGCTTCCTCAATATTTTCCCTTTTCTAGCTTGTTTGCTGAGGCACGACCCCCCCCACCTTTTCGTTAAGGTAGTCGCTCACAACAATGTTTTTCCCTTTCCTCCCCTCCATGCTCGCGTATCACGACATTTCAGCGATTTCTTTTTCTTGCAGTGCTGAAACACTTTTCGCCTTCCTTGAACTTTCCGCGTTATTTGCCTGTCGGGAAGCCCGGTTTTGGGGCCAGTTTCTTGCTCCTAGCGAGGGTCCAAACTCTAAGCTCGTCCTGATCCTTCGTCTTTTTTTCTCTTTTCCCCCTCAGCGTCTTATATTCCACTTTTTGGATAGGGGGCTCGCCCCGCATTTCGAGTTTGCCTGTAGTGTTGAACAAAGTATGGCATGTGTTCACCCTTTGAGTTTTTTTTCTGGCATCATCTCCTCTTTTGCTCTGGGCTTTCGCCTTTCCTCACGGCCCAGGTAGGGCCACCTCTTGGAAATTCTTCCTTTTGGGGTTGTGAACCGGTTGAACTAACGGCCATTTGAAAGCCAAAAAGGATGGTCTATTGTGCTCTGGGGTGCCTGTTTTTTTTTTTTCTCTACGTACCCCCTAGGCAGTTGAGGGCCTGGGGGAGTCCCCTTTTTGTCATTGGCATGCGGCATTGTCCCAAGACCTCTAACAGCACGCCCCCAACACCCGCTGTTGCTCCATTTTCAGGCCATTCTCGCCGGGAATTGCGGACACACGTCTCCTACCCCTTGTTGGCTCTCCGCCTCGGTACTTCGCGTTGCTGTGTTGCCCATGAGAGGGGGCAGGCTTCCCCTCATTGTATTCTTCTTTTTCGTGACTTTGAAAACTTTCCCCCTTATTCGCATAGTTTGCGGATCGGGCTCGAGCGGGTCTGTCTGTGTCTTCTTCGATTTCAAGCCAGTTCCGTCGTCTCCGTCGGGGTAGGCCAAAAGTCTTACCCGCTGATTCTTTCTCTCGATGTCACCGTTCCCGTTTCCGTCGTACCTTTTGCCGTTGCGTTCAAGTATTTTTCCTTTGACCTTTGTGATTATTTGCGTCACCGTCTTGGCCTTCTAACCTGATCCTCTGCCACTGCGTGGATGCTGTTGCGTTTGGTTGATTTTTTTTTCTAGTTCATCGACCGACTTTTAGTTCTGTATGATTTTGATGTCGATGGCGATTGGTCTTTTCTGCGCGAACTGGTTCGGCAAGGGGACCCCCCCCCCTCAGGCACCCCGGTTCCCTCTGTTGGCTTTTTTTTTCTTCCACACGAAGCGGGCATCTAGCACTCTCCACCGGTCGTTAGTGCCCCCCCAAACCGGGACCTCTCACTTGTGTAGTTGACCTCCCTCTTTCCCTTGCTTCGACCGTCTTTTTTCGGGTACCTTCGAGGGCCTTCATGACCCACATTATTTTCTCACAGTTTGCCCCTTTTTTTCCCCCCCGTCAACTGGCTTCGCCCCTTTGGGTGAAGGCGAGTGGTCCTGGCTTCCGTACCCAAGCCGGGGGGCAGGTGCGCCCCCGATTTCCCCTCTGTACCCCTTTCCTTTTCCTTTTTTTGTCAACTTCTCGCCTTGTTTTAGCGGAACTTTCTGCTGCCCTGCTTTTTCGCAGGTTCGGTTTTCCCAAGGGAATACCGACCGTTGCCAGCGCGAAGGTGCGTACTACCCTTTACCGTCGTCCGGTCTACATTTTTTCCTGAGGTCGACGGTTTTTTTTTTTTTTTTTTTTTTTTTTTTTTTCTGCGTTTCTGTCCGCTTCTCGACCCCCTGGTCCGCAAAAAACCATTCAGCATGTTTTCGGTGGAAGCTTCTTGTTGTAGCGCGTTGGTTCCGTTGTGTCACTCCCTTCCCCCCCCATCATGGCGTTCCTTTTGTTGGTCAGTTTCTTTAGTTGGATGAGTTTCTCTTATCCACAGGCCGCCCCTGGTGAAGCGTAACCACGCTTTGTCACCCTCAAACTGAACATCAGATACTTGGACGTGTCTTCCCCAATCTGTAAGACTGAAATGGCCCCCTCCCCCAACCCTCCTTTTTCTTGTTTCAACACGCGTTTCTTGGAAGTTTAGTGTCGCTGGTTTCTCCGATGTCCCTGTTGTTTTTGGGACATTTGCTGTGATTTTCAATCCCTAGTCTCGAGTAAATTTTTCATTCTTCCGTGCTTTCTTACTTGTCGACCCTTCCCTTTCCCAACTTCCCCGCCGGGCCCATTTTGCTTTTCCACTACAAATCATTATTCCTTTTTCCCCTTGTTTTTCCTTGTGTCGGCTTTGCTCTGAGGGATTTTTCATTGATCTTGCCTGCCCATAGTCGGTGCTTTGGCACGCGCCCTTTTTCCTCCTTCTTTTCCGTAATTCGGAATTCAGTTCTGGAATGCACGAAGCTTCGAGCACCGATTATGGCTCAAGCCTCACGGTTTGGACCGCCCTTTTGACTTTCATTTCATGTTTCCTGTTTTGCCGTCGGACTTTCCCCCCTGCCCTTTTTGGCGATGGTTGTTTTTTCCTCGTCCTCTGCTGCTGATCACCTGAACGCCCTTGCGAAGGTGGTGGCGGGCACACATGGTTTGAGTTCCGTAGTCGACGGGTGATGTTCTTTCTTTTTCCCATTTCGTCTCCCGCGGCGATTGACTTTCTCCTTGTGCTGACCGGCGATTATGCGCCTTTGTGAACTTTTTCCCTCTTTTTCGCTTTTGACATCATCCTGCTCCATTCCTCGGTCCCCCACCCCCCGTTTGCAGGGGCCCCGGACGGTCCTTCCCCTGAACTTTGTCGATGTTCCGTCCTTCCTGCCGAAAATGTTTTTCCCGGCGACTTTGTTTTGGCCTCACCTGATTTTTCTTCTCCCCCCCCATAGAACCATCCAACGCAACGGTGTTCTTTCCCTCGACGTTGGAAGGCAACTGCCCCACCAGTGCTTTCTTCACTACCCCAGTCCAGTTTCTCGTCCTGGGTTTGTTTTTTTTTTCACCTTTGACAACGCCCGTCGTGACCTATGTTTGTGTCCCCCTCTGAAGTTTTTTCCCCTTACAAAAACCAACTATTTTCAGAACAAGATCATAGTCCCCCCCCCTTCCTTTTAACTTCCTTCCCTTCTTTTTGTTTTTTTGTGTCGTAGGGAGATTCCCCCACTGCCACGGAGATGATTCTTTGGGCCCGTTCGTTTTTTTTTTTTGTGAATTAAGAATTGTAGTTCCGGACCCCCCCACCTTTTCACGAAGGGGTCTTTTAGTGGGGGCCAAAACCACACTTTTTTTTTTTTATCTGCGTCCCCTGGTGCTTTTTATCCAAGTGGTCTGTGGCCGTTGCCATTGGCATCAACACCTGTTTCCTCGTCGGGTCCCCATTCTGTTTGGTCACCTCTTGTTCTCGGCCCGGCGAAAGATCTTGTTTTGCACTTTCGGTTTTCCTAGCAGTGCGATTGCCGCTCCTTTTCCTGAAAACTCCTTGTAAGGAAAGTGCCCATTGAATCTTCTTTGGTGTGCCGGTCCCCAGTTTGCTGAATCTCTCTGATGATGGGAAGTGTCGCCCCCTCCAATCTTTTTTTCTGATGATTTCAACCAGTGAGGCCAATCGCGTTTTTCCCCTGCGTAATGTACCGTCTTTTATGATTGCGAGGGTTTCCTGGTCCAGAGGAGACTCATCGGCCGTCCTGAACGCTCTCCGGTGTATGAGCACCCGCGCTTTGGCGACCTTTTTTTTTTCCTCGACCCCTTTTTTCCCCCCACAGCAGGCTTCCCCCCTCTTCCCCCCCAGCTTCCACTTTCTTGTGTCATTTCTGTCACAAGGTCGTCCCCGGCACACTGCCCGCATTTTCCCTTCTCCCCAAAAGGGTGTACCCCCCCTGACCCGTCCGTGCCTGACATTCCCCCTCACTCGGGGAGTACCAGGTCTCCTTCCGGATTCGTTTTCTTTTTGTTTCTGAATCATGGATAAGTCTGTCGATTACCCGTGCCACGATATGCGCAAAAACCTTTAAATTGGCGCTCTCTTTCCCCGCCCCGGAGGCTGTTGCATGTCAATCTCCTTCGGAGCAGTCTTTCCGTTGCCGCCACCACCCCCAAAGGGGTCCCTTTCAGCAATTATCGACTTTAAGTTTTTTTCCCCCCGCACTGCGTTTTTCGTGTTGTAATTTGGCCCTCTCCCCCATTTTGTCGCCGGCTCTCCCAGCGGTGAAGTAGAATGATGACGCGTTTCCTGACGTTTTTTTATGCTGGTCTGTCTCCAAAGGTACGGTCCCCCTCCCACACCCTCTCCCCCTTTCGTGCTTTTCAACAAGTTTTTTTAAACGACTATCAAGCGAGTGGCTGTGTTTTTCCCATGAATCCCTCTTTTTTGTTTGTTTTTTTTGTTTTTTTTTTAAATTAACCTTCCCAGTCGTGCCGTCCCAATTATCCTACTTTCTCTCCGGTGCCGATATACCGGTTGGCGGTTTATTCCCATGACTACCCCTAGCCCTTCGTTTCTCTTTTCTCATTGTGGGTCTATGTGCCTCTCTTCCTCCCTCCTTTCACGACTGTCCACGTACCTCCCTGCTGGTCTGTCCTTTTTTTTTTGGCCAAACTACGGCTACAGCCTGTTTCCGCGTGCAAACAGTGCTGAATTTGGGGTTTGGCCACCGTTTTGTTCTACAGTTCCAAGTGGTCCCGGTTCTGCGGATTCTTACGAACATCGTGTCTTTTTTCTTTTTTTTTTACCGCGTCCCTTTTTTTTCGGCCTTTCTTTTCTCGATGGTGGGCTGGGTCATTTTTTTTCCCTTTCAGTACACTTTCTATTCTGCCTTTCTAAGTACTGCAGCATGGCGATCTTCTTCCTTTCTACCCCCTGGTTTGGCTCCCCTTTTGCTTGTTTTACTTTTTGACCAATCTTCCCCAATACCCGGTTTTCAGTGTTCAAACTCAGAGTTGCGTCCTTCCTTTTCTTCTCACCTTGTCGCCCCCCCTTTTTTTCCTATCCCTTTTTCCGGGGTGGCCCCTCTAACCTGGTTCTTAGATTTCCATCCTTCCTTGGGAAGGTCTCCTCCGGGAAACTTTCTCCTGCTCTTTGCATTACTCCCTTCCACCCCAAGACCACGACCAGTCTTCTTTCCTTTTTTCTAAAATAGTACTTTTTTTCACCCCGTCCTTTTAAATTTAATTCAAGCTCCTTGGTAACTTCCTCTTGAGTTCCTTCCGTTCCCTTGTTCCTCTTATTCAAAACTTTTCCCTTTTGTTGTTCCCACACTTTCTTCTTTGTCCATCCTCCATACTTTCCAATCAGGCCTTCACTCCCTGCCCCTTCACCTCTTCTTAGTATTGGGCCCGCTTTTGATTTTCTCCAAAATTTTTGTAGCTCCCCATACCCTTCCCCCTTTGCTTTTTTTTTGTAACGATCTTTCCCCTCTGTGACCAGCCGAACTGCCCGAAACCCCTCACTTTCCCCCTTTTACCTCCCCTTCCTGCAGGCCTTTCTCTCCCTTTGGGGGAGGTGTTTTTGTCACCCCCCACGCCTTCCTCTCTGCGTCTTTGTGCGGTGGGTTTTTTTTCTGTCACTCCGTAAACTAACGTTATCCTTACTGTGCTGCATCCCTTGTCATTTTCTTGAGCCACCTCACGGACACTTTGTCTTCCTCTCCCGCTCTTCTCTGCTTCATGCGTGAGTCCCTTCAAGGTGGCGTAGTTTGGCTTCCTCCTGTTGTCGCAGTCTTCTTCTCAACCTTTCTCCCCCTGTTGTCCTTCCCCCCTTGCGCTCTGTCCGCAGTACAATTTTCTCAGGAGTATCATTTTCCTCCACCCCCTGTGAGATTAATCTTGTCCTGCTTTCTTTTCCCAATGGTCTGATGGCCCGCTTTTCTTATCGTTTTCGATCTGTCTCCCCTCTGGTTGTTCCATCTTTTCTTCCCCCAGCTAAGAGATTCTAGCCTCATCGATCCCCCCTTGTCCTTGTATAGCAATTTTCTTTTGCCCCTTTCCGTCTTTTGGTCTCACTTTTAATCACACCTACGCCCTAACCCTTTCCTCTTCCGGTTCAATTTTCTCCTCTTTTCCTCCTAGAAGGAACTTAGAATAAGTTCCTTTCTTGGATGTCCTCTGTTAAACTCCTGATTTTCTGTTCTTTGGGGAATGATTATAGGAGCGTCTCTATCCTGCAAAATTTTTCCTTCCTCTGGGAATTTTTTCTTTTTCAAATATAATTCCTTCATTGAGTTTTTACTCATATATTCCCGTGTTTGATAGTGCCCACCACTGGTAATTTCCTACCACCTGTTTCTGTCTAACCCCTTCATCTCTGTCACCCTTTCTTCTTTCATTTAAACCTTGAATGATCAGTTTAGATGGTAGGAGGCTTTTCTAGAGAGGTATTTGTGCTTTCGTGGGAGGTCTTGCATTTTTTTTTCTCTTTTTCCTCTCCGAAATTTCCCCCTTGTTTGTGTTATCGTGGCAGCTCCTTCCCTCTTTCCCTTCTATTTTCTTTCCCCCACCCCTTTTTTTTGCCCATCAGTTCTCTTTCGGATTCGACCCCTTTCGCTTTTTCCCACTGATCCGTATTTGCTTTTTTCCCGCTTCCTCTTTCAGACAAACAATTCCAATCCGGCGCACTCTTCTTTTAAGCCCTTTCCCTTTTGCCCTCGTGACCATTTCGATGTTCTTCCCCTGCCCTTCTTCAACTCCCCCCCCAGCCGTTTCTTTTTTTTTTTTTTTTTTCCCCTCTTCTTGGGCTTAGACGAGGTACATCGTACGACTTCCATTGCAATGCGTTTCTTTTGAGTCGCAAGTGTCTTTAAGTCGATTTTTTCCCGTCTTTTCTTTTCATTTTCCCCCTGCTACTTCTTTTGGTAGGGTTTTCTTCCCCCCCCACACAGCACTGTTTTGAGGACAATCCCCCTTCTCTTTAAATGGTCCTCCATTATGTCCTTTTTCTTCTTGGAATTTTCCCCACTTTTTTCACTCACCATGATTTCCCCTCCACCGTGGCCTGCGGTGGGAGGAGCCTATTCAAGGGTGTCTAGATTTTCGGCCATCTTTCCCCCCGCTCTTTCCTCTCGCACGATTTTCCCTTTCCCCCGTACCTGAACCACCCACTGAGCGCTCTTAGACCTGCCTTCGCCCACCCCCCCCCCCCCCCTTTTTCTCTTCCTTTCTCCCCTTTTGGTTCCCATTTGATCGCGCCTGTGCCTTTTTTTAGAGTGCTTATTTTCATCCCTTTCTCTGTAGGGGTTTTCATTTCTCGAGCCTCCCTCCCCCGTTCCAAAAAGTATTGTCAGTCCTTACAGCCTCGGGTCCTCCTCTCGCGCGACTCCCCCTTCACCCTCACCCACTTTCCCCCCCACATTCCTCCTCTCCTTTTTTGTCCCATGGTTGACGTTTTTCTTCCTCACCAAAAACACCACTTCTCCGACCAGGAGCCTTTTTTTTCACCTCGGCAAGCAATGAGTTCTTTCCACCGCCTTCTTATCTGTAGGCCCGCCCATCTCTACCCCCTTCGTCCGCAGCACTTTCCCCTTCTTGTCTATCCTCGGCGTTCCGCTCTATCCTTTTGAAGAGTCATCCGATCATTCCAGCGCGGCGAGGTCTCAAGTGTTGCCGCCCATCGCCCATTTCCCTTGTTTTGCCTTCGCCCTTTTTTTCATTTTCCTCAGTTTTCCTCTTTTTCAAAAATTCGTTTCACCACGGGTCAGGGTTCCTGATGTTACCATTCTGAGTGGTTCCCTCTCTCCTCCCCGTTTTTTTTTTTTTTTAGTCGTCAGTCTTCACCTTGCAGCCCCTTTGACAGCGACAACCTTTGTTTTGCCGATTTGACGATTTCGTACATTAACCCCCTTGTGCTCCTCCAAAGTTTCTCTCTTGGTCAGGCCATTGCTAAACTTTCGTTTTTGCGGAATTGGCCTGTCTTTGATGGCCTTTTTCTCCATTTCGCGCTCGAAGGGATGATCAATTCCCTATTGTTGCTGTTCTGTGGTTTTTTTTTTTATCGAGTCGCACTCGATTCCCCATCTTTTCCGAAGGGTTTCAGAAAGAAGGGACTTTGGACGACTTTCGTGCTGTCGGTCGGGGGCCCCTTTTTTTTTTTGTTGGCGCCAACTTCCCCCCCTCCGACCCCAAGGTCTCTTCCTTTCTCTTTCGCTGCCTTCTTTTGCCCACAACGGAGTCGCGTCTCTTCCTTGCGCGGGGGCCAATTTGTCCGTTGTGGTAATGAGTGTCTTTGATCTTTCTCTTTTGTTTTCTCCCCCCCCGACTTTGCTCCTTTGCTTTCTTCCTCAATTCCGTTAAGCGCGCCCCAGGATGGGGTACCAAGTTTGACGCGCTGGGGGTGCGCTCGGCTCATCTGGCGGGCGAAGTGAGTGTTTTTTTTTCGGACATGTCCCGGACGAGCCTTCGACGTGTTGAACTGCGAAAACTTCGAACCCCCCGGTAGCGTTTCGCGCGCCTTCTTGCGTCATCCTTTCCTTTTCCCCCCCTGTTTTGCCCTGTCGAGGCCCCTTTTTCCTTGTGTTCCATTCTTTTTTTTGGTGATCTGACGGGCGGTTCTTGTTGGTGAACCCCCCGACATCGTTCTGGTCATGCAATTTCCAGGGGACCGTGTGCTTCCCCTTCGACTTGTCCTCTTGCTCCCCTAGCAGGCTCTTTCCTTCGTTGCCCCCCTTTTCGCTTTCACGGCCCGTGAAACACCACACCGCATTCTGGGCCGTTCGGCGCGGGTTGGGGCGGGATCTGTGGCTGCATCCGCTTGATTTTTCTAAGTGGCCTCCCTTTGGTCCATGCTCCTTCCCCAGGCGGTGGCGCGACTTGCATTTGTGGTTCGGAAACACGTTTCCCGAATTTCCCTGCCCCTCTCTTTTTTCGCGCCCTCACGCACGATCTTTTCACTTTTGTTGTTGTCCGGAATCCACGGGTGAGCTCCGGTCTCGTCGAACTACCCCCCCAACCCCTGGAGTCCCGTCCTCCTTTTCGCTCCCCCACCCCCCAAAGGTGAGGACCGCCAACGACGCCCAGGCTCCGCTAGCACCCGCCCAAATCGCGGCAGCTCCTTTCCCCTTTCCACCAATCGCCGCGCCCTCTTTCGAGTCAAGTCAATGTCGTTCATCCAACACTGGTAGCGAGGCCCCACTTTGCTTGTTCGCTCCCGCGGATCCACGAATATTGAGCTTCCCAGATTCCTTCTTCCGGATTTCTTTGGGCAAAGCCATTCCCCTTCCTTAGTCGCCCATCTCCGGATAGGCCTGGAGTGGCCCGTTTTGAGCAGACCCCGCCGTCCAGCTTTGATTGAAAACCCTTCCTCGGGCCCCCCCTTTCCGCTATCCGATCCTTCGCACCTTTCTCGCGCCCAAAGACTGTCCCAAGGGATTGGTCACCTTCTCCCTTCTTCGGGTTTGCGGGTGTTGATGAAACCGGTTTGATCCATACTGGGCCCCGGCCCAGGCCCCCCCCCCAAATGGCGAGTTTGGTTTCTTTGGCTTTTGCGTACCAGAAGCTCCCCGTAAGCTTGTGGTAGCTTTCAGCTTTCTGCCCCCCCGGCCGTGAACCCTATTTTTCCTCTTCCCTTGTCGCGTCTCAATTGCCTCAGACCTCAGGACAAACGGCGGGCCAGCGGGCCTTGTGGTTTGTTCCCTGTCTCCCCCTCTGGGCTTCTCATTTCTCGTCTCGCAGTTTTCCTTTTCGGGTTCCTTGCTTTTTCTCCTCCTGGATGTCTTTGTGACGCAAACCTTGAAGGGCGGGCTGCATTTTTAGGGTCCGTCTGATCTCGGGCTGTAACCCAACACGTTTGGTCGTCGGGCCTCTCCGGATGCGCTGGGCAGTTACAACCCCAGGATTATTAGTTTCACTTCGTTGTGTGCAGCTCCCCCAGTCCATACAATAGAGCGTGATCGACTCCTTGTTTCACCGTTCCCTTTCTTTCGACCTGCGGGGCGGCGGGGCGTGGTCTTGGTTTTGCAGCGTGGTTTCTTTTTCCGTTTGGGTTTTTCAAATCATGCTTGGAGCTGATTCTTTTTTTCAACGTCATCTCAGCCCCCCCCTTCTTTTGGATTGATGCCGCGATGGTCGCTCCTTTATCCGACCTCGGTTAGTTTTGTCTGCCTTTTGATGTCTTTTTCCGATGCTGCTCTCCAAACTGGCCCTTTTTTTCACCCGTTACCCTGTGGAACCCCCAGCGAACCGGGACCCGACTTTCTTTCCCCTGGGGGGCTTTCCACGCGCTCGGAACCCTGCATCTGAGACCTTTTGTTTAAAGGTTCCCTTCGGTTTTGCCCCCAAAAACCTGGTCCGTTGGATTGGCGTTGCTTGACTTAATTCCGCGTTCCTTTGACCGTTTCCTTATGTTGAGCCGTTCCGGTTGCATTAATCTTTCCCCCCGTTTTCAGGTTTCTCTCCTCTTCCCCAATTGATCCGTGACTTTAGGCGAGCCACTTTCCTTCTTAAAACCTCCTCTTCCTCCTGTTCCCCGGCGAAACACACGGTGAGTTCCCTTCCCGGGAGCCCCTTCCCGCACACCCCGTTTTTCCCTGCCAGTGCAACTGCTCCTCCCCTCAGGCGGTTGTACCGTCGCAGGGAGCCTCTTTCTTCCAGGGTTCATACCGCCAGCCAGCGAGTCCGGCGTCCCCCCCTACAAAACTGACGCCTCGGTTGATAAATCCCTGGTCGGTGCTTCGATAGCGCCTCTGCATTCCCCCCTCTTGTCTTTCGCCACCCGACGGTGCCGTTTAAACAACCCCTTTCGTCCCCATTGTTCGGCGGAGGTCGTGTTTCTCATTTTTTTCATGCTGGACCATACAGGCCATTTCATTTTGCCTTTTCCCCCTGGGTCCTTCTGGACTGCTTCGCGGGAAGTTCCCACTGTACCCGAACCTCACCGGCCACACTTTCCCCCCTTTCTTCAACGCCACCGTTTCGCCCAACAATGACCTAGCACTCGGACGAGATGGACCCCGTTTCACCAAAACCAGAAGTCTCATGTTCCCACGCGTGCCTCGATGATCGTTCGTTGTCTTGCTTTTTTCGTCGTGCGGATGTCCTCCCTCTCTGTTGGGCTTGACCGGCCTGTGTTTCAGCCCCCCGTGCGAGCGTCATCATTTGACGGATGCTGACCCCCCTGTCTACATTTTCTCTTCGACCTTTCCCCCAACCCGTCCTGCACGGTTTCTTCTCCACTTTAAAATTCTATTTAATGAGCGTTTGGGCCCTTTTTTTTTTTCGGGGGGCCCATTATTTTGAGGTTGGTGGACGTGCTTCTTTTGCTGCCATCGTCTGTGCTTTTTTCCCTGCCAGCCTTAATTGTTTTCATTCCCTTTCGGAAGTGACCGTACTCCTCTTCTGTCTATGGCTACACACACCACAAAACTCCTCTTACCGTAGAGCACTCCATATTGGATCCCACTTTGCCTCAGGTTGTAAACCCGTCCTCTTGGTCCTCCTTCCTTCTTTTGCGTTCGGGACCCTCTTGTCATTAGAAGTCTTTTTCTTTTTTTCTTGTTGGTTTTCACCGTCCTCTTCTTTTCGATCCGCCACATGCGCCTTCGCCGACGTGCTTGTTGGGCTTCGGCAACCATCTATTTGGTCCCTCGTGTCTTCAAGGCTTCTTCTGTCTCTCGGGCTTTTTTTCAAGTCGGCTTGGGATGATTTACGTTTTCAAAGTAAGGGCATGGACCTTCGATATGCGCCTGTTTTTTTCCATTCATCCCGCTTCGATAGCCCCCCCCGACATCCCCCAAAGTTTATATCCTTTTCCTCGGTCCCCGGACTTTTTTATTCCGGGGTCAGTACCTTTATGATTGTTCCCTGTTCTTTTTCTCGTCAGGAAACCTGCCGCCGTCACCGGCGCGGGACCTCGGTCCTCCGAGCTTTTCCCCAACTTCCCCAAACCCTTGCCACCTTGTAGCCGTGATCCGCTTGGGCCCCCACGGCACCAATGGGTGACTCTCCCATTTCCCCCCGATTCCCCCCCCTCACAACCGGTACTTCCGCTCAGACCCCAGTTTGTTTGTTGCCCCCGAACACCGGCCCCGTCTGCCCCTATTTTTGACTTTTTCCCAAGTTGGCCCCAAAACCCCGGCTGCCCCCCCCCAATATCACCTTCTCCTTCTTTAACC